>Ga0194120_10001359_pt1 | contig 44919 bp, 34 predicted proteins | sample TA2MahCa65mmetaG_FD_148642 | JGI IMG/M metagenome (GOLD analysis project Ga0194120, IMG submission 148642) | Freshwater microbial communities from Lake Tanganyika, Tanzania - TA2015019 Mahale Deep Cast 65m | ecosystem: Environmental > Aquatic > Freshwater > Lake | place: Tanzania: Lake... | reverse complement strand
GGCCGTGCGACTGCGCGCGGAGGCGCTGCGCGCGCGCGCACTCGCCGGCGAGGACTTTGCGCAGCTTGCGCGCGAGTTCTCGGGCGACGGAGCGACGCGCGCCGCCGGTGGCCGCATCGAGGGACGCTTCCGCGCGCAAGACTGGCCGACGGCGGCGAGCGCGGCCGTGCTCGCCCTCGCGCCGGGACAAGTCTCGGCCGTGCTCGACGTCGAGCGCGGCTTCGCGTTCTTCGAGGTGCTCGCGGCGCAGTCCGTGCCGTTCGAAGCCGTGGCCGCGGAGCTGCGGCGCGAACTCGAGAGCGAGCGACCGGCGCAGGGCGACCTCGCCGCAGTGCGCAACGTGCTGGTGCAGCGCGCGCGCATCGTCTCCAACCCCGGGGTGTACGGAAAGTGAGCGAGATGGAGCGCAGTGTGCTGGCGGGTCGGACCGCGATCGTGACGGGCGCTTCGCGCGGCATCGGGCGCGCGGTGGCGCTCGCGCTCGGAGAGCTGGGAGCGCGAGTGGTGATCTCCGCGCGCAGCGACGAGGCGCTCGCGCAGACGCACGCGCAACTGCGCGCGCGCAAGCTCGACGCGCTCGCCCTCGCCGGCGACCTGCGCGAGCGCGCCTTCCTCGAACGACTCGCGCACAGCGTGCCGAGCGTCGACGTGCTCGTGCACAACGCCGCGGCCTTCGCGCCCTACGCGCCGCTCGAGCGCGTCGAGGATGCGGAGTTCGAGCGGGTGCTCGACGTCAACCTGCGCGCCCCGCTGCAGCTCACGTCCCTGCTCATCGCGGGCATGAAGCAGCGCGGCTTCGGCCGCATCGTCGCGCTCGGCACGATCGCGGCGTCCCACGGAGCCGACGGTCAGGTCGCGTATTCGACGGCCAAGGCGGGCCTCACGGGCTTCATCAAGAGCCTCGCCGCCGAGAGCGCCGATCACGGCGTCACGGCCAACGTGGTCGAGCCCGGACTGATCTCGACCGAGCGCATCGCCGAAAACGTCGAGCCCGTCTACCAGCGCCGCATCCTCGCCAACACCGCGATCGCGCGCGCGGGAACGCCCGAGGAAGTCGCCGCGCTCGTGGCGTTCCTGTGCACGCCGTCTGCGGCCTACATCACCGGCGCAGTCCTGCCGGTGAGCGGCGGCTTCGGCGTCGGTCTGTACGCGCGCGAGTCGACGCCCTAGGCAAGCGCCAAACGACAGCGCGGGCCGCCCTCGATGGTTCGAGAGCGGCCCGCGTTCGTCGTTGGGTGAGCGCGGTTGTGAGGCCGAGCTAGGCCACGCCGACCGCCTCCGCGTTGGGCGTGTCGAGCGGCTGGAACAGCAGCGCGTCGTTGGCCTCGTTCGGCTTGACCTCGATCACCACGCCACTCCCCGAGGGCGTGCGCAGGAGCTGCTCGGCGAGCGGGTCCTCGACGAAGCGCTCGATGGCGCGGCGCAGCGGACGGGCACCGTAGTCTTCGTTGAAGCCCTGCTTGATGAGGAACTCCGTCGCGCTTTCGGTGACCGAGAGGTGAATGCCCTTCTGCTCGAGGCGCTTGTGGACCTCGGCGAGCTGCAGGCCGACGATGCGGCGCAGGTCGTCGGTCGAGAGCTGGTTGAAGATCACCATCTCGTCGACGCGGTTGAGGAACTCGGGCCGGAAGTGGCGCTCGACCTCGAACATGACGTCGGTCTTCATGCGCTTGCGGCGGTCCTCGGCGGCCTGATCGCCGGAGACCTTGCCGAAGCCGAGCGACGCACCGGCCTTCATCTGGGCCGAACCGAGGTTCGAGGTCATGATCAGGATCACGTTCTTGAAGTCGACGTGACGCCCGAAGGAGTCGGTCAGACGACCCTCCTCCATGATCTGCAGCAGCATGTTGAAGACGTCGGGGTGCGCCTTCTCGATTTCGTCGAGCAGCACGACCGAGTAGGGGCGGCGACGCACCTTCTCCGTGAGCTGGCCGCCTTCCTCGTAGCCGACGTAGCCCGGAGGCGCGCCGACGAGACGCGCGGCGTTGTGCTTCTCCATGTACTCGCTCATGTCCATGGTGATCATCGCGTCTTCCGACCCGAACATGAACTTGGCGAGTTGCTTGCAGAGGAACGTCTTGCCGACGCCCGAGGGGCCGAGGAAGACGAACGAGCCCATCGGACGGCGCGGATCCTTGAGGCCCGAGCGCGAGCGGCGCACCGCGCGCGCGATGGCCTTGATCGCGTCGTCTTGATGAATCACGACCTTGCCGAGATCCGCTTCCATCTGGAGCAGGCGCTCGGCCTCGGCCTTCTCGAGGCGCGTGAGCGGGATGCCGGTCATCTTGCTGACCGTCTCCGCGATCACGTCGACGTCGACAGTGCCCTGCTCCTCCTTGGCGGCTTGGGCTTCCTTCCACGCCTTCTGCGTCTCTTCCTTCTTCTTGCGCAGTTGGTAGGCCGAGTCGCGCAGGTGCGCGGCCTTTTCGAAGTCCTGAGCCGTGACGGCCTCGTCCTTCGAGCGGTCGAGCGCCTCGATCTCCGCGTTGATGGCCTTGAGCTGCGGCGGCGGCGTCATCGACTTGATGCGCACGCGGGCACCGGCCTCGTCCATCACGTCGATGGCCTTGTCCGGCAGGAAGCGGTTGGTGATGTAGCGGGTCGAGAGCTCGACCGCGAGCTCGAGCGCGGCGTCCTCGTACTTGACGCGGTGGTGCGCCTCGTAGCGATCGCGCAGGCCCTTGAGGATCTCGAGCGCCTGAGCGGGAGTCGGCGGCTCGACCACGACCGATTGGAAGCGGCGCTCGAGCGCGCCGTCCTTCTCGATGTGCTTGCGATATTCGTCCAGCGTCGTGGCACCGATGCACTGGATCTCGCCGCGTGAGAGCGCGGGCTTGAGCACGTTGGACGCGTCGATCGCACCCTCGGCGCCGCCAGCGCCGACGAGCGTGTGGAGCTCGTCGATGAACAGGATCACGTCCTTGACGCGACGGACTTCGGTCATGACGGCCTTGATGCGCTCTTCGAACTGGCCGCGGTACTTGGTGCCGGCGACCATCAGGGCGAGGTCGAGCACGACCATGCGCTTGCCGCGCAGGATCTCGGGCACTTCGCTGTCGATGATGCGCTGGGCGAGGCCCTCGACGATGGCGGTCTTGCCCACGCCGGGCTCGCCGAGCAGCACCGGGTTGTTCTTGGTGCGGCGCGAGAGGATCTGGACCACGCGCTCGATCTCGTGCTCGCGGCCGATCACGACGTCGAGCTTGCCTTGGCGCGCGAGCTCGGTCAGGTCGCGACCGAAGGCATCGAGGGCCGGCGTCTTGCTCTTGCCGCCCGTGCCACCGCCGCCGCCACCGCCGCCGCTGCCCGAGCCACCGCTCCCGCGCTCGGAGCCGCCGCCGGAGGACTCACTGGATTCCTCTTCCTCCTCGCTCTCGTCGTTGTTCGCGCCGAGCACGTCGAGCACCTCGTCGCGCACGTCCTCGAGCTTGACGCCGAGGTTCATCAGGACTTGGGCGGCGATGCCCTCGTTCTCCTTGATCAAACCCAGCAGCAGGTGCTCGGTGCCGATGTAGTTGTGGCCGAGGTTCGAGGCCTCTTCCATCGAGAGCTCGAGCACCTTCTTGGCGCGCGGAGTGAAGGGCAGCTGGCCCATCGTGACCATCGACGGCCCGGTCTTGACGATCTTCTCGACCTCGGCGCGGATCTTGGTCAGGTCGATGCTCATGTTCTTGAGCACGTTGGCTGCGACGCCCGAGCCTTCCTGAACGAGTCCGAGCAGGATGTGCTCCGTGCCGAGGTACTCGTGGTTGAACCGCTGGGCCTCTTGGCGGGCGAGGTTCATCACCTTCTTGGCGCGGTCCGTGAAGCGGTCGAACATGTGAGGGTCTGCTCCGTGCGCTGGCTCGAGTGGGGGCCGGTTCGGAGGGCTCCGTTCCGGGGTCGGCCCGCGAGCGCGGCGGGTCGACCGAGATGCTTAGTGTCTGCTCATCGGCCTTCAAGGGGCCCGAGGTTGACCGGTTCCGGCCGAAGAACAGCGGCCGCAGGCCCGATTTCGGGCCCGCGGGGCCGCACATGATGGCGTTGGGGGGGCCGAGGATTCCACCGCCCCCTAGGCGGCGCGGCGAAGGAGGCCCGACCGCGCCGCGGGGGCGCGCACCCCCCGACGCGGCGGCGAGCGCGCGCGCGGCCTACTGGATGGCGCGCAACTCGTCGCGCAGGCGCGCGGCGGCCTCGTACGCCTCGTCGCGCACGGCGGCGTCGAGCGCGCTCTGCAGCTCCTGAATGCGCCGCTCGCGCTGGTGCGTGGCGTCGTCCATGCCCGGCAGGCGGCCGACGTGCGCCGTGGCTCCGTGGATGCGTTCGAGCACCTCGGCGAGCGCCTTGCCGAAGACCTCGTAGTCCCTGGGGCAGCCGAGGCGTTGCAGCGCGCGGAACTCGCGCAGGGTCATGCCGCAATCGGGGCAGGCCGTGACCTTCTGCCGCGCCTTGGGCGCGCTCGCCGCGGCCGCCTCGACCGCCTTGAGCATCCCGGCGATGTTGTTCGGCAGCGCGGGCTTGGTCAGGGCTTGGCTCTGGGCGCAGCCTTGGCACAGGTGGCGATCGGTCGGCTTGAACTTGTAGACCTCGGTCCCCGAATCGGGGCAGACCTCGAAGTGCTGGGCGGGTTGGATGACGTGCACCGTCGCGGGTTCGAGCTTGCAGATCTCGCACAGCATGGTTGGCTTGGGCTCGGGAGCGAACGGAGCGCGCGCCGCGTTCGCGGCCGAGTCCATTCGCGGCAGAGTCTATAGGATCCGCGGCGGCGGCGCTCGATGGGCTCCATCCGGGTCGCAAAAGGCGAGGCGGGCGCGGGCGAGCAGGGCCGGGGTCAGCCTGTGGCGGGCGAAGATCGCGGCGAGCTCGCTCGACGCGCAGGCCTGCAAGCTGGCGAGCAGATCGAGGCTGTCGGCGTGCTCCTTCGCTCGGGCGAGGCAGGCCTCGAGGGCCGAGTCGGGGCCGAGCGGGCCACCTTGGACCTCGCTGGCGTCCTCGAGGCGACCGCGCAGTGCGATGCGGGCCCGTGACGCGGGCATGCCGCAGGCGCGCTCGAAGCGGGCCTCGAAGGCGAGCGTGCTCTGGAACAGGTGCGCCGCCGAGATCGAGCGCGCTGCGCCGCCGCGGGCGAGCTTGGCCGAGGCCGAGAGCGCGCGCTTGGCGTCGTCGGAAAAACAGCGGAACAAGTGGCCCTGCTCGCTCGCGCCGCCCTCGCCTCGGGGCAGGAGGGCCTCGAGGCCAAGGGGGTTCCAGCCCGAGGCGCAGAACAGCTCCCGCAGATCCGCGTCGAGCTGGTCGAAGGCCGCGAGCGCGAGGTGGGGGACGAGCACGAGGTCGTCGCCGCGTCGGGCCGCGCGCTCGCGCGCGCCGCGCAGGGCGAGCACGCCGCGGGCGGAGAACGGCAGGGCCGTGCTCGACCCAGAGATCAGGATCCCGGCCGCGCACGCGCGCGCCTCGTCGGAGATCGTCGCGGGATCGGCGAAGGCGTGCACGGCCGTGCGATGAGCGGCGCAGTCCTCGTCCTCCATCAACGTCGAGAGCAGGTGCTCGGGGCCGACTTCTTCGGCGTGGATCTGGAGCGCGGCGTGCGCGGCGCGGTCGAGCAGCGCGCGCGCGTAGGGCGCGAGGCGCGCGGCGAGGAGCTCGAGTTCTCGGGTGCCGAGGGCGATCATCGGGTCGGCGCGCCGCAGGCGGCCTGCACGTGCTCGCGGAAGCGCAGGGCGCGGTCGCGGAAGTTGAGGAATTCGTCGAAGCTGGCGCAGGCGGGCGAGAACAGCAGCGTCTCGCCCTGCCGCAGCTCGCCCCACGCGCGCGCCACGCCCTCGCGCAGCGTCGCGGTGGCGCAGACCGGCACGCCGGCGGCGCGGAACTCGGCGGCGAGCGCCTCGGACGAGCCACCGAAGGTCACGACGGCGCGCGCGCGTTCGCGGGCCAGAGCCGCGAGCTCGCCGAGCGGCAGGTCTTGCTTGGCTTGGCCGCCGCACAGAAGCACCAGCGGCCGCTCGATGCTCCGCAGCGCGGACACGGTCGAGTCCGGCGTGGTCGAGATGCCGTTGTCCCACACGCGATGGCCGTCGAACTCGCCCAAGTCCTGCAGGCGGTGCTCGAGCCCGCGCACGGTGACGACGGCGCGCGCGAGGGACGCCGGAGCGGCGCCGAGCGCGCGGGCGAGGCCGAGGGCCGCGAGCATGTTGCCGCGCTGGAACTCGCCCGCCAGACGCAGGTCGGCCACGCGGCCGAGCGTCTCGGAGCCGAGCCGGAACTCGCCGTCGGCGATGTGCAGCGGCGCGCGCGAGCGCGGCGCGGTCGAGAAGCGCAGCACGTTGCCGCGCGTCACCGGCCAGCGGCCGACGCGCGGGTCGTCGGCGGACAGCACGACCGTGGCGCTCGCCGGAGCGAGGTCGAGGATGCGGCGCTTGGCCGCGTCGTAGTCCGCGACGGTGCCGTGGCGCTCGAGATGGTCGGCGAGCACGTTGACGCAGGCGACGGCGGCCACGCGCTCACAGGGGCCCAAGCCCGCGGGCAGCGCCTCGAGCTGGTAGGAGGAGATCTCGACCAGTGCGAGGTCGTCGGGGCGCATGTCGTCGAGCGCGGAAATCAGCGCCCGGCCGATGTTGCCGCCCAAGTGCACGCGCGCGCCGGATTCTTCGAGCAGGCGCGCGGTGGCGTGGGTGGTCGAGCTCTTGCCCTGCGTGCCGGTGATCAGCACCACGCGCGAGGGGCAGACGGCGAGAAACAGCGCCATTTCGCTGGTGACGAGCACTCCGGCCGCGCGCGCGGCGACGAGCAGCGGGTGGTGCGGCGCGACGGCCGGATTGGCGACCACGACCTCGGCCGTGGTGAAGTCCTCTTCGCGGTGCAGCCCGAGCACGGTGCGCACGCCCAGGGCCGCGATGGCGTCGAGGGACTCGCGCAATTGCTCGGCGGGGCGCTTGTCGGTGACGGTCACCTGCGCGCCGCGCGCGGCGAGGAAGCGCACGACCTCGACGCCTCCGCCCTGCAATCCCAGTCCCATGACCGTGACGCGGCGGCCGGCGAAGTCGAGCGCGCTCACGGTCGCTGGTCCTGGTCGGCCTCGGCGCGCTTGCGCGGACCGGCGGGTCCGGCGTGGCGCAGGAGGTCGGCGCGCTCGATCACTCCGCCGAGGTCTGGTTCGAGCAGCACGCTCTGGCCCTTCGCGAGCCGCACGTGGACTTTCTGGATGTCGCTCCAGCCGATCGGGATGAGCACCTCGGTGAAGATGTCGATGGGAAATTGCCCGTACCACGGCGGCTCGATTTCCAGCACGCGCGAGTAGGTCGCGTAGCCGGGCAAGTAGAGGGTCAAGCGCCGCACGCCGTAGTGCTCGAACGGCACCTCGCAGGGCGTCGTGCCGACCTTGGAGCCGTCGAGGCGCACTTCGGCCTGACTCGGCTCGGAGGTGATGCGCAGGGCGCGCTCGGCCTGGCAGGACGCGAGGGCGGCGAGTGCGAGCGCGAGCGGCAAGCACGGAGCGGGCCGGAGTCGTTCGAGGGGCGCGCGCACGGTAGGCGAGAGGCTGCGCTGGGCGCGTGGGTTTCGCAAGTGGCAGGCGCGGCGCGCGCGGCCTGCTGGCGCGGCGTCGCGCGCGCGAAAGGTGGCGGAGAGGGCGGGATTCGAACCCGCGGTACGAGGGAAACCCGTACACCGGCTTAGCAAGCCGGCGCTATCGGCCACTCAGCCACCTCTCCGGAAGGCGCGGGAGTCTAGCGACCGAGGCCGTCCGCCGCCAGTACGGCGATTGTCGCGCGCGCCAACTCGGGCTACGGTGGCGCACGCGCGGTGGATCGGCGGCGGCAAGGCCCCTCGTTCACGCGCGCTCGCGCGCGGACTTCGAGCTCCGAATGGAATCTCAACGCACCGCTGCTCAGTGGCTGTGGCTCTCCAACATCGCAATCGGGGCGTTGGTGGGGCTCTCGTATCTGGAGGCCGAGCACTTGCCCCGCTCGCCGACGCTGTGGTTGTTCGCGCATCTGGGGTTGCTCTCGGCCGTCGCCACGCTCTCGCTCGCGCCCGGTGCGCTGGTCTGGCTGCTCGCTCGCGCGCGCCTGCGTGGGCACGCGCTGGGGTTCGCGGCGGCGCTCGTGTGGATGCTGTTCCTGCTCGCGCTCGTGATCGACACGCGCGTGTGGGGCCTGTTTCGCTACCACTTCAACTCGGCGGCGTGGAACCTGATCACGACGCGCGGCTCGGAGGACAGCTATCGACTCGGGCCGCGCGTGTGGGCGGTCGGCAGCGGGCTCGCGCTCGTGATCTTCGGCTTCCAATGGTGCGCCTGGCGCTGGCTCGCGGGCTCGCAGCACGGCGCGGCGCGCGCCCAGCGCTGGCGCAAACCGGCCTCGATCGCGATCGCGATGCTCGTGTGCGCCGTGGGCGTCGAGAAGTCGATCTACGCGGGCGCGGAGCTGCAGCAGGACGCGCGCGTGTCGGCCGTGAGCCGAGCGTTTCCGTTGTATCCACGCGTTTCCGTCGTGCCGATGCTGCCCGAGCCGCTGGCGGCGGAGCTCGGGCCGTCGGTGCCGATCGAGAGCGAGGGCGCGAAGCTCGCCTATCCGCGCGAGTGGCCCGTGCTCGCGCCGAACGGCCCGCGCCCCAACGTGCTGTTCCTCGTCATCGACTCGTGGCGCGGCGACATGGCGGGCGCGGATTCGACACCCGCGCTCGCCGCGCGCGCGCAGGCGGCGCGGACGTTCGAGGACCACTACAGCGGCGGCAATGGCACGCGCTTTGGCGTGTTCTCGCTGCTCTACGGTCTGCACGGCTCGTACTGGTGGCCCGTGCTCGAAGCGGGGCGCGCGCCCGTGCTGCTCGACACGCTGCTCGCGGCGGGCTACCAGCCGGGCGTGTTCTCGAGCGCGTCGATGGACTATCCGGAGTTCCGCCGCACGGCGTGGTCGGGCATCGCCCCCTGCGTGCGAGACGAGTTCGGCGACGCGCGCGCCAGCGTGCGGGACCAGCGCGTGGCGGAGGCGTGTCTGGAGTTCGTGCGCGCGCGCGATCCCCAGCGACCGTTCTTCGCGTTCGTGCTGCTCGACTCGGCGCACCAGAAGTACGACTTCCCCGACGACGCCGATCCGTTTCGACCGTATGCGCGCGAGATCGACTACGTGGAGCTCGCGGGTTCGCGCGATCCGCAGTTGCAGGAGCTCGTGCGCAACCGCTATCGCAACGCGCTCCTGCACGCCGATCGCGTCGCGGGCTACTTGCTCGACGAGCTCGAACGCACGGGTGAGCTCGCGCGCACGCTCGTCGTCGTGACCGGAGATCACGGCGAGGAATTCGCGGAGCATGGACACTGGGGGCACACCGGCAACTTCACGCCGGAGCAGGTGCGCGTGCCGCTGTTCTTGCTCGGTCCGCACATCGAGCGCGGCGCCGAGCGCAGGCGCACTTCGCACGTCGACGTGCCCGCGACGGTGCTCGAGCTGCTCGGCGCCGATCCGAGCGTGCGCGCGCGCTGGACGCTCGGCGGCAACCTGCTCGCGCCGCAAGCGCAGCGCGAGTGTGTCGTGGCGAGCTGGGAGGACGTGGGGGTGTGGACGCAGAGCGGGCTGTTGCGGGTGCCGCGCGTCCCCACGGCGGGCATGGCGATTTCGGTCTGGGATGAGCGCTGGAGGCTGGTGGCGGACCAGCGCGAGGCACTCGAGCGCAGCGCGGCGTCGCTCGAGCGCCTCGCGGCGGAGTGCGCGCGTTTCCTCGGCACCGCGGACGCGGTTCGCGAGCGCTGAGCCGCGCTGATTGCGACTTCCTTTCCGGTGCCCCCGCGGGGCCGGAGGAACTTCTCGCTCGGGGCTCAAGACGGGTCCTTGACGCTGCCGAACTCAGGGCGCGACGGGCGGTCAGCGCCCGCGGAAGAAGACACCGTCGTGGGGACGACGGCGCCGCATCCAGTGCTACTGGCTGAATGCGGCGCTCTTTCCTGTCGGGCCCTGCGATCACCTCGCTCTCACAGCTTGCCCCAAAGGAACCGACCGATGCAGATCAACCGACTCACTCTCGCCTGCTGGGCGCTCGTCTCGACCGCCGCGCTCTCGCCCGCCCAGACCGCGCTACAGACCGCCACCGGCGGCAATGGCGGAGATCAGCTCGGCGACGCGATCACCGTGCTCGGTGACCTCGACGGCGACGGCCACTCCGAGTTCGCCGTCGGCGCGCCCTTCGCGGATCCGAGCGGAGCCTCGTCGGGCCGCGTGTCCGTCGTCAGCGGTCGCACGGGCGCCGTGCTGTACAGCTTCGCTGGACCCGCCGCCGGAGATCGGCTCGGCGAGAGCGTTGGGTGCGCGGGCGACGTCGACGCAGACGGATGGAACGACGTCGTCGCGGGCGCGCCCAATCACGATGCCGCTGGCTCCAACGCCGGGATGGCGCGCGTCTGGTCCGGCCGCACGGGCGCGGTGCTCTTCACGTGGCACGGAGACGCCGCGGGCGACTGGTTTGGGATGTCCGTCGACGGTGCGGGCGACGTCAACGCCGATGGTCGCGCGGACGTGATCGTCGGCGCACCCTACGCCAAGGGCACGAACACCGCGAACATCGGCGAGGCGCGCCTGTTTTCCGGCCTCGACGGCAGCGTGCTGCGCACGTTCAACTCGCCGCAGGGCGTGTCGGTGCTCGGCATGAGCGTGTCGGGCGCGGGCGACGTCGACAAGGACGGCTTCGCGGACGTGATCGTCGGGGCGCCGCAGGCGACCTACACGTTCAACGATCAGGGGCGCGCGTGGGTCTTCTCGGGACGCACCGGAGCGGTGCTGCGCTTCTTCCAAGGCGGAAGCGCCGGCGAGAACTTCGGGTTCTGCGTCGATGGCGGTCGCGACGTGAACAACGACGGCTGGCCCGACTTCGTCATCGGCTCGCCCTTCGCCGACTACCAAGGCGCGAACTCCGGCTCCGTGTTCGTTCACTCCGGGCGCGACGGAGCGCAGCTGTTCCACTTCCGCGGCACCGCCGCGTCCGACGACATGGGGCGCTCGTGCGCCCATGCGGGCGACGTCGATGGCGATGGCTGGAGTGACGTGATCGGCGGGGCGCGCTTCAAGGATCAGGGACTGTCGAACGTTGGCATGGCGCGCGTGTGGTCGGGTCGCACGGGCGTCGTGCTGCACAGCGTCTACGGCTCGGCCGTGGATGAGATGCTCGGCCACGCGGTCGGCGGCGGTGACGACGTCAACGGTGACGGGCTCGACGACTTCGTGGTGGGCTGGCCGACGTTCGACGCGGGCGCGACCAGCCTCGACGTCGGTCGCGCGCGCGCGTTCAGCGCCGCTCCGCTGCCGGTCACGACCTACTGCACCGCGGGTACGAGCCTCTCGGGCTGTGTCGCGACGCTCACGACGGCGGGCGCGCCGAGCGTGAGCGCGAGCACGCCGTTCGTCGTGCGCGCCAACGGTGTCGCGCGCCTCTCCAGCGGCTTTGTGTTCTACGGTCGCCACGGACAGGCCGCGCCCTACGGCTCGGGCTGGCTGTGCGTGAAGGCGCCCTTCGTGCGCCTCGCGTCTCAGAGTACGCAGGGCTCGCCGACGGGCTCGGTTTGCTCGGGCTTCGTGCAGCAGGATCTGAACGCTCACTTCCGCACGGGCACGGACATGGCGATGGCGGCCGGAAGCACGCTCTTTTGCCAGATCTTCTATCGCGATGGCGGAGCGAGCCTGAGCAACGCGGTGCTCTTCACCGTGCAGCCGTAGTCGGCGCGCTCGCGGCGCGGTTGCCCGCGCGGAGGCGGTCTCGTACCGTCTCCGCGCGTTGGAACAGTCAGGGCGCAATCCCACGGGACAGGTGGTCGGCGACGTCGAGCGCCGAGCCGCGCGGGGCGGGCCCCTGCGCTCGAACTCGCGGCCGCTGACGGCGGCGTTGAGTCGCTCGGCGTTGCGCGCGCTCGCGCTGCTGCCCTTGGGAGTCCTGCGCGCGTTGGGACGCCTCGGCGGTCGAGTGCTGGAGCGCTTCGACACGCGCGAGCGGCAGGCCACGCGGACCAACCTCGAGCTGTGCTGGCCGGAGCGCGACGCCGCGGCGCGGCGCGCGCTCGAGCGCGCGAGCCTGCTCGAGACTGGACAGACGATCGCGGAGTTTCCGGCGCTGTGGTGCTGGCCGCCGCGGCGCGTGCTCGCGCTCGCGCGCGAGGTGCGCGGCGAAGAGCAGTTCCTCGCGGCGCGCGCGCAGGGTGGCGTGCTGCTGCTCACTCCGCACCTCGGCGCGTGGGAGTTCACCGGCCTCTACGTGGGCTCGAGAGTCCCGCTGACGGCGCTCTACAAGCCGCCTCCCATCGCGGAGATGGAGCCCTTCTACATGGTTGCGCGGCAGAGGACCGGCGCGCGGCTCGTGCCGGCCGGGGCGAGCGGCGTGCGCGCGCTGCACCGAGCGCTGCGCGAGGGCGAGGTGGCGGGCGTGTTGCCGGATCAGGACCCCGGCCGTGGAGCGGGGCTCTTCGTGCCGTTCTTCGGGCCGGTCGCGAACACCACCACCTTGGTGGTCAAGTTGCTCGAGAAGACCGGCGTGCCGCTGTTCCTGTGCTGGAGCGAGCGCGTCGCGGGCGGGTTTCGCGTGCACTTTTGCGAGGCGAGCGAGCCGGAGCTGCGCTGCGGGGACGTCGCCCGCGCGGCCGCGGCGATGAACCGCGAGTTGGAGCGGCTGGTGCGGGCCGCGCCGGAGCAGTACCTGTGGAGCTACAAGCGTTTCCGCCATCGTCCGAGCGGTGAGCACAATCTCTATCGACGCGGCGCCGACTGCGAGGAAGGATGAGCGCCATGCAGCGGATCCTCTCGGTTGTGCTCTCGTGCGTGACGCTGTGCGCCTGCGTCTCCAGCGGACTGAGGCCCGCGGCGCACTCGCGGCTCGTGATCGTTGGTGGCGGCGGCACGCCGGTCGCGATCCTGCGCCGCGCACTCGAGCTCGCGCGTGGCGCCGACACGCGCGTGGTCGTGTTGCCGCAGGCTTCCCTGCGAGCGGATCGCGGCGAGGAGAGCGCGCAGATGTGGCGCGACGCGGGCGCGAGGGAGGCCGTGAACCTCGCCGATCTCACCGACGCCGAGCGCGCTCGCGGGTTGCTCTGGGGTGCGGATCTGATCTGGTTCGGGGGCGGGGACCAGAGCCTGCTGATGCGCGACTTGCGCGCGGCTGGACTGCTCGATCTCGTGCGTGCGCGCGCGGCCGCGGGCGTCGTGTGCGGTGGCACGAGCGCGGGAGCGGCGGTCATGTCGCGCGTGATGATCACGGGCGAGGGAGAGGACGAGCTCGTGCGCATCAGCGCGAACGTCACCGCGACGGACGAAGGGCTCGGATTGCTCGAGGGAGCGATCGTCGACCAGCATTTCCTCGCGCGTCAGCGCACGAATCGTCTCATGGCGGCGGTGCTCGATCATCCCGAACTCGTCGGCGTCGGCATCGACGAGCGCACGGCGCTGGTCGTGCAGGGGGCGCGCGGCGAAGTCGTGGGCGAGGGGCAGGTCGTGTTCTTCGACGCGCGCCGCGCTCGCGTCGAGCGAGCGGAGGACGAGCAGCGCGCGGCGGCCGGGCCGTTGCGCGTGCACGTGCTGCGCGCTGGCATGACCTGCGAGCTGTGGCCGTGAACGCGAGCGAGGAGTGATGCGCGCCGGGTCGGTCACCGCGCTGCTCGTCGCGGCGCCGTCGGTCTTGGCGACCGTGCTCGCGGCGAGGCTCGCCTGCGACTCGCTCGCGCCCGCGTGGCTCGCACTCGTCGGTGGGGCAGTCACGGCGGCGCAGTACGTTCACGTGCGAGCGCGCTCCGAGCGCGGGGCTCGCTTCGGAGGCGCCGTCGCGCTCGCGACGCTGGTCGCCGTGCTGGCGATCCCGGAGCTGGGCCTGCGCAGCGCCGGATTTCGGCGCGTGCCGGGGATCGAGTTCGGCTATCCGTCGCCGACGGACCTGCTCGAGCTCGAGCCCGATCCCGAGCTGTTCTGGACCCTGCCGCGCGACGAGGAGGGCACGAACTCGCTGGGTTTCGCGGGTCCACAGCCGCGCGTGCCCAAGCCTGCGGGCACGTGGCGCGCGCTCTTTCTGGGCGACTCGTGCCTGTGGCAGGGTCATCCCCGGGAGTGGCCGGTGCTCGCGGTGGAAGAGCTCGCGCGGCGCTCCGCGCGGCCGCTGGAGTGCGTGAATCTCTCGCTGGCGGGCTACAGCTCGTTGCAGGGTGCGCGCGTAGCGCAGCGACACGGGCTCGCGCTCGAGCCGGACCTCGTGGTGGTGAGCTACGGCTGGAACGACCATTGGCTCGCGCACGGAAGCGTCGACGCGCACAAGTCCATCGACGCGCGCTTCGAGCGGCTGCGTCGCGCCTCGGCGCTCGTGCAGGCGTTGGCATGGCTGTTCAGCGAACTCGACGAGCGCACTCTGGACGTCCCGCGTGTGTCGCTCGAGGAGTACGACGCGAATCTCTCGCGCATCGTGCGGGCGTTTGGCGAGCGCAAGATCCCCGTCGTGCTCGTCACGGCGCCGTCGACGCACGACATGGGCGTGCCCGAGTACTTGCTGAAGCACCGCTTCGGCACGAGCGAGGAGGACATCGTGCGCGTGCACGAACGCTACGTCGAGCGCACGCGCGAGCTCGCGCGGCGCGAAGGCGTGTCGCTGTTGGATCTCGCCGCGGAATTCGGCGCGAGTCCCGAGCGCGCGGCTTGGTTCCTGGCGGACGGGATTCACTTCACCGAAGCGGGGCGCGCAGTCATCGCGCGGCGCTTCGCACAGCGCAGCGCCGAGCTGGGGCTCGCACCGTGAGCCGCGCGCAGCGCATCGCCGTGCTCGTGGTGGCGCTCGTCGCGGCGCTCCACGCGTGGTCGTTCGAGGGCTACGGACCCTGCGACGACGACTACATCGCCTACAACTACGCGCGCAGTCTGGTCGAGCGCGGCGAATTGGCGTTCAACCCGGGCGAGCGCGTGGAGGGCTTCTCGGCCCCGCTCTGGATGCTGGCCGCGGCCGCGGTGATCGCGTTGGGGGGCGACCCCGCGCGAGCGAGCGTCGTGCTCTCGACCGTCGCGTTCGCGCTCCTCGCGGCGGCGATCGCCGTGCTGTGGTTCCGTCGGCATCCTCGGGATCGCGTCGGCGCGCCCGCGTGGTTGGTCGCGGCCAGTCCCGCGCTCGCATGGCACGCGGTGCTCGGCCTGGGAACGGTGCCACTCGCCGCCCTGCTGGCCTGGGCCTTCGAGCGCTGGGACAGCGCCCTGCGCAACGACCGCACGCCCTTGGCGGCCGCCGCGCTCTTGGGAGTCGCGGCGTTCATGCGCAACGACGCGCTGCTGGTCGCGCTGCCGCTCCTAGCCGCCTCGCTGCGCACGCGTCGCTGGAGCGTCGCCGCGCTCGCGCTCGGGCCGTTGGCGGCCTGGCAGCTGTTTCGGCTGGCCTACTTCGGGCGGCTCGTCCCGATCACGTACAGCGTGAAGAAGCTCGACTTCCTCGTCGATCTGCGCCTCGGCCTCGAGTACCTCGCCGAGTCGAGCGCCGCGACCGGACTCGTGCTCGCGCTCGCGCTCGGGCTGGTCGCGCTGACGCGGCCCGCGCGAGCGCTCGATCCACTCGTGCGCAACGCGACCCTCGCAGCCAGCGTCTTCGCGCTCTACGTGGTCTATGTCGGCGGCGACTTCCTGCCGCTCGCGCGCTTCTTCGCGCCGATTCTCCCGCTGGCAGCGCTCGTGGGATGCCACGGTTTCGTCGAGTTGTTCAGCCCCAGCCGCGGACTCTCCGCGCTCGCGTTGCTCGGCGCGCTCGCGTTCGAGTCGCTGCAGCAGGCGCAGCGGCCGTTCCTGCTCGCCACGCATCTGGGCAGCGAACCGCGCTGGCTCGCGCTCGGCAACTCGGTCGCCAAGGCCGTGCCGCCGGACACGCGCGTCGCGCTCGCGCCGATCGGTTGCTTTCGTTGGAGCTCACGCCTGTACGTGATCGACATGCTCGGCCTCACCAACGCGCACATCGCGACGGTCGAGCCCGATCCGAACATCACCATCAAGGGACATGCGCGCTACGACGCGGACTGGGTGCTCGCGCAGCAGCCGGACATGATCATTCTCGGCACCGGCTGGTTGGGAGTCGATGAGCGCACGCTCGAACGCGAGCTGCGGCTCTCCTCGTGGGAGGGCACGCTCTACCATCACGCTCGGCTCGATCCGGAGCGCGGCGACTACGCGCGGCTGCGCATGGACATCGAGGGCAGTCATCCGTTGCTGTTCTTCTGGCGGCGCGACAAGGCGTGGCCGACGGGCGCGCGCGAGCTGTGAACGCTGCGCCCTCGGTAGGTCGCCGCTGCGCACTTGTGAGAATGGCCGCTGGGTGCAGGTGCGACTAGCCTGTGAGAGCAGGGAACGAAGGCGGGCCACGCCTCGAAGCGCGATGAGCGCCCCGAGGACCGTGCCCGACCCGCGCTCCCGAACTAGCGAGCGGAAGAACAAGGGACTTCGACCGCGCCCCGAGCGGAATCCAATCCCGCACGCACGGCCAAGGCCTTCCCAAGGGTAGGGGGAGGACTGCGACGTGCTCGAATGCGGCTCGCGGGCCCTTGTTCTTCCGCCGTTTTTTCGTACATCGAGGGCATGCGCACCACGTGTCTTGCCGCCCTCGCCGTGGCGCTCCTCGGCGCCTGCACGACCCCCCGCATCGAGCCCGTGCAGCCCGCGCCGATCGGTTCCCTCGCCGCCTTGCAGTCGTGCGGCGGGCTGTACATGGGCGGTCAACCGACGCAGGCCGATCTCGAGGCGCTCGCGGCGCGCGGAGTGCGGCGGGTGATCAACCTGCGCAAGGAGGGCGAGTTTCAGGGCTACGACGAGCGTGCGTGCGCCACCTCGCTCGGGCTCGAATACCTGACGCTGCAGTTCTCGACGAGCGACGAGCTCACCGACGCCGTGCTCGCGCGCGCGCGCGAGTTGCTGGCGCAAGCCAATGCGGGTGGCACCCTGCTGCACTGCGGCTCGGGCAATCGCGTGGGCGCGCTGTGGCTCGCGCACCGCACGCTCGACATCGGCCTCGCCTGGGAGGACGCACTGCGCGAGGCGCAGGCGGTCGGGCTCAAGAATCAGGCCTACACCGAGCGCATTCGAGCCTACGTCGAGTCCGCGCGGCGCTGAGCTTCGAAGTCGCGGGCTCGCACGGCGCGATCACGCGCACGCGTCGCCGCGCAGCTCAAACTCCGTGCCGCCCGCCTCGGGCGCTCGCAACTCGAGCTCGAAGCCGTGTCGTCGCGCGACGTCGAGCGCGATCGAGAGCCCGAGGCCGAGGCCGTCGGGATGCCGCGTGCGCGCGCTGTCGGCACGGAAGGCGCGCTCGAACACGCGCTCGCGCAGCTCGGCCGGAACGCCGGGTCCGTCGTCGAGCACGCGCAGCGAGAAGCGCGTCCCGGCGCGCGCGAGCACCACTGCGACATGGCCGCCGGGCTCGACGTAGCGCACCGCGTTGTGAATCAGGTTGGAGACGGCCTGCTCGAGCAGCGTCACGTCGCTTCGGGCCGCGAGCGGCTCGGGTGGCACGGCATACTCGAGCACGATGCCGCGTGCCTTCGCAATCGGCGTGTGGCGCGCGACCGTGCGTTCCACCAGCGCCGCGAGATCGACGCGCGTGCACGCGAGCGTCGTGCCTTCCTGCTCCAAGCGCGCCACGGCCGAGAGGTTTTGGATCAGCGAGCCCATGTAGTGCGCTTCCTGAAGCGCCTCGAGGATCGTGGTTCGCTCGACTGCGCTTCCGGTTTCCACGCGTCGGCGAATCGCCGTGAGGTGGCCTTGCAGCACCGTGAGCGGGACCATCACGTCGTGGGTCGTGTTCTCGACGAAGGAGCGCAGCGCCTGCTCGCGGCTCTCGATGGCCTCGAGGTTGCTGCGCACTTCGGTCGCGGCGGCGTTGAAGGCGCGCGCCAGCTCGGTCACCTCGTCGCTGCCGCTGACGTCCGCCGGACGGGAGTAGCGTGCCTCCGCCGAGGCGCGCACTTCGCGCGTGAGGCGGCGGATGCGCTCGACCACGGGACCGGCCGTGACCATCATGGCGAGGAACAGCACCGCGAGCAGCGCGGAGGGGCCGAGCAGCATGCTGAGCAGCGCACCCGGCGGCTCCACTTGCGAGCGGCGGACGAGCACGTAGGCGCAGGGTCCATCGCGCCACGGCATCGGAACGCCGACCGCGATGCCGTCCTGCGACGGCACGAACCACTTCGCGCTCGCGTGGGCGGAACCCGCCACGAGCGCCTCGCGGATCGCGGTCGGAAACGTCGGTGCCATCGGGTTGTGCGACACGAAGTTCGGGTCGTAGGCCCACAGCTCCGTGCGCACTTCGACGGCCAACGCGGCCTCGGAGGGGAATCCGCGCGCCTCGCCCGCGGGGCCGACGGGCGCCTGACGCGCCGGATTGGCTTCGCGCGGAGCATTGGGCCCCGGCGGAGCGTTCGGCCCCGGCGGAGCGTTCGGCCCCGGCGGAGCGTTCGGCCCCGGCGGAGCGTTCGGCCCCGGCGGCAGGCCGCGCGGCGGCAGCCCGCGCTCGCCCGGCCGCATCCACGGTCGCGGCGGAAACGCCGCGGGATTCGCTTCGCACGCTTCCCGCCCGCCACCCTGCATGCGATCGAGCGCGTAGTCGGCGAGGCCCTGCTCCGTCGCTGCCCACTGAATGCGCTCGCGCAGGAGCACCACGCCCGCGATCACGGGGACGGCGGTCGCGAACACCACCAACGCGAGGCGCGCGCGCAGCTTCACGAGGGTTCCTCCACGTCGAGTCGGTAGCCGACACCCCACACCGTGGCGACGAGGCTGCCGTGCGCGCCGAGCTTCTTGCGCAGACGCGACGTGTGCACGTCGAGCGTGCGCTCCGTTCCATCGCGATCGGGATCGAGCACGTTTTCGGCCAGCCACGCGCGCGAGAGTGCCTGTCTCGGGCGGCGCGCGAGCGCGAGCAACAGCTCGAACTCGACGCGCGTGAGTTCGACCGCCGCGCCGTCGACACGCACGCTGCGCGCATCGGGGTCGATCGCGAGCGCGCCGAACTCGAGCACGCCCGAGCGCGCGAGGCCGGGTCTGCGCAGCCGCGCGTTGACGCGCGCGACCAGTTCCTCGGGCCAAAACGGCTTCGTCACGTAGTCGTCGGCTCCGAGTTCGAGCGCGCGCACCTTCGTCGCGGTGTCGTTCTTCGCCGAGAGCACGACGACCGGCAGGTCGGAGCGCTGCCGCATGTGCTTGAGCACGTCGAGCCCGTAGGCGCCGGGCAACATCAGGTCGAGGATCACGAGCTCGAAGTCGCGCGGCTGCGTGTCGAGCGCGAGGTCGCCGCGCGCGATCCAGACCGGCTCGAAGCCCGCCTCGCGCAGGTGGCTCGCGATCTGCTCGCCGAGCCGCGCATCGTCCTCGACGACGAGGATTCGGTGGGTCACGTGGCGGCTCCCATGCTGGTGGCGAGAATCGTCCGCGAATCTTGCGCTTTCCTGAAGCCTGTGCGAGCGGAAATCCCGAGCGCCGCCCGTCGCCCGCGCAAAACTCGAAATTCCATGCGCGCTTCAGAACTGCGCAAGACCTCGGGGCGATGTTGGGGTTGCAGCACCTGCGGCGAGCGAGCCGCCCCACACCATGAAGACACCCGTCACACTCGTTTTCATCGCCCTGACCGCCGCGCTTTCCTGCGCCGCGCAGGGTCCGCGCGGCCGCGACGATCGCCACCCTGATCGGGACGGACGTGAACGCCACTGCCCGAGCTGTCGTTGCAGCGAAGCCCAGCCGCCGTCCGCACCAGAGCAGCGCGGCCGCGAGCTGCTCGGTCCGCAGCGCGGACCGGAGGGCAATGGTCCGCAGCGCGGATCGGATGGCAATGGTCCGCAGCGCGGACCGGAGGGCAATCGTGGCAATGGTCCGCAGCGCGGAGGCGAGCGGCTCGGGCCGCAGCGCGGCCCCGAATTGTTCTTGCCGCAGCGCGGCCCCGAGTTGTTTTTGCCGCAGCGCGGCCCCGAATTGTTCTTGCCGCAGCGCGGCCCCGATGGCTTTGGGCCGCGCCAATACGTGCCGCGGGGTCGGCCGAGCATGCGGCCGCCGTTCTCGCCGTTCGGCGGCACGGAACTGCCGCAGGGACGTCCGAAGCTCGGTGACCGCGAACGGGGTCTTCCGCCCGCTGGCCCGCGCATGGGCGCCCCGCGGGGACGCCCGCCTTTCGCTCGGCCGACGCCGCCGCGACAGCCCGACTTCCAGCCGCGCGAGGAGCGCCCGCAGGTCGAGTCGCAGCCGCGCGAGCGTGCGGGCGGCAACGAGCGTCCCGAGCGCGCGCCGCGCCGCGCACCCGAGGAGCGTCGCGAGTTCCGCGGCCTACCCGAGGGCGCACCGCCGGTCCCGCCGATCGAAGGTCGCCCCGAGGGTCGCCCCGAAGGTCGCCCCGAAGGTCGTCCCGAAGGTCGTCCCGAAGGTCGTCCCGAAGGTCGTCCCGAAGGTCGTCCCGAAGGTCGCCCAGAGGGTCGCCCCGAAGGTCGCCCAGAGGGTCGCCCAGAGGGTCGCCCAGAGGGCGCATCGCCCCGCGGATCCAACCCGATTCCCCCGCGCGGACGCCGCCCGGGCGCCGCGCCTCGTCCTGATTCCTCGTCCTGATTCCTCGTCCCCCGAATCCGTCTGACCCAGACTACCCTGGAGGATTCCGAAACCATGAAGGCGCGTTTCTCTCTCGCTCTCGCCTTCCTCGCGGCCTCGGCCGCCGGCGCCTTGGCTCAGGGGCCGCCGCCTCCGCCGCCTCCGCCGCCGCTCGGTCCGCCTCCGCCGCCGCCCGTCGGCAACGCGAGCTCGAACGCGAAGATCGCACTCGGGCGCCTGCTGTTCTGGGACGAGCAACTCTCGTCGACCAAGACCATGGCCTGCGCGTCCTGCCACGTGCCTGAAAAGGGCGGCAGCGACCCGCGCTCGGTGTTCGACGCGCTCGGCAACGTGCACCCGGGCTTCGACAGCCTGTTTGGCACGGCCGACGACATCCACGGCTCGCCCGGCGTCGTGCGCAGCGTGTCGAACGGAAATTTCAGCGCCAGCGCCACCTTTGGCCTGCGAGCGCAGGTCACGGGTCGCAAGGCGCCTTCGGCGATCAACGCGGCCTACTCTCCCTCGCTCTTCTGGGATGGTCGCGCGCTCGGCACGTTCATCGATCCGGTGACGAACACCGTCGTGTTCAACGGCGGCGCCGCGCTCGAGAGCCAGGCCGTCGGTCCGATCATGGACAGCGGCGAAATGGGGCACGTCGGCCGCACGTGGGGCGACGTCGCCAGCCGCGTCGGCGCCGTGCGCCCGCTCGCGCTCGCCGGCAACGTGCCCGCGAGCTGGGTGACGTTCATCAACGGCCGTGGCTACCCCGCGATTTTTCAGGAGGTGTTCGGCACGTCGGACATCACCGCGTCGCGCATCGCCATGGCGATCGCCACCTACGAGCGCACGCTGTTCTCGAACCAGACGCCGATCGACGCCTTCTTCGGCGGGAACCAGAACGCGCTCACTCAGCTCGAGCTGCAAGGGCAGAACGTGTTCATTTCGCAGCAGGCAAGCTGCGCCGTGTGCCACGCGGGCAACCTGTTCACCAACCAGTCGTTCCGCTACATCGGCGTGCGTCCGCAGAACGAAGACGTCGGTCGCTTCGCCGTGACCAACAACGCCAACGACATCGGTCGCATGCGCGTGCCGAGCCTGCGCAACGTCGAGCTGCGCGGCCCCTACTTCCACACCGGCAAGTTCATGACGCTCGAGGAAGTCGTCGACTTCTACAACCGCGGTGGCGACTTCGGCGGTTCCAACAAGGATCCGCTCATTCGCCCGCTGAACTTGACGCAGCAGCAGCGCGACGCGCTCGTCGCATTCCTCAAGCGCCCGCTGACCGACCCGCGCGTCACGGCCGCCAGCGGTCCGTTCGAGCATCCGACGCTCTACGGAGGCTCGTCGCGCATGCCGAGCCTGTTCGGCGCGCCCACGGCCGGTTCCGGCGGATTCGTCCCGCGCATGGTGGCGCTCTCGCCCGCGCTCGTCGGCAACGACCGCTTCACGGTCGGCGTCGAGGGTGGCCTCGGAACCGCCTTCTCGGGCCTCGTGCTCGACGTCGTGTCGAACAACGTCGGCACGCCGTTCGGCGATGCGACGGCCTACCTCGGCTTCTCGCCAGGCGCGCGCTTCCGCCGCGTCGGTCTGCTCACCGGAGTCGGAGCAGGTCAGGGTTGGGCTTCGACCGTGTTCACGATCGACAACAACCCCGCGCTCGTCGGAACGCCGCTCTACGGCCAGTGGTTCGTGCGCGATCCGGGCTCGGGCGGACGCTTCGCCGCCAGCTCGGCCTTCGCGGTCACGCACTTCTAGCCGCGCGCCGCGTACTGGATTTCACGAGCTGGACTTCACGGGCGGGCCGTCCCACTTGGGTGGGGCGGCCCGCCCGATCCCTAGCGCGAGCGCACGAGCAGCAACGAAGCGGACGAGCGCAGCACCACGCGTTCCGTGGTCGAGCCGATCTGTCCGGGATCGTCGTGCCGATCCGAGACGGCGCCGAGCACCGCGAGGTCGATCTCGAGCTCTTCGCACGGCGCGAGCTCCGCGCGCCGCTCGTTCACCTCGCGCGCGAGTGCGACCGAGAGGGGCTCGCAGTTGTCGAGCGCCTCGCAGACAACGCCCTCGGCGTGAAAACGCGCGACGAGCGACGACAGGGCGGGCCGCGACGCGGACAGAACCGTCGCGCAGGTCGGAGGGAGTTGGTGGAGCAGCGGATCGCAGGGTTCGTCCACCGCGGAGGAGTGGACGAGCGTCACCTGTGCTTCACCGCGTCTGCGCGCGAGCCGCAGCGCCGTCTGCGATGCCGCGAGGGCGCCGCTCGTGACGCCGCACTGGCTGGATCGAAGTCGATCCCGACGACCATGCGATCGGGCATCTTCACGGCTGGTATCGACGTTCTTCCGGCGGCACGACGAACACGGGAACGCGTGCTTGGCGCACAACACCCTGCGCGACCGAGCCGAGCAGAGCGCGCGAGAATCCGCGGCGCGCGTGCGTGGGCATGCAGATGAGCTCCGCGCCGAGGCGTCGCGCCGCGCTGGCGATCTGGGCGGCCGGATCGAACCCCTCGCACAGCTCGACCTCGACTTCGACGCCGCGCGCGAGGAACTCCGGCGCGACCAACTCGCGCAACCGGCGTTCGAGTTCCGCGCGGTCGCGGGCGCGTTCCTCGCTCGTGCACGAGGGCAGCGGTGCGCAGGCGCTCACCTCCGCGAGCAGGGCTACCTGCGGCGGCGTCACGTGCACGAGTTGCAATCGACCGCGCGGGGAGAGCAGGCGCGTCGCCCAGCGCACGGCCGCGCCGGACGCGGGCGAGAAGTCGACGGGCACGAGGATGCGAGTGGGGGACCCGAGCTCGGCGGGCTGGGGCGCGCGAGTTCGGAGCGGCACCACCAGCGCGTTGCGGCGCGCGGACGCGACGATGTCGAGGGACACGGAGCCCTGCACGATGCGGTTCCAGCCGTGGCGGTGGTGGGTGCCGACCAGCACGAGGTCCGCCGACTCGGCTGCGGCGAGGTCGAGCAGGTGCTCCGCGACGCGTCCGAAGCCGGGCAGCACGCGCGCGCGCGCGATCGAGCCGACGGGGAAGCTCGCGAGCAGTTCCGCGGCCAACTCGCGTTCGCGCTCGTCGGAGGCGAGCTTGCGGCGCTCGTCCCCCGGCATGTACACGTGCCCGGCGACGACCTCGAGTGCCCCGGCGCCCTTCAGCAGCTCGAGTCCGTCCAGCGGCGGGACGTTCTCGCCGCGCGGGTCGGCGCCGACCAGCACGCGCAGGCATGCGCCCTCGCTCTCGAGCCAGCGCTCGAGGCTGCGCTCTTCCCGCACCACCAGCACGGGGACCGGGGAGCTCTTCAGCACGCGCATGGCCACGCTGCCGAGATTCCATTCGGCAGTCGCGCGCTCGCCGACGGCTCCCATGACCACGAGCGGCGTTCGCAGGGCCTCGGCGCTGCGCAGGATGCACTCGTCCGGCAGCCCGTCGGCGACCTCGGTCGTGACCGGGCCGTGCGAGAGCGCGCCGAGCTCGCGAGCGAGCGTCTCGAGGAGCGTGCGACGACGGGACGTCTCGGCCGCGCGCTCCTCGGCGTCCGGACGCAGCGCCAACGTCGGCAGGTGCTGCGCGTGGAGCAGATGCAACTGAGCGTGCACGGCCGCGGCGAGCCGAGCCGCGGCGCGCGCCGCGAGTGTGGAGCTCTCGGAGAAGTCGATGGCGGCGAGCAGCTTCATGTCAGGCCTCTATGACGCGCTCGCCTTCGGTCCCGCCGGGACGATCTGCGTACGACCACGCCGCTCCGGACGGCGAGCGCCCTGCCGCAGAACTACAAGGACAGCGACTACGTCGAAGGTCGGTCGAGCCTACGCACTCGGCCCCAGCGCGGACCTTCGCCGTCCGCCTAGCATGCGGACATCGCCGGACCCAACCCTGCGCGTGGTATGTTCCAAACCTCCCCGTCGGAATCGTCCCATCAGCTCGCCGGGCGTTTCACGACCGAAACGAACGCCCCCAGTTCGCTCGCGCCCGAGGAACCTCGCTTGACCCGCGCTGACCAAGACACCGCCAAGCCCCTCTCGCCGCTGCCAGCGGCTACGAGTGCGTCGGCATCGACCGAAGCGGCGCGCTCGGGGCCGACGCACGACTCCGCGTACCGCGCGCTGCTCTCGGCGGTGCTCGACCCCACGATCGCCATCGACCCGCGCGGCACGATCGTGACCGCGAGCGCGTCCGTCGAGACCGTGTTCGGCTACAGCCCCTCCGAGCTCGCGGGTCGCAACATCAAGCTGCTGATGACGGAGCCGCACCACTCCCAGCACGACGCCTACCTCGCGAAGTACGCGCTCACTGGCGAGACCAACATCCTCGGGCGCACACGCGAATTCGAAGTCGTGCACAAGCAGGGACACCACCTCGTGTGCGAGCTCTCGGTCGCGCGCGCCGACGTCCCGGGAAGCGAGCCGCTGTTCATCGGCTCCTTCCGAGACGTGACGCAGCGCCGTGCGGCCGAAGTCGCGCTCGGAGAGAGCGAGCGCCGCTTCCGCGCGATCTTCGATCGCTCGTACCAGTTCATGGGGCTCTTGCGCACCGACGGCACGGTGCTCGAGGTCAATCAGGCGGCCCTCGACGCCATCGGCTCCACGCGCGCGCAGACGATCGGTCTGAAATTCTGGGACACGCCGTGGTGGTCGAGCGACCCCGCGGAGCGCGCGCGCGCCCGTCAGGCCGTGGACGCCGCGGCGCAGGGCCAATTCGTGCGCTTCGAGACGACCCATCGCGGCGCGGATGGCCACCTGTTCTCGGTCGACTTCTCTCTCAATCCGGTGCGCGACGCGGAGGGCAATGTCGCGCTGCTGATTCCCGAAGGGCGCAACATCAGCGAGCTCAAGCGCGCCCAGCGGGCCGAGACCGCCATGCTGCGCGCGCTCGCGACGATCGGCGAAAACGCGGCGATGCTCGCCCACGAGATCAAGAACCCGATCACGGCCGTGAACTTGGCGCTGCGCGCGGTTTCCAAGCAGCTCGGCGAAGACGACCGCGCGGTGCTCGAGGACCTCGTCGCGCGCATGCAGCGGCTCGAGGCTCTGATGCGCCGCACGCTGTCGTTCACCAAGCCGCTCGACCTCAGGCTCGCGCGCGTCGACGTGCGCGAGCTCGTCGACGCGGCTGTGAGGTCGCAACGCCCCGACATCGTCAAGCGTGGCGCGGAGCTCAAGGTCGAGGTCGAGCCGGGCATCGAAATCGTCTGCGATCGCCAGTTGATCGACGAGGTGCTGACGAACCTGATTCGCAATGCGCTCGAGGCCGTTCCGGAGCGCCCGCGGCTCGTGCTCACGGCCGGACGCGCCGGACGCGGCACGCTGTTCGTCGTCGAGGACAACGGGCCCGGCATTCCGGAGTTCCTGCGCAACACGCTCTTCAAGCCCTTCTCGACCACCAAGTCGAGCGGCACGGGGCTCGGCCTCGCGTTCTGCCGCAAGGTGGTCGAGGAACACGGGGGCACGATCGAGGCCAAGGCGAGCCCACTCGGGGGAGCCCGCTTCGAGGTCCGCATCCCGAACCCATCATGAATACACCCATGCTCGAATCGCCCAATTCCTCGAAGGTCGGCAACAAAGTCAGGGTCTTCCTCGTCGATGACCAGAACATCTTGCGCGCGGCCTTCAAGAGCCTGCTCGCGACCCACGAGCGCATCGCGGTCGTCGGCGACTGCGGTGACGCTCGCAGCGCGATCGACCGCATCGCGCTCTTGCTTCCGGATGTCGTGCTGCTCGACATCTCGATGCCCGGGCTCTCTGGCCTCGATGCCATCCGTCCGATCCGCGAGGCGCACCCGCGCGTGCGCATCCTGATGCTGACGCACCACGAGGGCGAGAACTTCGTCGATCAGGCCATGCGCGCGGGCGCCGACGGCTACCTCTCCAAGGACTCGGATCCCGGAGAGTTGATCCTCGGCATCGAGACCGTCAGCGAGGGCCGTCCGTACCTCTCGCCCAAGGTCGCCGGTGGGCTCGTGGCGCGCATGCGCCGAGGCGAGCCGATCGAGCCGGGCGGAGCGAGTCGGCTGTCGACCCTCACGGGGCGTGAGCGCGAGGTGTTTCAACTGCTCGCGCTCGGCAAGAGCAACAAGGACGTCGCGCGCGAACTCGACATCAGCCTCGGCACGGCCAAGAAGCACCGCGAGAACTTGCAGCGCAAGCTCGACTGCCACTCGACCGCGGAACTCGCGCGCCTCGCGATTCGCGAAGGACTGATGCAGAGCTAGCCACACGGATTGGCCACGCGGATCGCCGCTCGAGGCGATTCGCTCCAGCGCGGGGGTGCGTGTCCGGGTTCGGGACGCGCACCCTCGCGCCGCTACGCCGAGCTTCCCACGCGGGCTACCTCATTGGCGGAATCGAGCCCGCGCCGTGCGTGAGCGAGGAGCGGCTGCGCCGAATGTCCGGCGCAACCCCCAACGACTTGCTCCAGGAGGAGACTCATGAAGACGCTCGCGTGGAAACCGCGCCATCCGATTTCGCTGTGGAACGATGGGGACGACTGGCTCGAGGAGTTGTGGAAGACCACGCCCCTGCAGTTGCCGGAGGTGTTCCGGCGTCCGGGCTTCCCCTCGGTCAACCTGTCGGATGACGGCAACGAGTTCGTGGCCACTTTCGATGTGCCGGGCATGGAGGAGCAGGACCTCGAGGTGCAGGTCATGGGTTCCCAGCTCGTGCTCAAGGGCGAGCGCAGGTGGGAGAACGAGAAGCAGGAGAAGGAGTGCTTCCGCTCCGAGTCCCAGTACGGCTCGTTCCAGCGCTCGATTCCGCTGCCCGTGGGCCTGAACGTCGAGCCCAAGGCGATGACGGCGAAGCTCGAGAAGGGCGTGCTCGAGGTGCGCATCCCCAAGCTCGAGCCCAAGCCGGCGGCGCGCATCAAGATCGAGGCCAGACGCTGAGTGCGCCACGCGCGCCCGTGTGGGATCGCGCGTCGGTGGGCGTGCGCTGAGCTAGGGAGAGTGAGCGAGAGCAGCTTGACGCCGACGGTCCGCGGTTGAACCTTGGAGGGCATCGTGCACAACGACGCCCTCCTCGTGTTCCTTGGCCGCATGCACCTCGTGGTGCTGCACTTTCCCGTGGCGTTTCTGCCGCTCGCCGCAGGACTTGCGCTGCTCGACGCGCGCGCGAGCGACCCGAGCCGTGCGCGCGGCGTGAGCCTGCTGGCGCGGGTCGGAGCCGCGTGTGCGGTGCTCGCCACGCTCACCGGCTGGTTGCACGCCGATGCAGAGCCGCCCGGCCGCACGCTCGCGCAGGCGCTCGAACTGCATCGCTGGCTCGGTCTGGCGTGCTGCCTGCTCTCGCTGCTCGCCGTGTTCGGGCGGGCACGCGTGCGGTCGGTTGCGCTCATCGGCTCCGCGCTGCTCGCGCTCGGCGCGGGCCACATGGGTGGCGAGCTGGTGCACGGCGAAGGTTTCTTGAGTGAGCCGTTCCGCGCGCCGCGCGCGAGCGCTCCCCTCGCGCCGGTCCGAAGCGAGAGAGTGCTCGCCTTCGCGGACGTGCAGCCGATCTTGGTGGCGCGCTGTGGGGCGTGTCACGGGCCACAGAAGCACAAGGGCGATCTGCGCCTCGACGTCTTCGACGCGCGTTGGTTCGAGCCGGGCGAATTCGGGACGAGTGTGCTCGCCCCGCGCGCCGCCGAGAGCGAGCTCGTGCGGCGCATGCGCTTGCCACTCGACGACGAAGACCACATGCCGCCCGCCAAGAAGCCGCAGCACACGCCGGACGAGCTCGCGGCGCTCGAGCGCTGGATCGACTCCGGCGCGCGACCCTGAGGAGCGGCGAGGACCCCGGCGCCCTCGCGTGCTCGCATGCTCGGCGCTCGCGCGAGCTGTGACGGCGCGATCAGCGCAGGCGCAGCGTGCGGGCGGTGCGCTCGAAGAGCTCGAGGGCGGTGCGCGACTCGGTGGGGGAGGCGTGGCCGAGCAGCAGCAGGTGTCCTCGCGCGAGCGGGACGAGGGCCGCGTAGCCGAGCCAGTCGCCGGGCTGGCGCGGGTCGCGGACGCGCGCGACGAGCTCCCAGCCGCCCAGCGAGCCCAGCTCGACGCGCCCCGAGCGCTCGATGCTCGCGACGCTGGCGCCGACCGTGTCGAGTGCGGCGCTCAGGCGTTGCGTGCAGCTCGACTCGAGTGCCTCGCGAGCGAGCGAATCGGAGTGCGCGTTGGCGAGTAGGAACGGCGTGCCCGCGGGAACCGGCGAGGGCGCGCTCGCCGCGACGTAGGCCTTGCCGCGCTCGTCGTCGGAGACGAGCACGAGTCCTTCGGCGGGGTGCAGCTCGAAGCTCGCGAGCGAGCTCCCCGGCCGTTGCCAGCGCACTCCGAGCAGGCACGCGCGCAGCGCTGTCGCGAGCTCGCCCACCGCGCTCGCGTCGCACTCGGCGAGCAGGAGCAGCGTCTCGCGCTCGTCGCCGCCGATCGCGAGCCAGCCGCCGCGTGCCGCGCCGCGCTCCATCCGTCGATATTCGACGAGCGTCCCAGCGCGCCCGTCGAGCGCGATCGACTCCTCGCCGGTGAGCTCCATGCCGCTCGCGGCCCAGCTCTCGTGCGCATTGCGCAGCGCCTCGGCGTAGCTCGCCGTGAGCTCGAAGACGCCGATTTTCGCCTTGCCCTCGGCACGCTCGAGCCCTCGCACGCGCTCCGAGGGCTCGAACCCGCTCGGCGGCGCGAGCGCGACTCGCGTGCCCGCGATCGCGACGTGCGAACGCGAGTCCTCCCGCGTCGGCGTGCTCCGCGGCTCGTCCGCGCAGCCCGCGAGAAACAAGAGCCCGCAAACGAACGTGGCGCGCATCGCTGCGCGCCACCTTAGCTTCCACGCGCGAGGGACGCCGCTCAGTCCATGTGCGCGACGACGCGCTCGTCACCCATTTGCAGGGCGACCTCGATGGTGCGCGCGCGCGCGGCGAAGCGGCGCTGGAACTTCTCGAACAGCACTTGGTACACGCGCAGCGCGCCCTTGGTCGCGAGGCGATACGTGAAGTCGACCCATGTCCAGTAGCGCGGGCCGGAGAGCCCCTGCGCACGCGAGTAGATGCCCGACTGCTCCGCGACGAGGTACTCGGCGTGCAGCATGAACAGCACGAGGTACGGTCGGTACATCCACTTGGGCTTGATCAGCTTCGGCAGGTACTTGACCATCCACGGGTTGCGCACGGCGAGCGGGAACAGCTTGTGCAGGTTCTCGATCTGGTGCTTTTGGTCGCTCTCGACCGGCAGCGAGCGCCGGAAGTTGACCGGGAACTGGTCGAGGCTCGACACCGCGTAGCCCATCTGCTGGGTCGTTTCGGTGATGTCGAACATCGGGTAGGGCTGCATCAGGCTGACCATCGGGTGGTCGACGCCGCACTCGACGTTGAGGCGCACGGTGTCGAGCTCGTCCTCGATCGTTCCGCCCGGTGCGCCGAGGATGTTGAGCGAGCCCAGACGAATGCCGTGCTTGGTGATCCACTGCGAGGCGTTGATCAACTGCTGGCGCGTCGTGTTCTTGCGGAAGATCGCGTTGCGCACGTGGTCGTTGGCGGCCTCGATCGCGATGCGAGCGTAGACGCAGCCCGCCTTGCGCAGGAGCTCGATGTGGCGTTCCGTCGTCAGGTTCGCCATCAAGATCACGTCGAACGGCAGCCCGACTTCCTTCGGGAAGCGCTCGCAGAACTCCTCGAGCCAGCTGTTCTTCAGGTTGAAGATGTCGTCGACGAAGTGCACGAACTTCAGGTTGTACTTGGCGCGCACCGCCTTGATCTCGGCGATGACGTGATCGACCGAGCGCTTGCGCGTGTACTCCTTGTTGTTCGAGCTGTAGACCTTCTTCTTCCACGCGTGGTGGAAGCAGAACGAGCAGTTCATCGGGCAGCCGCGCTGGGTGACGAACACCTTGCGGTCGCTGTCGCGGTAGATCGGCGCGGCCTCGTAGATCACGTCGCGATCGGGTTGGCCTAGCTCGTCGAGGTTCTGCACCAGCGGGCGCACGGGGTTGCGCGCGATCTCGCCGGTCTGTGGGTGCTTGACCCACAGGTTCTGCACGTCGCTGTAGTCCGCCCCCGCGGCCATGCGGTCGAGCAGCTCGACGATCGCCTGCTCGCCCTCGCCGCGGCAGACGATGTCGATGCCCGGCGTCTCGATGTACTCCGGCGTGAAGGTCGTGTGCGGCCCGCCGAAGACCGACACCACGTGGGGCAGCTCGGCCTTGACGCGCTGGTTGAGCTCCGAGAGGTACACGTGCATCCCGGTCGTGACCGAGTAGCACACCACGTCGGGGTTGTACTCCTTGACCTTCGCGACCCAGTCCTTGTCCGGCACGAACAGCGCCTTGGTGTCGTGGCCCGCGTCCTTGATGGCGCGGCTCAGCCACATGATCCCGAGCATCTCCTGCGGGAGGTACTCGGCGAGGAACAGGACCTTCATCCGACGCTTGGCGACGCTCTGAACCACGGTGCTTCTCTCGGTGCTTCGATGCAGGGGGCAGCCAGGGCGAGAACCCGGCGCCGACCCTTATCGGCACCCATCCTACCCCATCCCCACTGACGTTTACGGAAGGTTCAACCTCTCCTCCGCCCCCCTCCCAGCGATTGCCGTGCCAATGCGCCTTCCTGCTTACGCCCCCCCCGCCTCCCCAGAGAGCCAGCCGCGTGCGGGTCACCGCCACGCCCTCCGGCCCCTCACCGTGCGAGCACTCCCCCGGGACTTCCCGCGTCCCCCATTCGACCCCGTAGTCCGCACGCTTAGAACCTATGGAACCCCTGCCGTGCGACCTGTGCAGGCAAGGGCGGAGGCGGAAGGATTCGAACCCTCGAGGACTTGCGCCCTGGCGGTTTTCAAAACCGCTGCAATCGGCCGCTCTGCCACGCCTCCGTGGGTGGGGATGGTAGCGCGCGGGGGGATCAGGTGGGGAGGTTGCGGGCGCGTTCGCGCAGGGTGGCGGCGTGGGTGCGGGCGGTGGCGGCGTCTTGGGGGAGCGAGCGGCGCTCGGCGAGGCGGGCGCGGGCGTCGAAGGCGCTGGCGCAGCGCTCGAGGGTGGCGGCGTCGAGAGCTTCGGCTTGGCGGTCGACCTCGGGGTCGTCGAAGGCGGCCTCCACGAGGGCGGCGAGATCGCAGGCGCGCGCCACCACGTCGTCGGCTTCGGGGGCGTCGCGGTCGAGCTCGATCGCGGCGAGCGCGACGAGCTCGGCGAGCAGTTCCTCCTGTTCGGCGGGGCCGAAGTCGTCGGGCTCGTCTTCGTCGTCGTCGGGCCAAGCCATCTCGACGAGCTCGAGGGCGAGCTCGCGGGCGCGCTCGAGCTCGCCGCACTCGCGCGCGAGGTCGCGCACGATGCGCAGCGTGGCGTGCCAGTCGGTGACGAACGAGAGATTGGCGTCGGCGGAGTCCTCGAGGCGCTCGAGCGACTCCAGACGCAGCGCGAGGCACTGCTCGTAGAGCTCGAGCGCGGCCTGCGGGCGACCGCGTGCGCGCAGCGCGTCGGCCACGCGCAGGATGGCGACGGAGTGGTCGCGGCGCGCGGCCGGAGTGCCGAGCTCGGCCGCGAGTGCGCGCATGCTGTCGGCGATCTCGCGGAAGCGCGTCAACGCGGAGTCGGTCAGGCCTTGGCGCTCGTCGAGGTTCGCGAGGTGATCGAGCACCACGAGCAGGTCGCGGCGGCAGTCGGGCGTGCCGACGTCGGTGGCGAGCTGGCGGTGGATGGCGAGCGCCTGTTCGTAGCCGCGGCGCGCGCCTTCGAGGTCGCCGCGGGCGAGGTCGATGTCGGCGACATCGCACAACAGGTGCGCGTGGCTCGCGCGACCGGCGGTGCTGTCCTCGGATTCGCCGCGGCTGTCGCGCGCGAGCTCGAGCGCCTCCGTGTAGGTCGCGCGGGCGCGCTCGAGCTCGTTGCGTTCCTCCTGCAGCGTGCCGAGCGCGCGCAGCGAGGCGGCGAGCTCGCGTCGACTCGCTGGCGTGCCGAGCTCGGCCACCAGCCCGCGCGCGATCGCGATCGCCTCCTCGAGCCGACGCAACGCGGCGCCGCGGCGACCGCTGTTGCGCTCGATGTCGGCGATGCTGCGCAGGAGCTGCGCCACCGACCAGCGGTGCGCGCTCGTGCCGAGGCGCTCGGCGAGCTCGCGCTCGATCGTCAGGCATTCCTCGTACTTCTGCGCCGCGGCCTCGAAGCGGCCGAGCTCGTGCTCGATGTCGGCCACGCACTCCAGCCCGTTCTCGAGGTCGTGGCGCGCGTCGTCGCTCTCGAGCGCTTCGGCGAGCTCGCGCCGGATCGCGAGGCTCTCCTCGTGCATCGAGAGCGCCTCCTCGAGACGGCCGCGGCGGTAGTTGATCGTGGCGAGGTTCGAGAGCGAGAGGAACAGGTCGCGGCGCGCGCCCGGCGAATCGTCGTCGCTGGCGAGCTCGCGCGCGATGGCGAGGCTCTCGACGTACACCTCGCGCGCGAATTCGAGCTGCCCGCGCGTCGCGGCGAGGCCGGCGACGTTGTCGAGCGCGATCGAGAGGTTGCGACGGCGCAGCGGGGCCGTGTCGCCCGCCACGCGCGCGCGCATCAGCGCGAGTTGCTCGCCGAAGGCGCGCTCGGCGCCGGGGTTTTCGCCGAGTTCCCACAGGCTCTGGCCGAGATCGCTGAGCGCGTCGGCGAACTCGTCGATGCCGGATTCGGAGTCGCGCAGCGCGTCGCCGCGCGCGCGCAGGAGCTCGACGCGACTGGCTCGAATCGCGAGCGCGAGGCGCGGCAGGCCCGCGGCGCTGATGCGGCGCGCGAGCGCCTCGCGACCCGCGCTCCCGAGCACCCCTTCGGGCACCAGCGACCACTCGACGTGCTCGAGGCGCGCGGAGCAGCGGCGCGTGCGCGCCCAGATCTGCTCTTCGGCGTCGTTTTGCACCGCGACGCGGATCGCTCGCAAGCTAGCCACTTGCCGCGGATCGCTCCAATCCGGCGCCGCGTCCAAGGACAGCTCCGCCATCGCCATGTCGAGCAGGTCGCGCAGCTCGGCCGTGCGTTCCTGCGCGAGCAGGGCGAGCACGCTCTCCGGCGGCAGGGTCGCGGGATCGCTCGTGTCGTGCGGCCGCCAATTGCCGTCGTCGCCGAAGCTGGCGTTGATCCAGCGAGCGAGCTCGTCGCGCAGCGTCTGGGACAACAGCTCGGACTCGCGCTCGCCGAAGCGGCGCCACAATTTTTGGGCCTCGAGATGGAAGGCGAGCGCGCTGCGTCCGTGTTCGACGCGTGCGTCCGACGGCAGTTGGGCGAGGGGCGCGGCGCGGGCGACGAGGTCGCGCTCCGCGGTGCCGCGCAACGCGCAGCGCCGCCCGAACTCGAGCGCCACCGTGCCGAGGAATTCGAGCGCGTTCGCGCTGCTCCAGCCGAGCAGGCGCTCGACCGCGCTGGCGAGCTGGCTGATTCGCAGCTCCAGACGCAGGCGCCGACCCTCCGGCCATTGCGCGAGCTCGGCCTCGCCCGCGGCGCTCAGGCGCAGCGCTCGATCGCCGTGCTCGAAGTTGCCGCGCGAGAGACTGAGCCACGCGATGCGCTCCTCGAGCTCGAGGAAATTGCCGCCGACGCTCGCGAGCAAGGCCTCGCGTTGGCGCGGCAGCGCACCGGGCAGGAGCGCGTCGAGGGCGGCTGCGAACTCTGGCGCGGGAACGGGAGCGAGCTCCACGCGCTGCGCGGCCACGAGCGTCGAGAATTCCGCGCGGGTCGCGCGCACGGGCTCGTCGCCGTCGTCGCACAGGATCACGAGCAAGGCCGCTCGGCGCGCGCGTGCCTCCCTCCAGAGCACGGCGGCGAGTTCGAGCAGCTCGTCGCTGGCCCACTGGGCGTCGTCGATCCACAGCACCGTCGCCGTGCACGCGCTGGAAGTCAGGGCCGCACGCAGGGCCGCGAGGGCGCGCTCGCGAGGGCCGGAGTCCATTTCACCCTCGCGAGCGAGCGCGAGCGCGAGACTCTCGCCGAGCCCGCCGAAGCGCTGCCCGCGCCGAGCGTGCAGCTCGATCTCGCGCACGAGCTCGTCCTGCTGCGTGCCGCGCTCCGGCGTGAGCCGAGCGAGGCGCTCGGTGGCGCGCAGGCCCAGCCAAAGAAAGCGCGCCGCGCCGCGCGCCGCCGGCGCCTTGCGCAGCTCCGGTCCGGTCGCGCGCGAGGTCGGACCGAGCGGAATCTCGGTCGGCCAGTAGGCGGCTTCGGGAGGATTGTGGGCCGCGTTTGCCGCGATGCGTCCGTAGAGCTCGGCCACCAGCCGTGACTTGCCGCTCCCGCTCGGACCGCGCACTTCGACGGCGCGCGGACCCGCGCCGAGGCTCACGGCTTCGAACGCGGCGAGCAGCTCGGCGCACTCTCGTGCTCGGGCGCAAAAATCGAGGGGCATGGACGGGGGAGTTCCGCGAAGCGCTCGGCGAGAACGCGCCGCGCGAGGAGCAATTCTAGTTCGTCCCGCACCAATTCTCGCCGCCGGACTCGCGGCCGCGGCCCCTCAGGGCAGGGGCGGCAGCGGATCGGGCCCGGTGACGTCGCTGCGCACCTGCTCGAGGATCGGCTCGGCGATGCGCACGGGCGCGCGGGCGCGCAGCGCGAGCGCGATGGCGTCCGAAGGCCGCGCATCGACCATCGTCGGAGGCTCGCCCGGCGCCGCGGCCAGCGCGAGCTGAGCGAAGTACGTGTTTTCCTGCAGGTCGATGATGTCGGCGCGCAGGATGCGCGATCCGAGGGCCTCGACCATGTGCAGCGCGAGCTGGTGCGTCAGCGGACGCTGGGGAGCTTGGCCATGCACGATGCGGTCGAGCTCGTCGGCTTCACCGCGACCGATGGTCATGGCGAAGGCGCGTTTTCCGTCGCGCTCCTTGAGCAGGATGACTTGCGAGCGTTCCTGATCGCGCAGCACGATGCGCGCGAGGACGAGCTCGATCATGCGCACGGCGGGTTCGGAGGCCATGGGAAGCAGCGTGGCCGCAAAGGGCTTGCAGTTCAAGCGCGATCACTCGCGTCCGCGGTCGCGCTCGTGGAACACGGTGCTCTCCAGCGGCACGCCCTCGTCCTCGGCGAGCAGGAACGAGCTCGCGGTCGCATCGCGGAAGCCGCAGCGCGCGCAGCGCACGCCGCGCGTCGTGCGCCGGTCGAGCCGCACGAGGCCCGGGCGCTTGCACTCGGGGCACGTGCGATCGGCCGTGGCCGGAAACAGCGAGCACGCGAGGACCCACACGAGTCCGAGAGCGAGCGCGCCGCCGAAGACGACGCCGAACAGTCCCTGCGGGCCCTCGACGACCAGCCACACTCCTGCCGCGACGGAGACGAGCGCGAGCGGGGCGACGAGCCAGCCCGCGAGGGCGTGGCGTCGCGAGCGCGGCTTGGGTCGGGTGACTGCTTGAGGCACAGGTTGCGGAGAAGTGCGCAGGAGGGGGACGAGCGAGGGGGGCGGCTCGCTCTGCGAGCGCCGCAGCGGCGCGCGGCGGCCGCTGTCGCGATCGAAGGGCTGCACGTCGCGACATTCTAGTCCAGCGCGTCGGCCCGTTGGGCGTCCGAGCGCGCGCCGCGGGTACGATCCCTTCGCCGCCATGACCGCTCCCGCGCACTCGCACCTCCATCCGACGGCCCACGCCTCGAGCGAGTTCGCCAGCCCGGATTGGCCCGAGAACCCGATCGTGGCGCGCGCGTGGCGCGGCCGCCACCTCGAGAGCGTGCACCGTGGCGCGTGGGTGCTCGCCGATGTCACGGGGGCGGTGGTCGACGGGGCGGGGGACTGGAACCACGCCGTGTTCGCGCGCAGCTCCGTCAAGTCGCTGCAGGCGTTGCCGCTCTTGGAAACGGGCGCGGCGCAGCGCTTCGAGTTCCGCGACGACGAACTCGCACTGACGCTCGCCTCGCACCACGCCGAGGACATCCACGTGCGCCGCGTGCGCGAGCTGCTCGCGCGGCTCGGGCTCGGGCCGGAGCACCTGCAGTGCGGTGCGCAGTTGCCGACGGACAGCGCGGCGCGGCGCGCCCTGACGCTCGCGGGCGAGCAGGGCACGCGCGTTCACAACAACTGTTCGGGCAAGCACACGGGCTTCCTCGCGCTGGCGCTGCACATGGGCGTCGATCCGAAGCGCTATCTCGAGCACGACAACGCGGCGCAGTCGCTCGTGCGGCGCACCGTCGAGGAGCTGAGCGGCGTGCGGCCCGGTGAGCTCGACGTCGCGATCGACGGCTGCAGCGCTCCGACCTTTCACCTGCCGCTCGTGCGGCTCGCGACAGCGCTCGCCCGCATCGCCAATCCACACGCTCTCGCGGAGCCGCGGCGGCGCGCCTGCGAGCGACTGGTGCGCGTGGCGGCCGAGCACCCCGAGCTGATCGGCGGCACGCGCCACAGCATGTGCACGGACCTGCTGCGCGCGAGCGGCGGCATGCTCTTCCCCAAGCTCGGCGCGGAGGCGGTCTACGTACTCGGCGTGCGCGAACGCGGACTCGGACTCGCGGTGAAGATCGACGACGGCAATTACCGGGCGATGCACCCGCTCGTGATCGAGCTGTGCGAGCGCTTCGGGTTGCTCTCGCGCGACAGCGCGCGCGCGCTGCCCGAGTGGCGGCAGGGCGTGCTGCGCAATTGGGCGGGGCTCGAAGTCGGGCGCATGGAGGTGGTCGCGTGAGCGAGCAGGAGCGCTCGCTCGTGCCGCCGGAGCTGCCGGCGGACGCTCACAAGGGCGATGCGGGGCGCGTGCTCGTGGCCTGCGGCAGCGCGACGATGCCGGGCGCGGCGCTGCTCGTGGCGCGCGCGGCGCAGCGCGCGGGCGCTGGGCTCGTGACGGTGCTCGCGACGAGCGACGAAGTGGCGCACGCGCTGCCGATCGCGGCGCCCGAGGCGATTTTGATGCGCGCGAGCCCCGCCACCAACGCGCAGTTTCTCCTCGCGCAGCGCGGGTTTCACTCGATCGTGGTCGGATGCGGGCTTGGGCAGGCCGACGATGCGCGGCAACTCGTGCAGGCGCTGGTCGAGCGCGCGCCCGCGATTCCGCTCGTGCTCGACGCGGACGCGCTCAACGTGCTCGCGGGCGCGCCGGAGAAGCTCGCCGGACGCGCGGGAGCCACGCTGATCACGCCGCACTCGGGCGAAGCGGCGCGACTGCTCGCGCGCGCCATCCCGCGCGCGGCGGCCGGGCGCGAGGCCGCGGCGCGCGAGCTCGCGGAGCGCAGCGGAGCGATCGTGTGCCTCAAGGGACCGGGCACGGTCGTCACCGATGGTCGCTTGGTGTATGTGAACGACACGGGCAACGTCGGCATGGCGACGGCGGGCTCGGGCGACGTGCTCGCGGGCATCCTCGCCGCGTATGCCGCGCTGTGCGCGACGGGCGCCTTCCCGCAGTGGACCGCGTTCGATGCGACCTGCGCCGCGGTGCGCGCGCACGGACTCGCGGGAGATCTCGCGGCCGCGCATCTGGGCAAGCGCGCCGTCATCGCGTCGGACCTGATCCAATGGCTCGCGCAGGCGCAGCGGCGGCTCTCGTCCTGAGCGTGGGCCTGCGCGCGCTCGCGCAGGAGCCCGTTCAGGACTTTGGCGACTCGGTCGAGCGCGAGTTCGCGCTCAGGCGCTGGGCGCAGGCCGCAGACGGCGAGGCGCGCGCGGAGGCGCTCGCGCTGGGCAGGGACGGGCGCGTCACGTTGTTGCGTGCTCTCGAGCGCGCGCGCGAATTCGGGCTGCTCGCGTCGAACGAATCGGTCGCGAGCTTCGAGCCCGTGGCGCGAATGCCCGGCGAAGTCGCGCCCGATCTGTTGGTCGCGGCGTTGCGCTTGGGGCTGGTGACGCAGCCCGACGCGGTGCTCGCGGCGGCGCAACACCCGCTGCCCGCCGTGCGTTTGGCGCTGCTGCAGTCGGCGACGGCGAGCCTGCGGGACATCGACGCGCTCGAGCGTCTCGCGCACGACGCGGATGAACGCGTCGCGAGCGCCGCGCTGGAGTACGTCGTGGAGCTCCAAGGCGAGTCGGTCGATGTGCGCGAGCTGGCGACGAGAGTGTTGCGCGGCGGCGATCCGCGCGTGTGGCGCGGGCTCGCCGCGCGTCTGCAACGAGCGCGGCCGTCGCGGGTGTGGCTGGCGGTGCTCGAGGATTCCGCGAGCGATGTCGAGCGCGCGGCGATCGTGTCGGCGCTGCGCGTGCGGTTCGAGCTGCACGACGCGAGCGCGGAGCGCGCCGTCGAGCGCGTTGCGGCGGCGTGGCCGGGGCCGATCGGGTTCGAAGAGCTCTTCACCGACGCCGCACGCGCCGTGCGATCGAGCGAGCACGCGCTCGGACGAGCGCTGCTCGAGCGGTTGCGTGCGGGCGTGGACGACTCGCGCGACCACGCGCTCGTGCGCGGCAGCTTCGAGGCTTGGCCGGCGGCGGACGTGCTCGACGTGCTGCGCTCGGAGCCGAGACTGCGCGAGCGCGTGGCCGACTTCCTGTTCGAGGAGTTGGCGCCGCACGCCACGGAACTCGCGCCCGCGGACCTCGAGCCGTGGCTCGACGCGAGCGTCGCGCCCGAGCTGCGGCGCGCGGCGGTCGGGCTCGCGCGCGAGTTGGTCGTCGAGGAAGCGCGCGCGGAGTTCGGCGCTCTGCTCGTGCGTGCGCTCGACGACGGCGCGCGCAGCGTGGGCGACGAGGCGTTCAGCGCGCTGTGCGCGGCGCGCCCCGTCGAACCGTGGATCGAGGCGTTGGCGCGCCGCTGGCGCTCGGTCGAAGCGAGCCGCGCCGAAGCGCTGCTCGCGGAGCTCCCGCGGGGCGTGCGACTCGAGGCGTTGCGCGCGGACTTGTGCAGGATCGCGAGCCAAGGTGGCGCCGCGGGGATGAGTGCGTTCGACTTGCTCGCCCCGTTCGCGCCCGACACGGGGATCGCGGCTCTGGCGCGCGAGCGACTGGCCGCGGAACTCGCTGATCTCGAGCGGCAAGACGCGCGCGCCACCGAGTTGCGGGCGGCCGCGCTCGTGCGCGTCGTGCACGAGCAAGCGGGAACGGCGGGCCACGAGGAGCTCGCGCGCGTGCTCGCGCGCACCCTCGATCGCGTCGAGGTCTCCAAGGCGGTCATCTGGGCGCTGGGTCAAGACGCGCTCGGGCGGGAGCGACTCGTGCGGTGGCTCGAGGACGGCGTTCCGCGGCGCCTGCGGATCGAAGCGGCGCTCTCGCGCGCGCCGTTTGGTGACGCGCGCGCGGTCGAGGTGCTCGGCCAGACGTGGGCGAGCTGCGATTTCGACCTGCGCGCGCGTGCGCTGCGGGCCTGCGATGCGAACGCAGCGGAGCCGGCACTCGCACTGCTGCGCCGCGTGGCGCTCGATTCCGCCGAGCACGGGTTGCATCGCGAGCTCGCGCTCGACCTGCTCGCCCGTCGGCGACCGCCGGACGTCGACACGCTGCTCGGCGCGGCAACCGCGCGCGACTTGGATCTGCGGCGCCATGCTCTGGCGGCGCTCGGCGGCTGTGGAGACGCGCGAGCGCGGGCTTGGCTGCGCGAGCGTCTCGAGCTGCGGGAGGAGGCCAGCGAGACGCTCGCGGGGCGCGCCGTGCGCGAACTCGAACGCGAGGCGATCTGGACCGCGCTCGCCGAGGCGCACGCGCTCGATTCCAAGCTCGTGGAGCAGTGGCTCTCCGCGCCGCTCGCGGCCGCTGCCGAGCAGTTGCGCGCGCGCTTTCGGGCTCGCGCGCAGGGCGGCAGCGAGTTCTCGTGGCGCTCGGAGCTTGCCGTGGGCGAGGAATTGGCGCGCTGTGGCGGGCTCTCGGCGGCGTTGGAACGCTCGGGTGCGTGGTGGACCGCCGATGCGCGGCTGCTCGCGGCTATCGGCGAGCGAACTGCGATGCGCGGCGACTTCGCGAGCGCGAGGCGCCTGCTCGCAGCGGCTGGCATCGGCCTGCTCGGCGAGGCGCAGAGCGAGGAGCGCGACCTGCGGATCTTCGAGGTGCGTTGCGCCCTGCTCGGTGTCTGCGAGGCCTTGGGCGCGCTGAGCGAGCACGCGTCGCTCGTGCGGCGGCTCGCGCGCGACGAGCGGCTCGGTCGCGGGCCGCACCGCGCGTTCGAGCGGAGCTTCGGGGCGTTCGATCCCGCGCGCGGCAGCGACGGACTGGCGCGGCTCGAGGCGAGCGCGCCCCTGCTGCGCGCGCGTGTCCTCGCCGCGGGGGGCGATCGCGAAGCTGCCCGCGGAGCGCTGGCCGAGGCAAGCGAGCTCGCCGGTCGCTCGGGCGCCGCGCTCGCTGCCTGCGCGGAAATGGCCGCGCTGCTCGCGGACCGGTGAACTCCGCGCTCAGGGATCGATGCGCAGGTTGCGCATCATCCCCATGTCCTCGTGCACGAGGTTGTGGCAGTGATAGAGGAACAGGCCCGTGTAGCTCGAGTAGCGCACGAGCAAGTCGATCGTCTCGCCCGGCATGACGAGGACCGTGTCCTTCCAGCCCTCGTCGATGAACCCCTGACTGAGCGTCTGCCATCCGGCGAGGTTGGCCGAGGCGACGCTGCGGCCTAGCACTTGGAACTGTCGGCCGTGGAAGTGGATCGGATGGCCGACGACCATCATTCCGGTCGTGTTCGTGATGCGGACGTGCTCGAGCGTGTCGCGGCGCACGATCTCGTTGGCGGCGACGCCGGTCATCTGGAACGTGCCGCCGTTGAGCGTGAACCCGATGCCCGGCGAGAAGGAGATCGCGAAGCTGCGCGGGTTGCCGTAGTTCGTGGCCTGCTGGGGCACGTAGGCCTGAATCGTGGACAGGGTCGCGGGCAGTTGCAGCGTCTCGGGCTGCGACTGCGTGACCTGCACGGTGAGCAGGTCGAGTTGGGCGCCCTGACCCATGCTCACGCCGCTGAAGGGCAGGCTGCGCAGCACGACCTGCGAGCCCACGGCATGTTGGCGGAAATCGGCCCACACCTCGGCGCGCTCGCCGGGCGACAGCGTGACGTAGGGGCGCAGCGAGGGCGCCGCGAGCAGGCCACCATCGTTGCCGATCACGACCATCGGCGTGCCGTCGCTCCACGCGAGCTTGTACACGCGCGACGTCGCGCCATTGACGATGCGCAGGCGGTACGCGCGCGTCGCGACGTTGAGCGTGGCGTTGGCTTTCCCATTGACGAGCTGCGTCGTCCCGAGGAAACCGTTTTGCATGTTGAGCGGCGAGTACGCGAGCTGACCCGCGGTGTCGAAGCTCGCGTCCTGCAGCACCAAAGGCACGTCGAATTGCCCGCGCGGGAGTGCGAGCGCCTGCTCCTGCGCATCGCTGACCACGAGCGGTCCCGCCAGGCCCTTGTAGGCCTGAAAGCCGGTGCGCATGTCGGCGTGCGAGTGGTACCAGTAGGTGCCCGCGCGGTTGAGCACCGGAAAGTCGTAGGTGGTCGAGCTGCCGTGCGGGAACTGGTGGCGCGGATGGCCGTCCATGTCCGAGGGAACGTCGAGCCCGTGCCAGTGGACGACGTGGTCCTCGCCGATCAGGTTGGTGACCGTGATCTGCGCTCGATCACCCTGCTGGAAACGCAGCACGGGGCCGAGGTGCGAGCCGGGGATCGGTTGGAGCGCGCCCGAATGAAAGCTGCGGACTTGGCCCGTGTAGCGCCAGACCTGGGTGCTGACGCCCGGCAAGATGGACGCGCTGCTCGGCGCCGCGACGAGCGAGATGCGCACCGCAACCGCGCTGGGCGAGAGCGCGGGCGGACTGCCGATCGGGGTCGACTGCGCCGCGGCCGATAGGCGCGCGAGAGTCCCGGCGGCGGCGAGCGAGAGGGAGCCCTGCAGGATCTGGCGACGGTCGGGCGAGAGCGGGGTCGGCGTCATGGTGAGCTCGAGGAGCCGTGAGCAGCGCTGGCGCGAGCGCTGGTTCCCGCCTCGGCGGGGCCGCGGGAGCACTCGTCCGACCCTAGCACCGACCCTCGAACTTCGCATCGGCCCATCGGCGTAGGCTCGGCACTCGTCGCAAGCGCCTCGACGCCTGCGTAGACTCCGCCCAATGGCCGCCAGCACGCTCCCCATCCCCGAAGGCGCGGTTTCGACCCTCGACGACGGCATCGGCTTCGTCGCCTGCGTCGACCGCATGCAGCAGGACCCCGCGCTCAAGGTCGTCAATGCCGCGCGCATCAGCTACCAAAAACAGAAAGCGGCCTTCGACGAGGGCGACCGCAAGCTCGCGGGCTTTCTGTGGAAGCACGGGCACACCTCGCCCTATCGCCACAGCTTCTACACCTTCCACTGGAAGGCTCCGCTGTTCGTGTTCCGCCAAGCGTTCAAGTATCAGGTCGGCAGCGGCTGGCGCGAGTACGAGGTGGATGGGCAGAGCGTCTCGCTCGAAGTGTTCGACGTGTTGTTCGACACCGACAAGGGCTGCTCGTGGAACGAGATCTCGGGGCGCTACGTGCAGTGGGCGCAGGAGTTCTACGTGCCGCAGGTCATGCGCGCGAACCCGCCGCACGGCAACAAGCAGGCTTCATTCGACCTGCCCGCGGACTTCGATCACTCAGGCGAGCGCGCGCGCATGCTCGAGGAGTGCCGCCGCACGTTCGAGCTGTACGAGGAGCGCATCGAGCGCGGCGTCGCGAAGGAAATCGCGCGCATGATGTTGCCGCAGAACCTCTACAGCCAAGCTTACTGGACCGTGTCGCTGCAGGGCGTGATCCACTTCCTCACACAACGCCTCGAGCCGGACGCGCAGCACGAGATCCGGCGCTACGCCGAAGCGGTGTTCGAACTCGTCAAGGACGACCTCGCGCGCGTCGGCATCACGCGCGAGACGCTGTTCTAGAGCAGCTTCGAAGCCGCGCTCGTGCGGCGCACACTGCGTGCTCTGGGCGCGTCACTCGCACCGGAAACTTGCACCGGAAACTCGCGCCGGAAACTTGCACCGGAAACTCGCGCCGGAAACTCGCGCCGGAAACTCGCGCCGGAAACTCGCGCCGGAAACTCGCGCCGGAAACTTGCACCGGAAACTCGGGCGACCTCGACTTCGCCGCACTAGGGGGGGCGCGGTGCAGGTGCGCCGTCGTGCCCGTCGGGCCTCCGTCGCACGGTGCGGGTTGGGGCGCGGCGTCGGTCGGGGGGGGCGGCGAGCGCGAGGTCGCCGGTCGCGGCTCACGCGACGCCGCGGGCGGTGGGCGCGGGCGCGTGCGCTGGTCGTCGCGCCGTGAACCGCCGCGCCGTGAACCTCTGCGGCGCGGCCCGCGTTGGGCCTCGCTAAGCTCACTCGCGCCATGTTCCGAACGTCCGCGCTCGCCGCTCTGCTCGCCCTCGTCGCCCGGCCTCAGGATGCGGGGCCGCGCCGACCGCTCTCTCCCGAGGAGCGCAAGCTCGTCGAGACGCTCGCGCAGCAGGACATCACGCTCGATCCCGCGCGCGGGCTGTGCGTCGTGCCAGCCGACGTGCTCGTGCGCGATGACCTGCTCGAGTACCTGCTCGTCGGTCCCGCCGGCGCCGCGCACGAGTCGGCGTTCATGACGCCGGCCACGCCCAGCGTGCTCAACATCGCGCTGCTCGCGCTGGGCGCGAGCGCGGGCACGAACGCGACGTGGCGTCGCAAGGAGCCCGCGCCGAGCGAGGCCGAGCTCGCGGCCGGGGCGAGCGCGTACGAAGTCACGCTGCCGACCGGCACGGGCTTTTGCATGTACGTCGGCTGGCGACAGGGCGAGGAGACGTACTTCTATCGCGTCGAGGACCTCGTGCGGAATCTCTCGAGCGGGCTGGCGATGAAGCGCCACGAGTGGGCCTATCTCGGCTCGCGCATGGTGCCCAACGGCCGCAGCGGCGCCGACGCCGCGGACGTGTTCGCGGCCGACGTCTACCAGAACCTGATCAACATCGCCTTCTTCAGCGAGGGCTACACGCTGCTCTCCGGTGCGCAGAGTGACTGCGTCGAGCAGGGCATCTGGGCGCTCAACGCGTGGCTCATCCCGGAGCGTGGAACGCGCGTGGCGCTCGTCTTCTCGCGCGCTCGCATCGAGTCGCTCGACGCCGAGCTCGCGGTGTTGCTGCCCGAGGTGGACGCAGGCGCTGCGAGCGGCGGGGGACGATGACGGAGCGCGACGCGCTTTCGGGCCTGATCGGCGCGGCACTGCGGCGCGCGCGCGTCGCGCGCGCGCTCGAGGCGGCGCTGCTCGGAAGCTCGGCGGCGCTCGCGACGGCGTTGGCGTGCCAGCTCTCGGGCGCGGATGCGTTGCGCGCGGATGCGCTCGTCGTCCACTCGCTCGCGGCGCTCGCGTGCGGGGCGAGCTGGTGGGTCGAGCATGCACCGAACGCGCAGGCGGTGGCGGAGCGCGCGGATCGCGAACTCGGTTGCGGCGGCGCCCTGTCGACGGCCTTTGAAGCGCGCGGCCGCGGCGCGCTCGCTGGGCTGCTCGCCCTGCGGGTGAGCGCCGACTTGCCCGCGGACGCGCTCGCGCGCGCGGCTCTCAAGCCGCAGCTCGCGCCGCTCGTGCCGCCGCTCGTGCTCGCCGCGCTGTGCGTGGCGTGGCCGAGCACGGCTCCGCAGCTCGCGCCCGCCACGCTCGAGCTCGTCGCGCGCACCGCGACCGCG
>Ga0194120_10001357_pt1 | contig 44940 bp, 38 predicted proteins | sample TA2MahCa65mmetaG_FD_148642 | JGI IMG/M metagenome (GOLD analysis project Ga0194120, IMG submission 148642) | Freshwater microbial communities from Lake Tanganyika, Tanzania - TA2015019 Mahale Deep Cast 65m | ecosystem: Environmental > Aquatic > Freshwater > Lake | place: Tanzania: Lake... | reverse complement strand
CCCCCCCCCCCGGCGTGATTGTTGTTTCAGCCGTGTTGTGGGATAAACGCAACCTATGGCGCATCGGGACTTGAATCGATGGGTTCTGTCGAAGGGGGCAACAGATGGCGCGGACCACTCGCCATGACGGTGCTTCACGCACGGTTCGGTTCGAATCGCGCATGTCGCGGCTGGCGGCACTTTCGAGCGTCGCCGTTGTCGTCACCCTCGCGAGCGGATGCGATCCGGGGTGGTCTTCCCACGACGCGAGGCATTTCGCCGCGGAGGCGACGGTTGCCGAGGCGGTTTTCAGGCCCGAGTTGCCTCCAACCCTCGATCCACACGATGGCGAGGTGGCATCGATCCTGGAGCGGCTTGAATTGCCCGAGGGTCACTCACTGTCCAACCTGGTTCACGGACTGCATTTGTTTGGCGGCGGACTGATGGTAAGGGTCCCGGTCGGCGGCAGTCGCGGCGGCGCGAGTCGTTTCGAGACCGTGGCTGCCCTCGCCGTCATACTCGATTTCGAGTGCTCGGAGTCCTACTTTCCCGGTGCGGCGCCATTGGCTCGCACGCGCCATGGAATCCGACCACCACTGGTAAACCGAGGCCTTCTATCGACCGACCAATCCGTTACGGAAGCGCACCCGGGCCAGTTGCTGGCCGTGATGGCGGAATGCGGCGTGCCGCTCACCCAAACCGTGAAACTGAAGGACGGCAGTGGGACTGTTGGCGACATTCTAGAGGATACGATCGCGAACTTCAGCTTGGATTCGTCGCGCGAAATCGAATGGGATGCGGTGGCTCTCGCTATCTACCATCCTCGACCGCGCTGGACGAACAAATGGCAAGCGGCCTTCACCTTTGACGAACTGGCGACTTCGCTGATCGAAAGGGCGGTTTCCGTCGAACGAGTCGGCGCATGCGGCGGAACCCACGCACTGATCGCGCTGACCGTGATCCTCCGTGTCGACCGGATCCGGACGATCGTATCCGGTGAAACCCGGCAGCGCATCCACGACACGCTCATGGAAACGGCGGCGATCCTCGCGCGGACTCAACATCCGGACGGGTCTTGGGGCTATGACTGGAATGTTCGGGAATCCGTACCGGCGCGAACGCCGTTCGGGTCCGACTCCTTTGAGGCTCTGCTCGTAACCGGCCACCATTTGGAGTGGCTCCTGTTGATGCCTGATCAGGCGGTTTCGAAGCACGGCATGATTCGCCCGGCGGGACTATGGCTCCTGAACGCGCTCCGCGCGCGGACGGCGGACGCGGAGCATGTCGCGGACATGTATTGTCCGCTCGTACATGCCGCCAAGGCGGTTCGCATCTTGTGTAATGGCGAGTTCTGACGAATGTACGATTTGACACCCCGACAAAAAGTGGCAAGTGTTTGGCCCGCGGCACGTTGTTCGTGCCGTGGACCAACCTTTTCGTTACCCCTCTTGAAGGAGATCGAGATGAAGAATTGGATTATTGTTCTTGCGGTTGTCGCCACAGCAGTCGCGTTCAGCGGGCGCGTCGTGGCCACGAGATCATCCGCCGACCATGAACTCGCGGACGCGGAAGCGGCCGCGCTGCGTGGAGGGTATTGCGGGAATGCCTGGAATGCGACCAACTATGTCCCATGTGATGGTGGCACGGTCAATTGCCCCGACGGGGTGCATTACTGCTCTGAATCGTCGTTTAACGTAATGGTGCCCAACGGTCCCGGGAACCTGAAACCAAATATTCCTTCCACCCGAACCCGATACTGCCAGATTTGCGGGCACAACTGCGGCTCCGTGCAGGACGTGCAACTGACTGTGCCTTGCGGCACCTAGCTGGAGGCGTGATCTACATGTCCATCCAATTCGTTGCCGTCATCGCGGCCATCGTGTGCTGGGAGTTGCCGGCTTGCATTGCTGCGGGCGCCGACGAGAAAACCGAACTGCTAGCCGAAATCCTCGCCGTGTACAAGTCCAAATTGGACGCCATTGACACGGTGCGCGTGGAGGCGACGAGGCAGGAGGCGCCCCTGATCCCCGCGCGCGAGCTCTATGAAGCGGCGCCGATGTTCGAGTTTCCCTTGATAGCCCAGACGTCGGTGGTCGGCAAGGATGGAAGAACGTATTTGCGCGAAATCGAGACACGGCGCAATCCGGCTGACTATCTTGCCGCGCGGGGCGAAACGGAGCTCGGCCCCGACAAGCGGCCGCCCTATGACCTGTTGATGGAAGCCATGCGCAACTCAAAGCCCGAGACACTCGATTCCCTGCTCGTCTACAACGGCAAGTACCTTTGGCGTGATATTGGGCAGACTTGGGTTCGAGACGGCATTCGAGATGAAGTCGTAAGCATCGAGGAAATCGACTCTCCTCGAGGCATCTACTTTTTTGCTCTACCACTGAACTTCTGCGGCATCGCGTTCCCCTGTGAGGCGATACCGAGAGAGAACAAATCGCGGCTTAGATACAGTCTCTATCATGGCCTCGAAGCGAATCAATACGATCTTGAGGAGTCGTCTTCGCTCGACGAAGACCTTTCTCGAGTGATTCTGAAGTCGGCTGCAAGAGGCGACGAGACCAATCGCATTTGGCTTGCGCCGGAAATGGGTTACGCGCTGGTGCGACAAGTGCGGTATCACGGTGGCGTTCCGGTATGTTCCGTACGGTGCTCGTCGTTCGAGCAACTTGCCCGGAATGTCTGGCTGCCCAGGGAGGTTCAGTGCACGATGTTCGGCTTCGGTGGAGTTAATCCGGCACGGTTTGTGGGCAAGCCACTCCATTGCATGACCATTCGGATTAGCAACGTCGTGCTAAACGATCCGGAAAACGACCGGATGCTGAACCTAACTCCGGCGCCAGGCAAGTTGATCGCGGACGGTAGCGCCGTTCCGGCCGATCAATCGGGTAAGGGTCGTGTGGTCCCCACCTACATCATGCCGGCGAACGAAGAGGATCTGGGCTTGGTGCGTGGGCACGCGGTCAAGCGTCTTCAGGGTGACCGGTGGAGTATGGGGTTCCGCGTCTTCGTCGGGACCACCGCGCTGATCGCCGGCGCCCTGACGACCTGGTTCGTCTGGCGGCGGCGACGGGGATGACGTTGGTTTGGAGGATCTTCGGTGCGCATGGGGAGTGAGGGCGGCAAGGGTTTTCGCCGTCGTCGGATTCACCATCGGAACCGCCGAGTGATGGAGGCGTGACGTCGTGGCAACGCGTATTGGCATCTCGCCGTTGATGTTCGCCTCCCGAGGGCTTGCGAAAGTCGCCGCTGCCGGTCATCGCGCATATGGAGCGCGTTGGTGCCAAGGGTGAGACGTATGGGCACTTCGTCCTTGTTGTTCAGTCGTCGGCCGAGTCGGTCGACTACATTGATGGGACGACGGCCGAACTGGTCCGCGTCACATGGGACCAGTTTGGTCGCGAATGGACGGGGCACGTGCTCTCTACCGCGTCCAAGAACACCCATTGGGCTTTGTATGCGCTCTTGGCATTGCTTGGAATCCCGTCGGGCCTCGCGCTGACCCGGCTTCAAAGCGCGTCGATGCGAGTATTCGAACGCCGGCGCGCGACTCTGTGCCGGCGCAGGCAGTCGGCGGGAGGCGTCGTGTTGTGTATCGCAACGCTGTCCGGAGGCATTGGGACGGCGGGTTTGTATGCGGGCGAGCCGGCCGATGGGATCGCAATCGGCCATTGTCTGACCGGTGGTTTCAGCCGTTCATCCGACCGCGCCGCGCGCGGGCGCCCTCAAGAAACGGACGATCGTCCGATGGCGACATTGTCGACCGCCGAGTTGCGGGATCGCCTTCTGACCTCGCATTCTCGAATCTCCAGCCTGGTCGTCTCCTATGTTGCCGGCCCGGTGAAAATCCCGAGGGAACGAGTAACCGCGACGTTCGCGGCTGACGGCAACCGGCGCGCCCGGATTCTGTGGCATAACGAGGCCGGTTCATTTGATCGGGACACGGATGCGTCACACGCGGTGTTCGACGGAAAGAGCTGGGACATCATGCGGTCGTACTTTCGGCGGCTTGAAGTGTCGACGAAGTTCGCCGTTCCGCCCTACACGGACAAGATCCGCAGCCATCCGTTCCTGGAGAACCTCGGCTGGTGGCCGACCGGCGATGCGTCCACGCGACCGACATTCGCCGAAGGGCGATCGTTCTTTCTTTGTGATGTGCTCCGAGGATCGTCACTGGGCGTGTCGCCGAGATTGTCCTTGGTGGATGGAGCTTGGTGTCACACGGTTGAGGTGCACAAATCGGAAGTCTCATCGAAACCGCTTCACGCGATTTACATCGATGCCAACCTCGATGTCGTGCGTCGACACGAGATCTTCGATGTCCAAGGCGCGCTCCTCGTTGAGTTTGAACTCGGCGAGTATCAAAACATCGAGCAACATATTTGGCTGCCCTTTCGCCTGCGAAGGCGCATTGCGGCGACACCGGAGATCGACGTCGAGACAATTGTCCAGCACTACGTCGTCAACTCCGTGGATGAACGCGTTTTCCGCATTGTGCGGCCGCCTGGGACGCTCGTTTATGACCGCGACGCGGATACGTTTGACCAGGTGCCCGGTGGCCTGGAATTGCTCGACAAAGTCCGCGCGGAGGCCATCCCCCGCCGGTCGAATCAAACGAGCGGCGGAAACGGCGTGTTCCTGACGAGCGCGGTATTCTTGTTGTCCACGGTCTCGATTATGGTCGTGGTGCGCCTTGGGCCAGGGCGTCGCCGCATCCGATCGTCAAGAACTGGGGCCCCCCGTTGTGAAACTCCTGAACAATCGACAAGTCCAAAACCTGATGCGTGATGTGAGACGTGTTGCCCGCGACACGTTGTTCGTGCCGTGGACCAACCTGTTCGTTACCCCTCTTGAAGGAGATCGAGATGAAGAATTGGACTATTGTTCTTGGGGTTGTCGCCACAGCAGTCGCGTTCAGCGGGCGCGTCGTGGCCACGAGATCATCCGCCGACCATGAACTCGCGGACGCGGAAGCGGCCGCGCTGCGTGGAGGGTATTGCGGGAATAATTGGGACATCGCAGGCACGGTAGCCTGCCCCGATAAGGTTGTTCTTTGCGGTGAGGTGGCGAGGAACTGCTCGGAATTCACATTCACGTCACTGGTACCAAACGGTTCGGGCAACAAGCGGCCCCAGACGGAGCGGATACAATGTACGGTTTGTTCCGGGACATGCAATTACACAGATAAGGTCACAAGTGCCGTCCCCTGTGGGACATAATCTGAGACGAGACGATAGTCATTATTCTGTTGCCTGTTCGGAGTCCCCAAGGGCCTCGCGCGCGACGTTGGGTTGACGGCGGTATGCCGAAGGGCAATGACATCAATGGCTTGATTCGGGAGGTGTGATCATGTGGTCGCGTTTTCCGGCCGCGATAGCGGCATGCGTTAGTATCGCTTCATTGTTTGTACACGTCAGCCGGGCGGGCGGGCATGAGGACATCCTCGACCAGATCCGCGCTGTGTACGAGCGCAAGATCGAGGCGATTGACTCGGTGCGAGTTGAGTCGACGCGGCGCGGATCGGCTCTGATTCCCGAGCGCGAGCTGTATGAGGCGGAACAAAGATACGAGTTCCCCCAAACGACACAGACGTCCATCGTCGCACGTGACGGGAGGTTTTACTTTCGTGAGATCGTAATCAGCCGGAATCCGGGTCCCTATCTCATCGCGAACGGCGTTGCGGAACGAGATCCCACGCGCGTGCCGTTTGACGTCATGAGACAAGCGATGCGCAACACACAGCCTGAAAGGAGCGACGAGCGGATTGTCTTCAACGGCAAGCTGCTTTGGAGCGATCGCGGCGAACGCATCGAGCGCGATGGAGTCTCGGATGACGTCGTCATGATCCGAAACCTCGAGACGTTCGCGCCGACGTCAGCCCTCTCTCCATTGCATTATTGCGGCATTGTCCTACCTCTTCCGGCGATCCCCAGGGAGAACAAGTCCGCACTCGCCCGCAGTCTGTACCATCTGCTCATGGACAACCAGTTTCGCGTTTCCGAAATGGACCAGATCGTCGACGACGTGCCCTGTGTGACGCTGGAATCCAAGACAGATGATGAGGATAGCACGAAAGTGTGGCTGGCTCCAAGGATGGGTTACGCGGTGGTGCGCCGCGATTCATTTCGCAACGGCCTGCCGAGTTTCGCGGTGCGGTGCGCGTCCTTTGAGGAGTTCGCCCTCGGAATCTGGCTACCCAGGGAGATCCAGCTCACGGCGTTCGGTTGGCGGGACATCCATCCAGGGCCGTTCGTTGGGAAGCCTCTCCATCAAACGACCATTCGGCTCAACCAGATCGCACTGAATGATCCGGAAAGCGACAAGTTTCTCAGTTTGTCGCCGGCGCCGGGTAAGCTGGTCGTGGACTCCAGTGACGTGCCCCGCATACCGAGCGAAGGGATAGCGGTCCCAAACTACATCATGCCGGCGAACGAAAAGGACCTGGACTCGGTGCGCAGGCACGCGGTGAAGCGTCTTCAGGGTGATCGGTGGGGTATCGGGTTTCGCGTCTTCGTCGGGACCACCGCGCTGATCGCCGGCGCGCTGACGACCTGGTTCGTATGGCGCCGGCGACGGGGATGATGATCGATTCCGTGACGTTCCTCGCGCGGAGCGCGCTCCGGGGGGGCAGTGGATGACATGAGTCGATTCCCGACAAGCCGACTCTCATTGGGGCTTGTCCTCATCGTGGCGACCGTCACGCGCGCGGCCCGTTTGGGGTGCGAACTCGTATACAGCGATGAGGCGTTCTCGTGGCGGATCACTCAGTTTCCCTGGTCCGAATCGGTGCGCCGTCTCGCCGAGGACGTTCATCCCCTCCTGCACTACGTACTGGCGCGGATGGTGATCGGTTGGATCGGCGACGGCCCGGTGGCCATACGATCGTTGTCCGTTCTGGCGGGAGTGGGCGCGGTGGCCCTCACCTACGTCCTGGCGATCGAGGTGTGCGCCTGGGAGCAAGGCGACGAACATCAACTCGGTCGCGGTTGGGCCGTGCTCGCCGCGCTCGCCATGGCCGTGCACGCGCTGCACGTCGAGGGTGCGAGGACGGCCCGAATGTACGCCGTGGCGACCTGCCTGGCCGTGCTCGCGACCTGGCTCCTGCTCCGCGCGGCGCGCACGGGGCGCCGACGACGGTGGCTGGCCTATGGGATAACCTGCATCCCGCTCGCCCATACCCACTACTTCGCGTTCTTCCTCTTCCTGGCGCATGTTGCATTCGTGGCCCTGTTGCCGACGCGCCGGTCCCCCGCCCGCGCGCGATCGTCGGCCATCGGCGTCGGGGCCGCGATGGTCGCCGTGACGGCCAGCTATGTGCCATGGATGCTCGTGTTGGCCGATCAAGTCGATCGGGTCCATCGCGGCTACTGGATCGCGCCGCCGACCGCGGCATCGATGGCGTTCGCCGTCAATTCCTGGTTCTTTGGCGTCCGCGATCACGACGGCACGCTCGCCTGCGCGGCGATCGTCCTGTTCCTTGTCTTCTCGATCGTGGCCTTCCGAGCGCCGAATCCCGCCTTTCTTGCCCTGTGGCTGGTGGCGGCCGTTCCATGGTGCATGGCCATGATCATCACGTGGGGATTCGGTCGACCGCTCATTCAGGATCGCTATCTCGCGATGGCGGGGCCGATGCTCCTCGTGCTGGGCGCGCTCGCGTCGCGACACATTCCGCCGTCGATCGCGGCGTTTGTCGTCGTCGCCTACCTCCTGACGCCGACGATCTTGGGCGGCATCTCGAGTTTCTGGAACATGCCGGACCGCGAGCCGTCGATCGTGGACGCCGTGAATATGATCGACGATCATCCGGCGGATGCAATTCTTTGCCCAAGACCGGCCGATTTGAATATCTTGACTTATTATCTGCGCCAGGTCTCCGATCGTATTCCGCGCGTGGCGTGCGTTCCGCTGGACCGAAACGAGTATCCGGGCCAAGTGCCCCATCTCGCGTCGATCGAGGAACGGGATTTCGTGCAACCGGGGGAGTTACGGAACGCTCGGCGCCTGTGGATCGTCAACAGCGCCTTGCAGCTCGACGACACCGATTGGGTCGTCGAGGCCAGACACCGTTTTCCGCCGATGCGCCGGCAGTACGAAATGGGCTACCAGGTGGAGTTGTTCGTCAAGCGAGCCCGACCGGGCCGGTAGGCCCAATGGGATCGAAGGAGATGCTCGGAATGATCGCGCGTCGAAAACGGTTCGCGGCGTTCACGCTCGTGGAGTTGATCGTGGTCATGGCGGTCATCGGAATCCTGATCGGCCTGCTGCTCCCGGCCGTGCAAAGTGCGCGCGAGAGCGCGCGGCGGGTCCAGTGCGGCGGGAATCTCAAGCAAATCGGTCTTGCGATCGCAGGCTATCACGACACGCACCGCGCGTTCCCGATCAGCATGGGCCCCTGGCCGGCGCCCGGCACCGCCGCATCGATCGAACTCAACGGCAAGGGATGGATCGTCGGTATTCTGCCCTATGTCGAACAGGCCGCGCTTCACGACCAATTCGCTTCGTTCTTCGTGGGGGACTTTCGGCGAGGAGGCGGTCTTCGCGATCCCCAATGCCACGCGCTGATGAAGGCACGGATCGGCTTGCTGCATTGCCCGTCCGACTCGTCCTCGCGCGATCTGTCGATGGATCAATACCAATGGGAGTCGATCCCCGTGGCCGTGACAAGCTACAAAGGAGTCCTGGGCGACTCGGTCATCGGGCACCCGATGTCGATCCATGACGGCACGTTGCCGGATTGCCACGCCCGCGGCGGTTGCAACGGTCTGTTCTTCCGTGTCACGTACGGAGAACCGCAGAACTACGCGTCGATCGTCGACGGCGCGAGCAACACGTACATGGTTGGCGAGGACGTCCCGGCGCACAACGACCACTCGGCCGCGTTTTACGCGAACGGGGACTACGCGAGCTGCAGCGCGCCGCTCAACTACTTCCCCAAACCGCCGACACCCAGGGACTGGCCGAATGTCATGTCGTTCCGGAGCCGTCATCCGCGCGGCGCCCATTTCTGTCTGGCCGACGGATCCGTGGCGTTCACGCACCAGACGATCGAGCGTTCCTTGTATCGCGCCCGCTCCACCAAGAACGGGCGCGACGTGGTGGGCGAGTGACCTTCAACGCCACGCGCGGGGAGGCGGCATGCGGCACGAACAGCGGGTACTCGAGGCGCGCGCGGCGCCGGAGCACTGGTGGTTCCGAGCGAGAGCCCATATCCTGCGGCGCATCGCGGCGAACATCGCGCCGCCGTCGGCCGATGTCGCCGTCCTTGACTTCGGGTGCGGATCGGGCGCGAACTACACCGCGTTCCGCGACTATGCCTACCTCGGCGCCGACCCCTCCGACCAGGCCATCGATCAAGCCCGCCAATCGCACCCCGACGGCACATTCGTGCGGTGCGACACGATGCATGATCCTCGCCTCGATGCCCCACGCGCGTCGATCGTGCTCGCGGCCGACGTGCTCGAACATATCGAGGACGACTCTTGGGCCCTTCGCGAACTCGTGGACTCGACGTCACGCGGTTGCCACATCCTCGTGACCGTGCCGGCGGAACCCGCGTTGTGGAGCCCGCACGACGTCGCGCTGGGGCATTTCCGACGATACGACCGGGACACCTTCACCATGCTATGGAATGGGCTGCCCGTCGTCCCTCGATTGGTTTCCGCTTTCAATTGCCGGCTCTATCCCCTGATTCGAATCGCGCGGAGCGTGACCCGTTGGCGGGGCCGCGCGCTCGGTCCGACCCGCACCGACGTGTCGATGCCGCGGAGCCGGTTGGCGAATCGGCTCTTGGAATCGATCTTCCTCGGCGAGGCGGACCGGTTGGTTGCCGCGTTCCGGGGCGAGGCGCGTCCGTATCGGCGTGGAGTCAGCATGCTCGCCGTGCTGCGGAACGCGAGGACCGATACGCCGTGAGTACCACCGCCCCGATGCGCGGACCGACGGAAACCTGCGCCCTCGTCATTCCGTGCTACAACGAAGCGGCCCGATTCGATGGTGGTCCATGGATCGAGTACGCCGAAGGCCATCCGGAGATCCGATTGGTTTTCGTGGACGACGGAAGCAAGGACGCCACGCGACAGATCCTGCTGGGTGTGCGGGAGAAATTGCGCGGCGCATGCCGCGTACTGGCATGGGACGAGAACCGCGGCAAAGCGGAAGCCGTACGCGCCGGTTGCCTGGACGCCCTGGAGACGTGGGGTCCCCCGGGCGATCTGCGATTCGTGGGCTATTGGGACGCCGACTTGGCAACACCCCTCTCCGCAGTGCGGGTCCTAGCCGAAGAACTCGAAGCGTTTCCCGATCTGATCGCGGCCATGGGCTCGCGCGTCCGGCTTCTCGGCCGCGACATCCGGCGTCGTCGCCGACGGCACATCGCGGGACGGATCTTCGCCACCGTCGCGTCGTGGGGCCTTGCCGTTCCCGTGTACGACACGCAGTGCGGCGCGAAGCTCATCCGCATCGACGACTCGACACGCGCGATTTTCGCGGACCCTTTCCGGTCACGATGGGCGTTCGACGTCGAGCTGCTGGCGCGGCTCTTCACCCACTACGCGGCGCGAGGCGCCGATTCGGCATCCTCGGTCGTTCATGAAGTTCCCCTCGACGCCTGGCGCGATATCGGACCCTCGAAGGTCGGCGCCTGGGCCGGCTTTCGGGCCTTCCGCGAGCTGCTTCGGTTCGCCGCGGCCCACCGGCTGAAGACGGCGTACCATCGAAGGTCCATGCTTCGTCAGGAACACCCAGCGCGGCGCGTCAGTCGACCGGGCCCGGGCGGATGAGGCGGGGAGCGGACTTGACGCGCGGTCGGATCGATAGCCAGTCGACACCCTGGAACACCGGATCGGGGATTTCGCGGATCTCGTCGTCTCCGAGATACGGGCACATCGTATCGATCCACGCGCACAGCCGCCTGAGGTTCACCGGGTCGACCCGAACCCCGTAGTGCCGCCCGCTCGACGCAATGTCGATCAACGGGCTGCGGTACGAGAGGCGCGTCATCGGTTCGGTCGTACGATACGCGGCCGGATCGCGTTGGTCGTACGATTCGACGAGGATCGTGTTCGCGATTCCGAATCCGGGCGGCGTTTTTTCCGGTTGTTCGTACGGGCGGCCCCATGTCGGGTGGCCCGTCAGCGTCACGTACGGCTCGTTGAACATGAGGTAACCCGGACGGAACGTGAGATCGAGCACGTCGCGCGCGTCGCCGGTTCCCTGGTGGCATTCGCCGCAATATCGGTCGAGCACCGGCTGCACGTAACGAACGTAGCTCACCGTCGCGTCGCCCCATGGCGGCGGCGTGATTTCACTCGGCGCCCGCGCGAGGGCCTCGGAAATGCCCTCGTACCGGGGGGCGCGCGTGTGGGACTCGTGGCATCCCACGCATCCGCGCTTTTCGCCCGGCATCACCCCCGTGAAACTCCGCATCGTCTGAAGGGCTCGGAACTGCTCGTCCACCAATTGGAAATGCAACGCTTTGCCCGACGGTGCGACGAACGAGACCGAACCGTCGTCTTCGATCGGAACCGTGCCGAGAATCCGCTTGACGCCGTCCGATTGCACGAGCGAAACGACGGGGCCGGTCGAAATGTACGGCCGCTCGTGCCAGTACGTGTACGTCTTGGGATCGATCGCGAGGATCTGGAGGTAGCGGGCCTTGCCGTGCAATTCGGCCGGTGTTCCCTCGTAGACGTTGCTGCTGTAGATCACGCCCGGACTCGGTTGGTCTCTTACCTCGCGCGTCGGCCAATCGACCCGGTCGGGCAGAACGGGCGGACGCGGCCTGGCCCGGACGGGAATCGCATGGAAGATGTTGTGGACGCCTTCGTAGATCAGCTCGCGGTTGCCATCCGTATCCATCCAATACAGGACGAACTTGCCTTCGCGGTTCGCGGAGACCAAGAAGTCCCGTTCGCTCAGCGGATACGGCGAATAATACGCGGCGTAGCGGCCCGACGTGTGATACCGGGGCGATTCGATCGGATCGACCGCGCCGTTTCCCGACTCGGGCCATTCAAGCTCGGCCGTGACCTTCGTGAGTCCATCGGGAAAATTGAACCCGCGCGCCGGATCGATGATGCCGACCGACCCGCTGAACCAGTTGTGGTGCGCGCTGCCGGTGAACATGACTCGCCCGCTGCCGGGGATGGCGCGGGCATCCTTCATCAGGTCGGGCCAGACGCTCTGATTGCCCCACAATGTGTTCACCTGCGTTCCGTCGGGATGCGTCGTCCAGAGACTCTGGGCTCGCCAAAGCGGCTTATCCGTGTACTCCCATCGCGTGTAGACGACGCGGCCATCGTTCATCAGCGACGGCAGATAGTCCGGCTCGTTGTTCCTGGAAACAAGGTAAATGTCCTTTCCATCGATACGGCTCCGCGCCAAGACGTACGCGTTGGTCGGAGGCATGCACCGGACGTACGTATGGCCGCGCGACGTCGAGAACAGGATATGTTCCCCGTCGGGCAAATAGATCGGATCGAGATCGTCGTAGGGGCCGTCGGTCCGTTGCGCGGGCGTCCCGCCGTCGATCCCGATTTCATAGAGATGGAACGACTTCTCGTTGTGCGGCTTGAAGCAGAAGAGCACTTTCGTTCCGTCGAACGACAGATCGGGTCGCCAGAACGAGCCGTGCAGCGGCGCCTGGGGCATCAGTTGCTTGAGCGATCCGGCGGGTGAGAGTCCGTCGAGCACCAGAAGGCGGCCGCCGGGTATCGCCATGTAGCCGAGCCGATGCCGCGTTTCATGCGGCCATTCCGAACCCTGCGGAAAGGGCATGTCGACGAACAGGACTCGTGAAAAATCGATCGTCGGATTGCGGAACGCGATCGCCCGCTTGACCGCGCGCACCTCGAAATAGAGCTCCGCTTGGGCGTCGGCGCGGGTCGCGGTCGCCGCGCGTTCGGCGAATCGGTCGAGCGCGGCGAGCTCGCCGGTCAGATCGGGCGGCGGATCGGATTCGGCCGCGATGCGATCGGCGAGCGCGCGGGCCCACGCGATTTCCATCCGGATCCGTTCGGCCGTCGGAGGGCCCTCGGCCTGATGAAGCCAGTCCCTCCGCAGCGCCTCGTTCGCCTCGACCGCCGTCAGATCGCGCGTCTCGGGCGTGTTCGGCGGGACATACGGAGCGACCGCTTCCGAAACGGTGGGGCGCAGCCGGATGTGGTCGGCCGCTTCCATCATCAGGTCGATCCACTCGGGCGAGTATCGCGCGCCGCCACCCGACTGCCGGAGCCGCTCGTACCGCGCTCGGATCGCGTCGATCGACGCCCATTCCGCGCGCTGTTCCGGCGAGAGGGTTTCCCATTGATGGTCGGTCAATGGGCGATATTCGACGAGCAAATCAACGGTTCGTGCGGCTCGGTCGACCTTTTCCCGCTCCTCGCACGAAAGGTACTCGATCGGACTCGCGCCGACGGCTTTCAGAAAACGATCGTATTCGTCCGGATAGCGGGCTCGGACGCGCGCGAGCAGCGCGGCCGCCGCATCGCGGTCGCCCGCGACCTCGCTCTCGACGAACCGCCGCCACGAATGGGCGAACGTCTCCGAGAACGATTTGCCCTCGGTAAAGATCGGGCCGACGCGTTCCTCGATTTCCTTCTGATACACGGCGAACGACTCGATGCCGTCGCGGAAGAGCGAGCCGACCTGCTCAGCGCCCAGCGCGGCGCTGTAGATACGGACATCATCGAGTCCGCCTTCGAAGAACTCGCCATACCCGCCGCTCGATCCGAGAAACGCGGGTATCGACGGTTGGACGGAGATCACGCCGTTCCTCGCAAGCGATCCGATTTCCTTTCCGTCGAGGTAGACCCGCATCGTCGCGCCGTCGAACGTCGCCGCGCCGTGATGCCAACCGCCGTCCAATACCCGCGCAGGATCGATCCGCGCGTCGCACTCGACGTAGCCCCCGATGTTCAGCCCGAGCGATAGGATCGTCCCGTTGTGCTGGAATGAGAACAGCAGTCGCTGGTCGCATTCCTGACGGAAGATCTCGCGGTATCCCGACAGATTGGTCGGGCGGAACCATGCGGAGAGCGTGACCTGATCCCACGTGTCGCGACCGGCGGGAACGGGGACGGGCAGTCGAGGATTCCCGTTCAGTTCAGCGGCGCGCCCATGCACGCCTCGGACCCTCGGGAGGTTGTCGAATGCGGCCTTGTCGAGCACACGATGGATGGATTCGGGCTCGCCTTGCCCTTCGGCGAGGCCCACATCATCGAACGTCCAATGGGCAATCGGTTCCGCCTCACGGTCCTCGTCCGCGCGCGGCGTGGGAACCGGATTGAGAGCGGCCGCGAGTCCGATTCCGCAACCGACGCACGCGCCGAACCACGCGGCCCGGCTCCTCGACGGTTTCCGGTGGTTCGATGCGTTCGGGACCAAGACGTCCGTTCGTCGCGCGAGCATCATGCGGCTCCTCGGGATTGCCTGTGTGGCGGGAGTCGGTTCCGGAAAATCGCGTCATCGCCTCGGACCGATTCGCACCCACGGCGGTGACCTTCCGGCGTCCCATCGCGCGATCGGGTGATCGGCCGGAAACACGACGTGCATTGAGTATATCCTCCCCGCCGGCACAAAGCACCAGCGAGCATCGTTCGTACCGGAGCCGTGTGCGACTTGGATGCCGGTGCGGGTTGATCGCGGAGCGATCAACGACAAAGTCGTTGTTCGAGATAGTCGCGGGCGCGCAGGATTTCGGCCGTCACGGCCGCGACCGGTTCGAGGATCGGTACGCCGCGCGGGATCGGATGCATGAAGATCTCGGTCCAGCCCTCGAACCGGATGCGCCGGAGCGCCTCGAGCAGCGGTCCAAAGTCGAGTTCGCCGCGCCCCGCCATCTGCAGCAACTGCTCGTCTTTCGTCAGCGTCAGACTGGGATGGCATCCCTTGCCGTGCTGCCACGCGTAGAAGATCGCGATGGCGTCGCCAAGCGACTCGATCAGACGCGCGAGCATGCCCACGTCCTGCGGCAAGTGATACGGCGCGAGGGCGACGGCGAGCCGACGGGTCGGCCGCAGTTCGGCCAGCCACTTGAGCGAATCGGGCGAGTCGATCAGGCTGTCCGCGTGATTCTCGATCGCGATCGTGACGCCGGTCTCCTCGGCGATCGCCAGGTGCGGCTTCATCTTCTCGGCGAAGTCCCGCACGGCGTCGCGCAGCGCGTCGCCGTTCAAACCCTTCGGCCCGCGCGCTCCGGTGACGATCGTGCGGCAGCCGAGTCGGCCGGCCAATCGCATTTCATCGGCCAATCCAAACGGGCCGAGCGGATACTGGGTGAGGCAGCCGAGCGTGACGTCATGCCGTTTGAGCATCTCGGCGAACTTCGATTCACCCAGATCATCGAGTTGTTCGCGCTGATTGCCGTGCACTTTGGGCCAAAGATCGATCGCGACCGCGCCCGTCTTTCGCACTTCGGGCAGGATTTCACCGACGTGCTGGTATCCATACATGCATGAGGCCAGCAGGTATCGCAGGGCGAACGCATCGGGTTGGCTTCGGGCTTCCCGCATAGGGAAGAGCCCCGCGGCAAGCCCCGTTGCGCTCGCGAGGCACCAGTCGCGCCGCGACCACGTCGATCGCCCGGTTGTCCGATCGCCGACATCCCGATCTATCGCATCGTCCGGCTTCGCCGCATGGTCGATCATCATCCTCCTCCGCCTCGTCGCCTACGCGACCTCAAACCCCGATCGCGTTTCGCGAGCCAGCATGCCGTTCGCCTCGGCATCGTTCTCAAACTGTTCGGCGACGGGATCCCAGGCGAGCGGCCGACCCAACCGCAGGGCGATGTTCCCGATGTGGCAGGTCGCGGCGGCGCGGTGCTGACTCTCCACGTCGGAAATCGGCGCCGCGCGCGATGCGACGCAGTCCAGGAAGTTCCCCATGTGATTGACGATCGCGTCCAGCTTGCCCATTCGCTCGGGACGGGCCCGGTTGTCGTTCGGGTACAGCGAGAACGACTCGCGAGGGAACGGGTGGTCGGCGAGTTCATCGATCGGTTTGCCCGCGATCGTCTCGCGGTTCACGAAGATGCGTCCTTCTTCCCCGGTGAACAAGATCCCGTTCCTGCCGTGATCGCTGACCGTCATCACGATCCCGCGCGGATACGCATACGTCACTTCAAAATCGGTCGGCACATTGTAGCCGGAGGCGACCGACGGGAACGAAGCGGTTCCCTCGACGCGAACGGGCGGTTCGCCGATCGCCCACTGCGCGATGTCGATGTGATGGGCGCCCCAGTCGGTGAGCTGTCCTCCCGAGTATTCGAGCCACCATCGGAACGTGTAATGGCAGCGCTCCTCGACATACGCGACGTCGGGTGTTTGGCCTTGCCACAGGTTCCAGTTGAGGTGTTTTGGTGGAGGGCGATGTTCGAATGGGCCTCCGGTGGGATTCTTGCCGAGCACGACGTCGACGCGCCGCAGCGGTCCGATGCGTCCTTGCCGAACAAGCTCGGCCGCCAAGCGGAATCGGGCATCGCTGCGCTGCCACGACCCGACTTGGACGACGCGGCCCGTTTCACGCACGACATCGCCCAGCTTCTTGCCCTCGTCCACCGTCAGCGAGAGCGGCTTCTCGACGTAGACGTCCTTTCCCGCGCGGCACGCGTCGATCGCCATCTTGACGTGCCAATGATCGGGCGTCCCGATGGTGACCAGATCGACGTCGGGCCGCGCCAGGAGATCGCGATAGTCCTCGAAGATGCGCGGCGTGCTGCCGAACGCGGCCCTCGCCTGCTCGCGAACATGGCGGTCGACATCGGCGATCGCGACGATGTCTCCGTGGGCGCGGGCCTTGTCGGCGATGACCGTACCTTGATACCGCATGCCGATCGCGCCGATCCCCGGCCGTTCGATCCGAGGCGGTTGAGTCCGCGCGACACGGACGCGGGTCGATCCGATCAGAGCGGCGCCCGCTGATGCGAACAAGAAACGGCGGCGGGTCGCGGCGAACGGTTGATCGCTCGTGGTCATCGGATCATGGTTCCCAGATCGAGGCGAGTCGGCGCACTTCCAACGAAAGGAGCGTCGCGCCGCCGCCCTCGGCAAACGCGTTGATTTTCGGGAAAGCTCCCGATCGTTCGCGTTTGCGGGTGACGACGACGGTGCCGCCGTTCCCTCCGATTTCGAGCATCGGGCGATCGATCAGGACGCGCAGCGTGACGCGCCCATCGATGGGTTCGAGATCCGCGCCGTCCAATTGGCGTTTGGACGCATCATAGACGACTCGATTCCCGCCGAATTCGAGCCCCACGGTGCGGGCCTTTCCCAATTCAAACGACGCGCGCACGTCGAACAGTTCGCCTGTGACCCGCAAGGAGGCCGGCCGTTCGTCGAGCGCCGCGCCTTCCAGCGTGTGAACTCCGCGGACCAGCCGTTCGATCTCGGCGATCGGGCGCGCCCGCATGCGGAGCCCGTGCGAAGTCCGATGCAGAGTCAGGGCGTGGGGAAACCCGAACGTCTGATTAAACGGCATGCCGGGCATTTCGATTTGCGCCCAGCCGACTTGGATTCGGCGGCCATCGGGCGCATCGCTGAACGTCTGCGACGCGTAGTAGGCGCCGTGATGAACGCGGTGCTTGCCTTCGTGTTCGGGCAGAAACGTCTTGCCGTCGAATTGGCCGACCGCATACCGAGCGTCGGCCGCGAAGACGACCCAGCGCGTCGCGCCCTGTTCACCCTCGATCGGAAGCTCGAAGATCTCGGGGCACTCGAAATAGTCGACCAACCGGCTCTGCTCCCGCCACGTCTTCAAATCGGTCGACGTATGGAACGCGATGGCGCGCCCGAAACGCGGATCCTCGTCGTACACGGCCATCACCCAGTGGCCGCCCAGACGCCTCGCCGATTCGTCGAGCGGTGAGTCGTTCGCTCGATAGGCGTACCAGATGACCTTGGGATCCCGGCCCGCATGTCTTACCACCGGATTCCCTTCGAACCAGGTGAAGGACCGCCCTCGATCCGTGCTGTAGGCGATCGATTCGCCGGCGCCGGTATCGGTGAGGAACGCGACGAGCGTGTCGTGTTCGCCCTGTTTCCACCCGGCCGTGTTGAGCCGGTCGACGACGGCGCCTCCCGAAAAGCAGTCGCCCTTGGCCATCGTGCGCGGGAAGAGTGCGTCGGGCAATTCGCGCCAATGGACCAGGTCTTCGCTGACGGCGTGCCCCCAGGTCATGTTGCCCCATCGCCAACCGACCGGATTGTGCTGGAAGAAGAGATGCCACTCCCCATCGACGTAAACCATGCCGTTGGGGTCGTTGTTCCAGCCGACACGTTGCGAGAAGTGGAACTGGGGACGAAGGGGCTCGGTGTAAAACGACGATGCGCCCGGAACCGCATCCGACTCGCGGATCAGCGCGAACCCGGCCTCGGTCGCGGCGTCCACGGCCAGCACGGCGGATTTGCCTCGGAATGCGTCGATCGCGAGGAATGCGTGCCAATCGACATGCTCGGCGTCGGGCGCGAGTTCCACCGTGTATTGGCGGACCGGCCGATCGTCGATCCGCAGCGCGAGTTCGACTCCGCGCGCGCCGTTTTGGATCGGAAGGACGAGATAGGGCGCGCCGACCGTGAAGGGCCGCTCGCGCGGCTGCCGCACGGCGACGTTCGGTTTGTGATCGGTCTGCGCGATCTGGTCAACGTTGATGTGGCCCCATCCGCCGGTCGCCTCGTCGACGATCCGAAGCACGGCCTTTTGGCCGCGCAGTTCGCGCACGTCCCAAGCCGACGGTTCGAGCGCCTCGCTGCCTCCCGCCCGCGTGTTGGGTCCCGTCGCCGTTCTCACGACCTGGCCGCGGACGATCAAGTGCATGCAGGTCGCGTTCGCGTGCCCGCCGCCGCCGATCAGGAACGTGATGAAGTCGCGTTCGATCGTGAACTCGGGTGACGTGAGCGTTCCCGTCGTACCGTCGCCGTTCCGGTAGGAATTCACGAGCCTCGTTCCGGCGTAGCCGCTCACCGGCATCTGATTGGGGAGCGTTCCGGAGGCCGGTCCGGGACCAAACGCCTCACCTGTCGCGATCCACGGCGCGTACGATTCGCTCTCGAAATCGGCGATCAAGAGATCCTCGTCGGCCCGCGCCGCCTGGATCCAGGCCAACAAGGCAACCAAGCCCATCGGAAGGCCATTCGGGAAGCGACCTGGAAAGTGCGGGTTCATTCTCATCGTGAGTTCTCGACGGCGAAGTGAACCGGGCGACTCGCGTAGCCACGCTCGCCAGAGCGTGGCTGGGGTGGCATGCGGTTCGGCCACGGTCTGGCGACGGTGGATACGGGCGACGGTGGCGATCCCGCTCGGCGTTTCACCAACGTACCACTTGCCTGTCGGAGCCGCAAATCAGGGGAGGCACAGCGCGCCGGGAACGGCCGAGCGAACTGCAGGGTCCACGGCGTTTCCGCGCGTCGCCCATGGACCTCGGGCGGGCTCCCCTGAGTCCCATGCGACCGATCGGCCCATTGGCGGAACGCCTGTTTCCGCGTAGCTTGGAAGAACATTTTCAAGGACTCATAGACAAATCCGCGTCCGCCGCGCATCTATTTTTCAAGAATGACCGATCCAGGAGATTTTACGCATCGCGTCCACCAATACGCCGCCCAGCTTGCGCAAGGCGAGGTCGGCGCGCTGGGGTTGCTGTTTGACCTGACCGCCCGGCGGCTTGTGCGTTTGGCGATCGCCATTACCCGCCATCAACAGGACGGCGAAGACGCCGTGCAAACGGTGCTCATTCACTTGGCCGCGCAACCGGCGCACCTGGCGCGGGCCGTGTGTCCCTGGGCCTACCTGCTGCGCATGGTCCGCAACGAGGCCCTGGTGGCGCTGCGCCGCAAGCAACGCTGGGAGTCTCCGGTCAACCTGTCCGACTTGAACACACACTGTCCGGTCGATGAACTTGAACGCGAGGAATCGCACCGCGCGGTCTGGGCGGCCCTTCGATGCCTTCCACCCGAGCAGGCGGAGGTCATCGTCCTCAAGATCTGGGAAGGCCTGACGTTCGCGGAGATCGGCAAGGTGCTTGACACGTCGCCGAATACGGCGGCCAGCCGCTACCAATACGCGATCGCCAAGCTGGGCCGACGTTTGCTGAACCATCAGCGGGAGGTGCCGCATGGTTGAGAACGGCGCGTACTTCGAACCGATGGATTCCGGGGTGACGAACGAATTGGAAGCCCGAATTCTCGCCGCCCGTGACTATGTGCGGGTTTCCGATGACTTGCGCCCTCGCGTACTTGAAACCGCTCGGTCGCAGTGGAGGGACATGCGAGCGCGCGGTTACATCGAATTGGCGGCGGTCATGGCACTGGCCGCGTCCGCGGTCGTGGCCGCGTTTCGCTCGCCGTCGAGCCCCACATCCGAGCCCCTATCCGGTAAGGGACGGATCGCGGACGTGCGCGACTCGGGGCATGGCTCCGGTCCGGACAGGGCCAATTGGACTTTGGTGGACGCGTTCACCGAGCTTCGCCGCCGGCAGACGGAGACGCTCCGTATCACACGGGTTTCGACGAGGGCGGACGACTCCGCCGATCGCGACGTGTTTCTATAGACAATTCCTGGACGCCGGCGCATCTGTCTTCGTAACGGCGATTCTTTCCGGGAGATTACCCGCCATGGCATTGGCCCGTCTTGATGATCTTGCGGCGTGGAACGATCAATTGGACGCCCTTGTCCAGGCCGGCGTGCCGATCGATATGGGCTTCCGCGTGCGCAAGGATGAAATCAAGGAGACCTTGCGGCGTATCCAGGACGTCGTGGCGCGGCGGGTGGGTCAAGACGGTTCGATCGACGACGCGTTGGCGAGCGAGCACGATGAAGTGCCAAGCGTCTATCGGTCGATCATGCGATTGGGACTGAGGAGCGGGGATGTCGCGGCCGCCGTCGCCGCGGATTCCCGAATGGCGGCATCGGTTGAGCGGATGCGCGGCGTATCGCGGTCGAGTCTGCTCTATCCCATGATCGTCTGCGGACTCGTCTATTTCGGCCTTATCGGCATGAGTTTCGTCCTGGCGCCGGTCGTCGAATCGATCTACGGCGACCTGGGAACCGACGTCGAGACCGGACCGCTCGGGCTGCGCATCGCGCATTCGGTGCGCGCGACGCGACCCTATTGGGCGCCCGTCCCTCCGCTCCTCTTCGTGATTTGGGCCGGTTCGCGATTGAGACGCGCTCGGTACGCCGATCGACCGAGTGCTGATTTCGAAGGGACGCCGTGGATTCCTGGTCGATCGCGGACAATCGCTCTGGAGCGTTGGGCGAATCTCGCGGAGGCGATGGCCGCATTGCTCGAACGGGGTGATTCGCTCGAAGAGAGCTTTCGGCTGGCGTCCGGCGCATGGGGTGGCGCGAGCGGGCCGGCCGATTTGCAGGCCATTGCCGACACCATGCGGCACGGCGCGATGCCCGATGACGCTCCCGCCGTCGCGAATCGCCTTCCTCCGTTTCTGAGCTGGGCGATTTGGCATGCGGAACCCACACCCGGACGGATCGGCGCGCTGCGCATGGCGTCGGAAATCTACGCAATCGCCGCGCGTCGCAACACCGAGCGCCTTCGCACGGCGGCTCCGATGATCGCCTGCGCCGTCGTGGGCGGCGCGGCGACAGGGCTCTACGCCTTGGCGATCTTCCTGCCGGTTGCCGAATTGATCAAGCACCTGGCCAGCACGATGCCCGGTTGAGGGAGTCCGCCGAAATGCCGAGGAATCGAGACGACGTACTGAACGCCGAGCGAGCCGCGCTCGAATCGTATTTGGACACGGTGCTCCAGCGCGGCCAGGAATCGTTGCCGGCTCTTCGCGCCTATACGGCCGAGTTATCGGGCATCCGGCAGCGTGGCGAGTGGGCAAGAGTGCTGCGGGCAATCGAGCGTGGTGTCGCGGCGGACGCGGTCCGCGATCTGACGGCGATGCCCGAATACTGGATTCCGCTGCTCGGCGCGGCGACGGCGACGCGCGATCCGATCCGCGTTCTCCGCGAGTTCCTCGATCAGTCGCGCCGCGCGCTCGAACTGCGCAGGCAAAGGTGGCGCACGTTCGCCTATCCGGCATTGGTCTTCGGTTTGGCCGCCGCGGTGCTCGTCGTCATCAACGTGCTGATTGTGCCGGCGTTTCGGGAGATGTTCGAGGAATTCGGATTGCGCCTGCCCGCGCTGACGATCGGCCTTCTCACACTTTCCGATTGGATCGTGAGTGGTCGCATCCTGATTGTGGCGGCGGGCATGTTGCTCACCGTACTGCTCGCGACGGTCGTCGCGCATAGGCTCCCCGTATCTTGGACGGACCGGTTTGCGTCCCGTGTGGGCGCGCCCTTCGGTCGTGCCGGCGCCGTGGCGCGATTGGCGGCATTCACGGCCGACTTGCTCGAAGCCGGATTGACCGTTCCAAGCGCGCTTCGGATCGCGGGCTTCGGCGTTCCCATCCGATGGATGCGACGGCGCGTTTGGTGCTTGGCGGACGATCTGGATTCGGAAGGCCCCGCTCCGCGTCGAGGCGCCCCTACGCGGCTCGCGCCGACTTTCTTGCACGCCGTCACGGCGGAGCTGCCGGAGGGTGCCCGAATTCAGCTATTGCGGGCGGTCAGCGCTCGACATGCCGATAAAGCCGAGGCCTGGTCGTCGTGGACCCGCGGCGCGGTCGAGCCGTTCGCCATTTGCGTCGTTGGTGGGATTGTGGGACTCATGCTCCAAGCGCTTTTCTTGCCGCTCTTGGCCCTCATCCATGGCCTCTCGTCGTAACCGGGATCGGGAATGGAAAATGGAATCGTGGTTCCCCACGTTTCGTCGATGGTTCACGACTCCGTGGTCGGTGCACACGGTGAAGTGGCCTTGGTACACGACGCGAGCGCAAAGTAGGGCCCTCCTGCGCCTCATTGCCGTGGCCGCCGAGGAGTCCATTCCGCTCGGCCCCCTCGTGACGAGCTTGGCCGCCGAGGAGTTCGGGATCCAGCGCTACCGCCTTCTTCGGCTTGCGCGACACCTCGAAGCCGACATGCCGCTGTGCCAGGCGCTGGAAGCCGTTCCCAACGTTGTGGCGGACGCCGACCTGCTGTCGATCCGATTCGACGCCCAGTTGGGAACCCGAACCGCCGCGATGCGCGAGTCGCTTCGGGAAACGCTCTCGACGCGGATCGCGGGCTGGCCACGCGCCCGCAATACGATGAAGTACTTCGGTGTCGTGCTCGTCATCGCTTGCTCGGTGATCGCCTTCACGCAAATCGAGATCGTCCCTGTGCTGAACGAACTTATGCGCACCCTCGAAGTCGAGCGTCCGGCCGTTGTCGCCGCGTTGGATCCGATCATGCGGATATTGATCGACCTCCTGGCGCCGGTCCTGCTGCTCGCCGCCGCGATGCTCGGGTTTGCGCTCACGACGCGCACCGGCGCGATGGCGCGTCGCGCTTTTTCCAACCGGTTCCTTTCGCCCACAAGCGAATGGAATGCGGCGGACTTGCTGCGCAAGTTGGCGGTCGCGTCGCGAGCCGGCCGTCCGCTGGCGGGCGCGTTGTCGACACTGGCCCGCCATCATTTCGATCCTCTGATACGGCACGGACTGCTTTTCGCGCGCAACGAAGTCGAGCAAGGCGCGGACGTTTGGCGCAGCCTCGCGGCCGCCGGTCTGCTCGTTCCCCGCGAGGTCCGGTTGTTGGAGACGGCGGAACGCGTCGGCAACCGTCCTTGGGTGCTCGCCCAGTTGGCCGAGCTGCGGGAAACCCGCGTGGTGCGGCGCTGGGATCGGTTTTCGACGTGGTTGTTGCCCGTAGTCGTCGGGATACTCGGAGCCGTCGTCATCATCCAGGCGATCTCCGTCATGTTCCCGCTGTTCACGTTGATTCAGTCGTTGAGTTGATCGGGGTGTCCGGGACTCCCAGGAGGTGCGCGTGCATTGGTCGACCGCCGATCGCGACAACGCCGAAGCGGCGCCGAAGACCGGACGCGGGCGCTTGCGTTCGGGAACAAGCTCGCTCGAAGCCATCGTCGCCTGCTCGCTGCTTTGCGGCGTGCTGGGAGCCGCCGCGCCGCTCATGGTTCGCCAGGGGCGGTTGCTCGCGGAATACCGCGACCATCAGCGGGCCTTGGAAGAGCTTTCCAACCAGATCGAACGGCTCATGGCGATGCCGGCCGCCGACCTGCCTCGGGCCGTGGAGCAACTTGCGCCGTCTCCGTTCGCCGCCGCCGAGTTGCCGGACGCCGTATTGCGCGGCCGGCTGGAGCCCGCGGAGCAAGGCTCGCGGTTGACGTTGGAGCTGACCTGGAATGCCGCGGGACGCGCCGATCGGCCCGTTCGCCTCGCGGCCTGGATCCAGCCTCAACCGAAGGAGGGCTCGCCATGACCCGGCGCCGCGCGATGACGCTTATCGAGTTGCTGGTGGTGCTGTCGGCCAGCATGTTCATTTTGACGTTGAGCGCCAAGCTGATCCATCAGGCGATGCGATCCCACCAAGACACACGGGCCTTTCTCGACCTGGAACGGACCGCGGCGAGGCTGTCGCATCGATTCCGCGAGGACGTGCGCCGAGCGACGTCGGCGGTCAGCGCCGACGATGCTCCACTGCCCGATGGCGTACTCGTGCAACTGCGTTCGAGCGGCTCGCGGATCATCGAATACGGCGAGCGGGACGGGACTTTGCGGCGCACGGAGCTCGAAGGTGACAAAATCCTGTCACGCGATGACTTCGCCTTGGGGCCGGGTGTCTCGTGCGAGGTGGGCCGCCGGGAGTCGCCGGCGCTCGTCGACCTGACGGTCACCCGCGCCGCATCGAATGGATCGCCCGACGTTGCCGCCTTCGCGCTCGATCCGCCCCTGCGGCTTCGCGTGGAAGCCGGGTTGGCGGCCGATTTCCGTCACGCGCCGCCCTCGTTGCCGCGGGAGGAGGCCGAATGACCAAGAACATCCAACCGTTTCCGTGTTCGGACGATGCATCGCGGCGACGGTCGAGGCATGGATCCGTGCTCGTCGTCGCTCTGGTCTGCCTGCTGGTGGTGATGATGATCCTCGGCGGCGCTATGCGGCGCACGCTTCTCATGCGGCGGCAGTGGCATGGGGAGCGGGACCTGCGACAGGCCGAACTCCTGCTCCAAGCCGGCCTCGATCGGGCGGCATGGCGGCTCGCGCGCGAGGCCGACTACCGCGGCGAATCGTGGTCGCTGCCGGCGGAAGCGATCGTGGGAACGGGCGCCGGACAGGTCGTGATTCGGACCGAACGCGCATCGCCCGAATCGCCGTGGCGCGTGCATGTCACGGCGGAATATCCGATCGGTAGCGAACGGTCGATTCGCCGCTCGCGCGATTTCCTCGTCCAATCCCAGCCGCCTCGCATTCAGGAGTAGTCCGCATGTCACCCTTTCGTTCGAAGCCCGATGTCGTTGTCGTTTCCGCTCGCCGCCGGCGCGCATTCACGCTCGTGGAACTGCTCGTCGTGATCGCCATCATCGGCATGCTGATCGCATTGCTCCTCCCCGCCGTCCAGGCGGCTCGTGAGGCGGCGCGGCGCACGTCATGCATGAACAATATCACTCAGCTCGGACTCGCCGTTCACAATTTCGAATTCCATTTCGAGCACTTGCCGCCGGGCGTTACGAATCCGGACGGCCCGATCCGCAGCGAGCCGCAAGGGATTCACGTGAGCTGGATTGTGCCGATCCTTCCGTTCCTGGAGCATACCGCCTTGTCGCGGCATTTCGATCCGGAAGCGGGCGCGTACGCCGATTCGAACGCGGCCGTGCGCGCGACGCAAATGGCCGTATTGATCTGCCCTTCGGATCCGGGACCGTTTCTGAATGAAGGCGGGACCGTCGCGAGCGGAAGCTATGCCGGCTGTCACCATGATTCCGAAGGGCCGATCGACCAGGACAATCATGGCCTGCTCTATCTGAACAGCAAGGTGCGTTTCGCGGACATCGTCGACGGAAGCTCGAATACGCTCCTGCTGGGCGAGGTCCTGTCGGCGCGTCCCGATCCGCTGGGCTGGGTCTCGGGTACCCGGGCGACGCTTCGCAACACGAGCGTGATCGAGGTTTTCAAGCCCATCGTCACGAACGCGAAAGGAGCGGCGGACAGGGATCCGAGGAGCGATACGACGTTTGTCGGCGGGTTTGGCAGCCATCACACGGGTGGCATCGGCGCCGCATTCGCCGACGGTTCCACGCGATTCCTCTCGAACCAGGTGAAACCCGACGTCCTTCGCCAGCTCGGCAACCGCGCCGATGGGGAAATCCCGAAGCCTTATTGAGCGCGGTCGGCAACGAAGGGCCGAGTTGCCGCGGCGTCGCACGTCGACTACGTTGAGGGCGGAAGGTCCGCAAGGAACGCGAAAGGGCAAGAGCGGACGACAGACCCGGAGCAGGAATCGTCCATGGTCCCTCGTCACGTGATGCGATGTCTCGCCGGGTGTGTGGCGGCGATCGGTGTTCTCCTGTTGGCCCCGGCCATACGCGCCGACGATCTGTTTCCCGATGCGCTGGTGCGATTCACGGACGATCCCAAACAACCCGTTTTCACCGGCGCCGGGCCGGGTCATTGGGACGCCCGCATCCGCGAACGGGGGTGGATTCTCCGCGAAGGGAACGAATACCGCATGTGGTATACGGGCCTTGAGCACGACGGCAGCCCGCTCCTGAAACTGGGGTACGCCCGCAGTCCCGATGGCATCCACTGGACGCGCTACGAGCGAAATCCGATCTATTCCGAGCATTGGGTCGAGGACATGATGGTCGTCCGGCACAACGGAACCTACTACATGTTCGCCGAGGGGAAGGACGATCAGGCGCAACTGCTGACCTCGACGGACGGCATAATCTGGCAGCGCGCCGGCCAGCTCGACGTGCGCCAAGCGAACGGAACGCCGATCGAACCGGGGCCGTACGGGACGCCGACGGCGTGGTGGGAGGACGATGTGTGGCACCTATTCTACGAGCGCCGTGACCTGGGAATCTGGCTGGCCACCTCAAAAGACCTTCGGACCTGGACGAACGTGAGGGACGAACCGGTGATTCCGTTGGGCCCGGACGCGTACGACTCGGAGCAGGTTGCGCTGAACCAGATCATCAAGCACGGCGGCCGGTACTACGCCTATTACCACGGCGCCGGGGCGCCTCAGCCGGATACGAAAAAGCGGTTGTGGTGCACGTGCGTGGCGGCTTCGACCGATCGGATCCACTGGCAAAAGTACGCGAGGAACCCTCTGTTTCCCCTGACGGAAAACAAATCGAGCGGCATCCTGGTGCACGACGGACAGCGATTCGTCCTCTACACGATGCACGACGAGGTGCGTCGCCACGTGCCTGTCCCGTGAATCGCACGCGCGCAAGTCGCACGCCTCTCCGAGGCGTGTTGCACAAAAGTCGCATGCCTCTCCGAGGCGTGTCGCGCGCAAGTCGCACGCCTCTCCGAGGCGAGTTGCACGGGCAAGTCGCACGCCTCTCCGAGGCGTGTCGCGCGCAAGTCGCACGCCTCTCCGAGGCGTGTCGCGCGCAAGTCGCACGCCTCTCCGAGGCGAGTTGCACGGGCGAATAGGCGTATTCGAAGTGGGACTCGCCTCGGAGAGGCGAGCGACGATGGCCGCGTCCCAAACGGGTTCTGTTCCACGCGGGGCGGCTTGGGGTACACTGCGGAGACAATCACTGGGCGGCTCCTCCTTTGCGGGCTCGCGACGCACGTCCGACGTGCCGCGCGGCATGGGTCGGGCGCCTTGATCAAGAGAGGATTTCCGCAATGTCCCGTTTCCCGACGACTTCACGCCGCGGCGGCGCGGCGAGCGGATATTGGACGATTGCGATCGCCGCCGGAATGCTCGTCCTTGCATTTTCCGCCGGATGCGAGGACGGGGGCGCGACGCGTTCATCGGGCGTGTCGTCGGAAGGCAAGCCGGCGGCCGATTCCGTGCCCCGCGGCTCTCCGAGTGAAGGCGGGAACGGAGTCATCGGCCTGTCCGTACTCACGCTCACGAACCCGTTCTTCAAAGTGATCGCCGACACGATGACCGAGGAGGCGAAGAAGGAGGGATACGATGTGATCGTGACGAGCGGCGAGTTCGATGTGGCCAGGCAACAGAACCAGGTCAAGGACTTCATCGTCAAGCGCGTCGCGGCCATTGTCCTTTGCCCGTGCGACTCGCGGGCGATCGGACCGGTGATCCAAGAAGCAAACGCGGCGGATATTCCGGTCTTCACCGCCGACATCGCGTGCCTCGCTCCAAACGCCAAGGTCGTCTCCCATATCGCGACCGACAATCTCGGCGGCGGAAAGCAGGCGGCGAAGGGCATGATCGAGGCGCTCGGCGAACCCGGAGGAAAGGTCGTCATCCTCGACTTCAAACAAGCCGAATCGTGTCTGCTGCGCGTCCAGGGTTTCAAGGAAGTGATCGAACGGCACAATGCCGGGCGTGAAACGGGGCGCGTGGAGATCGTGGCCGAGTTGCCGGGTGACGGGCAATCGGACCGCGGATTCAAGGCGACCGAGGATGCAATGCAGGCCCATCCCGATATCGCGGGGATTTTCGCGATCAACGATCCGTGCGCGCTCGGCGCCCGCGCCGCACTGGAAAAGGCCGGCAAGGCCGACGGGATCAAGATCATCGGCTTCGACGGACAGCCTGAAGGAAAACAGGCCATTCGCGACGGGAAGATCCATGCCGATCCGATCCAGTTCCCCGACCGTATCGCCGTTCTGACCGTCCGTTCGATCATGCGTCACGCGAACGGTGAACCGGTTGAACCCGAGCAGTTGATCCCGACGGAACTGTATCGCAAGAAGGACGCGGAATCGGATCCCGCACTGCGTTAGGGGTCGCGGCTACGGGACTTTGGAAATCAGAGTCGGCGGAAACCGCGCCGCGCGGATGCGAGCGCGGCACGCGACGGGACGAACGACGTTGAAAACGCCCGCGATTTCGCGAACGCTGTCCGACTATGGAATGGTCCTTGTGCTCGTCATTCTCTGTGCGGCGTTCAGCGCGGCGACATGGGACGAGCAGTCGCCGCGTGGGGCGGCGGCGGGCGAGCAGGTTGCCGGGTTCGTTCGGGCGCGCGTGGCGCCGCCCGGGCCGATCGTCATCGTCGCGAAACGAACGCCCGAGGACTCGGATTTCGCGGGCTCGATCGCCGAGTCGCTGCGCGGCGCGGGATACCGCATCGCGGCGACCGTCCAAGGTGATCCGTCCGAGTTGCGGTCGGCGCTGTCCGCGCTTGTCGAAGCCGACGACGTGCCGGCCGCGATCGCATGCGGTGAATCGCCCCCGCGCGGCTTGCTCAGCCGACTCGACTCGATTTCCCCGCGGTTCGCCGACGTCCCCGTCATCGCGCCGCGCACCTACCGCTGGCCCAACTTCCTCAAGTCGGACAACCTGCTCAACATCGCGAACCAGATCGCGGTCATCGCGATCATCGCGGCCGGAATGACGCTTGTGATCGTGACGGGGGGGATCGACTTGTCGGTCGGCAGCCTTGTCGCCTTTTCCTCCGTCGTCGCCGCCGTCCTGATCCGGGATTACGGTGGAGCGGAAAACGCATCGATCGCGTCGATGATCGGATGCTGCGCGGCGTCGATCGGCGCGTGCGCGCTGGTTGGAATGTCCACCGGCGTGCTCGTCACCCTCTTCCGAAATCCGCCCCGCATTCCACCGTTCATCGTCACGCTGTCCGTGATGCTCATGGCCAGCGGCGCGGCCTACATGATCGCGGAGGGCCAATCGGTCAATCAGGTGCCGCCGTCCTTCGTCTGGCTGGGCCGCGGAGCGGATCTGGGACGCGTTCCCAACGCCGTCGTCCTGATGATCGCGATCTACGCGGCCGTTCACGTGCTGATGACACGGACGTCGATCGGGCGGTACATTTACGCGGTGGGAGGCAATGCCGAAGCGGCTCGGATGTCAGGTGTCCCCGTTCGCAACGTGCTCGTCCTTGTTTACTCCGTGTGCGGCGGACTCGCCGGACTCGGCGGCGTCGTCCTCGCGTCACAGCTCCGCAGCGGCGCGCCGACCTATGGCATCATGTACGAACTCTATGTGATCGCGGCCGTCGTCGTCGGAGGCACGTCGCTGTCCGGCGGTGAGGGGCGCGTGCTCGGAACGCTCGTCGGCGCGTTCATCATCGCCGTCATTCAGAACGGCATGAACTTGATCGGGCTCGAGAGCTATACCCAGAAGATCGTGCTCGGCGGTATCATCCTGTTGGCGGTCCTGCTCGACATGATGAAGAAACGGCTGCGATGAACACCGAAACGCGACAATCCGAAGACCGGTTTTCGGGCGTGCTCCTGTTCGTCTACGGAACGCTCAAGCGAGGTCATTGCCGACACGGTCTGATCGCCTCGCAGGAATTCGTCGGCCCCGCGCGAACCTGCCCCTGTTACCGCATGGTCCACTGCGGAAGCTATCCGGGCCTGATCGAGTCCACCGAGGGAATCGCGATCGAGGGCGAACTCTGGCGCGTCGCGCCTCGCCTGATCGGCGAACTGGACAACGTCGAGGGCGTCGACATCGGCCTGTACGAGCGGCGTGGGGTCCGACTCGATGCGCCGCATGAGGGGCTTGCCGCGGAATCGTATTTTTATGCGAGGGACTCGCGGCGGTTGCCCGACGCGGGCGCCTGTTGGGGAGAGTCGGCAAGCGAGAGTTCCCACACCCCGTGATGGCGGAAGGAGCCAGGAACACCGATGGAGAAACGGCAACCGGTCACGCAACCGGATCGGCAAACGCAGCTCACCAAGATCCTCTCATCTCCCACCTATCGGCTGGCGGAACACGATACCGAGTTCCTCGGGCGGCCGGAGCTGCGGCCCGTACGTCTGCAACTCGAACTGCTCAAGCCCGAAATGGCGTTCAGTGCCGCGGGTGTTCGATCGACGATCGTCATCTTCGGCGGAACGCAGATCGTCGAGGAAGCCGAGGCGCGACGGCGGCTCGACGACGCCCGCACCCGCGCGGCCGCGGAGCCCTCGAACACCGTCCACGCGCGGGCGCTGAAGCGGGCCGAACGGATTCTCGCGAAGGCCGCGTACTACGAGGCGGCGCGGGAGTTCGCGAGAATCGTCTCCACGGCCTGCCAGACGAACGGCGAGTGCGACTATGTCGTGGTGACGGGCGGCGGACCGGGTATCATGGAAGCGGCCAACCGCGGCGCGTTCGAGTCCGGAGCCAAGTCGATCGGACTGAATATCACATTACCCGCCGAGCAAGTCCCCAATCCCTATATCACACCGGAACTCTGTTTCCAGTTCCACTATTTCGCACTGAGGAAGCTGCACTTCCTGCTCCGCGCGAGGGCGCTCGTCATCTTCCCAGGCGGTTTCGGGACATTGGACGAATTGACCGACGCGCTGACGCTGCGCCAGACGAACCGCATGCAACACATCCCGATCGTCCTGGTCGGACGCGAGTACTGGCGGCGCGTGATCGATTTCCAGTTCCTCGCCGACGAAGGAGTGATCGCGGACGAGCATTTGGAACTGATCCAGTACGCGGAAACGCCCGAGGAAGCCTGGGAGATCATCTCCACGTTCCCGTACGCGCCCGGCCGAGGAACCCCGTAGGTGGGTCGCCCCCCTATTCCACGCGGAACGCGTCGGCGGCGCCCGCGGATCGATAGAGGGCCGCCGTGGCGGAGAATGCGCCCGCGTCGGCGCCGATCAGACGCATGGGACGCGGCGCCGCCAATCCCAGCGCGTCGGGGATGTCGAAAACCCGCAGCACATTGAGCAACCGAGGCGATCCCGGGTCCATGTGCGACACCGGTGGGACCACGACCGCGACCCGCTCGATCTCGGGACAGAAGACGGCCGCATAGGCGGCGAGTATCCCCGCGGCGCCGCGACCGCAGACCGCGATGCGTCGAGGCGCGATCGACCCGGTCGAATCCGGCTCCACGCCGACCGTCCGAACATAGCGCGCCGCGGCCGCGACGTCGCGAATCCGGCCGGTATCGACGGTCCGTCCGAGCAGCACGAGCGACCGTTCAACGTAGTTCGGCGGGTTCTTTTTCGTCCATCGTGAAACGCCCATTCCCCGCGGTTCGCACAGTACGATTTCGATGTCCTGGTCCGCGGGCGCTATGCGATTCAGCCAATCGGGAACGGTGCCCGCCTCCTCCTCGTTCAACACGGCCAACCATGTCTCATTCGCGCGATCCTTCGCCTTTCGGGGCCGGAAGCGCAGGACGACTTCGAGCGGCCGTTCGGCCGTAACGACGTCGACCCGTTCCCCGTTATCCGACAGGGCGGACCTGTCGAGTTCCGCGGCGGGGATTTCGTCGGGAAACGAACCGAACGTGACCTGTTTCCACTCGCGGATTCGCTCGCTCCGCCACGCGTCGAACTCGCCGGCCGCGGGCCGATCGGGGACGGCGAGCGGCACGAATCGCTCGTCGATCGTCGTGTTGAGTTCGTCGGCCGGGAGGTCGGCGTCGGTCGCGAAGACGCGCAGTTGCTCGGGCTCGATCGGATATTTTCCCGGCTGTCCTCCCTCGCTCACCACGTCCATTTCGCCGTCGGTGACCGGCGCCGCGTTCCGACGCAGATGGCGTTCGAGGAACTGATAGGATGCTCGGCGAATGTCCTCGCGGTACGCGTGGCCGCCGACGCTGACGACCGCGTCGACGTCGGCCGAGGCGCCGGTGAGGCTGTAGAGTCGTTCGAGCCGGTTGATGATCCGCTCGTTCGCGTCCATGGGAAAGATCGGATCCTGATCGCTGTTGACGAACAGCAAGGGACGCGGCGCGATGAGACCGGCGATGCGCGTCCATGGCCATTGGAAGGCGTTGTGGAGGAACATGCAGTCGCAATGCCCGTTGATCACGCGGTTGCCGACATACGATTCGAGATCGGCCATTCCGCTCACCGGAACGGCGGCCATCACGCGGGGATCCGCCGCCGCCACCCAAAACGTCGCCGCGCCGCCTCCGCTGATCCCCGTGACGGCGATCCGGCTCGCGTCCACATCGTCGCGGGACACCAGGTAATCGATGCCCCGAATCCCGTTCCAAGCCTCGACGCCGGCGGGAGTGTATCCCCGCGAATGCCACCACCACCGCTCGTACCGGTACGTGCCGTGATGGGTCGCCGCGATTTCGCCGAGCTGGAGCGTGTCGACGATCAGGCAGAGATATCCGTGTTTGGCGAACCAGATGCCGTGCGATTGGTAGGCGACCTTGTTCCCGTCGCGCCCGCGTCCCGAATGCCCGCAGACGTAGAGGATGGCGGGTAGCCGCGTTCCCTCGGGCACGCGCGCCGGCCGATAGAGATTCGCCGTGACATAGAGCCCCGGCCGGCTCTGGTAATGCAGCATGTCGACCGCGTATCCGTCGCGTTCGAGCGTGCGGGTGACCGTCGCGCGCAGGGGCGTCGATTCGGGTCTCGGATCGAGGCCGAGCATGTAGAGGTATTGGCGTTCGTACTCGGGACGCCGATCGGCCCACCGCGGGGCGTCGGCTCGGTCCTGATCGAAGGCGGCGTCGAGCCGAACGGCTTCGTTCCGCAGGTATTCCTGGATCTTCCCGTCGCCCGGCGCGCCCCGGTCGGGCTCGCCGAGCGGCTGGCCGAACCCGTGAGGCGCGGCGACGAGGAATGCGGTCCATGCGAACGTCGTCGTGAGGAGCCGATGGTTCCGCCGGCACATGGGTCGCGTCCTCCGCATCGAGTTCAAGGTGACATGTTCCTGTCCGTTTCGCGCGGGCCCCGTCACGCGCCGATCGAAGGCAAGGCCAGCCCAAGGTGTTCGGCCGTGTCGACGATCGATTTCCACGTCAGGTCGTCGAGCTCGATTCCGTCGTCGAGCCGGCGTTCGCGCGTGCGTTCCTCGACGTCGCCCGGCATCAGGATCTCCGCGCACTCGGGGATGCGGCGGGATGACTTGACGAACCGGATGAACCGTTCGACGTCCTGTTTCCAATCGGGTTCGGGAGGCAGGCGAGCGGGATCGACATAGATGCTGAACATGCCGTTGAGCAGCCGTGTGGCGTGTTCGGGATCGGTGCAGCCGTTTCCGGTGAGCGCGCCGGCGAACATCTCGGTCATGACGCTCAGGCCGTATCCCTTGTGTCCGCCGAAGGGGAGCAGGGCGCCGGGCGGAGTGGCGTAGAAGGCGTGGGGGTCGGTCGTGGGACGACCTTCGGAATCGACGATGCAGTTCTCGGGGACGTGCTCGCCCCGATTGCGGGCGACCTTCAACTTGCCTTCCGCGATCGCGCTGGTGGAGATATCGAGGATCAGGGGGGACCGCCCGGGAACGGGCATCCCGGCCGCGATCGGATTGGCGGATAGCCGCCGGTCGATGCCTCCGGTTGGGGCGACGAGCACGCCGAGCCCGCTTGTGTTGACGAAGTGGACGGACGCGAGGCCTTCGCGCGCGGCGCGGATCGGCCAGTCGCCGATGCGGCCGAGATGTCCGCTGTTGCGGAGCGCGACGGCGGCGACGCCGTGCCGCCGCGCCATGTCGACGCCGAGATCGACGGCCTGTTCGCCGATCACCTGGCCGAACCCGAAGTTGCCGTCGACGACGGCGAGCGCGTCGGTCCGCATCACGACGGAAAGTTCCTGGTTGAGCCGAACGCGATCGCGTTCGGCCCAGTCGACGTATTGGGGAACGCGAATGACGCCGTGGGAGTCGTGCCCGACGAGATTCGCCTCGACGAGATAGTGGGCGATGCGTTCGGCCTCATGCTCGCGGCACCCGACCTTCCGGAAGACCGAATGGACGAGCGATCGCAATTGGGCCGCGTCGATGCGTATCATGCGTGTTCCAAACCGTCGGACGATTTCGAGGTCGACTTGCGCGGAGCGATACGCGGAGGCGCGGCGGGTTGGTGTTTTCACAACGGGACCGCGCGGCGAGCTCGCGAGCATCGGCCTCGAACGACCGTCCCGGTCATTCCACGTAGGGCGATCGTCCTCGATCGCTCGCCGTACTGGAAACGAGATCTTGTGACGGCGTGGAACGACCGTCCCGGTCGTTCCACGCAAAGTGCGGGCGAGAGGGGTCGAACCTCCATGGGAGTAATCCCACAGGATCCTGAATCCTGCGCGTCTGCCAATTCCGCCACGCCCGCGTTCTTCGGACGGCGTCGGTCGCTTCGCCGCCGCGCGATCGATGTCCGACGAACGACCCGTCCTCGTCGAACGCGGACGCCGCGCGGCGGAACGGGGTCGTCACCGTCACGGGCCACAGTATAACCGCGGACGGACCGCGTCGAAAAGGGGGACGGTCGGCGCGCGCGATGGACGTTCCGTCCCGCCGTTTCACGCGGTTTCCAGCGAGTCAGTATTCGTCGGGCAACAAGATCGTCGTCGCCGCGCGCCGACCCGACTCGTCGGCACTCTCGGTGATCACCCAGAGCCGAGCGCCCAATCGGGTCGTGTAGGCCGAAAAGACCCTCGAACCGTCGTCCACCGCGCGGTCATTGCTCCGCGCGTCCTCGGCGCCCATCTCTCCCCAATCCCCCCGCGCGTGCCGCGCGACGAATTCGCCGGCGAATTCACCGCTCGCCTCCAGCGCCTCCATCGCGCCGGGCGTCGCGAGCAGTCGACCGAGCGAGAAGAGTTCCGTGTTTCGGTCCATCGTTTGAGTCGTCCTTGTCAATCGTCGAGCCATCGAGTCCGATCCATGACGCCGCGCGGCGGGTCGCGCGACGGCGAACGAGCGCCCTCAAGATGTCAATCACCGAAAACGGACCGAAGCCATCAACGAATATCGAGGCGGCCACCGTTGATCGGCGACCGCCCACACCCCATACTCGGCGTGACGGCATCGAGCGACCGGGACGGTCGTCCTACGTAGGGCGATCGTCCTCGATCGCCCGCCGTGCCGGAAAGGAGACCTTGCGATGGCGCCGGACGACCGGGACGGTCGTCCTACGTAGACGACCTTGTGACGGCGCGAACGACCGGGACGGTCGTTCTACGCGTGGTGGGCGTGCTTTCCCTCATGGAGAATCCAGCCATGCGGCTCCGACTAGCCTGGGTTTTCGCTGCCGTGGTTTTTCCGATGGCGGGAGTGTGGGGCCCGATCGCGGAGGGCACCGCCACGGAACGGCGACCGTTGGCGCGGTCCGAGGAATCGGACCCGATGAACGACGCGCGGCCCAATATCCTGTTCATCGCCATTGATGATCTCAACGATTGGGTCGGCTGTTTGGGCGGCCATTCGCAGGCCAAGACGCCTCATATCGATCGGCTCGCCGCGCGAGGCACCGTCTTCACCAACGCCCATTGCCAATCGCCCTTGTGCAATCCGTCGCGAACGAGCCTCATGACGGGCCTTCGTCCGACGACGACCGGCGTCTACGGACTCGCTCCGTGGATTCGAACGGTTCCCGAGTTCCAACAGGTTGTCACCCTACCGCAATACCTGATGCGGCACGGATACCGGACGACTCTGGTCGGAAAAATCTATCACGGCGGGTATCCGCCCGCGCACGCGCGGGGCGGCGAGTTCCACGAGATGGGGCGTCCGGAACCGGGCAAGAGCCGGCCTGAACGGAAATTCGTGCATACGCCCGACGATCATCCGCTCATGGACTGGGGCGTGTTTCCCGAACGCGACGAGGACCATCCCGATGCCAAGACGGCCGATTGGGCCGTCGATCGGATCGGCCAAGGGCTGCCCGAGCCGTATTTCCTTGCCGTCGGGTTCGCGCTGCCTCATGTCCCGTGTTACGCGAGCCAGGCGTGGTTCGACCTCCATCCCGACGCGGAACTCGTCATGCCGCCGCTGCTCGAAAACGACCGGGTCGACATACCGGATTTCGCGTGGTACCTGCACTGGAGGTTGCCCGAACCGCGCCTATCGTGGCTGCGGTCGAACGGGCAATGGAGGCCGCTCGTGCGAGCATACCTCGCGACGACGAGTTTTGTGGACAGCCAGGTCGGGCGCGTCCTCGACGCGCTCGACGCATCGGGGCAGGCGGACCGTACGATCGTCGTGCTGTGGAGCGACCACGGATGGCATCTCGGAGAAAAGGGGATCTCGGGAAAGAACACCCTATGGGAACGATCGACGCGCGTCCCGTTGGTTTTCGCGGGACCCGGCGTCACCCAGGGGGCCCGGTGCGCACGTCCCGCCGAATTGCTCGACCTGTATCCGACGCTCGCCGAACTGTGCGGGCTGCCCGCGCCGCCGAACATGGAAGGCCACAGTCTCGTGCCCCAACTGGGCGACGCGCGGGCCGTTCGCGCATGGCCCGCCATCACGTCGCACAACCAGGGCAACCACGCGATCCGGTCGGAACATTGGCGCTATATCCAATACGCCGACGGCTCGGAGGAGTTGTACGATCTCGAATCCGATCCGAATGAATGGCGCAATCGGGTCGGCGAACCGGGCCTGCGCGACGTCGTCGCCGAACATCGACGGTGGATTCCCAAGCGGGATGTGCCTCCCGCGCCGGGGAGCGCGCATCGGGTCCTGACGTACGACCCTCGGACCAAGGAAGCGATTTGGGAGGGAAAGCCGATCGTGCTCTCAGAGAAGGAGGAGTGATCATGGCGTTGACACGCCGGGCGTCGATCGACCGAACACGGTTCTCGGCGCGCATCGCGGCGCGCGCGACGATCGGCGTCATCGCCGCGTCGATCGCCGGGCTCGCGGAACCGGCCATGGCCGCGGATCGCGAACTTCCCAACATCGTGCTTATCCTCGCCGACGATCTCGGATACGGCGACGTGCGTTGCCTGAACGCGCGTGGCAAGATCCCGACACCGCACCTCGATCGGCTCGCCGCCGAGGGCATGACGTTCACCGACGCGCATTCGGGTTCGGCGGTCTGTACGCCGACACGATACGGGATTCTGACCGGACGATACGCGTGGCGCACGCGTCTCGGACAGAGCGTCCTGTTCGGATACGATCCTCCGCTGATCGCCCGCGCGAGGTTGACCGTCGGCAAGCTGCTCCAGTCGCGAGGCTACCATACGGCGTGTATCGGCAAGTGGCACTTGGGAATGGGCTGGCCGCTGAAGCAAGGCGGATTCGCGGTCGACGAGCGGCACGCATGGGACGTGGACTACGCGAAGCCGATCGAGGACGGCCCGATCACGCGCGGATTCGATACGTTCTTCGGCATCAGCGCGTCGCTCGACATGCCTCCGTTCGTCTTCATCGAGGACGATCGTGCCGCACGGGTTCCCACGGTGGAGAAGGAGTGGATTCGCAAGGGGCCGGCGGCGGCGGACTTCGAGGCGATCGACGTGCTGCCTCGTCTGGTCGAACGCGCCGAGCGATACATCGAGGAGCGCGCCGTGGATTCCCAAGAGGACGGTTTGGAGCGCGAGGGTCGGGCGAATCCGTTTTTCCTCTACCTTCCGCTGAGCTCGCCGCACACGCCGATCGTTCCGGCGGCGGAGTTCGCGGGCCGAAGCGGGATGACGGCCTACGCCGATTTCGTGATGCAGACGGACACGGCGGTCGGCCGGGTGCTCGCCGCCCTCGATCGGACGGGCGCGGCAAGAGACACATTGGTCGTTTTCACGAGCGACAACGGATGCTCGCCGCAAGCCGATTTCGACAGGCTCGCCGCGTTCGACCATCATCCGAGCGGTCCGTTTCGGGGATGGAAGGCGGATATCTTCGAGGGTGGGCACCGTGTTCCGTTCTTCGCGCGATGGCCCGGTCGGATTTCCGCGGACTCGCGGTCCGCTCAAACGATCGGTCTTTTCGATTTCCTCGCGACGTGCGCCGAGCTCATCGGCACGCCGCTCCCCGAGCATGCCGGCGAGGACAGCGTGAGTTTCCTGCCGATTCTGCTCGGCCGCGGCGAACGCGCGGCGCGCGAGGCGATCGTGCACCATTCGATCAACGGCTCGTTCGCGATCCGACAGGACGAATGGAAACTCTGTTTCTGCCCGGATTCGGGCGGATGGAGCCCGCCTCGACCGGGAACGGAGGCGGCCCGTGATCTTCCGCCGATCCAGTTGTTCAACCTGGCGAGCGACCTGTCCGAAACGGCCAACCGAGCGGACCGTCACGCGGACGTCGTCGACCGGATGACGCGGGTCTTGGAGCGGTACGTCGCGGAGGGCCGCAGCACGCCGGGCGCCTCGCAGCCGAACGATCGGAAGGTCTCGATCGGCAAGCCGTTGAAACCGGCCGGGAAATGAACGGGCGGCGCGCGGAGGCCGTGCGCGATCGGGAACGATCGCTCGACGTGGGCGACCCGTCGGCGCGCAGTCGTCAGGACGTCCAAGCGAAGACGTTCAGCGCGACATTCATGTAGATGATGATTCCGAGGATGTCGACGATCCCCGCCACGAACGGGTTGCTCATGATGGCCGGATCCAGGCCGAGCCGCCGGAAGACGAGCGGAAGGCTCGCGCCGCAGAGCGTTCCGGTCAGCACGACGAGAACGAGGGTGATCGGCAATATCAACAGGTGCGCCGGTTCGTGCCGGGGACCGAAGAGGAACGACGCGGCGAAACCGAAAAGCGCGAGGAAACCGCCGAGGAGCAGGCCCATGACCAATTCCCGTCGGACGACGCGGTACCAGTCGCCGAGCGTCACGTCGCCGGTCGCCATCGCCGTGATGATCAACGTCGCCGATTGGCTCCCCGAGTTCCCTCCGCTCGAAATGACCAGCGGGATGAATAGGACGAGCCAGCTCGTTTGGGCGAGCGCGGCGTCGTAGCGATCGAGGGCCATCGCGGTGAACAGCGCGCCGAAGAAGAGCACGCTCAGCCAGACGCCCCGCTTGCGGCTGAGGGTGATCAGCGACGTGCGGAGGTAGCTTTCCTCGAGCGGCGCGACGGCGGCGATGCGCTGCGCGTCTTCGGTCGCCTCCTCGCGCAGCACGTCGATGACGTCGTCGTGCGTGATGATGCCGACGAAACGCCGTTCGGAATCGACGACCGGAATCGCATGCAAGTCATAATGGGCGACCTTGCGGGCGACTTCTTCCTGATCATCGAGCGTCGTCACGCTCGTGACGTCGGTTTCCATCAGTTCCCGAAGCCGCAAGTCGGGTTTACCGATGGCGGCGACGAGTTTTCGGGCCGAGACCACGCCGCGCAGGTGGTCGGTCGCGTCGACGATATACAAATAGTAGATCGTCTCGACTTCCTCGGCTTGTCGACTGAGCGCCGTCATCGCGTCGCGGACCGAGAGGTCCTCGCCGAGCCGCACGACGCTCGTGGTCATCATGGCGCCGGCCGTTCCTTCGGGATACGCCTGCAAGCGGAGGATGTCCCGGCGTTCCTCGGTCGGGAGGAGCGGCAGCAATTCCCGCACGATCTCTTCGCGCACGTCCTGCAGGAGATCGACTCGGTCATCGGGCGGGAGCCCGGCGACCAGATCGGCGATTTCGGCCCGATCGTGCGACTCGAGGATGTCGATCTGCTTGTCGCGTCCGATGTAAGGGAAGATCGACTGCCGCACGGCCGGTTCGGCGTATTGCAGCACGGCCCAGGTTTCGGCGGCGTTCAGGCCTTCCATGAACTCGGCCGTCCGCGCCGGATGCAGGGCGATCGAGAACTCGCGCAGCTCGGCCGCGTTCTCCTCGGCGAGCATTTCGCGCAGTTCGGGAAGATAGAGCGTATTCACCATCGACGGAGCGCCCCGGATGCCGCTGGAAACGGTTCGGAAGACCGACCGCTCAAGGAGCCGATTCCCAATCGATCAACTCGCTCAACGCGTTGTACGCGGCCCGCTGTTCGGCTTCCTTCTTGTTGCGTCCCCAGGCCGACGGGTATCGGCGGTTGCCGACGAGGGCGGCGACGCGGAACGTCTTGCGGTGATCGGGCCCCTTTTCACCGACCAACTCGTAGACGGGCGCCTCGCCGAATTCCCGCTGGGCGACCTGTTGCAGGAGTGACTTATAGTTGTCACCCGCCTGGCCCGAAACGGCCGCGTCGATTTCCGGGACCAGCTCGCGCGCCGCGAACGACCGCGCGGCGTCAAGCCCTCCATCGAGGTAGACGGCGGCGATCATCGATTCGAACACGTCGGACAACAGCGAATCGGGGATCCGCCCCGCGCTGCCGACTCCTTTGCCGAGGATCAGGAAATCGTGGAGTCCCAACCGTTCGCTGATGCGCGTGCACGACTGGCGGCTGACCACCATCGACTTGATCCGCGTCAGATCGCCTTCGAGGTACTGGGGAAACCGATGGAAGAGCATTTCGCACGCGACGACGCCCAGGATGGCGTCGCCCAGGAACTCGAGCCGCTCGTTCGATGCGAGCCGGTGTTCCGCTCCGGATGCGTGCGTGAGCGCGGCGACCAGGAGCCTGCGGTCGGCGAACGCATAATCGATCCGGTCCTCGCACGCGCGCAGCTTCGCGTCGAGCTCGTCCGAACACGCATTGACGACCGTTTGACTCATGTTCCGCCCGTGCCCACCGTTTGACGGCCTTGTTCCGCGATCCAAAGCCGGCCCGAGGCAAGACTATCACCGATAACCCGTGAAGTCAAATGACGTTACGGCCAATCGCGTTGCCCGTATTCCGGCCCGAATACCCGTCCTGCTAGACTGCGGGCTGGTCCGTCACGGAGTTTTCTCGCGAGGAAGTGGATCCATGTCGTCCAACCGCCCATTGATTGTGCTGGCCGTGCTCGGGGCCTCGATACTCTCCGGCCGAACCGCTCCGCCGACGAATGGTCAGGAGTCCGCGGGGCCCGAGAGCGCGGCCGAGTCGATCCGGCACGCCAAGGCCCTGTCGCGCGCGTTCCGCCATGCGGCCGATCGCGTGCGTCCCTCCGTTGTCACCGTGCTGGTCAAATCCAAGACCGACATGGACTCGGGCGCCCTGCGGGAAATGCTCAAGGACCCCCGTTTCCGGGGCCTCTTACCCGAGGGGTTCGATCCCGAGCAATTCCAACAGGATCACGCGCCCGATATGCCGGGCCTCTTTCAACAGGTCGGTTCGGGGGTGATCGTCGATCCAGGCGGTGTCATCCTTACCAATCATCATGTGATCGAGGACGCCGAGTCGATCACCGTGCGACTCGCCGATGGACGCGAATTCCAGGGCCAGTCCCCCGTGTCGGACCCGATGAGCGACTTGGCCATCCTGCGCGTCCAGACGAATAATCCGCTTCCCGCCGCTCGGTTCGGGAGCTCGGATGAACTGAGCATCGGGGATTGGGTGATCGCGGTCGGAAGTCCGTTTGAGCTGGAAACGACGGTCAGCGCGGGGATCATCAGCGCGAAGGGACGCGGCATCGAACAGATCCAACGGGGCCGCCTGCTTCAGACCGATGCCGCCATCAATCCGGGCAATTCCGGAGGCGCGCTCGCCAACCTCGATGGCGAAATCGTCGGAATCAACACGGCGATCGCGACCAGCAGCGGCGGGTATCAAGGAGTGGGATTCGCGATCCCGGCGAGCCGCGCGGCGTGGGTCTGGCGGGAACTGGCCGATCATGGAAAGGTTCGCCGAGCCTACCTGGGAATCCGCATCGATGAATTGAATGCGCAGGACGCGGCCCGATTCGGAGCCGATGCGCGCGGAGGCGTCTGGGTGCGCCAGGTCGTTCCCGACGGCGCGGCGGCGAAGAGCGGAATGCTCGCCGATGACATCATCGTCGAGTTCGCGGGGGTCCCCGTCCGGATGCCGCGCGATCTTCAGGACGTCGTCGAACAGAGCCCGATCGAATCAAGGCAACCGATCGTCGTTCTCCGCAACAAGGAGCGCGTTAGCCTGGAAGTCACGCTCGAACCATTCGAATGACCTCGCCTACCATGCGGTACCCCGCGTCCCGGCACGCCCGGGCCGATCGATGGATTCTCCCCTTGCCGTAGAGGACCCTACCGATGGCCGCTCGTTTGTGCTTCCTCCGCCTGTGCTTCCTCGTGGTCGTCGTCCGGTTCGCTACGACGGTCGCGCCGTCGTTCGCGGCGGACGATCCGTTCGTCGCTGGGTTCGCCGAACGCGACATTTCGCCGAAGGTCGGCATGGAGGCGCCGGGCGGGTACGGAAAGGCCTACCATCGTTCGTTCCACGACCCGTGCAAGGCGCGAGCCGCCGTGTTCGGCCATGGAGCGACGCGCGTCGCCGTCGTAGGCATCGATGCGCTCTTCATCCGCAAACAGAGCGTCGCTCGAATTCGCGACGCGGTGCACGCCCAGTGCGGCATCGCCCGCGAAGCAATCCTCATCGGCGCCTCCCACTCCCATTCCGCCGGACCGGTCGGCTTCTTTCTCCCCGGTGAATTCGACGGCGCCGATCCGTTCGTCAAGGAACTCGTCTACGAGAAGACGGTCGTCGCGAACGCCGAATACCTCGCCGACGTCGAACGGTGGATCGGCGAGGCGATTTGCGAAGCCGACGCCAAGAAAGTTCCCGCCCGATGCGCGGTCGGCTTCGGCAACGAGGAACAAGCGGCGTTCAATCGCCGATTCCGAATGCAAAGCGGCTTCTCGGTGACGCACCCTGGGCAGGGCAATCCCGACATCATCGAGCCGGCCGGCCCCATCGACCCGCTCGTCGGCGTGCTCGGCGCCTGGGATTCCGACGGCAAGCTGCTCGGCTGCGTCGTCAATTTCGCGTGTCATTGCACGACCGGACCGGGAGGCATCTCGGCCGATTACGTGTACTACATCGAGCGGTCGGTGCGAGGCGTATTCGGCGATCAGGCGGGAGTCGTCTTCCTGGCAGGCATGGCCGGCGACGTGACGCAGGTCGACAACCGAAGTCCGTATCAGATCCGCCAGTTCGGAGAGGTCTCGTCGCGGTATGTCGGCGGCCGAGTCGGCGCGGAAGCGGTCAAGACGTTGTTGGCGATGGAACAACACGCGGCCCCGACAACGCCCGTCGCGACGGCTCGATCGATGCTCACCATCAAACGCCGGCCTCCGAGCGCCGACCGTGTCACGCGTTGCGTCGAACTCGTGAAGAAGGGCATTGAAAACGTCGACGCCACCGAATGGACGTTCGCCAAGGAGATCGTGATCCTCGCTGAACGCGTTCGGCGGGAACCGATCGTCGAGGTGGAGTTGCAGGCGATTCAGGTGGGGCCGGCCGTCTTCCTCGCCTGCCCGGCCGAGTACTTCGTGCAACATGGGCTCGAAATCCGAGCGGGCAGCAAGTTCCCCTTCACGTTTCCCGTTTCCCTCGCGAACGACTGCGTCGGTTATGTTCCCACTGAAGAAGCGTTTGGTCCGCGCGGAGGCGGATACGAAACGCGGTTGACGAGCTACAGCAACCTCGAACCGACGGCGGGACGACAAATCTCCGACGGCTTGATCCAACTGGCTTCGACGCTCACGCCCGGCCCGGTGCCCAGTGCGCCGAAACTCCCTGAGGCCGTCCGAAAAGTGTGGCCCTATGGCGCCCTGCCGCCCGAACTGGATTGAGCGAGGCCTCGATCGGCTTCGCCGTTCGGACGATCCGCATGCCGTCGCGCGGTCATGCAACTCCAAAGCGCGGCCATCGGCTCGGCGATGCTCGTCGGCAAGCGGCGATCGCCGTACGCCAGACGGCAATAGGCGTCGCAAACCTCACGCGAGCATGCGGCCAACGCCGGGTCGCGGCGGCCGATCGCCTGAGCGAATTCGAGCGGTGTTTGTTCGGTCGCTCGGCCCCAACCCCGATCGTGTCCCCATGCCTCCAGCGCCGCGAACGTGTATCGAAGCAGCTCGGCCGCATCCCTACCGCCCGCGTCCTTGCGCTGGAACGGATTGGAGAAATCGGCGAACGTCGCCTGCTTCGGCGCCGTGTCTGGGCGAACACCGTCGCCACCAACCTCGGAAGGTTCTTCCTTTTCCCCGCGAAGCCATGACAGGAAAGCCTGAAACTGCGCCAGTAGATGCCTGAAGTACGCGCTCCATTGGTCGCGGAATCGCCACAACACAACGGCAATGATCACAATAACAGCCACCCAGTAGAACCACGTCAGCAATTTGGCGAATCCACCGAGCAAGCCCGTCAAAGAAGGCGGTTGACCCCGTTGCGGCTGTCCCTGTTGCGGCTGTCCCTGTTGCGGCTGTCCCTGTTGCGGCTGTCCCTGTTGCGGCTGTCCCTGTTGCGGCTGTCCCTGTTGCGGCTGTCCCTGTGT
>Ga0194120_10001356_pt1 | contig 44967 bp, 43 predicted proteins | sample TA2MahCa65mmetaG_FD_148642 | JGI IMG/M metagenome (GOLD analysis project Ga0194120, IMG submission 148642) | Freshwater microbial communities from Lake Tanganyika, Tanzania - TA2015019 Mahale Deep Cast 65m | ecosystem: Environmental > Aquatic > Freshwater > Lake | place: Tanzania: Lake... | reverse complement strand
CCGTGCACGGGGGCGGCGCACGCGCCGCACAGCGCGCCGCCCGCGCGGTGGTGGAATGCGACCGCGGTTTGCGGATCGAGGGGCGCGTGGCACGCCGCGCACTCCTCGAGCGACGGCGCGAAGCCGAGTTCAGCCATCAAGCGCCACGCGCCGCCGAGCGCCACCGTGTCACCGCTCCCGGGAGGCGCGACGGCGAGCGCGTCGAGCGTCTCCGTGGCGGCGTCGAGCAGGCCAGGATCTTCCTGCTCCGGCGCGAAACGGAGCAGCAGTTCGGCCAGCGCGGCGGCCGCGGCGAAGCGATCGAGCGATGCGGCGAGCCCCGCGCGCGACACGGTTGCCTCGAACGCGGTAAGCGTGTGCAGGTCGCGCCCCATCGCGGTGGCAATGTGGGCGGTGCCGCTCGCGAACAGGTCGAGCGCCGCCCCGTACTTGCTGCGCGGCCGCCGCGCCCCTCGGGCGATGACCGACACGATGCCGAGGTCCCGCGTGAGCAGGCGCACGATGCGCGAGGTCTCGCGGTAGTCGAAGGCGTGGAGGACGATCGAGGGCGTGGACAGCTGCACGGCGATGGCGGACGAAGCGCGTGGATACTCAGGGCGAGCGCGGAATCGCGACGGGGCTTGGCGCCCCGTCGCGATGAGGAAGATACCGACTCCTACGGCTGGCCGACGGTCAGTCCGATGCGCAGGGCGCGCCCCGGGGCCTGAAATCCGTGAATGCCCTCATACGTCACGTTCGTGAGGTTGTCGCCGCGGAGGCGCGCGTGGACGGGGATGGCCGCCGTGCGCGCCGATAGTCGAACGTTGACGGCAAGGTCCACCAGCGTGCGCGCAGGGAGCGTGACGGCCTTGGCCGGCCACGCCGAGTAGTCGCGATCCTGCGCCTCTCCGGTGTAGGACGCGCCCACCGCGACTTCTGCGCGCTTCCCCACCCCGCGCGCAAACTCCGCCCGCGCCGTGTGCGCCGGCCGTCGGATCAGCGGCGCGCCGAGCACAAAGGTCGCTCCATCGCCGCTATCGAAGCCCGCGTCGGTGACGCGGGTGCGGGTGTAGGAATAGAGGAGGCGCGCCGTGCCGCCCGCCGGCGTCGCGATCGTCACGTCGGCCTCGACACCGTCCGCGTCGGCGCCAGCCACGTTGACGTAGTTCGGCGCGAGCGGACTCATCGTGCGCGCGTTGTACTGGATCAGGTCGCGAAATCGCTGCTGGTACGCCGTGACGCCGATCGTGATCGCGCGACCGGCGCGCTCGACGGCCACCTCTCGACTGTGCGTACGCTCCGGGGTGAGCCCCGGATTCCCGCGGACGTACCCCGTGGCGAAGTTCTCGAAGAACGACGGGGCGCGGAAGGCGGTGCCCACCGCCGCGCGCGCGCGCCACGCGGGCGAGAGTTGCCAGGCGCCGCCGACGCGCGCGGTGCGGAAGGTGCCGAAGGCGCTGTTGTCGTCGAGCCGCGCCCCGGCTTGATAGCTCAACCGCGCCCCGAGCGCGCCGAGGGCCTGCACGTACACGGCGCGATCCTGTCGCGACGCCTCGAACGCGCCGGGATCATCACCGTACTGGCTCAGTGAGAGCGACGTGGACTGCTCGCGATCCCGCGACGCCTCGGCGCCGACCGTCACCGCGTGCGCGCTAGTGGAGCGCCAGGTGGCGCGCACGTCCGCACTGCGCCGGCGCACCGTCCCCTCCGACCGGAACCCGTAGAAGCCCAGCGTGTCCGCCGGAGAATCCGGCCGGTCGTCGCTGCGCGGGCGGTGGTCGCTGGCGGCGAGGGTCCAGGCCGCCTCCAGGCGCTCCCCCAACCGATGGCGTCCGGAGAAGGCGACGACGAGGCGCTCGGAGGCGCTCCACGCGTTGCGATCGGCCACCGTGCCGTCGGATTCCGTGGGATAGTGGTAGTTCGCCGACTGCCAGCGCGCGGACAGCGTGGCGTCGGTGGCCGCGCTCGCCGCCCAATGGACCGCAGCGCCCGCCGCTTGCGTGCGCGACTGATTGTTGAACGCGAGGATGCCGTTCGACGTCCTGGTGGACGCGTCCGCGCCGACGGAGAGCCGCTCCCCGCTGCTGGCGCCGCTCGCCGAGACCAGCCGCTGTCCGAATGACCCTGTCTCAGCGGCGAGCGACGCGCGACGACCGTCACGCGAACGCGAGATCAGTTGCACGACCCCGGTCACCGCGTCGGCGCCGTACAGCACGCTCGCCGGCCCGCGCACCACTTCGATGCGGGCGATGTTGTCGAGCGTGAGCGCGCCAATGTCGATCGCCCCTCCCGGCTCGTTGAGCGGAACGCCGTCGAGGAGCACGCGCACGTAGTTGGCCTGCCCGCCGCGCACGAACAGCGACGTCTGCGAACCGAACGACGACGAGGCCACAACGGCAACCCCGGGCACGAGGCGCAGCGCGTCGGCCAGCTGCGTGATGCCGCGCGCGCGCAGGGAGTCGGCGTCCAGCGTCGACACGGTGGCAGGCGCGCGAATCGCGGCGTCGACGCGCGTGGCGGTGACAACGACGGGCGAGAGCGGGGCGCCGGACTGGGCGCGTAGCACCGCGGGAACGAGGAGCAGAAGCGCAAGACGATTCATGGAGGGACAGCGGGACCAAGGGTGAGCGTGAGGAGGGAACAGGTGGGTCTGTCAGCGGCGCTTGAGCGGGATCAGGACTGGCGCGCCCACCGCGGGATCGCGCGCGACGACGAGGGGCCAGTCGTAGACGGGCTCGAGCACGTCGCCGCGCATTACGTCGGTCGGGGCGCCGCTCGCGACCACGCGTCCGCGGTGGAGCAGCACAATGTGCTGCGCGAATCGGGCGACGAGGTTGAGCTGGTGACTCACGAGCAGGACGGTGCGCCCGTCGCGGGCGAGGGCGTCGAGCAGCTCGAAGGCGGACATCTCGTGCGCGACATCGAGAAACGTGCCGGGCTCGTCGAGCACCAGCGCTTCCCCGCCCTGCGCCAGCGCTCGGGCGAGCCGGACGCGCTGCCACTCACCGCCGGAGAGCTCATCGGTGCGCCGCGGCAGCAGCGCGGCGGCGCCCGCCCGGTCCACCGCGGCTTCGGCGGCCGCGACGTCAGCGGCGCCGAGCGCGCTCCACGCGCCGTGGTGTGGGTAGCGGCCGAGCATCACGTAGTCCCGCACCGAGAGCGGAAAGGCCGGCTCCTCCCGCTGCGTCACCACGGCGAGCGACCTGGCCAGCGCCCGCCGGTCGGTGGACGCCACATCAAACGCGCCGACACGCATCGCGCCGGCGGTGAGCGGGACCTGCCCGATCAGCGCGCGCACCACCGTGCTCTTGCCGCTCCCGTTGGGGCCGACGAGCGCGGTGACCTGCCCAGGGCGCGCCTCGAACGACGCGCCGTCGAGGGCGTTGGCCTCCGCCCCGGGATAGCGAACAACGGCGCCGCTGACGCTGATCATACCGCCCTCCGCAGGCGCAGGAGGAAGAACGGGACGCCGACCAGCGCGGTCACGGCCCCCAACGGCAGCTCCGTCGGCGCGCGCGCTGTGCGCGCGACCACGTCGGCGGCGACGACCAGTGCGGCGCCGAGCAGCGCGGAAGCGAGCAGCGTCTCCCGCGCGCGGCGCATTCCGAGGCCGCGCGCCATCGCTGGCACAACGAGGCCGACGAAGCCCACTAGCCCCGCCCCGGCGACGGTGACCGCGGCGAGCAGCGCGGCCAGCAGATAGATGCGCCGCGTGGCGGCCGCTACGGGAACGCCGAGTCCGGCGGCCGCGTCGTCACCGAGCGCGAGCAGATCGATGTCGCGCGCGACAACCACCAGCGCGAGTCCCGCCCCCGCCGCGTACGCCGCGAGCCACGACAGGGCGGACCACTCGGCCCCCGCCACCGAGCCCATCATCCACCAGAGCGCGTTGCGAACCGTGCCCTCGCCCGCCCCGGCGAGCAGCACCATGATGGCGGCGTTCGCGAACGCGCCCACGACGACGCCGGCCATGAGCAGCACGCGCGGATCGGCGCGCCCGTTCGCCGCGCGCGCGATGAGCAGGACGAGCAGCACCGCGACGGCAGCACCAGCGAAGGCGGCGACTGGAAGCGCGAGCGCGCCGGCAATCCCGGCCACCACGGCGAGCACGGCGCCAACGGCAGCCCCGCCCGACACGCCGAGCAGGTACGGTTCGGCGAGCGGATTGCGCAGCGTCCCCTGCAGCGCGGCGCCGCTCATCCCCAGCCCCGCGCCGATAACGATGGCGAGGCAGACGCGCGCGAGCCGGAGGTCGCGCACGATGGCGATGGTTTGTGGGTCACCGTCGCCGAGGAGCGCGCGCAGCACCTCACCTGGCGACACGGCGACGGGCCCGACGGCGAGCCCCGCAACCACGGCGGCGGCGAGCGCGACGAACAGGAGGGGCCAGCGCAGGCGGCGCATCATCTCGCCCGCGAGGCCGAATCAAGGAGCGCGCGCAACGACCGTGCCGCCTCGCCCATGCGTACGCCGGGGCGGCCGACGACTGTCGTGTCGATGATGAGCACGCGCCGCTCGCGCACCGCGCGCACCGCGCGCCAACGCGGGTCGTCCTGAAGGCGCGCGGCGGCGCGCGGACCGGCGAGTACGAAGTCGGGATCGCGGCGCGCCACGCTCTCCAGCGTCACCTGGGGCGACGGATCGGACAGGTCGCCGAAGACGTTGCGCGCGCCGACGACTCCGATGAGCTCGCCGAGGTAGCTTCCGGCGCCGATGGTGATCACCGGCACGTCCCACGCGTACCAGAACACGGAGACGGGCGCGGGGAGCGCCGCGACGGCGCGGAGCGAGGCGGACACGGAGTCGGCGACTACGCGCGCCGCAATCGTGTCGCCCAGAGCGACGCCGAGGGCGTGCAGGGCGCGGGCGAGATCAGCCACACGGTCCGTGCGCATGCTCAGCGTCGGCACGCCGGCGCGCCGCAGCGCCGACACCGCCGAACGATTGGCCTCGGCCGCATAGAGCACGACGAGATCCGGTCGCACCGCCAGCACGGCCTCCACGTTGGGGCGCAGGCCGTCGCCGACATTGGGGACGCGGCGGATCTCCGGCGGTGCCGCGTCCCATCGCGTGCGGCCGACAAGGCGGTCGTCGGCCCGCAACGCAAACATCGCCTCGGAGATGACGGGATTGAGCGACACCACGCGCGCGGCGGGGCGCGCCGCGCGCAGCGTGTCGCCGAAGTCATCCACGACCACCGGTGCGACATCGGTGGTCGGCGCGCGTGAGTCCGCCGCCGGCGCACAAGCGGCCGCGAGGCACGCGGCCGCCACGGCGAGCGGCGTGAAGCGCGCGCGCGAAGTGCAACGTGGTGAAAGTCGGTGGACGAAAAACACGAAGGCTCGCTCCACCCCGGGGAACGAGCCCAAGCACGCCGGCAACTCCATCGAGCGCCCAGCGCCACGCAGCCTCCCCCGAGGCTTCTGGTGTGGCACGGACGCGGGGCGTCTCCTGGCTTCGGGCCCTCGCTCCCCTTCCCAGCCGCGCAGGGCCAGTGGGTGTGTGAGCGAGGCAAACAACGCCCGTTACAGTGGCGGGGCCGCGCCGGACTCACACCGGCTTCCGGAACCCGCATCCGTCATCTCTTCACTTGTGGCGGTGAACCTATGACAGCCCCTGCTCGCGCGCAACCGCTTCGCTCAACCGCTGGGCGAGGATGGCTCGCGCCTGATAATGATCGGCGCGCTGCCCCGGCGTCGGATCGGTGATCGCCGCGTGCGCGGCGTCGAGGGCGGAAAGCTCGGCGCGCAGTTCCTCCGCCGTCGCGCGCCTCGCGCGGCTGCCCGCGCCCGCCTGCCGGCGGAACATCGCGCGGGCCAATCCCACCAGCAGCACGGCGCCGAGCGCGGCCATGATCGCGAGGATGCGCAGCTGGCTCGCGGAGGTCGCGGCATCGCCGGGCACCTCGATGCTGATCGCCGTACCGCCCGCGACGTCCTGCGCGAGATAGCGCGCGAACGTGCGCCCCTCCACCTTGGCGGGCCCCGCGGCGGCCAGCCGGCCGCCGGTCGCACGCCCCAGCGAATCCTCGACGAGCACTTCGAGCACGTCGGTCGAGTCGTCCACTGTCAGCGTGTACGCGGACTCGCGCGGCACGTCGTACGAGAACGAGAGCTGCTTGAGCCCCGGGGCGATCGGCGCGGAAAGCCGCACGCGCCCGCCGTCGAAGCGCACCGCGCCGCCGGAGAAGTCGGTGCGGCCAACCTGCGCACGCTCGGCGCCGTCGAGCAGGCGCCCTTCCCAGGTGGCGCCGCCGTCGCCGGCCGCCACGCGCGTCTGGGTACCGTCATTGGAGAGCTCGTACACCTCGATGATGGTGCGCCGCTCACCGGACGGCGCCGCCGAGATGATGACGTGGCGGCCGCGCACCCGAATAGGAAGCGGCGCGGAGGTGGTGTCGTGGACGACGAGGACGGCGTCGCCGTCGCGGGCGTCACTCGCGCCGAGCGGCGGCGTGAAGTAGGCGATCCCGGCGTAGTTGCTCGAGACGAAGTAGACGGCGTCGGCGGCGCCCGTCGTGCGGTAACGGAAGCGATAGCGGCCCGCGCCGTCCGTGCGCATCGAGTCGAGGGGCCCTGCCGCATCGGTGCCCACACGATGCAGCACGACCCATGCGCCGGGCACCGGCGTCATCGCATCGCGCGCGCCCTTCACCACGCGCCCTTCAACGCGGCGCGCCTCACCGGCGACCGGCTGGTGCGCGCTCCAAACGATGGGGGGCCGCGCCGGCGCGGCCGGGGGCGCATTCTGCCCGCCGGCCGGCGCGCCGAACGCTCCCGCGACGGCCAGGCACCACGCGCACCCGCTGAGGCGCCCGCGCATCCTAGAACGAGAAGCGGCCGAAATCCTCGGGCCGCATGTGCTCGAGGTGGCGCTGCAATTCCTCGGCGGTGAGCGCGTCCCCTTCGCCGCCGACGGGCGGCGTCGCGCCGGCCTCCCCTTCCTCGCCGAGGAGTGCTTCGTGCACGAAGATCGGCGCGTCGAGGCGCAGGGCGACGGCGATGGCATCGCTTGGCCGCGCGTCCACCACGATCGGCGCGCCGCCGCGGCTCAGGTGCAACTCGGCGTAGAAGGTGGACTCCTCGAGCCGCGTCACCTGCACACGGCGCAACGTGGCGCCGAGCCCGGCGATGAGCGAGGCGCACAGGTCGTGCGTCATCGGACGCTCGCGCTTCACGCCATGGACCTGCAGCGCGATCGCCTCGGCCTCCGGCCGCCCGATCCAGATGGGGAGGACCCGCTCGCCACCGCGCTCCTGCAGCACCACGACATACGTGTTCGACGCGCTGTCGAGTCCCAGCTTGGCGACCTGCACGGGAATCACGGGCCCGCCCGGTGGCGCGCGGCTAGCGCGCGCGCACCGCGCGGCGCAGCTCAGCCACCTTGTCGGTGCGCTCCCAGTTGAACAGCGAGACCATCTTGCCGAAGCGCGAGGTCTTGACCGGGTTGCGGCCGAAGTGGCCGTACGCCGCGGTGGGGCCGTAGATCGGCTTGCGCAGGTCGAGCGCCTCGATGATTCCCTTGGGCGTCAGGTCGAAGACCGACTCGACGGCACGCATGATCGAGGTCTCGGGTACCGTGTGGGTGCCAAAGGTGTCCACCATCACGGAGACCGGCTTCGCGACACCGATGGCGTAGGCGAGCTGCACTTCGCACTTCGTCGCGAGCTTGGCAGCGACCACGTTCTTCGCCACCCAACGCGCGGCGTACGCGGCCGAGCGGTCCACCTTGGACGGGTCCTTGCCGGAGAAGGCGCCGCCGCCGTGGCGCCCCATGCCGCCGTAGGTGTCCACGATGATCTTGCGCCCGGTGAGACCGGCGTCGCCCTGCGGACCGCCGATCACGAAGCGCCCCGTGGGATTGATGTGGATCTTCATCCGCCGCCCGCGCAGCTCTGCGGGGATCACCGCCTCGATGATGTCGTGCTTCACCGCCTCGTGGATCGCCTTGTTCTTCATCGAGTCGGCGTGCTGGGTGGAAATCACAACGGTGTCCACTTCGACCGGGCGTCCGTCCTCGTAGACCACGGAGACCTGCGACTTGCCGTCCGGGCGCAGCCAGGCCAGGGTGCCGTCCTTGCGCCGGTCAGCGAGGGCATGCGTGAGCTGGTGCGCCAGCTGGATCGGCAGCGGCATCAGCGCGTCGGTCTCGTCGCAGGCGTAGCCGAACATCATGCCCTGGTCTCCGGCCCCGCCCGTATCCACGCCCTGCGCGATGTCGTGGGACTGCGTGCCCAGCGCATTGAGCACCGCGCACGAATCAGCGTCGAACCCGATCCCCGCCTCGGTGTAGCCGATGTTCTTGATGGTCTCGCGCACCAGGCCGCGCAGGTCCACCCGGGCATGGGTGGTCACCTCGCCGAATATGGTGGCGAGTCCCGTAGTCACCATCGTCTCGCACGCGACGCGCGACTTGGGATCCACGGCGATCAGCGCGTCGAGCACCGCGTCGGAGATCTGGTCGGCGACCTTGTCGGGGTGGCCTTCGGTGACGGATTCGGACGTGAAAAGATGGCGATGAAGCATGGCGAGGCGTCGGGAAGAGGCACGAACGGCCGGCACCGCGCCGGCCGCTCTACTGTGAATCGTCGTGGTCAGGAACTATATGCTCGTCGAGAAGGGCGATCAACCCGTCGGCGGCGTCTCCGCGCTGCGCCAACTCCGCGCGCAACCGCTCGCGCAGCAGCGTTTCGATGTCCGCCGCGGTGTCAGCAGCGAGGGCCGAAGTGACCGCCGCCGTGGCCGCCCCAACGCTGATGCAGCGCACGAGATGCTTCACCGCGGCGACCGAGCGCGGCGAGACGCTGAGTTGCCGAATGCCAAGCCCAAGCAGGGCGAAGGCCATAAGGGGCTGCGACGCCATCTCGCCGCAGACCGACACCGCGATGCCGGCGGCGTCGCCCTCCGCCTGCGTGCGCGCGATGAGCCGCAACACGGCGGGGTGCAGCGTCGTGAAGCGGTCCACGAGCTGCACGTTGCCACGGTCCACGGCGAGGGTGTACTGCACCAGATCGTTGGTGCCGATGGAGAAGAACGCCGTCTCGCGCGCCAGCGTGTCGGCCGTCAACACGGCGGCCGGCGTCTCGATCATGACGCCGAGGGGGACGTCGGCGCGATGCGGCACGTGCCGCGCCGCCAGCTCGCGCGCCGCCTCGTCGATCAGCAGCCGCGTACGGCGCACCTCGTCCACCGAGACCACCAGCGGCAGCATGATGCGCAGGTCGCCATGCACTGCGGCGCGGAGCAGCGCGCGGAGCTGCACCTTGAACAGCTCGGGCTGGTCCAGACACATGCGGATCGCCCGCCAGCCGAGGAACGGATTGGCCTCGTGCGGGAAGCCACCCACGGGGAGCTTGTCGCCGCCGATGTCGTAGGTGCGGATGACGACCGGGTGCGGCGCGAACGCCCGCAGCACTCGCGCATACGCCTCGTACTGCTCCTCCTCGTCCGGCATCGCGGCGCGCCCGACCACGAAGAACTCGGTGCGCATCAGCCCCACGCCCTCGGCGCCACTCGAGGCGGCGGCCTCGGCCTCGTCGGGCATGTCCACGTTGGCGCGCAGGGTGATGCGCACGCCGTCGAGCGACACGGACTCCGCGCGCGCGTAGCGCTGCAGTTCCCGCGCCTCCTCCGCCTCGACGCGCGCGCGTGCGCGGTACTCCTCGATGCGCGCCGGCGTCGGGTCGAGAATGAGCAGGCCGTGCGTGCCGTCCACGATCGCCGTGGCGACTGACTCGGCCTTCCACGTCGCGTCCCGCAGGCCGACCACGGCCGGCAGGCCGAGCGACCGCGCGAGGATGGCGACGTGCGACGTCCCCGTGCCGGCGTCGGTCGCGATCGCGCTGATCGCCTCGCGGTCCAACTGCACGGTCAGCGACGGGGTCAGGTCGTGCGTGACGAGAATGGCATCGGCCCCCTTCGGCACGTCGACCGGGTCGCGGTCGGGGAGGTCGAGCAGGATGGAGAGGACGCGAATCTGGACGTCGAGCAGGTCGCTGACGCGCTCGCGCATCAGCGCGTTCGTCGAGCGCCCGAAGTGCTCGCGCCACTCCAGCAGCACAAGGTCGAAGGCCTTCTCGGCCGCGAACCCCTGGCGGACGAGCGTCTCGACGCTCACCCGCAGGTCTGCATCGTCGCAGATGGAGACCTGCACATCGAAGATGGCCGCTTCCTCGGGGCCGGCGTGCTCCGCCACGCGGTCGCGCACCTTGCGCAGGCGCTCGGCGGCCAGGTCGCAGGCCGCGTGCAGGCGCGCGATCTCGCCCTCGACGTCGTCGGGCGCCACCGTCCGCGCGGGAACCTCGGGCACCTCCCATCGCAGGAGGTGCACCGGCCCAATGACGATGCCGGGGGACGCGGGGACGCCGGTGACGACGACGCTCATCAGGTCTCGCTGAACTTCGAGTTGATCAGTTGGACGAGCGCCTCGGCGGCCGCGGCCTCGTCCTCACCGGTGGCCCGAATGAGGATCGTCGCTCCGCACTCGGCGGCGAGCATCATGACGCCCATGATGCTCTTGCCATTCACCTCGAGGTCGTCGCGAACCAGGGTGATGGCCGAGCGAAAGCGCGCGGCAACCTTCACGATCTCCGCCGCGGGGCGCGCGTGGATGCCGTGGGCGTTCTGCACCTGGACCGAGCGTTCAACCATCAGCGCACCACCGAGTAGATGAAGAAGACCAGGAGCACCGCCACCCCGACCCGCCAGCCGTCCACGCGGGACTGCAAGCGGGCCAGCGCCACCGACAGCAGGGCCGCCGCAGCGAGCGCGACCCAGAACGCGGCCCCCGGCGTGGCGAGCTCACGCATCAGCACGAGCGGAAGCGCGGCGCCGGCCGTGGCCGCGGTGGCCCGCGCGACGTGCAGCGGCCCCGCGCGCAACACGGGGCTCCCGAGCGCCGCAGCGACCTTGAGCCCCTCACGAAAACCGGCCCGCAGCCCCCACACGCGCAGGGCGACGTGGCCAACGTTGTAAGCTCCCACAAAGACGAGGAGCACGCCAGCGGCGGTCGCGCCCAAGCCGTAGGCGAGCAACGCCAGGGCCGAACAGAACGGAAGCCAACCGGCCCAGACGAGGCGATCGCCTGCCGCCCCGAGGGGGCCACAGCACGCCGTGCGAAAGCGCTCCACGCGGTCGGGGCTCTCCCCGTCCAGCTCCGCGCGCACCAGCGCCCCGACGGCAAGCGCGGCGAGATACGGATGTGCATTGAAGTAGCGGCTATGCCGGGCCATCGCCGCGCGGTAGGCGTCGCCGCCGCGCCCACCCGGCAGTCGCCGCAGGGCAGGCTCGGCCGCGTAGGCGATGCCGTTGCCGATCATCGCCTCGTAGTTGTAGCTGCCTTGCACCGCGAAGAGCCGCACGAAGACGTGCAGCCAGGTGCCGAATGGGAGCGTCGGCGCCGGTGTCATCGCATCAGCACCGCTACCACGCCAACGGCAAGGCCGGCGACGAAGTACCAGCCATACCTCTTGGTGGTGCGCACGACCTTCCAGACCGCGCCGCCCGCGACGCCGGTGGCGAGCACGCCGACCAGCAGCGCGGCGCTGGCGCCGCTCACCGACGGCAGGGCGGGCCCGATCGCGTCGCGCAGCGCGAGCAGTACGACGACGAAGAGGGCGGTGACGGCGCCCGCGCGCCCGAAGTCGAGCACCAGGCCGGTCCAGTGCACGGCGGCGAGGGCGGTGGCGTCGCCCGCAGCGAGCGCGTCTCGATGCCGGCTGGCGACGAACAGATTGAGGCGGCGCAGCCAGACCAGTGTCTCTCCCGCCAGCATGGCGGCGATGAGACCGGCGAGGAGAGCGAACGGCAGCATCTGCGCCGTCGCGCCCGGGGCAGCGCCTGCCCCGGCAGCCAGGGTTCCAGCCGCGACGGATGCCGGCCCCCATTCGGGATAGCGCGAGGCGCCGAACGGCATGGTCTCGAGCGCGAAGCACTCGAGCAGGATCCCGGTGAGCAGGCCGGCGGACGGATCGCCGCAGATCCAGCCGGCGAGCGTGGACGCGACGACCGGCCGGGAGAGCATCGCTTGGGGGAACGACACGCTGTCCAGCCCGACGATCGCTCCGAGGACCGTGAGCAGAGCCAGTGACTCAGGCGTCACGCCACTCATCCGCCACTCCGAACCAGCAGCTCCGCCAGCGGCACGGGGACGGCGCCGGGCACGTCCTGCGCCGAGACCTCCACGCCGCGCGCGCCAATGGCACGCAGGTCGGCTTCCTCCGCGCTGTCAAGAAAGACATACCGCAAGTGCGGCGACCGCCCAGCTCGGTGATGGAGGCCACCCACATTGATGCGGGTCATCGACGCGCCGCCTTCGACGAGCGCGCGCATGGCCGCCGTGCTGCCCGTGAGGAGCATGCCGGGCTCCGGCAGTCGGCGATAACCGTCGAGCCGGCCAAGCACCGAGGCGACCGACTCGAAATGCACGGTCATCTCCGGCGGCACGCCCATGCGGTACAGGTCCTGCTCCCAAGCGCTCTCGGCAACCTGGTCGTCCACCAGCACGAGGAAGCGCAGCTCGAGGGGCTGTCCCCACCCCACGACCACCTGCCCGTGCACGAGGCGATCGTCGATGCGGTACACCTCAATCGGCACGCCCGCCCTCCTCGGCGATGCAGATCGCCGCCTGCCCCTTCGCCACGGCGGTGTGAATCGTCTCGGGGCCGACGGACGGCGCGAGCACGTAGGAGAGGAGCATCGGCAGGTTCGCGCCGCAGACGACGACCAGTCCCGGGACTTCGCGCGCGATGCGGCGCGCCGCGATCGTGCAGCTGCCGGCGGGGAGATCGGTGAACACCACGCGCGCGCCGGTGCTCACAAGCGCCTGCTTGAGGGCGTCTACCAGTTCCGCGCCGCCGAGCGTCGCGTTGCTGAACGGGGTCAGCCGCGCGGCGGCCGCCGCCCCCGCCACGCGCGAGACGGCGCTAACCAGTCCCTCCGCGAGGTCGCCATGCGCGGCGACGATCGCCCGCGGCGCGTCACTCATCGTCGTCGAGGAGGTACTTGCGGACGTCGCCGGAGCGCCGGACCATCTTCTCCTTCAGGCGCTCGTTGAACGCGTGCGCGGCGTCCACGCCCGTGTACCGCAGCAAGTGGTTCATCGCGATCACCTCGGAGATGACGGTGATGTTCTTCCCGGGGTTGAGCGGCACGGTGATCTTGGGCAGGTCCACGCCGAGGATGCTGACGGTCTGGCCGTCGAGCCCGGTGCGGTCCACCTGCAGCGACTTGTCCCAGACGACGAGGTCGACGACCACCTCGATGCGCTTCTGCTGGCGCACGGAGTGAATGCCGAAGATGGCGCTGATGTCGATCAAGCCGACGCCGCGGATCTCCATGAAGTGCCGCTGCAGCTCATGCCCACGGCCGATAATGACGTCGGCGCCCTTGCGATGGGCGAGCACGAGATCGTCGGCGACCAGCCGGTGCCCGCGCTCGACGAGGTCGAGCACGCACTCGGACTTGCCGATGCCGCTCTCACCGGTGAAGAGCAGCCCCACGCCAAAGACGTCAGCCAGTGAGCCGTGCAGCGAAAGGGCCGGCGAAAATTCGTTCTCGAGGAACGGCGTGATCAGTCGGTAGAACTCGCGCGTATTCAGGGCCGACACGAGGATGGCGACGCCGGCTCGACGGGCCTCCTCTTCCATCCCGTCAGGGAGCGCCTGCCCCTTGGTGACCATGACGCACGGGATGGGGTAGCCCAGGTACGTCCGAAGGTTCGCGCGTCGGGTATCGGCGTCGAGCGCGTTGAGGTACGTGACCTCCGTCTCGCCGAGCACCTGCACGCGCTGGTGGACGAAGCGCCCGGTGTACCCGGCAAGCACGAGCCCGGGCCCGGAGGCATCGGAGGAGGGGATCTCGCGCGCGAGTCCCTCGGGACTGCCCTTCACCGTAAGGGCGAGGGCTTCGCCCATGCGCTCCACGAGCCCGCGGACGGTCAATGGCATCGCGCGCTATCCCTTTCTGACAACGCGGCGCGGCGGCGTGCGCCGCTCCTTGGACGCCTGCCTGATCAGCTTGGCCAGCGCCGCGTCGAGGGCGGGCCCCCAGTAGCGGCCCGCGGCACTGGCGACGAGCCGCGTGCCCCGAGGCGCAGTGAACACGATTTCGACGCGCCGCTCCGGGCCATCCATTTCGAAGCGCACGGTGGCGCCGGTGGCGCGCGGAATGCGCGCGCCCGCCTTCAGCACCGCTCGTTCCGCCTTCTTGAGCATGGACTCCGTGAGGGCAAAGCCCCGATACGAAAAGCGCAGTTGCACGACGCTATCCTCCGGTGCGGATCACTTGCTCCAGATGCGCCGCCGTCTCTGTGGCGGCGCGGTCCCACGTGAACGACTCGGCAAAGCGGCGCCCCTGCGCGCCAAGCGTCGCCACCAGGGGCGGCGCGTCGCAGAGCCGCTGCATCGCCGCCGCCATCGCGGCCGTGTCTCCGTGCGGCACGAGGAATCCCGTGACGCCGTCGCGCACCGACTCGCGGATGCCGGGCGAGTTGGAGGCGACCACGGGCGTGCCGCACGCCGAGGCCTCGATGTTGGTGAGTCCCCACCCTTCCTTGGGTGACGCAAAGGCCGTGGCCCACGAGCGGCGGAGCAGCGCCAGCTTCTCGGGTTCGCTCACAAAGCCAAGAAACCTCACGCGAGCGGTCAGGTCAAGCGAGGCGACGAGCCGTTCGAGGGCTGGCCGAAAGTCCCCTTCGCCTGCAATCTCCAAGATGGCCCGCGAATCGGCGATCTTCGCGAAGGCCCGAATCACCAGATCCACGCCCTTGTACTTCTTGAGCCGGCCGAGATAGGCGAAGACCGGCGTGGACGCGCGTTGCGACGCGTCCGGCGTGTAGTAGTCGCACGACGCGCCGGGATAAATGACGGTCACGTGCTCGCGCGCGATGCCCCGCACCGCCAAGTCCTCGGCCGTGCTCTCGCTGATCGCCTCGAAGGGCGTGCGCGCGTACACGGCCGGGATCGGGCGCTCCGAAAGCCAGACCGCCGCGGCGAGCGGCGCGGGAAGCTCCTGAAACGCGGTGCCGCCAAAAAGATGAGGCACGCACGCCACGACCCGTCGCGCCCCCCACAGCGGCGTGTACAGCGGCATCTTGTTGATGTCCTCAACCAGCACGTCGAAGGGACGCGCGGCGAGGTGACGCCGGTAGTACGCCCACGCGCGCAGGGCGAAGGTCTGGCGAATGCCGGTGCGATGCACCTCGATGCCGCCCAGCGTGGCGCGCGGCGGGCAGCCGGGCCATCCGCCGCAGAGCATCGTGACTTCGTGGCCACGAGCGGCCAGGCGCTCGAAGATCTCGTGGAGATGGATCTCAGCGCCTCCGGCGAGCGGGTTCTCGCGGTCCTGCCAGTTGACCACCAGAAGGCGCACTAGAGCCGCCCCATGCGCCGGGCCAGCGCGTCGAGGACGCCATTCACGAAGCGCGCGCTCGGCGCGCTGCCAAAGCGCTCGGCCATCCGCACGGCCTCCTGCAGGACGACGCGCGGGGGCGTCGTCCCCTGCAGCAGCTCAGCGGCGGCCAGCCGCAGGACGCAGCGCTCAATGGCCCCGAGGCGCTCCAAGCGCCAGTTCGTGGTCACCTCGCCCAAGTCCGCGTCGAGCGCCGCGCCGCTGGCCTGGACGATGTGCAGGAGCGCGTCCGCGAAGGCGCGCTCCTCCGGCGCCACCATCAGGTCGTCCCAGACGAGGGCGGCGACGCGATCGAGCGGCTGCTCGTCGCGCAGGTCCCACGCATACAGCGCCTGCAGGGCACGGGCTCGGCCGCGCGATTCGAGGCGCGGCATCAGGCGTCGTCCCCCAAGTCCGCGTCCACGTCCAGCATGGCGAAGAGGTCGGCCATCTGCATGGCCGCGAGCGCGGCGTCCCACCCCTTGTTGCCGTGACCGCCCCCGGCGCGCGCCTGCGCCTGCTCCATCGTGTCGGTGGTCAGCAGCGCGAAGCCGATCGGCACGCCGTACTCGCCCTGCAGGAGCGACAGCCCACGCGACGCCTCGCCGGCAACGAAGTCGAAGTGCGGCGTCTCGCCGCGCACCACGGCCCCGCAAACGACCACGGCGTCGTACCGCTCGCTCATCAGCACACGGGCAACGGCGGGCGGCAGCTCCCACGCGCCCGGCACCCAGACGACATCAATGTCGTCGGCGCGCGCGCCATGCCGCACCAAACAGTCGAGCGCCCCGTGCACGAGCGCCTCGGTGACCTCCGCGTTGAAGCGGCTCCCCACCACGGCGAATCGGCGCCCAGCGCCAGCCGGTGCTCCTTCGAATTCAGCCATCAGAGCGCCCGCAGGTGCCCGAGCTTCCGCACCTTGGTTTCGAGATAGTTCGCGTTCTCGCTTGTGGCCGGCGAGATGATGGGGACGCGCTCCCCGAGCCGGAGTCCGTAGCCCTCGAGCCCCACGAGCTTCTTCGGGTTGTTCGTGATGGGCCGGATGGACTTGAGGCCCAGGTCGAGCAGGATCTGCGCACCGATGCCGTAGTTCCGCAGGTCCGGGGCGAAGCCGAGGCGCTCATTCGCCTCCACGGTGTCGGCCCCCAGATCCTGCAGTTCGTAGGCCTTCAGCTTGTTGAGCAGGCCGATGCCGCGTCCTTCCTGGTCGAGATAGACGATCACGCCGCGCCCTGCTTCGCCGACCATGCGCATCGCCTCGTGCAGCTGCCAGCGGCAGTCGCAGCGCAGCGAGTGGAACGTGTCGCCGGTGAGGCACTTGCTGTGCATGCGCACCAGCACGTCCACGCCGTCCTCCACCTCGCCCATCACCAGCGCGACGTGCTCGCGGTCGTCCACATCGTTCCGATAGCCGATGACACGGAACGATCCGAACTCCGTCGGAAGCCGGGCCTCGGCGACACGGTGCACCAGCCGCTCGGTTTGCAGGCGATGGGCGACCACCTGAGCGACCGTGATGAACGTGAGGCCGTGCCGCTCGCAGAAGTCCTCGAGTTCGGGACGCTTCGCGGTCGAGCCGTCCTCCTGCAGGATCTCGCAGATGACGCCCGCGGGCTGCAGTCCGGCGAGGCGCATCAGGTCCACGGCCGTCTCGGTGTGGCCGACCCGCTCGAGCACGCCGCCTTCGCGCGCGCGCAACGGATGCACGTGGCCCGGGCGCCGGAAGTCCGACGGCACGGCCAGCGGATCGGCAACGCGACGGATGGTCGCCGCCTGGTCGGCGGCGCTGATGCCGGTGGTCACGCCATAGCGCTGCACCGCGTCGACGGTCACGGTGTACGCCGTGCGCAGCGCGTCGGTGTTCTCGTCGCCCATCATCGGGAGATTCAGCTGGCGCACGCGCTCGGGGCTGAGCGCGACGCAGATCATCCCCTTCGCCTGCATCAGGAAGTTCACCTTCTCCGGCGTCACGAACTCGGCCGCGAGAATGAGATCGCCCTCGTTCTCACGGTCCTCGTCGTCGGCTACAACGATGAACTTGCCGGTGCGGAGGTCCTGCAACGCCTGGTCTATCGTCGCGAAAGGCATCAGGCTGACGGTGGACGGTGGACGGTGGACGGTAGATGCGGCGCGGCAAGCTGCTGCACGAACTTGCCGATCATGTCGGCCTCGATGTTGACACGGTCGCCGACGCTGAGCGTGCCGAGGTTGGTGTGGCGCAGGGTGTACTCGATGAGCGAAATCTGGACGCCGCCAGAGATCAGTTCGTTGACGGTCAGGCTGACGCCGTTGACGGCAATCGAGCCGTGCGGAACCATGAGCGGCATCCACTCGGGCGCGATGGACAGGTCAATCAGCAGGGCGTCGTCCTTCTGCGCGACGCGGGTCACCGGCGCGACGCAGTCGACGTGTCCGGCGACCAGGTGGCCGCCGAGCCGCTCGCCGAGGGCCATCGCGCGTTCGGTGTTGACCCGCCGCCCGACGCCCCAGTCGCCAAGCGTCGTGCGCTCGAGCGTGGTCACCACCGCCGCAACCGTGAACGAGTCGGCCGACGATTCCCGCACCGTCAGGCAGACCCCGTCGCAGGCGATGCTGTCACCGTCGGCGACGTCCGGATACGCCGAGCGCACGACGAACTCCCGCCCCGCGGCGGTGGGCGTGGCGGAGATGATGGTGCCGACGTCGGAGACGATGCCAGTGAACATCAGAGAAACAACAGAGAGACAACAGAGAGACAACAGAGAGACAACAGAGAGACAACAGAGAGACAACAGAGAAACAACAGAAACGACAGAAACGACAGAAACGACAGAAACGACAGAGAACGACAGAGAACGACAGAGAACGACAGAAAACGACAGAAAACGGCAGAGACTGCTAACGGCCGGGTGGGGCGAGGATCGTCATCAGGTCGTCCTCGAACGGGGTGCGTTCGACGACGCGCCAGCGGGCGAGCGCGCCAGTGTCGGCGGAGGGGACCGCCGAGAAGGCGTGGAGCGCCCCGGCACCCAGCAGAACGGGTGCCTGAAAGATAACCAACCGATCGACCAGATTGGCCCCGAAGAGGGCCCCAGTCAGCGTGGCGCCCCCCTCGACCAACAGATGCCGCACCCCCCGCGCGTGCAGGGCGTGCAGGGCAGACGGCAGGTCGCCAGCCTCCACGGCCTCGACGCCCCGCGTTGCGAGCGCCCGGGCGGCGTCGGATGACGGGTCGCGCGTCACGATGAGCGTTGGCAGGCGGCGCGCAGTACGCGCGAGCTGGCTGTCCGCGGGAAGCCGTGCGGACCGGTCAAAGACGACGCGCAGCGGCGCCACACGCGGCTTGCGTACGCCGCGAACCGTGAGCGCCGGGTCGTCAGCAATCGCGGTGCCAATACCCACCGCGATCGCGTCGGCGCTGGCGCGGAGGCGATGCACCTCGCGACGGGCGGATTCTCCCGTCAGCCAGCCGCGCGCTCGATCAGCGCCGGCGATCGCGCCATCGAGCGAGACGGCCAACTTGAGCGTCACCCACGGTCGCGTCGCGCCGCCGGCCCAGTGGAGGAACGGCGCGTTCTGTTCCGCCGCCTCCGCCGACTCAAGGCCGAACTCCACCGCGATCCCCGCCGCGCGCAGCGCGGCCGCGCCTCCCGCCTTGGCGGGGTTCGGATCGGGAATCGCCGCCACGACACGCCGCACCCCAGCGGCGATCAACGCCTCGCTGCACGGGGGCTGCTTGCCGTGGCCGTTGCAGGGCTCGAGCGTGCAGTACACGTCGGCGCCGCGGGCGCGATCGCCGGCCTGGTCCAACGCCATCGCTTCAGCGTGCGGTTCGCCGAAGTGGGCGTGGTGCCCCACGCCCACCACCACGCCGTCACGGACGATGACGGCGCCGACCATCGGGTTCGGCGCCGTCCGTCCCCAACCACGCGCGGCAAGCCGGAGCGCGCGCCGCATCCACGCGCGCTCCCGGTTCGTCCACGCGCCTTCCGCCGCATGCGGCATCAGAAGCCCGTGCGCAGACCCAGGGAGAAGTAGCTGCGTCCCTTCGTCGCCGACGACCCAAACGTGTTGAGCGCCGCCGGCAGCGAACCGCCGCTGACCTGACCGTACTCGGCCACCAGCTTGCCGATGATGAAGTTCAGGCTGCCCCCGACATACATGTTCGAGCGCTTCATCGAGTGGCTGGCCGTCGCACTCGCCTGCTGCGTGCCGACCGGCGCCGGCGCGTTCACCGTGACGTTGAGCCCGACGGAGTTGTCGTACGTGTCCTGCCCGAATCCAGCCTGAAGGCCGAAGGCGAGGAACGACTTCGACGCGCTGAAGCGCCAGCTCGTGGTCTTGAGCGACAGCTCGCGCAGCTCGAACGATCCGGGCGCCGAGCCCACACCGGCGCTGACGTCACTGCGCCCGCTCACCGAGATCGTCGGGAGGCCGCGCTGCACGTACGTGAAGGCCACGCCCGGCACGAGGATGGACTCCTGCAGCACGCCGAGCCGCACGCCGGCGCCCCACTTCGTGGAGCCGCCGGGGAGCGTCACGCTGATATCGCCGCCCTCAGGCGCCGACGGCAGGTAGGTGGCAGTGATCAGCGCATCCACGCCGCCCACGCGCGTCACGCCGAGCGGGAAGCCCTTGTAGATGCCGATGGACCCGTCGATCGTGGCCATCGGGATGAACTGGTCCTCTCCTTCGTACGACGAGGCCCTCGCGCCGGTCGTGCTGAACGCCACGTTGTCGACCGACGGGAAGGAGCCGTTCACCGCGCTCGCGCGCAGGCCCACCGCCCAGTGCGGGAATCCGCCGAGGACACCACCCTGCCCGATCGTCGCCGCGCCGCCGGCGAGCGCGCCGGAGATCTGCGGCGCGAGGAAGTGGAAGAGGTCGGTCGTCTTCCGGCACGCGTCCGCCGTGACCGTTGAGCACTGGGCCTGCGCAGTGGAACTCGTCAGGAGCATCGCCGCGCCGCCGGCCATCATCAGATGTCGCATCCGCATCGTCACTTCCCTCCCTTGAGAATCACGCGTCCGCTCCCCGGGATGACCCGGCCGAGCATCCAGTTGTCCACACCGGCCGCCGTGGCGCTCGCACGCACCTGCGCCGCCCCGGCATCGTCGGTGATCACTACCATCCCCACGCCCATGTTGAAGGCGCGGAACATCTCGTCGCGCGGCACGCCGCCCGCCTCGCCGAGCACGCGGAAGACGTTCGGCACCTCCCAGCTCGCGAGATCCACTTCGGCGTCGAGCGACGGCGGAAGCGACCGGTCGAGGTTCCCGGGCAGTCCGCCACCCGTGATGTGCGCCATCGCGTGGATCGCGCCGCGCACCGGGGCCAGCGCCCTCAGGTACGAGCGGTGCACCGCCAGCATCACGTCAGCCATGGTGCGCGTGTCTCCCGGGAACGGGTCCTGCGGGCGCAGCTTGAGCCGTTCGTCGAGAATGCGGCGCGCCAGCGAGTAGCCGTTGGTGTGCAGGCCGCTCGAGGCGAGCGCGACGAGCACATCGCCCTCGCGCACGCGGTCGCGCGTGATGACCTGATCCTCCTCCACCCAGCCAACGATGAACCCGGCGAGATCGTAGTCGGGCGGCGTGTAGAGGCCGGGCATCTCCGCGGTCTCGCCGCCGACGAGCGCGCACGCGTTCTCGCGGCAGCCTGCTGCCACGCCAGCTACCACCTGCTCCACCACTTCGGGCAGGAGCTTGCCAAACGCCACGTAGTCGAGGAAGAAGAGCGGCTCGGCTCCCTGCACGAGGATGTCGTTGACGCAGTGGTTGACGAGGCAGTGGCCGATGGTGTCGTGGCGGCCGGCCTCGATGGCGAGCTTGATTTTCGTGCCCACGCCGTCGGCGCTCGACACGAGCAACGGGGCCTTGGCGCCCGCCGGCACGCGGAACATCCCGCCAAACCCGCCGAAGGCGCCTCGCGCGCCGGCGGTGAATGTGCTCTCGACGTGCGCCTTGATTCGGTGCTTGGACGCCTCGGCGGCGTCGATGTCCACACCCGCGCCCGCGTAGGTCAGCCCCGGGTTCGTCACGCCGGCATCTCCTGGTCGAACGAGACGAGGTGGTGGAAGTCGGCGACGCGGCGGTCGATGTCGTCGCGCGTCACGGAGAGGAGGCGCGTGATGGAAAACGCCTCGACGACGAACGATCCCATCGCCGAGCCGACGACGACCGCGCGGCGCAGGTTCGCCTCACTGAGGTCCTTGGTGCGCGCCACATAGCCCATGAAGCCGCCGGCAAAGGAGTCGCCGGCCCCCGTTGGATCGAACACCGCCTCAAGCGGATAGGCGGGCGCGAAGAAGATGGAGTCGCGCGTGAACATGAACGCGCCGTGCTCCCCCTTCTTGATGAGCACCGTCTTCGGCCCGCGGGCGAGGATCCAGCGCGCGGCCTGCACGAGGTTGGACTGCTCGGTGAGCTGGCGGGCCTCGCCGTCGTTCAGGGTGATGAGGTCCACGCGCGTGAGCAGATCGAGCAGGTCGCCGCGGCGCGACTCGATCCAGAAGTTCATCGTGTCGCACGCAACGAACTTCGGCTGCTCCACCTGCTCCAGCACCTGCAGCTGCAGGCGTGGGTCGATGTTCGCAAGGAAGACGTACTGCGCGCTCTTGAACGCATCAGGCAACTTGGGGCGGAAATGCGAGAAGACGCCGAGCCGCGTCTCGAGCGTCTCCGCGGAGTTCAGGTCGTGCCGGTACCGGCCGCGCCAGCGGAACGACTCGCCCTCGGCGCGTTCGAGGCCGCTGAGGTCCACGCGCCGGTCACGCAGCGCCTCGAGGCGCTCCACCGGGTAGTCGCTGCCGACGACCCCCACCAGCTGCACCGGTCCCTGGTGACTTGCCGACGCGGAGAAGTACGTGGCGGAACCGCCGAGCACCTCGTCGGCCTTGCCGAAGGGAGTCTCCACCGAGTCTAGAGCGACGGAACCGACAACTAAGAGCGACATAGCGGGGGTGCAGAGGAAGGGAGCAGAGTGGGGTGCAGGGGAACGGTGCGGAGTGGGGTGCAGGGGAACGGTGCAGAGTGGGGTGCAGGGGGCTGGGACTACATGCGCTCCGGCGCTTGGATTCCCAGCAATGACAGACCATTCGCCAGCACCTGCCGGGCCGCCTTGGCCAGCGCTAGGCGCGCGCGCAGGATCTCGGGCGGCTCGCCGAGGACGTGGTGCTTGTGATACCAGAGGTGCACCTGGCGCGCGGTCTCGAGCAAGTAGGCGGCGACGCGGTGCGGCTCGAGCGCCTCGACGGCGCCGGCGACGAGGCGCGGATAGTCGAGCAGCGACTTCACCAGCTCGCGTTCGGCGTCCTCGGACAGTGCGTCCCATGAGACGCCGTCGGCGATGATGGACGCCGGATCCACCTCGCCCACGCGGAAGATGCCGCTCAGCCGCGCGTGCGCCATCTGGATGTAGTAGACGGGATTCTCCTCCGATTGCGACCGGGCGAGGTCCACGTCGAAGACGAGCTGGCTGTCACCCTTGCGCATCAGGAGGAAGTAGCGGACCGCGTCGCGCCCCACGTCATCGATGAGATCGCGCACCGTCACGTAGCTGCCGGCCCGCTTGGAGATCTTCACCTCTTCGCCGCCACGCGTGACGGTCACCATCTGGTGCAGGACGTAGTCGGGGTAGCCCTTCGGTACGCCAACTTCCAGCGCCTGCAACCCGGCGCGCACGCGCGCCGTCGTGCCGTGGTGATCGGCCCCCTGCACGTTGATGGCGCGCGTGAAGCCGCGACGCCACTTGGTCACGTGGTACGCGACGTCGGGCACGAAGTACGTGTACGTGCCGTCGCGCTTGCGCATCACGCGGTCTTTGTCGTCCCCGAAGTCGGTGGTGCGCAGCCAAAGGGCGCCGTCGTCCTCGAACGTGTGGCCGCCCTTTTGGAGCATGCCGACCGTCTCCTCGACGAGCCCGTCGGTGTACAGCGACGACTCGAGATAGTAGACGTCGAACTTGACGCCGAACGCCTTCAGGTCGAGGTCCTGCTCGGCGCGCAGCGCGGCGACAGCGAAGCGGCGCATCGCGTCGAAGAGCGCGGCATCGGCGGGACGCTCGCCGGCGGCGATTGCCTGGGCGCCGGGGAGGAGAGCGGAGTGCGGGGGGGCGCCGTGTTCGGACAGGTACCGTTCCGCGATTTCCTTGATGTACTCGCCGTTGTACCCACCCTCGGGGATGGCGACGTCGATGCCCGCCGCCTGCGCGACACGCACCCACAGCGACTTGGCGAGGTTCTCGATCTGCACGCCGGCGTCGTTGTAGTAGAACTCACGCGTGACCGCGTACCCTGCCCCCTCAAGCAATGCGCTGATCGCGTCGCCCAGCGCGGCCTGCCGGCCGTGACCGACGTGCAGGGGGCCCGTGGGGTTGGCCGAGACGAACTCGACGTTGACCGGCTGCCCCGCCCCGACGGTCGAGCGGCCGTAGGCCGCCCCCTGAGACAGGATGTCGGCGAGCCCACGCGCGTGCGCCCCCGACGAGAGGCGAAAGTTGATGAAGCCCGGACCGGCGATTTCGGTGGACGAGACGCCGGCCGCCGAGAGATCGAGATGCGCCACAAGCTCGGCGGCGATGTCGCGCGGCTTCTTGCCGAGCGGCTTCGCCAGCGTCATCGCCAGGTTCGTCGCCCAATCCCCATGGGCAGGATCGCGCGGACGCTCAAGAACGGCGACCGCGCCGGCTGGGGCGCCGATGGCCGCCGCAGCGCGGGCGAGTTCAGCGCGAAGCAGCTCGTCCGGCGTCATTCGCCGCCCTTCGACGGCGTGGCCGGCGTGGCGGGGGCGGCCGGCTTCGACTCGCTCTTGGCGCCCTCCCCGGACGACGTGCTGGAGCCCTCGGACGCAGCGCTCGTGCTCGGCTTAGCGGCCGCCTTCTTGCCGTCCTTGCCGTAGTCCGTGATGTAGAAGCCCGATCCCTTGAACAGCAGGCCGGCGCCGGCAGACATGCGGCGCTCCCCGCGGGTGCCGCAGGAGGGACAAGGCAACTCGGACTTGGCGGCGCTGATCTTCAGGAAGAACTCCTCGAAGTCGTGGCCGTTTTCGCAGCGATACTCGTACGTGGGCATGGTGGTAAACGGGGGCTAAGATGCGACAGCCATTTAGTTTACCACATCGATAGAGGATTTGGAATCCGGATTGCGATTCAGGATCACGAATCCGGATTCCGATTGGCGATGACGGCGCGTGGCCGCGACCGGGCCGCAGCGCGTGACCGGGGCCACTCGCGCAGCCTATCCGTCCAGTCGCGCTTTGAGCCGCGCCAGCGCCGTATCAATGCTCGACGACGTCAGGGTGTCGGCGATGCGAGCCAGTTCTTCTGCTTCGCGCCAGGCGAACTCGAGTTCGAGCAGTTCTCCAGCGAGGAGTTCGCGTTCGCGCTGCTCTTGCAGGGCCATTTCGAGGGCGAGGGAGATCGGACCGCCGTACTCGCCCATCTCCTTGGTGCCGAGGCTCTTCCCGACGTAGCGACGGATCACCCCGGCCGCGAGGTTCTCCGCCCGGTCCTGTGCGACCGTGGACAGCATGTCCACGGCCAACTGCTCATCAACCTTCTTCCCGCCGAATCGATTGAGCTTCGCAACGAGCTTTGGAAGCACGGACTCGGCCCCAGGCCCACGGTAGGTCACGACGCGGCGACCGACGACCGGCACGCGCACTTCCAAGGTCTCGTCTGCTGGGTCCAGCCAGAGCTTGGTGTTTCGGGTGTGCTTGCTCTCGACGCGCGGATGCGACTCCACGCGCGCCGGGTCGCGGCTTGTTGCCGGCAGTCGAATGCCAAACACGGAGCGCACCGGCGGATCCTCTGGATCCTCGGCGATATGGCTCGGCGTCGGCAGTACAAGCCGCGTGGCGCGTTCGTATCCCCGCTCCATGATCTGCCACAGGTTGTAGAACGCCCCGACGCCGATGCCCGCCGCCGAGATCCCTGCGTAAACACTGCCCAGCGCCACCGCACCACCCGCCACGAGCCAGCGGTACTGCCGCCGCCGGGCAGCAAGCTGCGCCCCGAACCGCCACGCGGCCATCTCCGGCCGCATCGCCGCACCGACCCGAACAAGCTCGGTCCCTTCCGCGAGGCGGGCGAGCCCAATGTTGTCGGTGCTCATGCGCAGGCGCGTCTGCGCAAAGAGCCGCTCACACTCCTCGATCGCTGCCCAGCGCTCCTCTTCAGGCGAGAGGTTCCAGCGCTTGCACCGCGCGCAGATTACCCAGAGACGGCCATTCGAGAGGTCGAACGCCAGCCGACGCCCCACGGGGAAATGCTCCACCGCCTCGTTGTGGCCGAGGGTCGCGTGGCAGTAGAGGCAGGTGGAGTACAAGGGAGACTATTGATTTGGACCGAGGATTTCGATCGAGGATTGCGATGCTGGAATTAGACGGGCGATGATCGCGAATCGGCATCCTCGATCGAGGTCCTCAGTCGCAATCCTCGGTCCAAGTCCAAAATCACCCTCTATCGGTACTTCCCCCACACCCGCTCCAGCGCGTCACTGATCTCTCCCACGCTGGCCCGCGCGCGCACGGCGTCGAGGATCAGCGGCATCAGCCGCGTCTCCCCCGCGCGAACCGCCGCCTCGAGAACGCCGAGGCACGCAGCCACGGCCGTCCCGTCGCGTGAGGCCTTCACTGCCGCGAGTCGCGCGCGCTGCTCGGCGGCTAGCTGCGAGAAGTCGGGCGTGGGAATCACCGGCGGCTCAGCGCCGTCGCCGAACTTGTTGACACCGATCACCACCCGTTGGCCGGCCTCGACGGCGAGCTGGTGCGCGTACGCGCTCTGGCCAATCTCCTGCTGCATGAAGCCGGCCTCGATGGCCTGCGCCGCGCCGCCCAACTCCGCGACCTTCAATATCAGTTCGACCGCGCGGCGCTCGAGCTCGTCGGTCAGCGACTCCACGTAGTACGACCCGGCCAGCGGATCCACGGTCTGCGTCACGCCGCTCTCGTACGCCACGATCTGCTGCGTGCGCAATGCCAACGTCGCCGCTTCGGCGGTCGGAAGCGCGAGCGCCTCGTCGTATCCGTTGGTGTGGAGCGACTGCGTGCCGCCGAGCGTGGCGGCCAGCGACTGCACGGCCACGCGCACCACATTGTTCAGCGGCTGCTGCGCGGTCAGTGTCACGCCGCCGGTCTGGGTGTGGAAGCGCATGCGGCAGCTCGCGTCGCTTGCGCCATACCGCTCGCGCATCAGACGCGCCCACAGGCGGCGCGCCGCGCGGAACTTGGCGACTTCCTCAAAGAGATCGTTGTGGCAGGCGAAGAAGAACGAGAGGCGCGGCGCGAACGCGTCCACCGCCAGCCCGGCGTCCACCGCCGCCTGCACGTAGGCGAGCGCGTTCGCGAAGGTGAACGCAATCTCCTGCACCGCCGTCGCCCCCGCCTCCCGCATGTGGTAGCCGGAGATCGAGATGGGGTTCCACTGCGGCACCTCCTCCGCGCAGAACCGGAACGTCTCGGCGATCAGCGCCAGCGACGGCTTGGGCGGGTACACATACGTGCCGCGCGCGACGTACTCCTTGAGGATGTCGTTCTGGATGGTGCCGCTCAGCGCGCCGCGCGCGATGCCCCGCTCCTCGGCGACCACGATGTACATCGCCAGCAGGGTGGACGCGGTGGCATTGATCGTCATCGAGGTGCTCACCCGATCGAGCGGCAGGCCACCGAGCAGGACGTGCATGTCGTCCACGGTATCGATGGCCACGCCGACGCGCCCCACCTCACCCAGCGCGCGCGGGCTGTCGCTGTCGATGCCCATCTGCGTCGGCAGGTCGAAGGCGACGGACAGCCCCGTCTGCCCCGCCTCGAGCAGGTGCTTGAAACGCGCATTGGTCTCGGCGGCGGTCCCGAACCCCGCGTACTGCCGCATCGTCCACAGGCGACCGCGGTACATCGTGGCCTGGACGCCACGCGTAAACGGGAACTGCCCGGGCGCACCGAGCGAATCGCCCGACGTCGGTCCATCGCCGGGGCCATACGCCGGCTTCACCGGAATGCCGGATGGCGAGTGAATGTCCGCCATCTACCGGTCGTCCTCGAGGATGCGCAACGCCGTCTCCACATCGTCGCGGCTGCCGATGTACAGCGGCGACCGCTGATGCAGCTCCGTGGGCGCCACATCCATCAGGCGCCGTTTGCCGTCCGCGGCCGCGCCCCCCGCCTGCTCGCAGATGAAGGCGAGCGGGTTGCACTCGTAGAGCAGGCGCAGCTTGCCCGTAGGCGCCTTGCGATTCGCCGGGTACACGAAGACGCCGCCGCCGAGCAGGTTGCGATGGAAGTCAGCGACCAGCGACCCGACGTACCGCACATTCATCGGATCCCGCTTGCCATCAAGGCCGCGGTAGCGGCGCATCAGCGCTTTCACCGGCTCGCTCCAGTCCCGTTCGTAGGAGTCGTTGACCGAGAGGTATTTGCCGACCGCAGGAATGCGAATGTTCGGGTGCGACAGCAGGAACTCGCCGATGGATGGGTCGAGCGTGAAGCCATGCGCCCCGTGGCCGGCCGAGTACACCATCATCGTGCTCGACCCGTAGATGACGTAGCCGGCCGCCACCTGCGCGAGCCCCGGCTGCAGCATGTCTTCCTTGCTCCCCTGCCCCGTCCCCGCCGTCACCCGCCGCAGCACGGAGAAGATCGTGCCCACCGGCACATTGACGTCAATGTTCGACGAGCCGTCGAGCGGATCAAACAGCAGCACGTACTTGCCGCACTTGAACTGCGGCGGGATGGGGATGATCCCCTCCTCTTCCTCCGAGGCCATCGCGCAGAGCCGGCCGCCGTGATCCATCGCCTTGGTGATGATCGCATTGGCGATGATATCGAGCTTCTGCTGATTCTCGCCCTGCACGTTCTCCGAGCCGGCCGCGCCGAGGATGTCGATGAGCCCCGCGCGTCGCACCTTGCTGCTGATCATCTTGGCGGCCACCGCCAGATCGTACAGGATGCCCGACAGCTCGCCCGTGGCCTCGGGGAACTTGGCTTCCTGCTCGATGATGAAGCGGTCGATCGTGACGATCGAAGTGTCGGAGTGATTCAGCATCGAAGTGTGGGGCACGGCAGGGCCTCAGCGCGTGGAGTGCTGCCTAAAAGTCGCCGGTGCCACGCATGTTTGCCAGCGCATCGCGCGCTTCTGGCCGACGGTGCTCGATCAGGCCTGCTGCCACGAGCGCAAGCTCAGTGCAGGCGCCAGCGCACACCAGCCGCCTCCAGGGTCCACCCGGTGCCGTCAGTCCGCGCCACGATGTGCCCCAGCTGGTCGGTTCGAAGCACGCTCGCGCCCGACGCGACCAGCCGCCGCATCACGGCCGGATCCGGATGGCCGTAGAAGTTCCGGGCGGCCACGGAGACGAGCGCGGCGCGGGGCCGCACCGCGGTGAGCCACGCCTCCGACGTGCTGGTGCCGCTCCCGTGGTGGGCCACCTTCAGCAGGTCGGCGCGCAGGAGCTCGGGGGTGCGCGCCAACAGCCAGTCCTCTTCCGGCCGCTCGGCGTCGCCGGTGAGCAGCATCGTGGAGATGCCGTACTCGAGGCGCACGACGACGCTGGAGAGATTGGGGTCTTTCAGCCCCACCATCCACGCGGAATCGGGGGCCAGGATGCGAAGGCGCACACCGTCCACGTCGAGCACCTCGCCGGCGCGCGCCCGTCGCCAGACCGCGCCAACGCGCGTGGCCTCGACGAGCGAACGCCGATAGGGCGGACTGCTGCCCGCGAACGCGGCGTCGAGGTAGGCGGGGGGACGCATCGCCTTGAGCACGGATACCGCCCCGCCCACGTGATCGGCGTGCGGATGCGACAGCGCGAAGAGCACGAGTGGCCCGCCCCGCGCCCGCAGGTACGGGACGACCGTGAATCGCCCCATGTCGCGGCGTTCGTCCCCCTTGCCGGCGTCGAACAGGAGCCAGCGTCCGCGTGGCGTGCGCACGGCGACGGCATCCCCCTGCCCCACGTCGATCATATGGACTTCCAGCGCGCCGGAACCCGGCGTCGGTGTGAGCGCCGCCACGCTCACGGCGGCCAGCGCCATCAGCGCGGAGCGCTCCCAGAAGTGCCGCACACAAGCCGCGAGCACCGCTACGCACGCCACGCCGAGCGCAACGGCGGTCACGCGCGAGGGCGCGGCGTGCAGCGTGGCCCACGGCACCGACGCCCCGGCCCACGCCACCGCATCGAACGCCCGGAGCATCGGAATCGACGCGTCGCCCACCAGCGTGGCGGCCGCCGGCCACCAGGACAGCGCCAGTCCCAGGAAGAGCGTGGGTTGCATCACCGCGACGATCGGACCGGCGGCGAGGTTGGCAAACGGCGCGATCAGCGAGACGCGCCCGAAATGCCACGCAACGAGCGGCGCCGTGGCGAACGAGGCGACGACGCTGACGATGAGTTCGCTCGCCAGCTTGCGTCGCCATCCATCGAGCCAATCGGGGGCGAGGCGCTCCGCCAGACGCCGCCCCGCGATGAGCGCGGCGAAGCCGCTCACCGAGAGCTGCCAACCGAGGTCCACCGCGGTGCGCGGCTGGTACAGAAGTGGGATGCCGCCTCCCCAGGCGAGCGCGGCCCACGGCGATGTGTTGCGCTGCAGCGCCATGGAGACGACCTGTGCGCCGACCATCACCGCACTGCGCACGGCGGGCGGTGGCGCGCCAATCACCAACACGTAGAGAGCTACCAGCGCTAATCCGGTCCAGCGCGCCGCCGCGGCCGGCACGCGCACCGCCTGCAGCAGCATCAGCATCGCGCCTGAGACGATTGCGACGTGCAACCCCGAGATCGAGAGCATATGCACGATGCCCGCGTCGGCGTATCGGTCGCGCATCTCCGGATCGAGCCCGCGGGTGTCGGCAATGAGCAGGGCGCGCACCAACCCGGTGTCGCGCAGGAAGTAGCGGTCGATCGCGGCGCCCGCGCGCTCCCGCCACGGCGCGAGCGCCGGCGGCGGCTCGTAACGCTGGCGGCAGCGAAACGGCATCCGCTCGCGAGCCATGCACTCGCGATCCACCCGCGCGGCCTCGGCGCCAACGCCGAGTCCGACGGCGAGGATGAGCAGGATCGCACCGGGCGTCGGGCGCCGGGCGAGCAACGCCGCCACCGCGCCGAGCGACGCGAGCCCCCCGAGCGCGGCGGCGCTCGCCGTGCTGTCGGAGGAAAGGCCGGCGATCAGCCCCGCGGCGTACGCCGCGAAAGCCCAGGCGATGAGTGGAATGAGTGGCTCGAAGCGGTGGTGCGCATCATGGCACCGTCGCCGAGCCGTGCCGGCATCACTGCATTGCCGGCGACATCATTTCGACGCGGTCGCTACCCCGTCGTCGGCAGCGGCGCGCGCTCACGCACCACCTGCCCGGTGAACGTCGAACCGGTCGTGCCGGTGAGTTCGACCGTGAAGTACTTCCCGATCAGCGCCTTCTCGCCCGGGATCAGCACCGTCTTGAAGTCCCGCGAACGGCATTGCATCAGCTCGCCCTTGCGGGCCTCCTTCTCCACGAGCACTTCACACCGCTCACCCACGCGGCGGAAGTTGCGGTCGCGGGCGATGCCCCGCACCGTGGCAAGCAGTTCATTGAACCGCGCGTCCACGACGTCGTCGGGCACGGTCATCTCGGCCGGCAGTCGAGTCGCCGGCGTCCCCTCGCGCGCCGAGAACTTGAACATGAACGCGTCGTCGAACTGAATCTCGCGCACGGCGCTCAGCGTCTCGTGGAAATCCTCGTCGGTCTCGCCGGGGAAGCCGACGATGATGTCCGTCGTGAGGCCAAGCCCGGGCATCGCCGCGCGCAGGCGCGCCACGCACTCAAGGAACTCCTCGCGCGTGTAGCGACGCAACATCCGCTTGAGCGTGCGACTGCTCCCGCTTTGCATCGGCAGGTGGACGTGCTCGCAGACAGTCCCGACCTCGGCCATCGCGGCAATCACGCGATCGGAGAAGTCGTTGGGGTGCGGGCTGGTAAACCGCAGGCGGCGCAGACCGGGCACCGAACCGACCGCGCGCAAGAGATCGGCGAAGTCGCGGGCGCCGTCGTGATACGAATTCACCGTCTGGCCGAGCAGGACGACCTCGGTGAGTCCTTCGGCAACCACGCGCTCCGTCTCGCGCACGACGTCTTCGAGCTGGCGGCTGCGCTCACTGCCGCGCGTGAACGGCACGATGCAGTACGTGCACCGGTAGTCGCAGCCGCGCTGGACGGGGATCCATGCCTTCACTCCGTCGAACCGACTGGCCTGCACATCCTCGTAGTGCTCCTCGAGGTCGAAGTCGGTGGCGATCATCCGCTCGCCCTTGCGCGCTCCTTCAATCAGCGCCGGCAAGGCGCGATAGCCGTCGGGGCCGATGACCAGCGAGACGCGCGAATCGGTCTCCAGCAGGCGCGGCCCGAGGCGCTGGGCCATGCAGCCGGTCACGCCGAGCACTGCGTCCGGCTTGAGAAAGCGCCGCAGTTCCGTGAGCCGGCCGATCACGCGCGTCTCGGCGTGCTCGCGGATCGCGCAGGTGTTCAACAGCACGACGTCGGCGCCCTCGGGAGCGTCCACCGCTTCATAACCTTCGGCGGCCAGCTTCCCGAGCATGAGCTCGGAATCGCTGACGTTCATTTGGCAGCCGTAGGTTTCGATGAAAACGCTTGGCATCAGGCGACGATTGAGGACTTGGACCTAGGATTCCGATTCAGGATTGCGATTCAGGACTGCGATTGGCGATTAAGGCGGGAGCGGCCACGATCCACCGTCCACCGTCCACCGTCCACCGTCCACCGTCCACCGTCCACCGTCCACCGTCCACCGTCACTCCGCCTTAGGTTCGACAGGGAGTTGAATATAGAACGTGCTCCCCTCCGCCTCTTTCGACCGCACCCAGATGCGGCCGCCGTGGGCTTCCACAGCGAGGCGACAGAACGCGAGACCGAGACCGGAGCTGCGCGTCTTGGGCGCGTTGGGCGAGCGCACCTGCTCGAACTTGCGGAAGATCACTTCCTGAAACTCGGCCGGGATGCCCGGTCCGTTGTCAGTGACCGTGAACAGGATCCCCTGCGGATCGCGCACGGCGGCGAGGGCCACGTGCACGGCGGTGGCCGAGTGCGAGAGCGCGTTCTGCACGAGGTTGGCGAAGACGCGGCGGAGCAGCGCCTTGTCGGCGTTGAAGACCGGGGCTTCGTCCGACGCCTCGTAGGCCATCGTCGCCCCTTCGGCGCTGAACCGCGGCGTCCAGTCGATGTTGAGTTCTGAGAGGAACGCGGCCGGCGCGATGGGCTCCGGCGAGATGGCGATGCGCGTCTCCTCCACGCGCGACACCTCCAGCAGGTCCTGGATGAGTCCGAGCAGATCCTCCGCCTTCCCTTCCGCTTCCGAAATCGCCTTGTACTGCGTCTCGGTCATCGGCCCGTAGTCGCCCTCGCGCAGCATCTCCAGCGTGGCGAGCACGCTCGTCAGCGGCGTCTTGAGGTCGTGCACGATCATGCGCATCAGGTCGTCGCGCACCTTGGCCAGTTCGCGCAGGGTGCGATAGCTCTGCTCGAGCGCGTCAGTCGCGCTCTTGAGCTTGAGCAGGGAGCGCACGCGCGCGCCGAGGACCAGGCGGTTGTGCGGCTTGAGCAGGAAGTCGTCGCCGCCCGCCTCGATGGCCTTCACGCGGTCGGCGGTGTCGTTGAGCGCGGTGACGAAGATGACCGGGATGCGCGCGGTGCGCGCGTCCTTCTTCAGGCGGCGGCAGACTTCGAAGCCCGCGTCGCGATCGTCCACGCCGAGGTCGCCGGCAGGCATCGAGACGTCGAGGATGCAGAGGTCGGGCTGGTGCTCGAAGCAGGCAGCGAGGGCGCCGGGTCCGTCGGTGGCAGAGACGGTGCGCACGCCGAGCGCGGCCAGCTGGTCGGCGAGCAGCTCGACGTTCGCCTCGACATCATCGGCCACGAGGACGAGCGGGGGGAGCTCCGCACCGGCCGGCGCCATGGCGTTACGGCCGGACGGTAAGGCCGACGCTCAGGATATTGCCCAGCTCCTTCAGGCCCCCGCCGGACCGGTCGTTGCGCTGGAGGCTCACATCGAGCGTCGCCCAGCCGCGGGCGAAGGTCGCGCCGCCGCCGATGGCGAGCGTGTTCTCTCGAACCGCGTCGCCCAAGTAGGCGAACGGCAGTCCGCGTGTGCGGCCGCCGAGCCGCACGAGGGTCGTGGTGGAGCGGAACCGCGGGCCGGCGAGTTCGGCGCCGACCGAGATGTCGGTCGCGTCGCGCGCGTCGAGCTGCGACGAGCCGAGCGACTGCATCCGCGACCACGTCTCCTTGCTGAAGCGCGCGGTCAGCTGCGAGCCCGGGATGCCGTCGTAGGTGACCGACAGGCCGAACCGGTGCGGGGCGTTGCCGTGCGTCGCAACGGAGTCGGCGTACCGCGTCTTCATCGCGCCGCCAAGCTTGAGCGACGCCGCAACGTAGAGGTGCGTCACGGGGCGCGACACCAGCCCTGCCGAAAGCGACGAGCCGGCGTACGACAACGTCATGTTCTGAACGAGCGCGCCGTACGTGGTCGTGTCGTCGAACGTGCGCGAGAGGTTCATTCGATTGGCGCCCGAGTAGGCGTGGAACGCCACACCAGCCTGAAGGCGCTCGCTAAACGTCCACGCGTAGGCCACGCGCGCATCGTTCATCGCGCCGCGCACCTGCGTGGAGACGCGGGACCCCACGTTGGCCCCGCTGACGACGACGGTATCTCGAAACGACGCGTCCCACGTCCGGTCGAGCACCGACGAGAACGAGATCCCGAGGAAGCCGCGCGCGCCAGTCCGCGTCCCGACCGAGACGACCGGGAAGCGAGCTGTCTTGGTGTTCACGTCACGCCCGCCGACGGTCACGCGGCGATACTCCGGGTCCACCTGGAAGGCGAAGATTGAGCGCCCGGCGCCGGGAAGCGCCGCGGGGTTGATGGGCGAACCCGCGTCCGTTTCGGCGAACGCCCCGGCAGTGGCGGCCGCGCGCGTGCTCAGCTGGCCGGTGGGATAGCCAAAGCCCTGCAGGCTCAGCGCGCCCTGCGCGGCGAGCGGCGCCGTGACCGCGGCACCCAGCAGCAGCGAGAGAAGAAGGCGGCGCATCAGGGCACCCCGAAGTTGACGCGCGGCATATAGCTGACCCGCAGCCGCGGACGCACCGACGCCGGCGCGCGCGAGTTGAAGAAGCGCAGTTCGGCGCCGTGCAGCCCTTCTTCGCGCTGAACGAGGACGATCGCGCGCTGCGGCGAGGTCAGGGCCGTATCCGGCGCCGACTTCCATACGCGCAGCAAGCCGTTGACCTCGAGCGTGCGCCGGCCGCTGTCGGCCGGCGCGGCGCGAATCGAGTCGGTGACGAACAACCCCGGGGGAACGAGCACCTGCGAGGCCCGGAAGAGGTCGGTGATGCGCGGTGTGGCCGCCAGCGCCTGGCCGATGACCGTCACCGTGTCGCGGTCGTCGTAGCCGCGCGAGGGCATCTGCGTCAGCTCGAGGGTGGCGCGCACGATCGTCGCGGAGTCCAGCAGCCACGAGGGGATGTTGAATCGCAGGTACGAGCGCCGCGCCGGCACGCCGCCCGCGGCCATCGCGAGCGCCCCAGCCGAAGGCAGCGCGTTGCGGGCCACAACGGCGTAGTCGCGGAAGTCGGGGGCCAGTGACGCCGGTTCGAGCGGCGTGCCCGATTGCAGCGCCGCCACCACCTGCTTCACCGCTGTGTCAGGGGACACGTAGTAGCGGAGGTCCGCCGGCAGCCCCGTCTCGAGCGTGTGGAGGCGAAGCGACACGGAGCTGGCGCCCACGAGGCGCAGGCCGAATCGCACCCGCGCGCCGCTCTGAATCTTCTGCAGCAGCCACGCGCTGGGCAGGGCAAAGCGCAGCGAATCGGTGATCTCGGCGCGGGTGAGCGTGCGCTGCGCCACGAGTCGTCCCGCCCGGAACTGCGCGAGCACCGCGGCCGGCACCAGATCGTCGGCGATGGTGTCCACGTCGTAGAGCTCGAAGCGCACCCACGCCGGGAGACGGCTTTGCGTCAGGTTGAAGCGCATCCGCAGCACGGCGCTGTCGGCACGCGTCACGGGCCGCGCCGTGTCGTTGGGCGGCGTGAAGGTGGCGAGCAGCGTGTCGAAGCGCAGGACCGCGCGCACATCGAGGGTGTCGCCGCGCGCGGCTAGCGGAATGCCCTCCTCCGTGCCGATCGACGGGAAGCCCGACAGCGTCGTGTCGAACGCGAGCACCGGCGAGATCGTCGTGTCGACGATGGGGACGGAGAGCCCCGGGCAGAGCGTTGGGCAGGCACTGCCCGCATCCAACTGCTCGGCACAGGCTCCCAGCGCCGCGGCGGCGAAGGCGGCAACGCTCACGCGCAGGGCGCGACGAACTGGAGATGACATCATTCGCGGCGCAGGGAAGACGGCGTGAACGGATTGGGAAGCAGCTCGGACAGCGACCACTCGGCGACGGCGCCGCCACGGGTGATGCTCGTGACGCGGCACTGCGGCGCGAACTCCTGCAGCACCTGCCGGCAGATGCCGCACGGGGGCGTCGGCCGGTCGGCATTGGTGGCCACGACGACGTGCGTGAACTCGCGGTGGCCAGCCGCCACCGCGGCCCCGATGGCCGCGCGCTCCGCGCAGGTGCCGGCGGGATACGACGAGTTCTCTACGTTGCAGCCGCTGATGATCGCGCCATCTGGGGTGAGCAGCGCCGCCCCCACCGGAAAGTGCGAGTACGGGGCGTACGCACGCTCCATCGCCTCAAATGCGGCCGCGCGCAACGCGGCGAGGGTAGTGGCGTCGGCCATCACGCGAGGAGACCCGGCAGGAACGAGGTACCCCGCCCGCGGAACGGCAGGCCGAGCCAGTGCGCGACCGAGGCGCCCAGGTCCGAGAACGTGTCCCGACGGCCAAGCGCCACCGGACGCACCCGCGGGCCGAACACCAGCACGGGGACATTCTCCCGGGAGTGGTCGGTGGACGGGGTCGTCGGATCGTTGCCGTGGTCGGCGGTCACGAAGAGCAGGTCATCCTCGCGCAGGGCATGCGTCAGGTGTGGAAGGGCGGCGTCGAACTCGCGCAACGCTCCATAGAACCCCGGAGCGTCGTTTCGGTGCCCGAACGCCTGGTCGAAATCTACAAGGTTGGCGAAGCAGAACCCATCGCCCCCGGCCAGCCATTCCCCGATCCGGCGGATCCCGTCGGCGTTGGAGGCGGTGTGCCCGCCCTCGAGCCCCCGGCGGGCGAACAGGTCGTCCACCTTCCCCACCCCGATCCGGGCAATCCCCGCCGAGGCGAGCGCGTCCAGCAGGGTCTCGTCGGGTGATTCCACGGAGAAATCGCGCCGGTTCGTCGTGCGCTTCCACGCCCCCTCGGTCCCAATGAACGGGCGCGCGATCACGCGCGACACGTTATGCGGCGGAACGAGCAGGTCACGGGCACGGGCACAGGCGGCATGCAGCTCTTCGAGCGGCACGACCCCTTCGTGGGCGGCAACCTGGAAGACCGAGTCCGCCGAGGTGTAGACAATCCACGCACCGGTGCGTTCGTGCTCGGCGCCGAACTGGTCGATGATCGCCGTGCCGCTGCCGACGACGTTTCCGATGCAGGGGCGTCCCGTCAGTCGCGAGAACTCCGCGAGCACCTCGCTCGGGAAGCCGTCGGGATATGTCGGGAACGGCTTCTCCAGATGTACCCCGGCGATCTCCCAGTGCCCCGTGGTGCTGTCCTTGCCCTTGGACTGCGGGCAGAGCACGCCGTGCGCGGCGGTCGCTGACGCCACAGTCTGCATCCCCGCGATGGGCGCGAGGTTGCCCAATCCGGCACGCTCGAGATTCGGCAGGTCAAAGCCGCCCACGACGCGCGCCGTGTTGGCGAGCGTGTGCGACCCCTCGTCGCCGTACTCGTCGGCGTCGGCCGCTTCACCGATGCCGACGCCGTCGAGCACGAGGATGCAGGCTCGCCGGCTCACGGCACGGCCTCGTGGTACAGGCGCGGGAGGCGCTGACGCAGGCCGGTGAGCACTTCGTAGGGCGACATGAAGTCGGCGGCGGTGGCCACGTCTTCGACGGTGATCAGCGAGCCGCCGTCGCGACCGCAGAGCGTGACAATGTCACCGGCAGCACACGCGATGTCGGTCACGTCGATCATCGTCATGTCCATCGTCACCACGCCGGCCACGCACGTGCGCGCACCGTGCAGCAGGGCCGCCCCCTTGTTGCCAAGCGAGCGGCGATACCCGTCGGCATAGCCGATGCCGAGCGTCGCCACACGGCGCGGCCCCACCGCTCGCCACGTCGCGCCATAGCTCACGGTGTCGCCGTCCTGCAGGTCGTGCAGTTCGAGGATGCGCGCCCGCACGTGAGCCACGGGTTCGGGGAGCAGCTGCGCCCCGTCGCCCGACCCGACGCCGTAGAGAAACACCCCCGGGCGGATGAACGACCACGGCGACGCGTCGCGGCGCACGATCCCCCCGCTGTTCTGCGCGTGGAGCAACGCCGGTCGCGCCGGAAGGGCCGCGAGCGCGGTGAGAAAACGCTCCTCCTGCCGTTCCCACGATCCGTCGTTGCGCTCGGAGGAATGAAAGTGGGTGAACGCACCGTCGGGCGGCAGCCTGCGCACGAGGTCGGCGACGTGGGCCATCTCGTCCCAGCGGAGGCCGGCGCGGTGCATGCCCGTCTCGATGGCGAGGTGCCACGCCCCGCCGCCGCTCTCGATCCAGGCGGTGATGGCGGCCGGATCCCCGAGGGTCGGTGTCACAGCCGCGACCCGCGCGGCGCCGAAGTCGGCCGGCAGGAGCGGAGAGAAGACGAAGACGGGGCGGCGGATCCCCGCCGCGCGCAACTCCTCGGCCTCGGGCACGGTGGCGACCCCAAAGCCCATTGGGTCGAGCCGCTCAAGGGCGCGCGCGCAGGCGACCGCGCCCAGGCCGTAGGCGTCGGCCTTCACCATGGGCACGAGCGGGACCCCGGCGTGGCGTTGCAGCGCGGCCCCATTGCGCACCAGCGCGCCGAGGTCGACGTCAACCCAGGCGCGCGTGGTCAGCGTCGCAGTAGATTCCGTGGACATTGCAGCCTAAAAAGTTAGCGGCCGTGAGGGGGGCGATGCAAGAAAAGAAGCGACTGGACGACGCGCTGGCGATCATGCGCGACCTGCGGACGCGCGACGCCTGGGACCGGGCGCAGACGCACGCCTCGCTGCGGCCGTACCTGAACGAGGAAATGCACGAACTCGACGACGCCCTGCTCGCCGGTGACGACGCGGCGATGTGCGGCGAGCTGGGCGACGTGCTGCTCCAGGTGCTGTTTCACGCGATCATCGCCGAGGAGCGCGGCGCGTTCACGGTCGAGGACGTGGCTGGGTCGTTGGTGCACAAGATGGTGAAGAGGCATCCGTGGCTGTACCCGGACGGTGGACGGTTGACGGTGGACGGTGGACGCGCCCCCGCCCTGGCCGATGACTCCAAGCGCGAGCCGTGGGAGCAGATGAAGTCGCGGACGCGGAAGTCGCTGGCGGAGGGGCTGCCGCAGGGGCTGCCGAGCCTGCATCGCGCGCATCGGCTGCAGGAGCGCGCGGCGGGGGTCGGCTTTGATTGGCCCGATGTCGAGGGGCCGTCGGCGAAAGTGCGCGAGGAGCTGGGCGAGGTGGCCGAGCTGATCGCGCGCGACGGGCACGACTTCCCGACGCACGGCGTCCCCAGCGGCGACCCGCGCCACGAGGCGCTGGAGCACGAACTCGGCGACCTGCTCTTCGCCGTGGTCAACCTTTGCCGGAAGTGCGGCGTGCACCCGGCGCTCGCGCTCGACAAGGCGAACGCCAAGTTCCAGCGCCGCTTCGAGGCGATCGAGCAGCTGTGCGAGACGCGGGACGTGGACGTGCGCACCGCGGGGCTCACGGTGCTCGACGCGATGTGGGACGAGGTGAAGCGGGGGGAGTAGCGGTCTGCGGCGCCCCGCCCCGCGGGGCCTACACGCCAGCGCGGCGCGCCTCGTTCGAGACGCGCCGCGCGGTTCATCCAGGACGCTGCGTGATCAGCGCGGACCCGGCCGGATGCCGCCGCTGATGAACGAGATGGACAAGCTCGTGTACTTCGCGCTGAGCATGTCGAGGTCGGCGTTCACGGTGCGCAGTTCGACGCCGATGCGGCTCCGCTTGGAGATCGGGAGTTCGACGCCGGCGCCAAACGCCTGCCCCATGCCCGAGTCGCTGATCTCGTCGCCCGACGCGAGATCCATGAAGCCGACGCGGTTATAGGTCAGCGAGGCAAACGCGTACGGGAGAACGTAGGAGCGCTCGCGCAGGCCGGAGACGACGACGCCAAGTCCCGGGGAGAGATAGGTCCAGCCGGTCGTCGCTTCGGCGCTCTCGGCGCCGGCAGCCAGCGGCAGGTCAAGACGCCAGCCGATGAAATGGTGCGGACCGAAGGAGCGCTGAATGCTCAGGCCCAGCGCGTAGCCGGTCTTGCCAACGTCCTTCAGCGCGCCAGTCGGCGTCGCCGTGCCGAGCGTGAAGTAGGTGGAGGTCGGGCGTCCGCCGGTCGGCGCGGCCATCCGTGCGCCCGGCGCGCCCATCTCTACCTGCGCGCCGGCCGTGGCCGATGCGACGACGATGAGCCCCAGCAGTCGACGCATCATGAGCCACTCTCCAGGCGCTGCTGAAGTTCACGGTAAATGCCGGTCCAACCGGCCTCCGCCGTGTTGATCAGCCTGGACGTCAGCGTCGTGGTGCCGCGGTAACGCGACTCGATGCCCATGCGGATGCGACCCTCGCTCGTCTTGATGCGAATGGTCATCCGCTCTTCGGTGAGATATTGCCCGAAACGCACGTCGCTCGAGCGCCATTCGGTCTGCAGGTAGCCGCCCTCGCGATCCATGATGCGGATGGCCGCGCGCTCACCGACGACGTCAATCACGGTGCGCCAGACGCGATCCTGGTTGGTGGACTGGATGGGAATGTCAACCCAGTATGGCCATTCCCGCACGGTGATTTCGGCGGGGAGCGACGCGATGGCCGCGACGCGTACTGGGGCCTTGGCCGCGCAACCCACCGTGGCGACGAGTGCGGCCGCCATCGCGAGCCAACGGAGTGAGTACCGCGTGGTTTGCATGGTTCTCCTCAGCAGTGGGGGCTGGTGTACGCTATTAACGTGCGCGAAAACGTGTCAACTTGACAGAGGGCGGCGCCGTGCGCGGGCTACGCCCGAGCGGTGTTACACGCGGCCTACGCCCGAGCGCTGTCGCGCAGGCGAATCAGCCCTTCCTGCGCCACCGACGCGACGAGCGTGCCGTCACGGGTGAAGAGGGCGCCGCGCGTGAACCCGCGCGCGCCAGAAGCGGCGGGGCTCTCCATGGCGTACAGGAGCCAGTCGTCGGCGCGGAACGGCCGGTGCAGCCAGAGCGAGTGGTCGAGCGACGCGATCTGTAGGCGGCGGTCGCGGAAGGCGACGCCATGCGGGAAGAGAGCGGTCGGCAGGAGGCCGTAGTCCGAGGCGTAGGCGACGACGGCCTGATGGATGATCGGTTCGTCGGGGAGGGGCGACATCGCGCGGAACCAGACGTGCCGCACCGGCTCCCGCGTGGCGGCTGCCTCGGGATCGATGGGAACGACCGGGCGGAAGTCGATGGGGCGGTCCTGCGTGAGGATCGCGCGCAGGGGCTCCGGGATGCGGTCGGCGCGGGCGCGAACGAGGTCGAGTTCCGACGTGAGCGACTCCGGCGGCGGCACCTCCGGCATCGGCATCTGGTGCTCAAGCCCAGGCTCGCGCACATGGAACGACGCGGAGAGGTGGAAGATTGCCTCGCCATGCTGGATGGCGGTGACGCGGCGGCTGGTGAAGCTCCCGCCGTCACGCGGGCGGTCCACGAAGAAGATGATGGGCGTCTTCAGGTCGCCGGCGCGCAGGAAGTAGCCGTGCACCGAGTGCGCTTCGCGCCCCGCGGCCACCGTGCGCTGGGCGGCGACGAGCGACTGCGCGAACACCTGCCCGCCAAAGACGCGCCCCGACCCGATGTCGCGGTTGCGCCCGCGGTAGATGTTCACCTCGAGCGGCTCGAGGTCGAGCAGCGCGAGCAGTTCGTTGACCACCGGATGCCTTCCGTCCTCACTCATCACGCGACCCTCGTCCGTCCACCGTCCACCGTCCACCGTCACTCATTCGCCATACGGAATCCAAATATTCTTCACCTGCACTCCCTCCCGCAGGTATGCGCGCCCCTCGCCCTGCGCCGGGTCGAACCAGTCGCACGCCTCGCCCGCGCACCACGTGCGCTTCATGTTCGCCGCCGACGCGAACTCCACGGCGCGCACGCCCTCAGCGGTACCGCGGTACCAGACCGCGTCTACGTCGTCGTGTTCGGCGAGCACCGTGGCCAGCGCGTCGCGCGCGCCGGTGACGATGTTCACCACGCCGCCCGGGAGGTCTGAGGTCTCGAAGACCTGATAGAGGTCGGTCGCCGACAGCGGGTGCGGCTCGCTGGGAACGGCAACGACGGTATTGCCGGTGGCGACGAGCGGCGCCACGAGCGAGACCAAACCGAGCAGCGGGGCCGCAAACGGCGCGGCGACGCCCACCACGCCAATCGGCTCGTGCATCGCCAGCGCCACGCCGCGGATCGGCACGCTGTGCACGGCGCCGTCCCACTTGTCGGCCCACGCCGCGTACGTGAAGAGGCGACGCACGGTGGCCTCGACCTCGCGTTTTCCGGCCGCGGCGGTCCCGCCGGTCATCGCGGCGATGCGCTCCGCGAACTCCGCGCGGCGCGCGTCGAGATTCTCGCCCAAGTAGTAGAGGATCTGCGCGCGCGTGTGACCCGTCGTCGCCGCCCAACCCTTGAGCGCCGCGTGCGCCGCCTCCACGGCATTCCGGACGTCCTTGCGGTTGCCGTCGCCCACTTCGCCGAGGATGCGTCCTTTCGGTGAGGTGACGACGCGCGAGTAGCCGGAGTCGGGGCGGGACTGCTTGCCGGCGATGAAGAGCTTGGCGGTACGATCAACGCTCGCGCCTTCGGCGCGAGTGACGGTCGACGGTCGACGGTCGACGGTCGATACCGCCGAACTTGTCCGCCGCGCGTCCACCGTCAGCCGTCCACCGTCCACCGTCTTCAGGTACTCAAACATCCCCTCCCGCCCCCCCTCCCTCCCAAACCCACTCTCCCGATACCCACCAAACCCCGCCGCCGCGTCGAACAGGTTGCTGGCGTTAACCCAGACCACGCCCGCCTTGATCTTGGGGGCGATGTCGAGCGCGAGGTTGATGTTCTCGGTCCACACCGACGCGGCGAGGCCGTACGGCGTGTTGTTGGCGAGCGCGACCGCCTCATCGGGGGTCCGGAACGTCATCGCCACGAGCACGGGGCCGAAGACCTCCTCCTGCGCGATGGTGCTCGACGGGAAGACGTCGGTGCAGAGCGTCGGCGGATAGTACGACCCGTGCGACGGGACGGGGCGAGACGGCTGCCAGACCGATGCGCCGTCCTTCCGCCCCTGCTCCACCATCGCGGCGATGCGCTGCAGTTGCACCGGCGCAACGATGGCGCCCATGTCCACCGCCTTGTCGAGCGGCGGGCCGAGCCGGAGCTTCTCCATCCGCGCGCGCAGTTTGGCGTACAGCGTCTCCGCGATTCCCTCCTGCACGAGCAGGCGCGAGCCAGCGCAGCAAACCTGCCCTTGGTTGAACCAGATGGCGTCGACCACGCCCTCGACCACGCCGTCGAGGTCGGCGTCTTCAAAGACAACGAACGGACTCTTGCCGCCGAGTTCGAGCGAGAGCTTCTTGCCGCTCCCCGCCGTCGCCTTGCGGATGATCTTGCCCACCTCGGTGGAGCCGGTGAAGGCGATCTTATCCACCTTCGGATGATTCACGAGGGCCGCGCCCGTCTCACCGTCGCCGGTAACGACGTTGAGCACGCCCGCGGGGAGCCCCGCCTGGCGCGCGAACTCGGCGAAGAGCAGCGCGGTGAGCGGCGTGTACTCGGCGGGCTTGAGGACCACCGTGTTACCCGCGGCGAGCGCCGGCGCGACTTTCCACGAGAGCATCAGCAGCGGGAAGTTCCACGGGATGATCTGCCCGACGACGCCCACCGGGCCGTACCCCGCGAACTCGCTCTCGGCCAGCTGGGCCCACCCGGCGTGATGATAGAAGTGCCGCGCGACGAGCGGGACGTCGATGTCGCGCGTCTCGCGGATCGACTTGCCGTTGTCGAGCGTCTCGAGCACCGCGAAGAGGCGCGCGTGCTTCTGTACCATGCGGGCCAGCGCGTAGAGATGCCGGGCGCGCTCGTGGCCGCTGAGCTTGCGCCAGGCTGGCGATGCCTTGCGCGCGGCGGCGACAGCGGCGTCCACGTCCTTCGCTGTCCCCTGCGAGACACGCGCGAGGCGCGCGCCGGTGGAGGGATCGTGCGTCTCGAACGTCTTTCCCACCTTGGTCCACGCCCCGCCGATGAAATGGCCGAACGCGCCGTCGTGCGCGGCAAGCCACGCGCGCGCGGGGGCGTCGGCTTCGGGAGCGGGGCCGTACTCCATCGACTGGAACAGCTCGGCGACGGTCGCCATGGTTGTCAGGGCATCGGGTGGTGGTGCGCCGCGGCGTAGCGCCCGGTCACGTACATCTCGAGCTGCCGCTCGATGTCGGTGAGCAGGGCGCTGGCGCCAAACCGGAACAGCGAGGGCTCGAGCCACTCGCGGCCCAGCTCCTCGTTCATCAGCATCAGGAACTCGAGCGCCTGCTTGGCGGTGCGGATGCCGCCCGCCGGCTTGTAGCCGATCTGGAAGCCGGTGCGCTCACGGTACTCTCGGATCTGCCGGACCATCGCCAGCGAGACGGGGAGCGTGGCGTTCACGCTCTCCTTGCCGGTGGACGTCTTGATGAAGTCGGCGCCGGCCTGCATCGCCACCCAGCTCGCGCGCGCGACGTTGGTGAGCGTGGCGAGTTCGCCGGTGGCGAGAATGACCTTGAGGTGCGCGTCGCCGCACGCAGCGCGGAAAGCGCGCACCTCATCGTAGAGCTTCTCCCACTCGCCGGTGAGGACGTGACCGCGGGTGATCACGACGTCAATCTCACGGGCCCCCGCACGCACCGATTCGCCGATCTCCTCCACCCGCTGCTTGAAGGGCGAGAGGCCAGCAGGGAATCCCGTGGAGACCGCCGCGACCGGGATGCCGCTCCCCTCGAGCGCGGCCACCGCCGTCGGCACCATCTCGTGGTACACGCAGACCGCGGCGACTGTCGGGCGCAGATGCGCAACGCCGAGCGCGTCCTCGAGGTCCGGCCGCAGCGGATGGCGCGCCTTGGCGCATAGCCGCCGCACGTTCCCCGGCGTGTCGTCGCCACTCAGCGTCGTGAGATCGATGAGCGTGATCGCGCGCAGCAGCCAGGCCGCCTGCCACTGCTTCTTCACCGTGCGGCGCGTGCCGATGGTCGCCGCGCGCCGCTCGGCGGCGCTGCGGTTCACGCGAATCGCGCGCACCCGCTCCAAGTCGAGCGGCTCGCCAGGGTTGCGGGGGAGCTCGCTCATGCGCTCCCCCCTGCTCCCTGTACCCCGCACGCGGCCGCTTGCGGCCGCTGACGGCCGGTCACGGCCGCACCCGGTGCATCATCCGCGGAAACGCGATGCACTCGCGGATGTGCTGCACGCCGCAGATCCAGGCCACGGTGCGCTCGAGCCCCAGCCCGAAGCC
>Ga0194120_10001355_pt1 | contig 44980 bp, 32 predicted proteins | sample TA2MahCa65mmetaG_FD_148642 | JGI IMG/M metagenome (GOLD analysis project Ga0194120, IMG submission 148642) | Freshwater microbial communities from Lake Tanganyika, Tanzania - TA2015019 Mahale Deep Cast 65m | ecosystem: Environmental > Aquatic > Freshwater > Lake | place: Tanzania: Lake... | reverse complement strand
ACGCGGCCCACGCGCCCGCCCAGGCCGCGGTGGTCGCCGCAGTGCCGAGCCCCGAAGGCGTCTTGCTGGTGTTGGAGTCCCATGCGCCCGCAAGGGCCGGGGCCGCCGCCGGGTGGTCGATTGTCCAGGTCGATGCCAATGGCGGCGTCGCCGCGCGCTCGACGGTTGCACAGCGGGCGCCCCAGGTGGTCGCCGCGGGCCACACATCGGCGGCCATCTGGGCCCAGGCGCGCGGTCAGGGGTTGGTCGTGGAGCGCGCCATGGGGCCTGGCGCTGTCGCCGAAGCCACAGCGCCGTGGCCGTCGCCCGAGACGCCGCTGGCCTTGGCCGTCGACGATAGCGAACAGTGGTGGGCGATTTCGGCGGCAGCCCACCCGGCCCATGATGTGTGGACCGTGCTGGCGACTCGCTTTGGCAAGCACGAGGACGCAGAACCGGCCGCACGCGACGCCGCCTGTACGGCGAAGTGGACGCTGCGCGCGCCCGTCCGGCAGGTCGCCGACGGCTTGACCGATGGCACGCCGTGCGGTCCAGACGCGACCTGCCTGGCGGGGCAGTGCCGGCCCGCGGGCCGCTGAATCCAACCGTCCCAGACGCTCAGGCCACCCACTGCCCCACGAGCCGCTCGATCGCCGCCTGGTCGACGGGCGGAAAGCGGTAGTCGCCGAGATCGGCGGGGCTCACCCAGCGGAACTCCCACACGCCGATCCGCCGCGGAGCGCCGCGAACGATGCGCGCCGGAAAGCTATGGAAATCGATGACATGACGTTCGTATTCGGCCACCATGCTGGCCGCGGGACCGGTCGGCTCGATGACGACGTCGAGTTCTTCCTGGATCTCGCGAACGAGCGCCGCTTCGTCGCTTTCGCCGGGTTCGACCTTTCCGCCCGGAAATTCCCATAGCAGCGGGAGGGCGGCATGAGGCAACCGCTGCGTAATCAAGTAGTTGCCGTTTTGGTCGCGAATCTGAGCGGCGACGACCCGCAGCGTGCGTTTGACAGACTCTGGCATGGTTGGCAGTTGCGCCTCACAGGATGGCGGAAGTGCAGGAGAATCGAACTCCCCCGAGACGCTCGTCGCGCCTCACAGCAGTTTTGAAGACTGTGGGATTCACCAGAACCCACGCACCTCCACCGCTACGATGCAGCGGCTGCCGCGGGCCGTCAAGCGGGGTGGCGCGCCGCGCCGATGCCGGTATCGCGCCAACCCGCGCCGAAACTGTCGCCTGCGCCGAACCGTGGTACGCTGCGTTGCCGCGCGGATCCGCCGCCGCAGGTCGCCGTGGTTGCTGCACGCATGAGCCCGTTCACGCCCGAGAAGACCCGGCTGGTGGTCGTTCTGGTCGGCCTGCCGGCGCGCGGCAAGACCCACATCGGCCGCAAGGTCGCGCGCTACCTGAACTGGCTCGGGTTTGCGACGCGGGCGTTCAACATCGGCGACTACCGGCGGACGCGGCTCGGCCGCCACCACCGCCACGACTTCTTCAATCCGACCAACGAAGAGGGCAACCGACTGCGCAACGAACTGGCCGCGCTGGCGCTCGAAGACCTGGTCACGTGGATGCGCGGCGGCGGCCAGGTCGGCATCTATGACGCGACCAATACCACAGCGGCGCGGCGACGCCAGGTGTTCGACCGGTGCTCGCAGGTGGGCCTGGACGTCGTGTTCGTCGAATCGGTGTGCGAGGACCCGGCGATCATCGAGTCGAACATCCGCGAGACCAAACTGACGTCACCGGACTATGAGGGAGTGGACCCCGACGAAGCGGCCCGCGATTTCCGCGCGCGCATCGACCACTACACGCGGGCCTACGAACCGGTGCACGAGGAGAACTACAGCTACATCAAGCTCATCGACGTCGGCCGAGTCATCGTCATGCACCAGATTCAGGGATACGTGACCGGCAAGCTCGTGCACTTCCTGATGAACATGCACCTGGTGCGCCGGCCCATCTGGCTGACGCGCCACGGAGAATCCGAGTTCAACGTCCAGGGCCGCATCGGCGGCGACAGCCCGCTGACCCCCAACGGTCGCAACTACGCCCGTGCGCTCGCCTCGTTTGTGCGCGAGCACGCGATTCGGCCTCCGACGGTGTGGACGAGCACGCTGCGGCGCACGGTCGAGACGGCGCGCGAACTGCACCTGCCGTTCATGCCGTGGCGGGCGCTGGACGAGATCGACGGCGGCCTGTGCGACGCCATGACCTACGCCGAGATCGCAGAACGCATGCCGGAGGAATACGCGGCGCGCCAGGCCGACAAGCTCAACTACCGCTACCCGCGCGGCGAGAGCTACGTCGACGTGACCCAGCGCCTGGAACCGGTGATTCTCGAACTGGAAAGAGAGCGCGAACCGGTGCTGGTCGTGGGCCACCAGGCGGTGCTGCGCGTCCTGTATGCCTACTTTACCGATCGCCGCCCCGAACAGGTGCTGCACCTGGACGTGCCGATCCACACGGTCATCGAGTTGACGCCTGGACCGTACGCGTTCACGGAACGGCGCTTTGCGCTCGAACCGTCGGGGTCGGGAACGAGCGACATCGGCGACGCGATGCGCGACTGACCCGCGGTGGCCTGGGGGAAGCGCCGAAACCGTGAACCTTGGCCCGCGCAGCGACAACTGGATGCGAAGGGTGGCCGTCGGCGATCGAACGCCAGGTGACCCGCGGAGGGACTCGTGGACTGGTACTTCGACCTCGCCGATGCCTCCAATGCTGAAACGTGGCGTCAGATGCGCGCGCGCAAGGTCAGGGCGCGGCCGTGCGGGCTTGCGCTCGGAGCCACGACGGCCCGGCACGCGGCGACCCAAATGCTGACGCTGGCAGCGCTGCAGTGGGTTGCGCGCGAGCGGCCGGATCGCTTGGACGCGTTCGTGACGGCCGTGCTCGACGCCGTCGCGGCCGGTCGCGACGTGTACGACCCGCAGGCGTTGTGCGACCTGGGCGGCGCGGCGGGACTGGACCGCCTGGGCGCCGACGCCGCTGCCGAGACCGAGGTGTTCGCCCACCTGGCGCAGTGGCGCGCCCTGGGCGGCCCCGAGCTGCCGTGCCTGGTGCGCGCGGACGGCCACGTCCTGCTCGGCCGCAATCCACCGGAACACGTCGCGCAGTTCGCCGCGTGACACACGATCAGCAACGCCGGCCAGCGGCCTGCACGCCGCGAGGCGGACAACGACTGTTCCGGCCGATGCCACGTCGGCGCTGGAACGCGCGCTACCTGTGCCTGTAGGCTCACAAAATCGACGTTTTCGCAGCGTGCCGTGGCGGTCGCCGCAACCCGGTGCAGCCCCGCCGCCGCAGGGTAGAGGCACGACGACCCCACCGGCCGCGATTGACCTGCTGGCGCTGCCCCTCGCGACACTGTAGAATCCCTCACCAGCCATGTCGCCGCGTCCAAGCACCCGGGTCGATCACCGGATCGGGACCACGACATGGCCGGCCGGACCGGGCCAATGCGGCGTCGGGCGCCAAAGGACTGTGCGGCGTGTGGCGGATCTGCTCCCAATGTGGCAATCGGACCGACGCATTCGTCTGCGACCGGGACCAGAATCCGACCGAGGTCATTCGCGCGGACACTGTGTTTCCGGGCCGCTTGCACCAGGGCGACGTGCTGCTGAACCACTACGTGGTGGCTGATCTTGTCGGTGTGGGCGGCATGGGCGCGGTGTACAAGGGCCAGCAGCGCGAGACCCACCAGTCGGTCGCGATCAAGGTGCTATGGCGCGACCTTGCAGCGGACACCGTCGAGGTGCGGCGCTTCACGCGCGAGGCCCGGGCTGCCAGCCTGCTCGCGCACCCCAACGCCGTGCGGGTCATCGATTTCGGCAGCGACGCGAAGTCCAAGTCCCTTTTCATCATCATGGAGTACCTGGTCGGCGCCAAGCTCAGCGATACGTTGCGCGTCTCGCCGATGCTCGAACCGGCGCGCGTCGTGCACATCTGCGCCCAGGTCTGCAAGGCGCTCGAAGAGGCCCACCGCCGCGGCATCATCCACCGCGACGTCAAGCCCGACAACATCTTCTTGCAAGAGGTCGCGGGCGAACGCGATTTCGCCAAGATCCTCGACTTTGGGCTGGCCAAGTTCATCAGCGGCGAGTACGAGCGCGATCAACTGACCCGCAGCGGTTTCGTCGTCGGTTCGCCGGAGTATATGGCGCCAGAGCAAGCGTCTGGCGGCCCGGTGGGACCGGCCGCGGACCTGTACTCGATGGGCGTGGTCCTCTACGAGTGCTTGACGGGCCGCCTGCCGTTCGACGCCGCAAGCACCGCCGAAGTCCTGCGAAAGCACATCCTCGAAGGCCCGCCTCGGCTCATCGGCGACCCGGGCACCGAGCACATCCCGCCTGCGCTCGAAGACGTGGTGCTGCGCTGCCTCGCCAAGGACCCGGCCGAACGACCGCCGACCGCCGATACCTTGCGCATCCAGTTGCTCCAGGCGTGCGATCGGCGCAAGGGCGAGGGCAAGTGGCCCGACGGCGGAGCGCTCGCTGTCCCGATACGCGCCCCGGGGTCGGTCGAAGAGGCGGGCCACGCGCCGCAGGCGCCCACCGCCATGCAGTTGGGCGACGATGGCCGCAGCACGGCACCCACCGGCGAACTGGTCATCCACTCGCTCGAACCGAGCGGTTGGCCCACGCTGCGCGACAACGAGGTCGTGCCATCCAAGAGCGACCTGGCCGAGTTTCAGGGGTCGGACCAGGACCGGACGCCTCGCGAACCAGTCGCAGTTCTGGCCCGCGGCACGCCGCCCGAGATCGCGACCCAGTCGCAGACCCGACAGGACATGCCGGTCGCACCGACTGCGGTCGCCGCCGTGGTGCGCGACGAGGATCTTCCGCTGCCGAGTGAATCCAGCGACGCCGGCCGCGCCTCGCGACCGCTGACCGAATCCCTCGACCGCGACTCGACCGATGTGCTCGACAGCACCCTGCGGCCGGGCGCGCAAGGCCGGTCGGCGCCGGCGCTGGACCCCGAAGCGGCGAGGCCGTCCTATTGGCTGTGGGTGGTGGCGGCGGCGGTGGTCATCGCGGCGGCAGTGTTCCTTGCAACGTTGAAGTAGCCACGGCAGCGCGGAGGCAGATGCGTACCACGGGTTGCAAAGGCGGCAGGTCGGCATGGGCAGCCCTCGCTGTGTTGTCCACGGCGTGGATCGCATGCGGCGAGGAAACCTCCGTTTCGCCCACCTTGCTCGCGGGCAGCGGCGGCGGTGCGGGCGCCGGGTCAAGGGTGTCGCCAGCGGATGTCGCCGATCCCGCGCCGGACTCCGCAACGGCGGCATCGGACGCGGCGCTGGCCGAAAACGACGCGATGTCGGCGCCCGATCCGGCGACGGTCCAGGATGACGTCGCGCCCGGACCTGCCGACGCGACCGCCACAGCGGATGCCGCCCGCCTTGCCGACGTCACCGACGCCCAGGGCGCCGAGATCGCGGGGCCCCCCGCAGATGCGGACGACGCGTCCGGGCCGCCCGACACGGTGCCCGACCAGGTCGGCGCCGATGCGCCCCCAGAAACGACACCAGCGGACGTCGGTGCAGATGCGGCGGCAGATGTCGCGGCCGGGGCGTGCCCCAAAGTCTGCAACGGCGGCTGTGGCGGCGGTGTGTGCCACATCGTCAACGCCCAGTACCCCATCTGCCCCGACGGCATGCCGTGCGACGTGCAATGCAACGTGGCCAACGCGTGCCCGACGCCCGTGGTATGCGGCAACGGACCTTGCACCGTCAACTGCGGCGGCAACGGCGCCGTCGGCACGTGCAAAGGCACCGTCATCTGCAAGAACGCGCCGAGTTGCGACATCGTCTGCAACGGGACCGATGCGTGCGCCGGAAAGGTGTTTTGTGGCATGGGGACGTGCAAGATCGCGTGCGGCACGTCGGGCGCGGTCGGCACCTGCAAGGGGGGCGCCGAGTGCAGTATCGCCAAGAGCTGCCACGTCGCCTGTGCGGGCACCTTCGCGTGCAAGGGCACCGTCGCGTGCGGCGGCCAGTGCAAGGTCGAATGCGGCGCCACCGGTGCCGCCGGCACCTGCGAGGGCGGCATCGACTGCGCGGACGGCGATAGCTGTGATCTGCAGTGCACCGGCGCCTATGCGTGCAAGGGCGACGTCGAGTGCGGCAGCGGACCGTGCAACGTGGCGTGCGGCACCAAGGGCGCAGCGGGCACCTGCGGGGCCCACGTGCGCTGCAACGACGCGCCGGTGTGCAAGGTCGACTGCCACGGCGCCAACGCCTGCGACGGCCAGGTCGAGTGTGGCACCAGCGCATGCGCCGTCACCTGCGGCGCGGGCGGTGCCGCCGGAACCTGCACGGGCGGAATCGACTGCACCGACGGAAAGTCCTGCAAGATCAACTGTTTGGGAGCCAACGCCTGCGCCGACGGCTTGGTCGAGTGCGGCAGCGGACCGTGCCAGATCGCCTGCGGCGCAAAGCCGGCCGCCGCCTGGGGTCAATGCAAGAACGTGGATTGCTCCAGCGCGTGTGCGTGCGAGGTCGGCTGCGCCGGCACCAACAGCTGCAAGAACCTGACGTGCCCGTCGGGCTGTGCCGGCGGCGGGGGCTGTTCCGCGCTGGCCAAGATCTGCAATACCTGTCCCTGACCGTCGGCGCTGCGCCCACCGCGCACGGGCGAATGGCGAGGCGGCGCGGCCGGGGATCTACACCACAACCCGTTGCAATTGCATCGACACTTCGTGACCGGCCACGTCGATCGCGCCAAGCACGTCGGCGACGATCGCGCAGTCGAGGCGCACGGCCAGCGATTCGTCGCGCAGCCATCCGTCGTGGGCGGTTGCGGCAGCGGCCAGCGCAGCGGACGTCGTGTCCAGTCGCACGGCGATGCGATCCTGGACGTCGAACCCCGCCTCCTTGCGCGCCGACTGGATGCGACTGAGCAGTTCGCGGGCCAGTCCCTCGCGCCGCAGTTCGTCGTCCAGGTCAGCGTCCAGCGCCACGGCGACGCGCCCCTCGACGGCGGTCAGCAGCCCAGGGCGCGGCGCGGCGCGAAACTCGACATCGTCCCGGCCGAGCGACTCGCCGTGGACGGTCCACGCCGCATCGCGGCCCATGGCGTCCTGGGCCGTGCGAACCTCGGCCGTCGACAGCGCCGCCAGCGCAGCCGCCACATCCTTGGTCTTGGCGCCCAGGCGTTTGGCGGCGGTCTTGAAGTTCAAGCGCGCAGACCATTGCACGAACTGGTCCGGGCCGGCCGGACTGACGTCGACCGCCTTGACGTTGAGTTCTTCGGCGACCATGTCGCAGGCAACCGCGTCGGCCATCAGCGCGTGCCACGGATCGGCCGCGCCATCTTGCAAGGCAATCGTGAGGCGCCGCAAGGGCTGGCGCACGTTGATCCTGGCCGTTTCTCGCAGGTTGCGGCCGAGCCGGGCCACCGTGCGCACCAGCGCCATTTGCGCCTCGAGGGCAGCATCGATGTGCGCCGGGTCGGCCTGCGGAAAGCGCTGCAAGTGCACCGAGTCCGCCGCGTCGCGGGCTTCGAGGCGCTGGAACAGCAACTCGGCGAAAAACGGCAGAATCGGCGCGAGCAACCGCGAAAAAGTGGTCAGGACCTCGTACAGCGTTTCGTAGGCCGCCTGCTTGTCGGCGTCGTCGTCGGTCTTCCAGAAACGTCGGCGGCTGCGGCGGATGTACCAGTTGGTCAGGTCATCGACGAAGCCGAGCACGCGCGGAATGACATTGTAGAGGCGGTACTGTGCCATCTCGGCGTTGACGTCGGCCACCACGCTCTGTAGCGCGCTCAACACCCAGCGGTCGAGCAACTGCCGCCGGGCGAGCGGCAGGGGCTGCGCTGGCGGCGTCCACCCGTCGGCCACCGCGTAGGTGGCGAAGAAACTGTAGGCGTTCCAGAGCGGCAGCAGCACGGCGCGCACCACCTCGCGCACGCCGGACTCGGAGAAGCGCATGGGTTCGGCGCGCACCGCGGGTGAGGTCACCAGCAGCGCCCGCAGGGCATCGGCGCCGTAGCTGTCGAGGATCGCGTTGGGGTCCGGGTAGTTCTTGAGGCGCTTGGACATCTTGGCGCCGTCTTCGGCCAGGATGAGGCCGTTGACGATGACGTTCTGGAACGCCGGCCGGTCAAACAGCGCGGTCGAGAGCACCAGCAGCGTGTAGAACCATCCGCGGGTCTGGTCCAGGCCCTCAGCGATGAAGGCCGCAGGCAGGTTGCGCTCGACCAACTCTTTGTTCTTGAATGGGTAGTGGTTCTGAGCGTACGGCATGCTGCCCGACTCGAACCAGCAGTCGAGGACCTCGGGTGTGCGCTGCAGGGTCGCAGCGCCGCACTGGGTGCACGGCCACTCGATCGGGTCCACGAAATGCTTGTGCAGGTCGTGGACTTCAAGACCGGCGCGCGCGCGCAGCTCAGCGATGCTGCCGATGCATTCCATGTGCCCGCAGCCGACGCACTGCCACACGGGCAGCGGCGTGCCCCAGAAGCGGTTGCGCGAGATGGCCCAGTCGCGCGCCTCGCGGATCCAGTTGCCAAACCGCTTCTGGCCGACGTAGTCGGGTACCCAACAGGTCTGGGCGTTGAGCTCGGCCATGCGTTCGCGCAAGGGCCGGGCGCCGGAACCGGGTGCCACCGACTCGACGCGAACGAACCAGGTCGGCATCGCCTTGTAGATGAGCGGCGTACCCGACCGCCAACAAAAGGGGTAGTCGTGGTCGATGGTGGCCTGCCGGAAAAGCAGGCCGCGGTCCTTCAGATCGCGCACCAGCAGCTTGTCCGCGTCTTTGACGAACAGGCCGACCACCTGGCCGCCGACTATCGAAGCCACGTCGCCAGTGAAGCGCCCCTCGGCGTCGACCGGATCGCGCATCGGCAGGCCCCAATGCAGTGCGACGCGGTGGTCGTCCTCGCCGAACGCAGGGGCCGTGTGCACGATGCCGGTCTGGTCCTCGACCACGTAGCCATCGGCGACGACCCGGAACGCACCGTCCGCCGCTGCGCTGGCAAAGCAGTCAAAAAGCGGCCGATACCGCAAACCCACCAGCTCGGTGCCGGAAAGCGTCGCCAGCACCTCGTGATCGCCCAGCAAGCCACCGACCAGGGACGCGGCTGCGATGTACGCCGGTCCGCCGCTGCGCGCCCGTGCCACGGCATACGCGATGTCGGGGCCGACGCACAGGCCCATGTTGGACGGCAGGGTCCACGGCGTCGTAGTCCAAGCCAGCAGGAATACGCGGGGATCGTCGGCACCGGCGCCCCACGGCACATCGGACGTCACCAAGAAGGCGGCCGTCACCGACGGATCCTGGACTTTGCGGTAGTCCATGCCGGCCTCGAAGTTCGACAGCGGTGTGCCCAGGCGCCACGAGTACGGCATGACCTTGTGCCCGCGGTACAGCAGCCCCTGGTCCCACAGCCGGCGGAAAACCCACCACACGCTCTCCATGAACGGCGGATCCATGGTCTTGTAGTCGCGGTCGAAGTCCACCCAGCGGCCCATGCGCTCAACGGTCTGCCGCCACAGCGAGGTGTAGCGCAGCACGATCGACCGACACGCCTCGTTGTAGCGGCCGACGCCGTAGGCGATCACCTCGCTCGGCGACTTGAGGCCGAGGTCTTTTTCGATTTCCATCTCGACCGGCAGGCCGTGGCAGTCCCAGCCGAAGCGGCGCTCGACCCGGTAGCCGCGCATGGCCCAGTAGCGCGGCACGATGTCCTTGAGGGTGCCGGCGAGCAGGTGGCCGTAGTGCGGCGTGCCGGTCGCGAAGGGCGGGCCATCGTAGAACACGAACTCGCCCGAACCGCCGTCGCGCACCTGGCGTGCGAAGGTGTCGTGGCGGCGCCAGCGCTCGATCTGCTCCAACTCCAAGGCCGCGAAGTCGGGGGTGGCCTCTGGCTTTCGGAAACCAGGGTGCGCGGAGGGTGCGGCCATCAGGGCTCCAGGGCGGCGAGCCGGGCTCGCGCGGGCGCGGGATGGTAGGTGAAAGGCCGCGGGGCCGTCCACACAGGGCCATGGCGTCGAGCACCGACGAATCGCCCGTTGCGCGCGGCGTTGTTTGCGCCCAGAATTTGCCGCGCGCCCAATCCCGAGCGCGCCGCCGAGGAACCATGCCCAACGCCCTGCCCCGCCTTGCCTCGCTCGCCGCAATTGCCGCGGTCGCTGCCCTACCGCTGATGCCGTTGGCCGCCGAGCCGCCCATCGTGCTCGCCGATCCCGAGGGCGACGACAACGGCCCCGGATCGTACAAGTACCCGACCGACGCGGTGTACAAGCCCAAATCTTTCGACCTCAAGAAGTTGGAGGTCATCGACAAGGGCGACGACGTCGAGTTTCGCGTCACGCTGGCGACGACGATCGAGGACCCGTGGAATTCGCCGTCGTGGCCAGACGGAGGCGGCAACGGCTTCTCCCTGCAGTTCGTGCAAGTGTACCTGGACACCGACCACCAGCCGGGTGCGGGCTTCAACCGGCCGCTGCCGGGCCTGGGCAACGCGCAGTTCGAGTCCGCCGAGGCGTGGGACAAGGTGGTGTTGATCTCGCCCCAACCGCGGGCGCGCCTCTCCGCCGAGGTCAAGGCCAAAGCCGGCAATCAGCGCGCGGGCGTGGTCATCCCCAAGACCACCAAGGCGACCGGCAAGACGCTGATCGCCGTGGTCAAGAAGGCCGAAGTCGGCCAACCGTCGGCCAAGTGGGGCTACCAAGCAGTGGTGCAGTCCAACGAAGGGTTCCCCGTGGAGAAGGACATCTTGACGCGGCCCGTCCATCAAACCGTCGGCCCGCACCGCTTTGGCGGCGGTGACGACGGACCGTGCGACCCACACGTCATTGACATCCTGGCCGGCGCCGGCAAGGGCGACCGCAGCGAGGTCGAGGCCCAGCACAAGGCGCTCAAGTACGCGTGCGGCGGCAAGGTTGCGACGATCCCGATGGTGTATCCGGCGCCGTGATGCCCCTGACCGCGATCTAGGCGTCGACGCGCACCTGCGGTACAGTGCGCGCCCGCGCGCCCCGCGCCTGGATCTGGGATGCACCGCCGCCAATCAGTCCACCAGCGACGTGCATGGGCCTGGGCCCTCGCGATCGCTGCGACATCGGCCGCCAAGCCAGCGAGCGCCGACCTCGCCAAGTTCGAGATCGACGGCCGCATCTTTACCAAGCACCTGTACCAGAACGACGACAACCAGGGTCTGCTGTCGCTCGGCAACCCGTTCTGGCCCGACGACGTGGCCGGACACAACGGCATCGGCAGCGAACTCGAGCTGATCTTTCGCGGTCGCGTGAGCCAACTGGCGGAAGCTGGGGCGCGCGTAGCGTCGCGGTTCGGCGAGCGTTGGCACGACTGGTGGGAATCGGGCGCGGCGTGGTACGACCGAAAAACCAACACCAGCGGCGATTCGGCCGGCATGAATCGGGCGAGCTACCTCAAGTTGCGCGGTTCGTACATCCAGTTGGCCCCGGAACTCTCCCACCTGGACTACGTGCGGATCGGCGCCAGCGACTTCTCGATGTTCAACCCGTGGACCATCGGCAAGGTGCGCTACATCGATCGCGACAACGGCCGCGGCTACTTCCTGGGCGGCAAGTTCGGCGACGACAACGCTGGACAGTACTACGTCGCCGCCATCGCCATGCCCAAGCTGTGGGTGGGGCCGAGTTGGTCCACCGGCATTGGCGACCCGGCGCTCTCGCAAGCATTCTGGTCGCGGGACTGGGCCTATGCGGCCATGGTGCGCTACCGCGTCGGCGACAGTACGACCGTGCGCCTGGTCGGGGACGTGACCCAGGACCTCGAAGTCAATACCGCCGACCCGGACGCCGTGGGCAGCCGCAACCCCACGTGCAAGGACGGCCTCGGCAACGCCATCCCCGGGTGTGCGCCCGACCACGCCGTGGACCTGCTGACGCGCTATGCCAGCTTGAACGCCACCTTCGATGTCGAGAGCGAACCGCTGGACTGGTTGCGCGTGCAAGGCTTGCTCGGCGTGTCGGCGCAGCGCATCGATCCCAAGCTCGCAGGCAACGGCGTCCAGCTCAACCAGGGCGTGTATCCCCTGGTGTACAAGGACACTTCGGACGTGGCGGGCACGCTGCGGCTGTCGGCCTCCGATCCGTTCGACGTGGGGCTGTCCCTGCAAGGCGAGTACTTCTACATTGGGCCAGACTGGAACGCGATCTTTGGCGCGCGCCGCGAGGCCGACGTGCTGTTGACCGATGGCCTGGTCGGATCGGGCGGCCAGTTGCCGACGCTCAACCTTGCCAACGAATTCGTCGATTTCGACGACGAGTGGGTCGAATCGTGCATCGGTTGGCATGGCGCGACCGGCGTCTTGACCCTGGACAAGGGCGACACCCGACTGCGCGCCGAATACACGCACATCGAATACGCGACCAACGGCCAGGACCGCGACGTCGACCGGACGTATCCAGATTTCCTGCACGGCGACGGGTTCACCGACACGCTGGTGTACGACTACGCCAACGTCAGCGACCGGGGTCGCGACCCGCGCAGCGTGTATCGCCGCAACCAGTTCCGCAGGACCGATCTGGCGGTGCTGCAGCTCAAGCACCAGTTCGAGGTCGGCAGCGGCCTGGATGTGGAAGTCAAAGGCAAATACATCAAGGACGTGGACTATCGACGGCTCAACGGCCAAGGTGCGCTCGACGACGACTATGCCGGCGACATTGCCAACGTGCGTGTCAAGCTGTCGATGCCCGTGGCCGATGGGCTGCGGCTGGGCGTCCACGGCCAGGTCGACCACTGGAACGAGGTCAATCGCAAGGGCACGCTGCAACTGGGCTACGGCGACGACGCGACCGACAGACAGGTGGTCGGGCTCACGGCCAACCTGAGCTATGGCGGCGTGCGCTTTGCCTACCTTGTCGAATACCTGCACAAGACCCAAGATCGCCAGCGCGAACCGGACCAACTGTGGAACGTGTGGCGTTCCAAGGCCGTCATCGAAGCGGCGTGGTAGGCCGCCATCAAGGCCGGACGATGGCCTGGACCTGGCCGCCTACGCACACGTGGGTGGGCCGGGCGCCGGCAGCCGCGAACGGGTTGCGGTCCCAGACCACGAAGTCGGCGACCCGCCCCTCGAGTACAGTTGGCCTTCCGCGAGCGGTTCCTCCCGGGGTCAGGGCCGCCAGGGCGAGGTCAGCGACGGTGCCTTGGGTCGCTTCGCCGCCGAGTTCGACCGGATTGGTCGCCGCCATGACCCGCCAATCGGCCAGCGCATCCGACGCGGCAACCGGGTAGTCGGAGCCGGCGCGCACGCTGCACACGGGCGCAAGCGCAAGTGCGGGATAGGCCCAGGCGAGGCGGTCGTCGCCCAACCGGGCGCGGGCAAATGGCGCGTCGGCCCCGGCGTGGCGCGGCTGTACGCTGCATTCGACCGCAAGGCCCCAGAGCTGTTCGCGCAGTTCGGGTGGCACCACCTGCGCGTGTTCGATGCGCACGGGCGGCGCGGTAGGGGATCGAACCATGTTGCGCAGGGTCCGCGCCACCTGCGCCACGGCCCGGTCGCCGATGGCGTGCAGGGCGACCTGGAGGCCGGCGCGGTCAGCCTCGGCGATCCGCTCGCGCAGCACGCCATCGGTATAGCGCAGCTCTCCCGATGTCGGCGTGTCCGAATACGGCAGCTGCAGCGCAGCGCTGTGGCCGCCCAAGGTGCCATCGAGCCACAACTTGACGCCTGCGACGCGCACCCGCGGCGTGTCACGCACAAGCCCACGGCCTTCGAGCAACAGCGCGGCCTCCGGGCGCTCGGCGTCGAGGTACACGACTACCCGCACCGGCAGGCGGCCTTCGCGCTCCAGCGCCCGCAGCGCATGCACGAGCGCCGCAGACTCGCCCATGGTATGCACTTCGACGATGCCGGTCGCTGCCATTTCGTCCAGAACCTGCTGGACCAGCGGGCGCATGCGGTCCAGACGCGGCGAGGGCAGCGACCGCCAGACCTCGCGCGCCAGCTCCCCAGCGAGCCGGCCGCGCGCCTCCGAGATGCGCGCCTGCTGAAGGGGCGAAGTCCGCAAGGCGAGGCCCGACGACAGCCGGCCGCCGTGGCCGTCACGGCGCGACAGGTAGCACGGCGTCTCGCCGCAGGCAGTGTCGATGTCGTCCTGCGACAGCTCGCCCCACGCGACATCGGACAGGCCGAAGCCCCACAGCCAGTCGCCTGCCAGCGGGCGGGCTCGGTCGACGGCGGCGCGCAGGTCGGCGGGGGAAGCGACGGAGCGCAGATCGGCGGCGTCGCGCAACAGCGCAGCCCCCTCGAGGTGGACGTGCGCATCGACCAGACCGGGCGTCACGTAGGCGGTCGGCGCCTTGACGACCAGGGTCTCGGGCCCGCGCAGCGGTGTCACGTCGGCGGGCAAGCCTACGGCGAGAATCTGGCCTTGGCGCACCGCGATTGCGCGCGCCCCGGGTCGGCCATGGATCGCTCCGGCCACCACCAGGGCATCGACGAGCGCCAGCTTGCGCACGTTTTTTGCGGGACGGTGCGGATCCGGAGGGACCAGGAAGGCGCGCAGCGGCGCGCACCCGGCAACCGCGAAGGCGAGGGCGAGCGCGAGGGTGAGCGCGAGGGCGCAGCGACGGGGCGGGGTCACGCTGATCCTCCGCGCGCGGACGTGGCGAGCGGCAACGTCAGGCCGACCGGACGCAGGCGCAGGCGTTCAGGATCACCGGGCCAAGGGTCCAGCGCCCACCGGCGGCGCGTGCGCGATTCGAGCTGGCGCAACAGGGCGACCCGGTCGATGTAGGTCGGCACGCCCCACGCGCGCAGGTTGCGCAGCACGGTGCCGAACACACGATCGAGGGCCTCGGGCGCCAGCGCGACCTTTCCTTCCGGGTGCGCGCCATAGGGGCAGTCTGCCGCCAGGTAGCCGAGCGGCTGGGCCTGTTCCGCAGTATGGCACCACGGGGCGGCCTCGAAGCGTCGGTCGTACACCGCACAGGTGAAAAGGCCCGAATCTGCAACCAGGAACTGGCAGTGCAGGCCGGGCACGACCACGCTGCCCAGGTCGCCGGCCGGCACCGCGACGTGGCAGCTTGTCCCGCACCGCCGGCACACGGCCTCGCGGGTTGGGTCGGTCGGAGGCGGAGCGGTTTGGGAGTCTTCGGGTCCGGCGGTCATCGCGTCGGTGCCCACCCAGTCGGCCGGTTCGCGGTGACGTCGGCCATCGAACCCGCCCAAGGGCCTGGGTCGCCACCGATCGAGGCGGCCGTGCGTGTCTCGCCGTCGCGCACAAACAGCAGCCAACTGGCGACACTGACAGCGGCGCCGACCACGGCATAGCCCAGCCCGCCGGTCAGGCGCGAGACGCTGCCGTCGGGCACCTTCTCGACGAAGCCATTGGACGACTTGTAGGCGTAGTAGCTCACGTTGACCGCGCCGAAGCCGAAGATGCCGGCCCCGGCCAGGACGCCGCCCCACCCTGCCAGCTTGCGCGGAGCGAGGCCGCCACCTTCCAGGCCGTCGCAGCGGGCATCGACCTGCGCATCGGCCGCTACCTCGATCTTGGTGCCGACCTGGCGGTCACCGCGCGCGCAGATGACCTCGTGGACGCCGGGTTCCACCGATTGGGCGACCGTGCGGTCACCGATGCGGGCCGCGTCGTCGATGTCGATGGTGTGGCCGTCGAGGCGAACGGTCACGCCGCGCAGACCGCCGGGTACCACCACCACCAGTTTGCCGTCGCGGCGGTCGAGGTTGATCTTGACCTCCGCGGTGGCGCCAGCCGTGACATCGACCTCGCGGGTAACGGGCTTGCGGCCGGGCGCGCCCGCTTCGACCTTCTTGCGGCCCGGGGCTATCCAACGGGCATAGGGTACGACGACCTCGGTGCCGTCGATCTGGACGCGCGCCTCGCCCGCCGGCTCGACGACGACGACCAGTTCGCCCTTGCTGCGCATTTCGTCGCTGACGGCCAGGATTTCGTCGGTCAGGTTCTGCAGCGCTTTCTTGGAAAGCTGCGCCGCCTGGACCTTGCACTGCTTGAACGCGGCTTCCGCCTCGCGCAGCTTGCCCAGTTGTCGCAGCGCGCTGCCCTTGAGCAGCATGATGTTGGGATGCGGGAAGAGCTTTTCGGCCTGCTCTGCCAACTCGGCGGCGCGCTCGAAGTCCTTGGCGTCGTATTTCTCCTTGGCTTCCTTGTAGATGGCGTAGGCCCTGGTTTCGTTGTCCGCCGGACCGGCGACGGCCGCACTGGGACCGCCCGCGAAGGCGAGCACCCCCGCGAGTGTGGCGCAGCCGAGCACGGTGACCATGCGCGCGACCGACCTGCCGATCCGTTCCATGCTCTGCCTTGCGAGTCGGGTCACGGCGCCATCCTCCAGTTGCGGACCATCAGTCCCACTTGGGCTTTTTGACCACTTTCTTGATGACCGACTTGCTCGCCGTGAGCGTCGCTTCGAAAAGGGGCTTGGACGGCGCCAGCACCGCGAGCGTGGCAAACTCCACCTCGAACGGATCGTAGCCGTCTTTCTTGAGTTGCAACTTCGCGAACTTTCCTGGGGCCAGTTCGACCGTGAACGGGGTCTTGCCCACGTCCTTGCCATCTTGCAGGACCGCCGCACCGTCCGGCTTGCTGGTGATGACCATCTTCGGAGCGACCGCGGGCGCCGCGGCCTTGGGCGGTTCGGGCGCGGCGACCGTCGGCGAAGCGGCAGCCGCGGGCTCGGCCAACTTGGGCGATTCAGCCGGCTTGGGCTCTTCGGCCGCTTCCGACGCCTTCTGTGCGACTTTGGCTCGGCCGTCGTCGGTCGAGGCTGCAGGTTCGGCGACGGGCGGTTCGTCGACTTTGGCCACGGCGGTGGACGCCGGAGCGATCGCAGGATCGTCGCGGGTCAGCACCACGGTAGTGATCGCCCCGCCGATCAGCACGACCGCGATGACCAGGAGCAAGATCAGCCGCTGCGTCCCTCCGTCGGAGCGGCCCGCCGCAGCACGATCGCCGGCCAAACGTGCGGGGGTGCTGCCGCGGGGACTGCGGTCGCGGATGGTGTTCAGGTGCGCGGCGGCGTCCACGGTGTCCAGGGCCATCGTGGCGGCGTTGGCTTGCTCCGCCCCGGGCAGGGCGGTCGCCACGTCCATCGCCATCGTCGCCGCCGGTTCGGTCCCGGCGGACAGCGTATCGAGCGTCCTGGTCGCGTCGGCGTCGGGGTCGGCGGGCCTGCTCGGCGGCGGTTGGGATCGCCGCGACGGCGGTGGCACCGTGATCGGCCGGCCCGGCGTGCGCGTGTGGACCGCATTGAACTGACCGCTCGGGTGGCGCGGCGAGCCCAACGCGGCCATGGCGCGATCGATGGCCTCCAGCACTTCCTCGGCCGACTGGAAGCGCTGGTTTGCCTTCTTGGCCAGGAGCTTGAAGACCAGGTGGTCGAGTTCTTCGGGCACGTACAATTCCGGCGCGACGTCGCTGAAGGCCGGCGGCGGTTCCTGCACGTGTTTGATGGCGACCGCGATCGGATCCTCGGCGACGAACGGCGGCCGGCCGGACAGCATCTCGAAAAGGATGACGCCCAATGAATACAAGTCGCTGGCGGCCGACAGCGGCAGACCTTGGGCTTGCTCCGGCGACAGGTAGCGCGGCGTGCCGAACATCTTTCCGGCCTGGGTCAACTCCTGGCCGCCCGCCTCCAGGAACTTGGCGATGCCGAAGTCGATGACCTTGATGAAGTCCTTCTCGCCGTAGATCTCGCACACAAAGATGTTGTCGGGTTTGAGATCGCGGTGGACGATGCCCTTGCTGTGGGCCTCGGCCAACGACTTGAGCACCTGACGGACCATGTAGAGCGAGCGCTGGGTCTCGACCTTGCCCTTGCGCAGGACCTGGGTCAGCGTCTCGCCCGTCAGGTACTCCATCACCATGTAGATCAGGCTGTCAGACTGACCGAAGTCGATGACGCTGATGGTGTTGGGGTGGCGCAACTGGTTGGCGGCCCGCGCCTCCTGCTCGAAGCGGGCCACCTGCTTCTCGTCGGCGACCAGATGTGAGGCGAGGATCTTGATCGCCACCACGCGGTTCGACATCTGCTGGTCCAGGCCCTGGAAGACCGAGCCCATCCCGCCCTGGCCGATGAGCTTGACCAGCTTGTAGCGACCGGCAAGTACGCGGCCCACCAGTTGACTGCCGTCCATCCGTTTCCTGCTGGACCCGACCGGCTGCGCTGCGAAGAAGCGCGGCTGTGTCGCGACCGTTGGGCGTGTGACGCGCGCGGCGGCGCGACGTTGCGCCAGACCGCTTGTCGAGGGGACGAGTTGGCTTCGCCCCTGCCGTTGTTGGCCTCATCCGCCGTTGGCCGGACCGGGTCGCGGCCGCGTGAACACCGCGCCGCCGACGGTCCGCAGCGCGGCTCGCCAGCGATCGTTGCGCCAAGGCTGTGAAACCCCACGCCTTTGTGCAAGTGGCCCACGGCGGGGCGCACTTCGTCGGGCACTATACACCAAAACGAACAAGGGGGCGAAACCGGTGCGCGGGCCAATTCCAAGCGGTAGCCACGCCGTGCTATGCTCTGCGGCCCGTTGCCGTCGCGCGACCGCCCGCGCGATCCCGACGAGGCCCAGCCCGCGCGGCGAAACCGAGGCAGGAGCGCGCCATGAGTTCCACGTCCAATGCCAGCCGCGACGGCGGAGACCGCGCTCCGTCGCGCGCCGTGCTGGCATGCCTGGCATCGATGTTCGCAGTGCTGGCCATCGCCGGCGGCTGCAACCAGGGCACGACCATCGGCGCGAACCAGGCGGTGGGCGAAAGCAAGAAGGAGGCCGAGCGCACCGTCAGCGGCAACGACCTGCGCCAGAAGGGCGGCCTGTGCGACGTCAACCGACGGGTCAGCAACCCCGACCCCGCCAGCCCCGAAGGCGTCATCTGGCGCATGTACCAGATCGCCCAAAAGCCGGACACCGAAGAGTCGCTCAAGGAATTCGTCGCCCTGTTTCCAGCGAGCAAGAACCCGCGGGAGATCAAGGAAAACTACTGGGCCCGCGTCCGTGCCAACGTGCACAAGTACGTGCTGGAACCGGGCAAGCCCGACTACACGATCTGCCGGACCGCCCACCGAGACGACGGAAGAATGTACTACGTCGTGACCAAGGACGCGCGTCAGAGTCCGCCGCCGATCACGGTCGGCCCGGTGGACGGCGCCAACAAGATCGTGTTTCTGACGCCCTTTTGACGGCTATCTGCCGCGCCAGCGCGCGGGCGAGGGAGTGGTTCGAATGACGACATCTGCGTTCGCGCGGCCGGAATCTGGCCCTGTGTGCCGCCTCGCAGCGGCCTTGGCAATGACGGCGCTTGTGGGCGCGTGCCAAGGTGAAACGGCCGACGCGCCGGCCTCGGCGGACGGCGGCAGCGGCGGCGTGGCGGCAAAACTGGTCGCGCTCAGCACCTGTGGCGGCGCCGCGGCGGACCCGTTTGGCCAGATCAAGACGCTGGAACTCAAAGTGCGCGACGGCAGTTCGGGCACGCTCAAGAGCGTGCTGACCAAAGCGGCAACGGCGTCGCTGGGCGGCGGCAAGACCTCGGCCTCGTTCTCGGCGATACCGGCCGGCAGCCCGCGCGAAGTCACGGTGCTCGGCTATGCGGCGGGCGCGACCACACCGACGTGGTTCGGCCGCAGGACGGGCGTCAACATCAAGAAGAACGACACCACGACGCTCGACATGGCGTTGATGGCCGTGGAGGGCTTCACCTGCGTGGGCGCCAAGAACATGCCCAACGCGTTGTTCGCCGCCACGACGGTCATCGACAACGGTCGCGTGCTCATCTCCGGCGGGTTTACCAACGCCAGTCCAGACGGCAACGTCGTCAAGCTGGAGTCGGCGTCGAACCGCGCCTACATTTTCGACCCGAACACCGGCAAGTTCACGGCGACCAAAGGCTTCATGCAAGAGGCGCGGGCTGGCCACGCCATGATCTATCTGGCCAAGCCCAACCAGGTGCTGATCGTCGGTGGCACCAAGAAAATGTCGGTGGCGTCGGCCGGCAACGCGCCTCCGCTGTGGTCACCCGGCGACGCGGCCAACTTGACCTACGAGATCTTCGACATCGCGACCGGCAACTTCATCGCAGGCCCAGACCAGGGCGCGCACTGCAAGAAGCGGGTGTTCCCGAACCTGCTGGCGCTGACCGACGACTATGTGGTCTCGCTGGGCGGCGCCCCGTGGCCGCACAGCGACACCGACTACTACGCCAAGAGTGATCTCTACGAAGCCAAACACGGCCCCAACGAGCCAACCGGCCGCTTCAAGGACGTCGGCAACGCATTGCAGTTGAACGCGGTGCGCGCGGGTGCCGCGGTCGCCTATGTGGGCCCGACGCCCAACGGCACCAGCCGCTACCTGGTGTGGGGCGGCAATACCGTGGGCAGCACGATCGACTGCACCAGTCCGTTGCCGACCGCGCTCAGGCACGCGGAACGCTTCAAGGAGAGCACAGAGCCTGGCACCGGCGAGTTCTTTGGCGACTACGTTCTCGAAGGCGACTTCGCGACCGCCTACGACAGCAAGAACCCCAAGTCGCTCAACCGCGACATGGCGCTGTTCTTTCCGACGCTCACCCCGCTCGGCCGCAAGGACGAGGGCGGCAAGGAAGCCTATCGCTTCCTCTCAGTGGGCGGCGCGCGCCATGCCACCTACCATCCGCAGCAGTGTTCGCCGCCGCCGGCCTGGGAAGGCGCGATCCTAGGCTGGCAGACCCCAAGCCTGGACGACGCCTACATCTTGACACTGGTCGAACCCACCGACACCACCAAAGGTCGTCTGCTGACCAAGCGCGTCGCTGGCCTCGGCAAGGGCGTGTTCTTGCACCAGGCCAACCTCGCCGGCACGGGCGCGGTGGTCCTGACCGGCGGCTTTTCGACGTTTGGCGGCGACGCCGATTTCTCGATGCAATACTTCGACATCGCGAGCGGCAAGTTGCTCGGGTCGGCGCAGATGACGGCCGCGGCCAAGTTCGTGCTGCGCGGCGGCCACAGCGCGCTCAGCCTGCGCAACGACTGCGTCCTGTTGTATGGAGGCGCTGACAAGCTGGCGAGCGCGTCGCTCAACAGCACCTCGATGGCGACCAGTGACGTGTACTGCCCGAAGTTCCTGATTCCGAATTGAGACCCGCCGCGCCCACCCGGCCGGCCACGGCCCATGCACCCAGCGAGCACACCATGCACCTCCATTTCGCCGCCGGATCGCCTGCCGCCCCGCGCGCCCGCCGCCGCTTCGGCACGACGGTCCTGGCCGTCCTTGCAGCGCTGTCGGTCGCCGACCCGGTCGCGTGGCTGCACGTCGCGCAGACGGGCCACTACCTGGCGTCGGCGCGCGCCCAGGCGGGGGTGAACTCGACCCTGGCCGTGGTGGTGGTGGCGACCCAGAAGAAGGCCGGCGACGACGCCGAGGCCGTCGAGCGCCTGCTGGCCGAAGGCACGGGGCGGCTCGATACCGTACGTCTTTTCCCGCTGTCGCCGATCGCCAACGTCGAGGGCGCCGGTCTCGACGTCGAGGCGGCTGCGGCCGACCTGGTCGAGAACGCGTTGCGCGCGCTCTTGCTGCGCACGCCCAAGCAGGCACAGGAGCGCATCGGCGCCGCGGTCGCCAAGCTCAAGGACCAAGCGATGGCCGGCGACGAACGGCTGTATGCGCGACTGTACAAGGCCCAGGGTCTCGCCCTGCTGGCGACGGGCGAATTGGTGCCTGCCCGCGATGCGCTGGTCAAGTCGCTGGTGCTGGTGCCGGCCCAGGCCGAGGAGGAGTACGCCGCCTACGGCGGGCAGGCCAAGGAACTTTTCAATGCCTGCAAACAGATGGTCCAAAAGGGGCAGACCGGCGATCTCAAGATCGCAGCGCGCGGCGGCAAGGCAGACATTTGGATCGACGGTCAGTGGCGCGGCGCCGGCACCGCCCAGGCCAACAGCCTGCCCGTCGGGGTCCACCGCATCACGGTGCGGCAGAGCGGCATGTTTGGCGAGCGGCGCTTCGTCGAGGTGGTCGCTGGCAAGAGCACCGCGGTCGAATTCGACCTCAAGCAGGCGCCGTTCGGGCCGGACCTCGAGCAAGGCCGGGCGGTGCTCGCCACCAACTTCAAGCAGCCCAGCGTGGTCGAGGATCGGATGCGCGAATTGCGCAATCAACTCGGCGCCGACCAGATGCTGGTGTTGCGCCAGGCGAGCGACAAGAAGGCGACCAAGCTCGAAGGCTACTTCCTGTCGGCCGACGGCACCTTCCGCAAGGCCGAGGGCAGCGCGGAAAAAGACGCCAACTACTTCGACCACATCGGCGAATTCGTGGCCGAGGTCAGCGGCGCCAGGCTCGGCGCGGATCCGCAAACTGCGCCACTGGACCTGCGGCAGAGCGCTGTGGTCACGACCGGCGCGCGCAAGGCCGGCGATACGGCGGGCGGCGACCCGAATGCCCCGCTTTTCCCGGACGATGACGAGGGCAAAAAGAAGAAGGCGGTGACGAGCCAATGGTGGTTCTGGACGGCGGTGGCCGCGGGCGCGGGCCTCATCGGCGGCGGCCTGTACCTGCTGACCCGCGGCGACACAGCGGCGGCCGAGGGCGCCGTCGGCACCGTGCAGGTCAATCTGGCCAAGCCCGATTCTCCGTGACCTGCCGCACGCCATGCGCCTGAAGTCGCTGTCGATCGCAGCAGTGGCGTGCCTCGCAATCTCGTTGCCCGCCGGCCTTGTGGCGCAAGAATTCAGCACGCCGCGCGATTGGCTCGATCTGCGGCGCGGTGGGGCCGAGGCGATTGTCGCTGGTGCGCGCGCGGCGTCGGCGCCAGTGCCATGGGAAGCAACGTACGCCGTCCGGCTGCCCGCGCATCACCCGCTTGCCCGCGACGGCGCCAAAGAGTTGCGCCTGACCGTTGCGCGCGCCCAACCGGCCACGAAATCGGGCGCAGGGGGCAGCTTGCTCGTGCGCATCGAGGCCCCGGCCGCGCTCAAGGGGACCGGCCTCGTCGTCCACGGCGGCAAAGCGTGGGTGCGCAAGGCGGGCGCGAAGGCTGTCGTTGCCACGCCGCCCGACCTCTTTTCCGATGCGGCCGGCGTGGGCGTGCCGTGGGCCGCTTTCGGGCCATTCGAGATGACCGGGTTGCACAGCGCGACGTTGGAGGGCGAGTTTGGCGACATCGCCGTGCTGCGCGGCAAGCCGGAGTACGTGGCCGGCCCTGCCGTCGCGCCCGTCAAGGCCGGCGTGTCCAAGCGCCATGGCTGCTGGGTGGTCGGCGAGGTCACCGATCGCCACGGCAAGACCCTGGCGCTGGTGCAATGGCTGGAGGTCGCGGAAATCCAGGGAATCCCCTTGCCTGAACGCGTGCGCCTGCGGGGCGCGGCGGGCGAAGCGGGTGCCCTGGACCTGCGCCGCCAGACGCTCGCGACAGGCCGGGCGCAGCCGTGGGGGCCGCGCTTGTTGCGATAGTTGCGGCCCCCCGATCGTGCGGCTATGCTCCGCGCGGTCGTCGGGCCCTTGCGCGATCACGTCGGTCGTCGGCGCCACGAAGGAACGAGCATGATGCCCATCCAGTCCTTGATTCGGGAGGCTTCGCGCGGGGCGAACTGGGTAGCGGTCGCGACCGCGCTGGTCGTTGCCTCCGCCGCCCATCCGGTCCTCGCCGTCGAAATCACCGACGTGCTCGACGCGCTGGACGATGACAACAACGACCCGTTCGACGCGGCGGTGCGGGTGCGCTACACCTCGGACACCCGCGAATCGGCGATCGCCCGACAAGCCCGTTGCCTCAAGAACGACGTGCTGGGTTCGGTGTGCCCCAACGGCAGCGGCTATGTGTTGGCCCGCGAGTTGGAGTACCAGCGCATCCGCAACGCGCTGCATTTCGACTTCCGGTTCGGCGTCTACAAGGATTTGGAAATCTATGCGGTCCTGCCTCTGGTGATCAGCGACGACTGGAAGCACGAGTTCTCGCCGGGCGTGTCGCGCGCCAATTCGACCATCCTGCCGCCCAAGGACAACACCACCAGCACGCCGTCGGACCGCTCCGCGCTTTTCAGGGTCCCCTACCAGAGCACCTCGCGTGCAGGCTTGGGTGACTTGAAGCTCGGCCTGCGCTGGTCGCCGTTCAACTACTATCGCGACGCCTCGGAGCCGACCTGGGTGTTCGGTTTCGAGTACACGGCGCCCACCGGCACGCCGATGAAGGCCGACAACGACGGCGTCGGCTACGGTCTGCACGAGTTCCGGCTGTTCTCGACCATCTCGCGGCGCGCGCTGCGCATCTTCGAGCCGTTCTGGGGCTTTCATGCCACCCCGCGGGTGGGGTCGAGTTCGGGCCTTTTCACAAAACGCGGCAAGACCCAGCGCTACATCGAGCCTGGGTTCAACGCCGGCACGCAATTCGGCCTGACCGTGGTTCCCTGGGAGAACCCCAAGCAGGAGGAGCGCTTCGAAATCGAGGCGGGCGTCAACTTCGAGTATTTCTACCGGGGCCGCGAGTACACCGAAATCTGGGAGGCGCTGGCGTCGCCGAACAACCCGTGCAAGCCGAGCGAGGGCTGCAACAATGTGCTCTACTCGCAATCTGCGCTCGACCCGGTCACGGGAAAACCGGTGCGCTCGGACGGCATCACCGAGGTCGAACCGTATGCGCGGTTTGGCGGATGGGGGGCCCTGCACTACCAGCCGGTGCAGTACTTCCAGATCTCGGCGCGATTCAACTACTTTCGCGAGACGCCGCACTTCATCACCTACGGCGACATCGGCGTGGACCTCGACGGCCGCGACAAGGTCTCGGCGTTCAACAGCACCGGAGAGAATGAGTTCAGCCCGGTGTACCTGCCGGCCGTGGACACCGTGGGCCAGCGGCTGCGGGTGCTCGACGTGACCAACCTCGGCTTGCAGTTCGCGATCTCCGGCAAATTCTGAACCTGGGGCCGGCCGGCCACAAGCCCGTCACCCTCGTACACAGTTTCGCATTGCCGCCCCCGGGCAAACCCCGTATTCTGGGCGGCTCTCCGCGGGCCGGCGTCCTGGCCGGCGTGCGCGCGTTCGTCCCAGCCCAGAGCCGCCGATGACCCAGCGAATCCTCGTGATGTCGAGCTTTTGTGCCGCGCTGTCGGCCTGCGTCGGCGGTTCGGACAGCAGCGGCGGCGCTTCTGTTTCTGCGGCGACGATCGCATGTGCCGTGCCCGGCGATTGCCCGATCGGCCAGGACTGCGTCGACGGCAAGTGCGCAGCCAAAGGGTGCAAGTCGATTGCAGACTGCGGAGGCCAGGCCTGCGTGGCGGGCAAGTGCGCGGCACCGGTCAGCTTTGGCAAGGACGCGTCAGGGGGTGCAGACGGAGGCAGCGCAGGGGGCGGCAAAGGCGACACCGCCCCGACCACGACCCCCGCGGACGGTGCGGGCGCCGTCGGTGAACAGGACGGCAGCGGCAAGGCGGGCAGCGCGTGCAAGGTCGACCAGGACTGCGACGACAAGATTGCGTGTTCGCTCGACAAGTGTGTCAACGGCCATTGCTACCACCCGATCAAGTCCGATTCGTCGTGCAGTTGCACCAAGACCAGCGAATGCGACGACAGCAACAGTTGCACCGCCAACGTCTGCAAGAGCGGCCTTTGCACGTACGCCAAGTTCGTCACCCCCAACAACCCCGACCCGAACTGCTGTGCGAGCGACGCCGAGTGCGCCGATCCCAGCGGCGCGACCAGCGGCAAATGCGTGGAATACCACTGTATTTTCAAGGCAATCGCCAAGTGCAAGGTCAACGCCGACTGCGACGATAGCAACACCTGCACCTCGGACGTCTGCGTGTCGGGCGGATGTGAACACAAGACCAAGCTCGGATGCTGCATGGCCGACGCCGAATGCAACGATGACAACCCGTGCAGCGTCGACACCTGCAACAAGGGCAGTTGCCAGTTCAAGGGTGCGAGTTCGGCTGGCTGCTGCGAAGACGCCAGCGCGTGCGACGACGGCGTGGCGTGCACGCTAGACAGTTGCGAGATGTACCAATGCCAGCACCTGCCGGCAGGGGACGGCTGCTGCGTGACGCACAAGCAGTGCGACGACGGCAAGACCTGCACCATCGACACCTGCCAGAACGGAGCCTGCGACCATCAGCCCGGACCCGACTGCTGCAAGTCGTCACTGGACTGCGACGACTTCAGCCCGTGCACCGCCGACGAGTGCAAGGCGGGAGAATGCTTCAACACGGCCAAGCCCGACTGCTGCATCAACGATTTCGAGTGCGACGACAGCAATCCAGCCACCGACGACACGTGTGTGAGCAACGTCTGCAAGAACGCGACCTCGGGCGGCGGCGGCGGCCCCAAGTGCACGAGCAGTGCCCAGTGCAACGACGGCAATCCGTGTACCACCGACTCGTGCCTGGGGGGCATGTGCTCGAACACCCCCATCCCGGGCTGCGGCGGCGGCGGTGCGGGCACGTGCAAGGGCAAGTGTGGCTCGCCGGGCAAGCAAACCGGCGGTTGCTATTGCGACGATGTGTGCCAGATGAACGGGGACTGCTGCGCCGACTATGGCACGCAGTGCGGCGGAGGCGGCAACGTGCCCAAGTGCGGCGACGGCAAGTGCGACCCGCTCGGCGAGTCGTGCAAGACGTGCCCGCAGGATTGCGGACCGTGCCAGGGCAATTGCGGCGACAAAAAATGCGACCCGGCCACCGAAAACTGCCTGAATTGCCCGGGCGACTGCGGCGCCTGCGGCGGCGGCGGTTCGTGCGTCGGTTCTTGCGGCGGCCCATCCAAGGACGGCACATGCTTCTGCGACGCCGCGTGCACCAACGCCGGGGATTGCTGTGGGGACTACAAGGCGGTCTGTGGCGGAGGGGGCGGGACGACCAAATGCGGCGACGGCAAGTGCACTGCACCCACCGAGACGTGCAGCACCTGTCCCGCGGATTGTGGCCCGTGCCCCAACAAGAACACTTGCGCCGGATCGTGCGGCGGCAAGTCCAAGTCCGGCGGCTGCTGGTGCGACGCCTCGTGCAAGACCGCGGGCGATTGTTGCCCCGACTACGCCACCGCTTGCCCGTCCACCGGGGGCGGCACCTGCGGCGTCAATCCGCTGAAAACATGCAAGGGCAAGTGTGGCAGCACCGGTACTGGCGGCTGCTATTGCGACGGCCTGTGCGCGACGTTCGGCGACTGCTGCCCCGATTACAAGGCTTGCGGGTGCTTCTGACGCAGCGAAGGGTGGCGCGCGGGATTGCCCGTGCTACTTTGGCGGCCCCATCGCGGCCCCCAATCGCGGCACGGCGGGCGACGGAGTTGACATGCTGAATCAGATCAAAGACATCGCCGCCAAGCAGGTCGGCAAGGTGCTGGCGTCGGACGCGGCAATGAACGTGCTCGGCAGTCCGCAGCTCAAGCAGGCGGTGGTCACGGCCATCAACCTGCGCGCCGAGGCCCGCGACGCCCTGGAGCGCCGGGTCAAAGACGTGGCCACCGCGCTGGAACTGGTCACGCGCGAAGACGTCGCCAAACTGAGGCGCTCGATTCGCGACCTCGAGGACCACCTGGCCGAACTGCAGGGGCAACTGGCCGAGGCCCAGGCCGACCTCGCCGCGACGAAAGGCGAAACAGGCCCAGACGCCGAATCTACCGAGGAACCACCTGCCGCCAAGGCCAAGAAGCCCCGCCGCGCAAAAGCGGGCTGAACCCCTGCCCGGAGTCCGCGATGGCCGTGCTGCCCGTCGTCACCTTTCCCGATCCCGTGTTGCGCCAGCGGTGCAAAGAGGTCACGGCCTTCGACGCCGACCTGCACAAGCTGCTGGACGACATGGGCCAGACCATGGCCACGGCGGAAGGCATCGGACTGGCAGCCAACCAAGTGGGCGACCTGCGGCGCCTTTTCTTGATGGACGTGCACATCGACGACAACACCCGGACGGGCCTGCTGGAGATCGTCAACCCGCGCATCGTCGCCAAGCGCGGCGAGGTGCGGTTTGAAGAGGGCTGCCTGTCGTTTCCCGGCGTGTTCGAGTTCGTGGTGCGCGCCAATGAGATCGAATTGCACTACCAGGACCGCACAGGCGCGGCGCACAAGATCATCTGCCGCGGCATGGTTGCGATCTGCGCACAGCACGAGTACGACCACCTGGAGGGCGTCACCTTCATCGATCGACTGAGCCCGCTCAAGCGACAATTGGCATTGCGGGACTACGATCGGAGGAACCGCGAGGCGCTGGACGACAAGACCGCCCGGGCAAAGGCGCGCGCCCGCCGGCAGCCGCCGCAACAGATCAGCTGAACCTGGCCATGCGCACGGTGTTTTTCGGGTCGCCGCCCTTTGGGGTGACCGTGCTGCGGCACCTCGTCGACGCGGGCGTGGATGTGGTCGCCGTGGTTTCGCAGCCCGACAAGCCAGCGGGCCGCGGCAACACGCTTGTCTCCCCAGCAGCGGCCGTTTTCGCGCGGGCAAGCGGCATGGCCCTGCACCAGCCCACCAAAGTGCGCGACGGCGCGCTGGCAGCTTGGCTGCGCAGCCTTCGTGCCGATGTCGCGATTGTGGCTGCGTACGGGCGAATCCTGACGCAGGAGGTGTTGGACGCGCCGCGGCTGGGTTGTGTCAACGTCCACGCTTCCCTGTTGCCGCGTTGGCGGGGCGCCTCGCCGATTGCGCGGGCCATCGCCGCGGGCGATGCGCAGACGGGCGTGTGCTTGATGCAGATGGACGCGGGCCTGGACACGGGACCCGTTTTGGCGCGCGCCGAGTTGCTGCTCGGCGACGGGGACACCACCCCGGATGTGGAGGCCCGTCTGGCCGAACTCGGCGGCCGGTTGTTGGTCGACTGCTGGGCCGGCTTGACGGCAGGCCGCCTGCAAGCACGCCCGCAGGACCACGCCGTTGCAACGTTCGCGCCCCCCTTGCGCAAGGACGACGGTTGCCTCGACCTGTCGCGCGCCGCCCAGCACTTGCATGCCCAGGTTCGTGCCATGCAGCCGTGGCCGGGGGCACTTTTCGCCACCGTGCTCGGCGAGGACTGGAAGGTCGGGGCCGGCGGCTTGCTGTGGGACGACGCGCAGGCTGCGGTTGGGCGCATCGCCGCCATGGATCGCGATCGGGTCTGGTTGGGCTGCGGCGCCGGCCGACTCGGCATTGCGCAGTTGCAGCGCCCCAACAAGGCCAAAGCGCCCGCGCCCGACGTGCTCCGCGGGGTTCGTCTGGGAGTCGGCGAAGCGCTGTGGGCGGGTACGGCGTGAACAGGCGCGGCCAGGTGCGCATCGCCATGGTCGGCTGCGGCCACATGGGCAGCGCTATCGTCTCACGTTGGCTGGCGACGGGCACCGTCACGTCGGCGCATGTGCGGGCCTGCACTGCGCGATCAGCTTCGGCGAACGCCCTGCAAGAGCGCTTTGGGTTCGCGGCCGGCACGAACCTCGCCGACGCGGTTGTCGGCGCCGATGTCGTGGTCCTCGGGTTCAAGCCGCAGGTGCGTGGGGACATCGTGCCCCACCTGGGCGCCGTTCTGGCAGGCGATCGCCCGCTTGTCATCTCGCTGATGGCCGGCGTGGGCCTCGACGAGCTTCGCGCAAGCCTCGGCCCGCGCCTGGCCCGCTGGATGCCGAACACGCCGGTCGCGACCGGGGCGGGCATCGTCGGCCAGTCGGCGCACGGGCTGGGCCAGGGGGACTTGGAAGTGCTCGCGTGCCTGGCCGACCCGCTCGGCGTCCGGGTGGATGTGGGCGAGGGCCAGTTCGACGCGCTCACCGCCGTCGCGGGTTGCGGGCCTGCCTACGTGTTCGCGTTTTGCGAAGCATTGACTGCGGCCGGGCAGGCCCAAGGGCTGGACCGCGCGATGGCGGAGCAGCTCGCCAAGCAGGTGGTCATCGGCGCCGGGCATCTGCTGGCCGGCTCGGCAGAGGATGCAAGCGAGCTGCGCCGCCGCGTCACGAGCAAGGGCGGCATGACCGAAGCCGCGCTCGCCAAACTGCAGCAATGCGCTTGGGCCGAGGCCTTGCTGGATGCGGTCGGCGCAGCAGTGGAGCGCGGCCAGCAACTGGCCCAACCGGTCGAGCCAGCCCGATAGGCGTCAGCCCTTGAAAACACCCAGGTGCGCCAGCAACGCTTCGGCGACGCCATGCAGCGCGGGTCCGACGCCTGCGTCGTGCAGGCTCTTGGCGACCTCGCGGGCCTCGCTCAAGGCGTCGAGTGCCTCCAGCGCGCGGTCGTCGGCCAGGTAGAACGCCGTCATCGCCAAGGCGCCGACCTGGAACGCCACCGCGTCGCCGAGGTCCTGGGCGGCGAGCACCGCCTCGGCCATTGCGGTGACCCCGTCGGCGGCGAACCGCGCCTGGCTCATATCGAACGGCATCCCGAGCCACGGATCGAGGTGGGCGTTTTGCACCGTAGTCCTGCGCGCTGCTTGGACTGCGACCTGCGCGGCAGACACCGCCGCGTGGAAATCCTGGGCCAACATCCACACGGCGGCTTGGGCCGCGCGCAGGTTGGCGGTCTCGGACCACGCCGACTCCGCCTCGCAGATGTTGGCCGCGTCTTGCAGCGACACGGCTGCGCGGTCGGGCCGGTGGCTGCGCAGCCACAACTGGGCCAACGAGGCGTGGCTGGCATAGGCGACAAACGTCAACCCCTCGTCGCGCTGCAGCGGCAGGCGACCGATCTCGGCGAGTTCGCTCCGCAACTGTGCGAGGTGGCCGGTGGCGCCGTGGTAGGCGACGCGCGCAAGCAGCATCTCGGCGTGCACCCACACGGCGCGCGGTGTCGTGCAGTTCGCGGCCGCCTGGAGCATTTGCCATGCGGTGTCCATCAACCGCACGTCGCGGTTGGCATCGACAGGCGACTTGTGGGCGAGGTAAGGCAAGCGCGCGGCGCGGATGAGGATTTCGGTGGCGCGGTCGCGTGTTTCCACTGCGCGGACCAGGGCCTGCTCGGCGGCCGCCAGTCCGGCGCTGGTCTGGTGGGCGCACAGCGCCGTGCGCGCCACGCACGCCAGCAACCGCACCTCGACGTCGTCTGGGCACGCGTCGCCCAGCTCGGCGAGCAGACTGTGGGCGTAGGCCAGCCAGGCCGAGCGCCGCTGCACCGATCCGGTCAAGGCCGCCATGCGCTCGACCAGGTCGAGGACCGCCCCCGCGGCCACGAGCGGGTCGTCGGCGCGCACTGCGTCGTTGCCGACGCCGAGGTCAGCGAGCAGGTGGCGGGGCAGCGCCGGGCGATCGCGCAATTGCATGGCTTCCACCGGACCTGCGGCCGCGCGCGCAGGCGCGACCGGCCCGGCAAAGGATGGCACGCATCGGTGCACACGGCGAATTTCTGGCGATGTCCGCGCCGATCGCGTCACTGCTCGGCGGTGGGCCCAGCGCGGTCTTGTCGAAAAAGCCTCGCCTGGGCGCGCAGTTCAGGGCAAACGGGAAAAAACTTCACATCCGATGATCCCAGTTTATCGTCACCCGCTGGCGGCGCGCGGCAGCGCCGGTCCTCATCCAGGCTGGCAACGCGAGGCGAGGTGAAACCATGGAAGGCGAATCGTTTTTTGGCAAGCGCAGCATCCCGTGGGTGCTGCTGGCGTGCGCGGTCATCCTCAACGTCGTGCTGTTGGTCCAGCGCGGCAAGACCGCCAAGCCGGACGACAAGCCGGCCGCGGACAAGGCCGTCGCCGCGGCGGCGAATCCTGCGCCGAAGCCGTCCCCCGCGGCTGCCGGACCTGACGTGCAGTGGCAACAAGCCTCGCTGCAGGTCAATGGCACCCTCGAGCGCACGTTCACGCAAGCGCTGGGCGACGAACTCGGGCCCCAGGTCAGCCAGACCTTCGCCCGGCTTTTCGTGTGGGACCTGAACTTCCGCACCGACCTGAGCCCCAAGGACGGCGTGGACGTGCTCTACCGCGAATTGGGCAACGCCGAAATCGACATCGCCGCGGCCCGCCTGCAGGTCGCCAAAAGGGGCAAGGCCTTTCGCGCGTACAAGTTCCAGAACCCGGGCGACAAGTTCGCGTCGTGGTGGAACGAAGAGGGCACCGAGGTGCCGATGGTGCTCAAGGCCACGCCCATCAAGGACTACCAGCAGGTCACCAGCCTGGTCGGTGACGGCCGCGGCCACGCCGGCATGGACTTCAAGACCCCTGTCGGCACCGAGATCGCGGCGCCCTTTGGCGGCAAGGTGTTGCGGGCCAATTGGAACTGGAGCGCCAACGGCAACTGCCTCGAAATCGAGTACCCCGACGGCACGCTGGCCAAGTTCCTCCACTTGTCGGAAAACAAGGTCAAGGCCGGCGACACGGTCGAGGCGGGACAGGTGATTGCGCTCAGCGGCAACACCGGTCGGTCGACGGCGCCGCATTTGCACTACCAGCTCAACCAGGGCGCCAAGGTGCTGGACCCGGTCGCATACCATGGTACCGTGCGCCGCAGCCTCGCCCCGTCGGCCCACGCCGCCTTCAAGGCGGCCGTGCAGGCGCTCGACGCGCAGTTCGCGCCCAAGACCGCCGGACTGTAGCGCGGCACAGACGCAGCGGATCGCCGGCCGGGCCCAGACATTCGGCGCCGGCGGCGGTCCGCGGGCGTGGCGCGGTTGCACGGCCGATTTGCCTTTCCGCCTTGCTTGCGCCAAGGTTCGCCCAAGGCGGTCGACCACACCCCGCGCGCCTCGACCTGGGCCGCGCGACCGCCAGCGCGGGGCCCGCCATGCCTGCCAAGATTGCCGCCGACGCGCCACTCGGGCTGTTGGCCAATGCCCACGTCGTTGCGGCGACACCGCATCTGCCGGCCCAAGTGCGCGGGCTCGGCCGCGCCGTGTCGCTCAGTGAGGTCGAGTTGGCCGTCGTGGCGCTGCTCGACGGCAAACGCACCTTGGGACAACTGCTCGAGGCCGCGCCGCGGCCGCTGCTGGCGTTGGACGTGGTGCGGCGCCTCGGCGAGTGCGGGCTGCTCGGCCAAGCTGCGGCCCCACAGCCGGTTGCCGGACAAGCGGCGCGCCGCGCGTGGGCGGTCGACCTCGCCATGGTGCTCGGCGCGTATGCGATCGCGGTGGGTCTGGCAGCCGTGGTGGGCGCGCTCGATGGCACGCTGGCGGTGGCGATGTTGGGCTGGACGGCGGTCGCGGCGCTGGCATGGCATTCGGCGCCGTTCCTGCCGGGCTGGGGCCGGCGGCGCGCTGGGGCGTTCCTTGGGGTCCCGGACGCCGGACGGCGGCTGCGGACCTGGCTCATGCGCCGTTCGGTGCGCAACACCCTGCGCACCGGCGACATCGACCGTGTCGAGCAGCGCTACCTGCTGCTGTCCGCCTGGGCGTTCTGCCACGGTTTCGCCGTCGTGGTGCTGGCGATCGGCTGGGCGCTGCCTCTGGCGACGCAGTTCGCGCTGCACGGTCTGCCCGGACAGGCCGGGGTGTGGGCGGCGCTGCTGCGGGCCCTGCCGCTCTTGGCTACCGTGGCGGTCTGCGCGCCTCCGCTCGGCATGTTGTTGCTGGTGCTTTTCTGGCTGGTGCCGCAGCTCTTGCCGCGGGCCAGTGCCCGGCCCGAGCGCGCCGACGCCGTCGACGGCGAACTGGCCGGGCGGTTTGCAGACGCGCTGGGCGCCTTGCCCGCGTTTGCGCCGCTGGGGCGCGATCGCCTGCTGCAACTGGGCAAGCTCGGTCGGCTGGAGGTCCACGCCGATCGGGCGGTGGTGTTGCGGCAGGGCGAAAAAGGCGATCGCCTGTGCTGGCTTGCAGCCGGCAGGGTGCGCGTGCGCGTCGAAGACGAGAGCGGCCTGGACCATGAAGTGACTGTCCTGCACGGCGGCGCCTTCTTTGGCGAGACCGCGCTCTTGGAGCCGGTGGCGCGGACAGCGACCGTCATCGCCGACGGCCCGGTGCAGATCGTCGCGCTCGGCCGATCCGCGTTTCTCGGCGCCCTGCACGAACTCGGCGCCGACTCCGAAGGCGTCAAGGATCAACTGCGGACGGCGGCCGTATTGCGCAACCACCCCCTTTTCTGTGCGTTGGACGCCGACGGGCTGCGGGCGCTGCTGTCGGCGGCCGACGTCGTCCATTTGCGCGCCGGCCAGGCCGCGGTCCGCCAGGGAGACGCGGGTGACACCCTTTTCGTGGTGCGCGAAGGATCGTTCGAGGTGCGGCGCGAGTCGCGAGGGCGCGCCCGCAAGTTGGCGCGGCTGCGGCCCGGCGACTGGTTTGGCGAGTTGGCGTTGCTCGGCGACGGCAGGCGCACGGCGAGCGTGGTGGCGTGCAGCGATGCCGTGGTGGTGCAGGTGCCGCGGCCAGTGGTCGAGGGCGCGGTGCTGCGCGATGTGACGGCGGCCCTGCATGTGCTCGAGGCCGCGTCAGAGCGGCTGGCGGCGCTGCGCCAGGAGGAGGGCCTGTGAATCCAGGGCGCCTCATCCCATCGCTGTTGCTGGCCACCGGCACGGTGGGCGCCGCCAAGAACGGACCCGAGGTCGCAGCCAAGATCACCGACACGATCAAGATCGTGCTGGTGCGCTACGAGTTGGCGCAACTGGCGCAGACCTACGACCGCGACGCGGTGCTGAACCTGCCGATTCCCAAGCCCGGTGACCAGGACCGTTTCTCCAACTGGGTGCGCGAATGCCTCAAGGCCGGCGGCGGTCGCGACGTCGCGCTCGACCTGTGGGAAACGGCGTACCGCTTCGACTGGGCGAGCGGCGTCAAGGTCATGCGCAGCGTGGGCCCGGACAAGCAACCCGGGCCGTGCGCAACCAACCAGGAACAGCAAGGCGTCGACGACCTGTGCGAGATTGTCGGCGAGCGCAAATAGACATGGTCACCGAAGTCCGAGATCAAACCTTGGACGGAGCCGCGAGTCGGCTGAGCAGCAGCCGCGAACTTGGCGACCCACCCAGCAAGCACATGATCGCCGGTCCGGCACTTGGTGCCGAACTTCGGCGATCATGTACAGCGCGCTATTTCAAGGTGACGACGGTCGCTCCCAGCACCGCCCGCACCGACAACCGCTTGGACGCAGGATCGTAGTGCCAGCACGCGCTTGGTGCGGCGGCCACCGCCTCTGCGGTCGCCAAGGGCGCAACGGAAACACCGCCTGCGGATACGGCGGCAGGCTCGCCCAGCCCGGTCACCTCGAACACGGCGCCCTTGGCGAATTCCGCGCCGGATTGCGACCACTGCAAGCCCAACACCTTGCCGGTGTAGCTGAGTTCGGCAGCGGTGCCGTCGTACAACTGGACGCTGCGCGGCCCGACCATGGGCCCGGTCACGGCTGCGCGAAGCCACAATACGCCAGGATCGTTGGCAAAGCTCTCGACGCCTGGTGTCGTGGCGGGCGCCAGCGTGTCGATGGTCGGCCTCAGCAGCGGCACCAGTTGCCCGGCGCGGACGTACAACGGCAGCTTGGCCAAAGGAGCGGCGATGGACTCGGTCTTGCCGGTGGAACCGCCGTCGTGCACGGTCGCATCGATCCAGTCCACCCAAACGCCCGGCGGGAACCACACCTCGCGTTCGAGCCCAGGCGTGAGGACGGGCGCCACCAACAGGTGATCGCCCAACAGCCACTGGTCCGCTTCGCGTGCCCGCAAACCGGCGTCGCCGCTCAGCTTTGGGTAGGCGAGGCCGAGGGCGCGCACCGGCCCGACGCCGCGCGGGTCGTCGCCCTGGGTCTTGGCCATTTCCGTCCAGAGGAGCGGAAACAGCCGGGCGTGCAAACGAATCAATTCGCGCGACAGCGCCAACGTCTCTTCGTCGAACGGGTCGCCAGGCGCGAGCTTGTTGTTGACTTTGTTGGAGATCCACGGGTTGTGGTCGCTGCCGCCGCCGATCTGCAGGACGCCCGTCAGCGCCGTGTGCTGCAGCCAGCGCAGGAACAACTGCTTGGGCGCCCGGCCGTGCCGATAGCCGCCGGTGTCGGCGCCAAAGAGCGGAAACCCGGCCGTCGGCAACGAAATCGCCGCCGCCACCGAGGCGGGCAGGCCGCCCGCGTGGCACTGGCCGTCGGTGGTGCATTCGCCATGTTTGACCCAACCGGCACACAGATCGCCCGGCCAGATCAACGAGGCGTTGACCTGGTCGCCCCACGCTGACTTGCGGCAGAGCAGCCAGCCACCGCCGGTCTTGGCGGCCCGGCCCGCGGGCTTTGGCAACTGGCTGGCGTAGGCCTCGTGGTAGCCGTGCTGATAGCCCTGGTGCATGGTGCGCTCGTCGCTGCCGTCGGCAAAGTTCCACGGCAGCCGCGCCGGGCCGATGCCGAGCACGATGTCCTCGCCGTAGTCCAACTTGAAGCCCTCGATGCCGAGATCGGTGTACTGCTTGACCAGGGACTGGAAGAACGCGCGCGCCGCCTGGTTGGTGAAGTCGACAGGTGGCCCCCATTTGAGCACCGTTGCCCACATGCCGACGCCGTTGACGAACCAGCCGTTTTGCTTGGCTTTGTCGAAATGCTTGGACTTCTGCTTGCCCGCGTAGCCGGGGTCGAAATAGGGCGTGGACCAGACCCCGAGACGCAGGCCGTCGGCGCGCAGTGCATCGATCATCGCCTTGGGGTTGGGGTAGAGCGCCGGGTCGAAACCGAAATCGTTGACCGCCACATCGTATGGCCGGTCGATCCACATCCCCGAGAGCGCGAGGTCATGCTTGCGCAGATCCGCGGCGTCTTGCAGCACCTCGGCCTGGTCCTTGTTCTCGTTGCGCCACAACAGACCGCCCACGGCCCAGCGCGCCGGCAGCAGCGGGCGGCCCGTGAGCTTCCAATAGCGGCTGGTCACGTCGATCGCCTGGTCGGCGGCAAGGATCCAGGCGACCAGTTCGCTGGTCTGCACGGTCAGCGCAATGCGCGCCGGATCGCTGGCGGCGACGTCGGCCACGCCGGCCCGAAACGTCTGGCCAAACCAGCCCCATCCGCGGGTGCCGACCAGCAGCGGGATGCGCACGTGCCCTTCGTTGCTCGAACCGTCGAGGTTGAAATCGGCTTCGAGTTGCAGCGCGCGCACCTTGCCGCGGTGCTGCGGCGTATCGAACATCTCGCCGATGCCGTAGTAGCCCTCGTCGGCTGGAGCTTCGATGACCTGGCGCACGTAGACCACCGGGCGTTCGCCCTTGTCCGCAGAGAATTCGCCCGCGGTGTACAGGTTCAGCGGTCGGAACACGACCTGGAAGCCGATGCCGTGCTGGGCCCGCACGAACAGCAGATAGTCGGGGCAGGGCTTGCCCTCAGCGCTGGCCTTGACGCGAAAGAAGGCGCCGGCCTGGTTCTGCTCGCCCATCGGGTGCGGGTTTTCGATGTGGTCGATCGCGTCGACCGCGCACCACTGCACGCCATCGGGCGGCGCGGTCGCCAGGTTGCTGGGGTTGTAGTTGACCTTGTCGTCGTACGCCTCGACGCGGCCCAGTTGCCACCGGCCGAGGTCAAAGCGCACGCGCGGCGCAGATTCTCCCGTACGTTGAAGTTCCATGGTTTTGGCGGCGCCGTCGATCGCCAGTTGAAAAATCGACGGCTCGCCCAACCCGAGCGCGGCAGCGTTTTGCGCCTTGAGGACGACGATGCCGGCCTTGGGGTCGCCGGCACCGTCCCACCACGTCGCCCAATTCGGAAAGTCGCCAGGGACGGCGTCGACGGCGACGTCGGCGATGGCGTCCGGGGCGCCGCCTGCGGCAGCGTCGGGTGCAGCGGCAGGACTCGCGCAGCCCCCGACGACGACAACTGCGGATGCGGTCAGGGCGGCAAGGAGAAGTCGCATGGCCACTGCGGGGCGCACCACGGCGCAGTGCAATGGTTGCCCGGCGCCGCCGGCCTGTCCAGCGGCATTGCGCGCCATGTTGTGCAGGTGGAGGCTTGCGACACGTATGGGCTTGCCCTCGGGGTGCGCCAACAACACGGTAGGAGAAGCCACTTCAACCGAAAGCGCATCCTCGAACCGGTTCTATGCCTGGAACTGAACCAGCACCGGCCCCCGCACCTGACCCTGTAGCTGACGCCGTCCGCCGCCACACGGCGCGCCTGGGCCTGGGCCCACCCGACCACGGCTCAGCTTCAATCCTGCCCTACCCCCGCCACCCCCTCCAACACCGCCAGACCGCCCGCATCCCACCCAGCCCCGTGGCTCCAAGCCCAGCGCCCGCGCCGGATCCACGCCGGCCGATGTGCCGCGGCCGATTCCACGATGGCCTCAAGCTCGGCTGCGCCCCGCTCGAACCGCAGCCGCAACCGCTCGCGGCGACCGTCGAGCGTCCACGCCGTCAGGCGCCACGGCTGGGGCAAGGCCGCGGCGAGGCGATCCGCGGCCAACAGCACCGACGCCTCTCGCTCGAACGCGCCGCCGCCCGCCGCCGCAGCGGGCGCGATGGGCGAGAACTCGTCCCAGCCAAACGCAGCCGCATAGCTTTCCCAGACTCCCCAACAATGTTCATGCGCGGCGCACCTGGCGCACTCGGCGCGCTTGATGGCGCGTCCGGCGTCCGCGGCAGGGTCAGGCGCGGCCGCGGCGGTCGCGACGGTCAACCCCTTGGCCCGGGGTGCGCGGGCCGATTCGTCGGTCTTGGGCACGACCCATGCTTCCAGCGAGCCCACCAGGCTCGCCCACGGCCCGGCAGCGCAGGGCGGAATGTCCTCCAACACCACGCGGCGGCGCAGTTCATCGGGCGCGTCCCAGAGCGGCGCCAGGGCGGCGACGACCTCTGCGTGCCGCGGCACCACGGCGTCGAAATGCTTGCGCGCGTGACCCGTCGGCCGCACGACGTTGACCACTGCCGTATCGGCGCCCTGCCCGAGCAGCCAACGCACGGTGTCGGCCAGGCGCGGCAGGTTCAGGCGGCTGGCGACCGTGGAGGTGGTCAGTTCGACTTCGAAATCTGCCTTGCATGCCGCTAGGTTCGCCAGCCCGGCGGCTGCCTCGACGAAGGCTGGCCGCCCCACCGAAGCATCGTGCGTCGCCGCGTCGAGGCCGTGGATCGACACCACAAACCGGTTGGCGCCGGCCTCGCACAGCGTCCTGGCGCGGCCCGCGTCGGCCAGCCGGCGGCCGTTGGTGACCACGCCTCGGCCCGCGAAACCCAAAACGCGCGCCAGCGCCAACATCCGCGGCAGCGCAGGGTGCAGCGTCGGCTCGCCGTGGGTGAACATGACGGCATCTACCGTGCCCGCGTGGTCGCGCAAGAGGGCGGCAATGACCTCAAACGGCACGACCGCCGGCCCGCCGTGGAACTCGCCGTCGACCTCGTTGCGATCCAGGCAGAACCAGCAGCGGTTGTTGCAGGTGAACATGACCTGCGCTTGCAACACAGCCTTGCGGCGCAGGCTTGCGCTGGCGGCAATGGACGGGGCGGGCGCGGTCATGGCGGCCCGATGCGGCTACTTGGACGGTGGGCGTGGCTCGCCCTGCGCGTCGTCGCTGGCGTCGTCGTCGGTGTCGGCGCCCGCGGTCTCGTCGTCAGTGTCGTCGGCGGGCGGTTCGATGGGTTCGGCGTCCTGTTGCTGCGCCTCCGCTTTGATGTCGGCTGGTGGCAGTTCTTCGGCGCCCTTGTCGGCTGGGCGATCCTCGGCGGGCGGCGACGGCGATCCAGGCGGCGAACTCGGCGCGGGCGCTTCTGCGGTCGGCACGCCGTGGTCGGGCTCGGGCAGCCGGGTATCCGGCACCTGGGCCTGCGCTGCGGCACACCCGCCCAGCAACGCACCCCACCACAACTTTGCCAATGCGCGCATCGTGCCACCTGGCGGCGCGGGCCACCGCCGCCAAGGGTCGCCGCGCCGGCCGCCAAAGTCAAACCTGCGCCCCGGCCGCGGGTTGCTCGGTCCGGCTTGACCGAGTTCGGCCAACGAGGGCACGCTACAGCCATGGCGACGCCGCTCGTCCTCTTGCGCAACGCCCACCTTTTCGACCCCGACGACGTGGGCTATTGCGACGTCTTGTGCGCCGGCGGACAGGTTGCCGCGATTGCCGACGGCCTGGATCTGCCGCCGGCGCATTGGCCCTGCGAGGTGGTCGACCTCGGCGGCGCGCGGGTGATTCCCGGCCTGGTGGACACCCACGTGCACCTGTGCGGCGGAGGCGGCGAGGCCGGGGCGCACACGCGGGTGCCGCGGGTCGAGGTGCCGCACCTGACCCTGGCCGGCGTGACCACCGCGGTGGGCCTGCTGGGCACCGACGGCACGACGCGGACGGTCGCGGAATCGCTGGCTTGCGCGCGCGCCATCGCGCACGCGGGGCTGACCACCTATTGTTATACGGGATCCTACGAATTGCCGTTGCAGACGCTGACTGGCAGCGTGCGCGGCGACCTCGTCCACAACGATCGGCTGATTGCCGTGGGCGAATTGGCGCTGTCCGACCACCGTTCGTCACAGCCGACGTACGAGGAGTTGCTGCGCATCGCCTCGGATTGCCACGTCTGCGGCCTGATGACCGGCAAGGCGGGCTTGCTGCACCTGCACCTGGGCGACGGCCCGCGCGGCCTGGCGCTGGTGCGTCGGGCGCTGCACGAGTCCGAACTGCCGGCGCGCACCTTCCACCCGACCCACGTCAACCGCAACCGCGCCTTGTGGGCCGAGACCAAGCAGGTCCACGCCGAGCGCGGCCTGTACGCCGACGTCACGGCATTTGAGGCCGACGCGGACTCGCTCGACGCGGCCGACGCGATCGGCGACTGGCTCGACAGCGGTCTCGACCCCGCGCGCCTGACGGCGAGCAGCGATGGCGGCGGGTGCCTGCCGGTGTTCGACGGCGAGGGCGTGGTGGTGCGCATGGAGGTCGGCCGCTCGATGGGGCTTTCCGATGCGCTGGTCAAACTGCTGGCGCAGGGCCGGCCACTGGCTGCGGTGCTGCCGGTGTTCACCCGCAACCCGGCGCGGCTTTTCCGGCTGCGCGGCAAGGGCAACCTGTCGGTGGGTTCGGACGCTGATCTGGCGGTGCTCGACGAAACGGGCCGGGCGCGCGATGTGCTTGCCAAAGGCCGCTGGATGGTGCGCGACGGCCGAGCGATCGTCTACGGGCCCTTTGACCGCCCAGCACCTTGAGAGGGTGTTTATGTTTGAAACGCCTGCTACGCGTAACCCGTTGAAGAGTTCGCAGGACTCTTCAACCCCGACATGCTTTGTTGTCGGTCGCCAGGCTCCCTGCGGCGTAGCTTGAGGCTACGCCTCAGTCGCCTGACAACCTCCGCCTCGCCTGTCGGGCGCCTGATTCCGCTCGCGACGGCAATCCAACATGAACACCCTCTGAGGAATCTCATGCAAAACGTGCTCGCCGAACTGGTCGACCAGTTGGCGCTGGAGCGCATCGACCGCGACCTGTTCCGCGGCCGCAGCCAGGATCTCGGCTGGGGCGCCATTTTCGGCGGCCAGGTGCTGGGCCAGGCGCTGTCGGCGGCGGCGCAAACGGTCGCCGAGGACAGACCGGTCCACTCGCTGCACGCCTACTTCCTGCGCGCCGGCGACGTGCGGCGGCCCATCGTCTACCAGGTGGACCGCATCCGCGATGGCCAGAGCTTCTGTACCCGACGGGTCATTGCCGTGCAGGACGGCACGCCGATCTTCAGCCTGGCCGCGAGCTTCCAGGTCGAGGAGGGCGGGTTCGACCACCAGGACCCGATGCCGCAGGTCGCTGGCCCTGAGGGGCTGCTCAGCGAACGCGACCTGGCCCACAGGCTCGGCGATCGCGTGCCCGAGCGCCTGCGACCGATGGCCACCGCCGTCCGCCCCATCGAGCAACGCCCGGTCCGGCCGCGCAACCCGTTGGCACCCAAGCCCTTGGAGCCGATCCGCCACATCTGGATGCGCGCCATCGATGCGCTGCCCGACGATCAGTCGCTGCACCGCTACTTGCTCGCTTACGCTTCGGATTTTTCGCTGTTGGGCACGAGCCTCGATCCGCACGGCGTGTCATGGCTGACGCCTGGGATGCACATCGCCAGTCTGGACCACGCGATGTGGTTCCACCGGCCGTTTCGGCTGGACCAGTGGCTGCTCTACGACATCCAGAGCCCGTCGGCGAGCGGCGCGCGGGGCCTGGTGCGCGGGCGCTTTTTCGACGGCGAGGGGCGGCTGGTGGCCAGCGTCGTCCAAGAGGGGCTGATCCGGCTGCGCGGGGCGGCCGATCGCTGACCGACAGAGCAGTTTCTCGCCGCTTGGCCAAGGGCCCGTCAACTGCGCCGCGACAGTGCCAACTTGTACACCTCGACATACTTCTGTGCCGAATTGCGCCACGAGAAATCGAGGGCCATGGCGGTGTGCTGCATCTGCCGCCATACCTCGGGTTGGGTGTAGTAGACCTCGAGCGCGCGGTCGATCGCCCACTGCAACCCGGTGTGGGTGTCGTGGTCGTAGGTGAAGCCGGTGGCCGTCTTCTCTGCCACCGTGCGCTGGGTCGCCGGCACCACCGAGTCGTACAGCCCACCGACGCCGCGCACGATCGGCAGGGTGCCGTAACGCATGGCGTACATCTGGGTCAGACCGCACGGCTCGTAGCGCGAGGGCATGACGATGCAGTCGGCACCGGCTTGCAGCACGTGGGCCAGATCGGGCTCGAAGCCGATGCGCACCCGCACGTGTTGGGGAAACTGGTCCTCAAGCGCCTGGTAGCGGTCCTCTAGCTGCGGTTCGCCCTTGCCGAGCAGGATGACACGCACCGAGCGGCTGGCGAGGTAGGGCACGAGATCCGCGAGCAGATCCAGGCCCTTCTGCTTCGAGAGCCGCGACACCACGCCCAGTACCGGGTGGCGGTCGTCGCCGTCCATCTTGGCCATGGCGAGCACGGTGCGCCGGCATCCGTCCTTGCCGGTCATGTCCTTGGCCGAGAACTTGTGGCTCAGGTACTTGTCTTTCGCCGGGTTCCACACTTCGGTGTCGATGCCGTTGAGGATCCCGAAGAGACGGCGGCTGTGGTGCTGGAGTACGCCGTCCAGGCGCTCGCCGAATGCTGGGGTGCGGATTTCGTCGGCGTAGCGGGGGCTGACGGTGGTGATGGCGTCTGCCGCCGCGATGCCCGCCTTGAGCCAATTCAAATGGCCGTAGAATTCCAGGCGCTCGGGGTGCAGAAAGCTCGGGTCCAAACCGATGGTCGCCAGTTCATGCAGCGGGAAAAGACCCTGATACGCGAGGTTGTGGACGGTCAGCACCGACGCCGTGCGCGGCAGCAGGCGCCGATAGGGCCCCTCGAGGTAGAGCGGCAATAGGGCCGCGTGCCAGTCGTGGGCATGCACGATGTCGGGTGGGCCACCAAGCAGGCGATGCGCGGTATTGAGCACCGCCCGCGCAAACGTCGAGTAGCGGGCTGCGTCGTCGCCGTGACCATAGATGCCGTCGCGGTCGAAGAGCACAGGGCAATCGACGGCGTAGGTGCTGACGGTGCCGTGATCCGGGCGCACGGCTTCGAATTGGCCACTGGTCAGTGCGTGCTGGCGCGGCTCGTCGGCGATGCGGAACACGCGCGCGTCGAGGCGGTGGCCGCCCATCCACACGTGCGAGATGGCGCCCGAGTCGACCAGCCGCGCCCCGCGCGCGCCGACGGTCTGCCGCACCTGGCGATACAGCGGCACAAAGACCGCTACGTCGTGGCCGAGTGCCGCCAGCGCCTTGGGCAACGCCGCGGCCACCTCGCCCAGACCGCCCGTCGACACCCACGGCGTCAGTTCGGCCGCGGCAAACGCAATGCGCATGCGAACTCCAATTTGTGCAGGTGCAGGGAAATGCGCCCGCGCTCTGCCCGCCGCCCCGGCTAGCGAATCGCGTCGTTGCTGTGCCGCGTCGAGCGCACGAAGAGGCCCTTGGCATTGGCGATGACTTCGCTGGTGCTCGGATCCTGCTCCAGCATCGACACCATGTCCTGGGCGATTTCGATCGGGCCCTCCTTGGGCACAAAGGTGCCCTTGGGCAGGATGATGATGCCCTTGTCGGTTACGAACGGAAAGCGCTTCTTGTCCGCGTCGGGGTCGAAGCCGATGGTCGTGCCCTCGCTGATGACGACATTGGTGTCCGCCAGCACGTTCTTGACCCAGCAATGCCGGCCGACGCGGTCGCGGCCGCAGAACACGCTGTTCTCGATGCTGGCAAAGCGGTGGAAATAACAGTCGAGCCCAGCGATGGTGCCAACCAGCATCGCGCCTGAAACGATGGTGCCCTCGCAGACCAGCGAGTCCACGACCTGGCCAAACTCGCGCTGCTTGCCGGCCAACACGAACTTGGCGGGCGGCAACTGTGACGGCACGCTGCGAATCGGCCACTTGCGGTTGTACAGGTTGAAGGCCGGGAGCACAGCGCGCAAGTCCATGGTAGCTTCGAAGTAGCTGTCGAGCGTGCCCACGTCGCGCCAGTAGGGTTTGGCGTCGGCGCTCTCGCCCGGCACGCGGTTGGTGGCGAAATCGTAGGTGAAGACCCGGGCGCCCGCCTTGACCATCTGCGGGATGATGTCCTTGCCAAAATCGTGTGAGCTGTCCGTCCGTTCCGCATCGAGCACCAGCACCTCTTCGAGCACCTTGCGCTTGAAGAAGTAGTTGCCCATCGACACCAAGCAACTGTCGGGCTGGCCAGGGATGGTCGCCGGGTCGGTCTTGGGCTTCTCCTGGAACCCAGTGATGCGCCCGGCCGCGTCGACCTGGATGACCCCGAAATGGTGCGCCTCCTCCTTGGGCACCGGAAACGCCGCCACGGTCAGATCCGCGTCCATGGCGACGTGGTGGGCCTCCATCTGGTCGACTGCGATCTTGTAGATGTGGTCGCCACCGAACACTGCGACGTGCTCCGCGTGGTCGTCGTGGATGAGGTTGAGGTTCTGGTACACCGAATCGGCGGTGCCGACGTACCAGTGTTCGCCGCGGCGCATCTGCGCCGGCACGGGTTCGATGAACTGGTCGGGCAGGATGCCGCCCAGGTTCCAGGTCACGTTCAGGTGGCGGATGAGCGACGAGGCCATGTACTGGGTGAGCACGTGGATGCGGTAGTAGCCCGAGTTGACGAAGTTTGACAGCACGAAATCGATGATGCGGTAGCGGCCGCCGAACGGTACGGCGGGCTTGGCGCGGTGCGAGGTCAAGGGCGCCAAGCGCGTGCCTTTGCCGCCGGCCATGATCATCACGAGCGTGCGTGCCATCGTCATCCAGGCGCGGCAGCGGGCCGCGGCGGGCAGTGTGGCGCAA
>Ga0194120_10001354_pt1 | contig 44984 bp, 35 predicted proteins | sample TA2MahCa65mmetaG_FD_148642 | JGI IMG/M metagenome (GOLD analysis project Ga0194120, IMG submission 148642) | Freshwater microbial communities from Lake Tanganyika, Tanzania - TA2015019 Mahale Deep Cast 65m | ecosystem: Environmental > Aquatic > Freshwater > Lake | place: Tanzania: Lake... | reverse complement strand
GGGCGGAGAACTATCCGGCGTGGCGGCCTATGGCCGAAACGTGGCTGGCGCGCACCAGCGCGGCGCAACGTCAGTTGACCACGATGCGGCTGACCGTTCAGGCCGACTTGCCCTAAAGGGATTTAGAGACAGGTTCTTGACGGGAGTATCGAATGACACAATCTGAATCACCCGCCGCCGAGGCGCCCGGCCCCGAGCCAGTGTGGACGTTTCGGGGATACGAGATGCGCCCGGCGGAGTTCAACACGGCGATGGTGCATTTCTATCGCGGCGAAGTCCAACGCTCGAACACGTGGCGCACGCGATTGGACAACACCACGAATTGGGCCGTCGTCGCCGCTGGCGCGGCCATTTCGTTTGCGCTCTCCGATCCCAATCATCACTACGGCGTGATCATTCTCGATACACTGCTCGTGACTCTCTTCCTTTGGATTGAGGCGCGGCGGTATCGCTACTATGAACTTTGGTCGCATCGGGTGCGATTGATGGAAACGGACTTCTTCGCCTCGATGCTCGTGCCGCCGTTTGCGCCGAGCCCCGATTGGGCCGAGAGCCTCGCCGAAAGCCTTTTGAATCCCGATTTCCCAATCAGCATGTGGGAGGCGTTTGGGCGGCGCTTCCGCCGCAATTACCTTTGGATATTTTTGGTGCTGGCCGCCGCATGGGCGCTCAAAGGGTTTCTGCACCCCACGCCGGTCGCCTCGTTTTCCGAGTTCATCGTTCGGTCGGCGCTCGGCCCGTTGCCGGGCTGGGTGATATTGATCATCGGGCTCGTTTACAACGGCGCGTTGTTCATCATCGGTTTTGCCACCGCCGGACTCAACCAAGCCTCCGGCGAAGTTCTGCCGAGGTGGGGTGGCGAGATTCCGATATTGAGCGCCGTGTGGCGTGCGATGCAAGTGCCCGAAACATCCACCTCGTTCAGCCGCCGCGCCGCCCAGCCCTCCCAGCGAACCACCCGCAAGCGCCAACAGCTGCTGGCGCTGATCATCTCGTCCAAGCCCAAGGGCATTGCCGACCGGGTGATGAAGGAAATGAAGCGGGGAGTGACTGCCCTGCATGGGCGGGGGATGTATGCCCAACAGGAGCGCGATGTGCTGATGATTGCGGTGACGGTGACGGAGATGCAGCAGTTGAAAGCAATGGCCAAAGCCGAAGACCCCAATGCGTTCATCATCGTGGCCCCGGCACAGGAGATATTGGGGCGAGGGTTTCAACCTTTGGAGGGGTGAACCGCCGCCCGACGTTCGCCGCCAGCCTCGTGGGAAGGTGGTACGGCAGGGTGTACCCGAGTCTCATCGAGCGAGACGGAGCGTGCTTGCCCCGCGCCCTCAACATCCTTAAAATGATGCCATTGTACTATTGCGGCACACATGGAGTGGTAATAGAATGACAGCGTAATCTACCCCAAAGGGATTGACAATCTCAAAAGAAAGGAAAGGTTCTATGTCAGCACCAACAGTCCGAAGTGACCACGACCAACTCCAGACTATTCAGAACACGTTCAGTCAGCAGGCCGATGCGATCTCGCGGATGAACCAAAACATCCGCTCACGCATGGAAACGCTGAAAGGCGGGGACTGGATCGGCGAGGGTGCGCGGAAGTTCTACAGCGAGATGGATGAGCAAGTGATGCCCTCGCTGCTGCGCCTGCAAAAAGCTCTGGCGGAGGCGGCTCGTGTCACGGCCCAGATTTCCCGGCTCTTCCAGAATGCGGAAAACGAAGCCGGCGGCGTCTTCAAGGTGTAGTCGTTGATATTCTCAAATCGCAAACCGGAGGTCTATCATGCCTGATGTAAGAATGAACTACAACTCGATGGAACAGATGCAGAAGACGTTCCATCAGGCCCACCAGCAGATCGATGAGACGTCGCGCGAGATGGAAAAAGTGGCTAAGTTGATGGAAGACGGCGCTCTGCTCGGCTATGCCGGAGACGCATTCCGCGAAGCCATTCGCAGCAAACTTGCCAAACGGCTGAAGGCGCTCGGCGAAAAGATGCAGGAATTGGAGCGCGACATTAACGGTGCGATCATTGCCACTCGCGACGGCGTTTCGACTGCTCAGAGCCGCTTCAAATAAACTGACGAGGAGATCGAACTATGTTATTTCAATTCATTCGCTCCCAAGTGGATAACGTGATGAGCGGCGTGGGCCAGCAACAGCAGATCGTTTCTGGCGTGCTCGACACGATCAAGGGCTATGTGCCCAAAGTGCAAGGCTCGTGGATCGGCGGCGACGCCGATGAGTTCGCCTCCGACGTCGCCCGCAAAATCGTTCCGGCCATGTTGGAACTGATCGCCGCCATCGCCGGCATCAACCTGAACCTGACGAAGGCCACAGGCATCATCGATCAGGCCGACAACCAATGCACGCAGCAAGCCCAGTCGCTCGGTGATTTGTTCGGCGGCATCTAGCCGGACGCCTCACGCGCGAACGGGTTCATTACTATTAGGATTAGGAGGATCTGACCTATGGCCGGACAAGTTGTGCAAATGGATTATGCCGTCATCAGCGACGTGTCCAAAGGGTTTGCTACGGCGAGGGATACTTTGCGGACGGTGGGCAAGGTGTTGGAAGTGCTGATCGGCATCTTGAGAGTGAGCGCCATGCTGGGTAACTTCATGGCCCCGGCTCTCATCCAATACCTCGAGGTCATCAAGCAGAAGGTGGAAAAGCTGGCTAAACTCTGCGATGAGTTCGCCTCCGACCTCGGACAGGCGATCAACGATCACAAGAGGGGCGACATTCAGGGCAAGCGGTACTTCGGCGAAGGTGTGCGCCGATAACCGGATGGGACGCAAAAAAGCGCAAGCCAATGCTGGCTTGCGCTTTTTGTTTTGGATGGCGATCACTGCCGCAACAAAACTTGAATGAGAATGTAGGCGCCGATACCGAGCACGGCTAACAAAACGATACCGAAGATGACGATTAGCACATACAAACGCCGGGGCACGGGGCGCTTCTCGGCGGGAGGGCGAGAATACACGGCGGCCAATGCGTTCGCCAGTTCGGTCACGTTGCGGTATCGCCCGCTGGGGGCAATGGCCTGCTCGACGATTTTCACTACCCCGGCGTGCTCCAGCTCTGGCCGTTCGACGGGCAGTGAGCCGCGATGCTGTGTGACGATTTCGCGGATCTGATCGTCGCGCTGAAGTTTCGACTCGAACGCCGCCTTGCCAGCCAGCATCTCGAACAGAATTGCGCCCAGCGAGAAAACGTCGGCGGAGGTGTTGACGCTTTTGGGCCGTTTGGCATTGAGCAGTTCGGGCGCGGTGTAGGCCGGCTCGCACAATTTGGCCCAGTTGTAAATGCTCTCGATTTCGTTGTCGCCGACGATGAAACCCAGATCGAGCAGGAGGGGCCGCAGGTGTCCCTCGGAGTCGGTGTCCACCAGAATCATGTCGGGCGAGAGGCAGAGGTGGCTTTTGTTCTGGGCTACAAGCGGTCGCAGAGAGTCGGCAACGGCGGTGATGATCCACGCCGCTTGGTAGTGCCATATCTGCGGGTTCTCCAGCATGAGGTCGCTGAGGAATTTTCCCTGAGCATGTTGGAACACGCTGTAGAATTTCGTTTCGCCGCGAAAGGAGATTTCGCCGTACGGTCGTTTGGAGGGCACCGGGTAAGGCGGAAGCGGCGCCGGGAGCATGGGGCGCGGAGTCGGCACGAAGGATCGAATGAAGGCGACGGGGCCGAAAGGTTTGTCGGCGAGGGAGTCGAGGGCGATGGCCTCCCGCTTCAACCGCTCTTCGCAATCATCGCCTTTATGCGCCACTTTCAGCAGCACAGTCTCTTTGCCGCGTTGCGCTTCATACAGCGCGGCGGTGCGCCACACTCTCAGCAACTTGAGGACTTTGAGGTCGCCGAGATATTCGCCGTAAACGAGGACGGGAAACCCTTCCTCCGCCGGGCAGTCTACCCGCTCGCACCACAGGTTGCCGTCGTTCGTGACCCGCTCGCATCGTTCGCAGAATCTATTCATGAGGTGTCAGCCTTTGTTGTTGGGCGTTCGCGCCAGCGAGGCGCGCATCCGCACTTGCGCATTTTAGAGTTTCAGTCCACATTTGGCGATAAGCCAAATGGGCTATGCAATTTGGTTTGACTTGTGAGAGAATAGATTGCGCCTATTGTAGGGTACGCCTTTCTGACTTGTCAACTCGATCACCCGCCCGTTTCATCGTCCATTCCTGTGGCGCGCGCCACTTCTAACACCGGAGAGTTGAGCCATGGCTGTCGAATACATAGATCGCCCGCCGCGAGTCCAACCGGAACTGCCGATTGCCGAAATCGAAATCCCCAGCCCGCCCGAGCAATCCAAAGGCGGTGATCAAGGGATCGTCACCCTGCTCATTCCGCTCATCACCATCATCGGCTTCGTCTTTGCTTCGGGCAGCGGCAGTCTCATGTTTATGCTCCCTATGGCGCTGGCGATGTTCGTCTCCATCGGCGTCTCGATTTTTCAGAGCGGCCGCGAGCGGAAAGAGTTTCTGGCGAAGCAAAAGGCGTATCAAGAAATGCTGGCCGCCATGCGCCAAGACATGGTGCGCACGCACAACACCCAGCGCATCTTTTACCAGCACAATTATCCCGACGCGAATACGGCGCTGGAGATCGCCGACCGCAAAGAAAAGAGCCGGTTCGGGTCACGGCTGTGGGAGCGCCGCTCCACCGATAGTGACTTCGGCGCAGTTCGATTGGGCGTCGGCGCCCGCCCATCCACCGTGATCTACAAATTGGGCGGGCAGGGGAATCCGCTCGACGAAGGGCCGTTGTGGAAAGATGCTCGCAAGTTGGCCTCCGACTCCCTCTTGCTCACCGACGTCTCCATCACCATCCCTCTTCGCCCGTTCGTCAAAGAGGAATCCCAAGGCAGCTCTTCGAGTGACGAAAATAAACCGGGCAACAAATCCATTCCCGCGCGCCACACCATCGGCATCTTTGGCAAGAACCCCACCCACACCGCCGACGTGGCCCGCGCGTTGCTCGCCCACTTCTGCTGTTTCCATTCTGCCATCGATACGCGCCTGTACGTCATCGGCCACCCGCACGGCAAAAGCAATTGGACGTGGTGCGAGTGGCTGCCGCACTGCAACGTGCGCGGCGTGGGCGACGACGATGACGACGCCACCAAACCCAAGCAATACGATCAACTGTGCTTCGTGCCGGGGAAAGACAAAGTCACCGCGTTTTGGAAGCGCATCAAACGCGAACTCGACACGCGGCAGGTGAAACTGCGCGATTCGGATGACGATGAGAAAAAGAATATCGGCGATGTGACTTTGCCGTTCATGCTCGTCGTTGTCGATCTGCTCGGTGAGACTCCGCCGAACTCCTCCCTCGCGGAAGTCGCCTCCGAAGCCGTCGTCCACACCATCAACCAATCCGGCCCCACACTGGGCGCGGCCATCATTTTCCTCGCCAATGATCCGGCCAAGATTCCCAGCGACTGTGTGGCAATGATGGAAGTGGCTTCGGTCGGCGAGAAAGTCGCCTTCCGATACACCGAAGTCGGACTCAACACCCCCCGCTACCTCGGCGACGCCGACACCATGAGCGCCGCCGACGCGCGCCAAAAGTTCGCCGCCCGCATCCGGCGGCTCGATCTGCGCCGCGCGTTCGGCGCCGACCTGCCGCGCTCGGTTGACCTTCTGCAAATGCAATCGGTGATCGACGGGCGGCGCGTGGCGACGGTGGACAAGCTTACCTTCAAAGAAAACTGGGAGCGGAGCATGGTGCCGCGCAACTCCGAATGGCTCAACGCTCCCATCGGCATGATCAGCGTGAAGGATGTGCGCAATCTGATCTTCTCGGCCAAAGAGGGCGGCGACGGCGTGCACGGCATGATCGCCGGAACGACCGGTTCCGGCAAATCGGAATTACTGCTTACCCTCATCGCCGAGATGGCGCTCAAATACGATCCGCGCATCGTCAATTTTGTGCTGGTCGATTTCAAAGGCGGCGCGGCCTTCGAGCCCTTCCGCCGACTCCCGCACGTCGTCGATATTCTCACCAACTTGCAGGCCAACGCCGTCGAGCGCATGTTTGTCGCCATTCAAGCGGTGATGGACGAGCGCAGCGCCTTGCTCGCCCGCAGCGGCATGAAAGACCTCGTCGAGTATCGGCAGAAAGCGCCGTACGCCCGCGACGAGACTCTGCCCAAAACCTTTCCGCACTTGTTCATCATCGTGGACGAGTTTGCGGAAATGATCACCGCCAACCCCGATTACAAATCGAAGTTCGAGAGCGTCACCCGGTTGGGCCGCGCCTTCGGCGTCACCTTGATTCTGGCCACTCAGCGCCCGGCGGGCGTCGTCACCGATCAGATGCGCGCCAATATGAAGTTCCGCATCTGCCTGCGCGTGGAAACGCCCGACGACAGCAAAGAATTGTTGGGCCGCCCCGACGCCGCCTTCCTGCCCAACATCGGCGGGCGCGGCTACATCCAAGTGGGCAACGATATTTTGCAGGGTGCGCAGATTGCCCGCGCTGGAGGCGATTACAGCGATGATCGCACCGAAGTTCTGCGCGATGTGATCTGGCTCGACGACGAGGCGCAAATGAGCGGCAAGGATGGGCAAGACCAGCCCGCCTATTCTGCGCTGGAAGTGGCCGAAGCGTTGGGCATGAAGCCCGGCGAGAAGCCCGGCACGTTGGTGGATTGGATAGTGGGTATCGCCGCCCTTCGCGCCAAACGAGACGGCGTCCCCCCGCAAAAGAAGCCGTGGCCCGATCCCCTGCCCGAACACCTTCCTCTCAACGAGCCGGTGGACGCCGAATACCTCAACACCGAGCGCACTATCGTTGATAAAAAGATCGTGATCGATCAGCGCATTGATGCGTGGCTGAATAACACCGAAGAGAAGTCGTTGTGGCAGCCGATGGATTGGAAAGCGCCGCCGCCTCTCCGCGCCGACATCGGCATTGTGGATAACCCGTATCTCGCCGAGCAACGCTTGCTTACCATCGATCTCTCTACCGATCCGGTGGTGCTCTTCGGGGCGGCGGGGCGCGGCAAAACCACCTTCATCAAAACACTGCTCATCTCGTTAGCCGCTTCGCGCTCGCCGAACGAACTGCACATGTACGCTCTCGACTTCGGGCGCGGCGGCTTGAAGACCGTCAAAGCCCTGCCGCATCTCGGCGCCTCCATCGACGCTTCGGAGACGGCGCGGGTGGATCAGATGATGCGCATGCTGCGCAACTTCGTCAATGAGCGGCAGGAACGACTCGCCAAATACATCAACCTCGCCGACTACAACGCCAAGAATCCCACGACGGCCTTCGCCGACATCGTCGTGGTCATCGACAACTTCGCCGAATTCAAAGAAAGCTACGAGCATCTCATCCCCGAACTCATGGCGCTCATCCGCGATGGGCGCGCCTTCGGCGTGTATTTTGTGATCACGGCCAGCAACACCAACGACCTCACCGGCAAGCTGTACAACTTGCTCACCCAGCGGCTCACCCTCACCATGCCCGACCGAATGTTTTACAGCGACATCGTCGGCTCGGGCGCGCCGAACTTTGATAACGTTCCGGGACGCGGCCTCATCGCTATCGCCGTGAAAGACAAGCCGGTGCCGCTCGAATTTCAGGTGGCCGCTCCCGGCGGGCCCGATGAACCGGGCGACGCCGACAAACTCGATCCGTATCAAGAGATCGCTCAGCGAATGGAGAAGGTGTGGCTGGCGATGGGCGGCAAACGCCCCTCGGCGGAACTGCCGCGCGCGCTCACCCTGCTCGATATGTTCGCGCTCATCGACGGCAAGCCCGTCACCGTCATCGGCGATCTCGGCATCGCCGAAAAGTGGAAGCACAGCATGGTGGCGAAGAATCAGGAATGGCTGCGCGGCGCGATCGGCCTCGTGAGTAGCAAAGAAATTCGCACGATGGTCTTTCAGGCGCAGGCCGACGGCGTGCACGGCATGGCGGCGGGCACCACCGGCTCCGGCAAGTCGGAGTTGATCCAGACTCTGATCAGCGCGATGGCGATTCGATACGATCCGCGCATCGTCAACTTTGTGCTGGTGGATTACAAAGGCGGCCCCACGGTCGAGCCGTTCCGCAAACTACCGCACTGCGTGGACATCGCCACCAACTTGCAGGGCAACGCCGTCGAGCGCATCTTCATCGCCATCAACGCCGAGATGAATCGGCGGTCGGACATTTTGGCCAAGGCCGGGGTGGCCGATCTCGTGGACTACCGGAAGAAAGTCATCCCCGATCTCAAACCCGGTTCGCCGTTCCCCAACACCTTCCCGCACCTCTTCATCATCGTCGATGAGTTCGGCGAGATGATCGCGCAGAACCCCGAATACAAAGGCAAGTTCGAGAGCATCACCCGGCTGGGTCGTTCGTTCGGCGTGTCGCTCATTCTCGCCACCCAGCGGCCATCGGGCGTCGTCACCGATCAGATGCGGGCCAACATGAAATTCAGAATCTGTTTGCGCGTGGAAACGGCGGAGGACAGCAAAGAACTGCTCAAGCGCCCCGACGCCGCGCGATTGCCGCAGATCGGCGGGCGCGGCTACGTGCAGGCGGGAACCGATCTGCTCACCGAAGTGCAGGCGGCGTGGTCGGGCGCGCCGTACGACGGTTCTGCCGTCAACGACCCGGTGTACGCCGCCGACGAAATTTTGCAGGCGCTCGACAAGCAAAACGACCCGCCGCGCTCACTGCTCGGCTGGCTCGTGGGCGCGTTGGCCGCCGAAGCCAAGCGGCAGGGCATCCCCAAACAATTCAAGCCGTGGCCGGATCCGATGTTGGAGAGGACGCCGATCAACGAGCCGGTGGACGCGAGTTACCTGCCGGAGATACCCGAAGATCGAGTCGTGATCAGCCCGGCGCTGGCCGCGTGGGCCGGCACGGACGCCGCCAACCCCGTTGCGCCCTCCGGCCTGTGGCAGCCGTGGAATTGGGACAATCCCCTTCCGCTCAAAGCCTCGATGGGCATCGTGGATGATCCGTTCCGCTCCAACCAGCGATTGCTCACCGTCGATCTGGCCGCCGATCCCATCATCGCCTTCGGCGCGAGCGGGCGCGGCAAAACCACGTTCATCAAATCATTGCTGTTCGCCCTCGCCGCCCAACGCCCGCCCTCGGAACTCAACATGTATGCCCTCGACTTCGGGCGCGGCGGCCTCAAAGCCTTGCGTCTTCTGCCGCACTGCGGCGCGACGATTGACGCCAGCCAGCCCGACCGTGTGGAGGCTCTCTTCCGGCTCGTGCGCGGGCTGATGAACGAACGGCAGGATCGACTGGCCCGCTTCGCCTCGCTTGAAGATTACAACGCCCAGCACAAAGACAACCCCGATGTGCTCTTCCCGTGCGTGATCATCGCCATCGACAACTTCGCCGAGTTCAAAGAAAACTACGAATACCTCATGCCCGATCTGCTCACCATCGTCCGCGACGGGCGGCAGTTCGGAATCTACTTCATCCTCACCGCCAGCCAAACTAACGACATCCCGGCCAAACTCTACAACCTGCTCACCCAGCGTTACAGTTTCACCATGTCCGACCCGACGGCCTACATTGACATCGTCGGGCGCGGGGCGCTCAGCCTCGCCAACGTGCCGGGGCGCGGCCTCGTCAACATCGAAGGCCAGCCGCTCGAATTTCATGTGGCTGTGCCGGTGATGGGTGCGGAGAAAGATCCGTTCATGCGCCTCGCCGAACGAATGGATAAAGCGTGGGCGGCGGTGGGCGGCAAACGCCCCTCGGCAGAAATCCCCCGCGCCATCACCCTGCTGGAGATGTATCAGATCATTTTGGGCCGCAAGATCGACCGTATCGGCGATCTCAAGATCGCCGAGAACTGGCAGCGCAGTATGCTGCCCGAAAATCAAGAATGGCTCAACGCGCCCATCGGGTTGATCAGTAGTAAAGAGATTCGCAACATGATCTTCTCGGCCAAAGCGGGCGGTGACGGCGTGCACGGCATGGCGGCGGGCACCACCGGCTCCGGCAAGTCGGAGTTGATCCAAACGTTGATCAGCGCCCTCGCCATCAAATATGATCCGCGCATCATCAACTTCGTGCTGGTGGATTACAAAGGCGGCCCTACAGTCGAGCCGTTCCGCAAACTGCCGCACTGCGTGGACATCGCCACCAACTTGCAGGGCAACGCCGTCGAACGCATCTTCATTGCCATCAACGCCGAGATGAATCGGCGGTCGGATATTTTGGCCAAGGCTGGGGTGGCCGATCTCGTTGACTATCGGAAGAAAGTGATTCCGACTCTCAAGCCCGGCTCGCCGTTCCCCAACACCTTCCCGCATCTCTTCATCATCGTGGATGAGTTTGCGGAGATGATTACGCAGAACCCCGAATACAAAGCCAAGTTCGAGAGCATCACTCGGCTGGGTCGTTCATTCGGCGTGTCGCTCATCCTCGCCACTCAGCGACCCTCCGGCGTCGTCTCGGATCAGATGCGCGCCAACATGAAGTTCAGAATCTGTTTGCGCGTGGAAACGGCGGACGACAGCAAAGAAATGCTCAGCCGCCCCGATGCCGCCACACTGCCGGCCATCGGCGGACGCGGCTATATTCAGGTAGGCGGCGGCGGCCTCTCGGAAGTGCAAGCCGCGTGGTCGGGCGCGCCGTACGATGAAGCGAAGCCCGATCCCGTTTATTCCATTGATGAGATTCTCGAAGCGCTCGACAAGCAAAACGATCCGCCGCGCTCACTGCTCGGCTGGCTGGTGGGTGTGTTGGCGGCGGAGTCCCGGCGGCAGAAAATCCCCAAGCAGTTCAAGCCGTGGCCCGATCCACTGCCCGAACAACTGCCGCTCAACAAGTTGGTCAACTCCGAGTACATCCAAAACGGGCGATTGGGCAAAGAGACGATCATCAACTCGACGGTGGCCGCGTGGATCGATAACGCCGATGCGAAGCCGCTGTGGCAGGCGCAGGATTGGACGAAGCCCGTTGCCCTCGGCGTGCCCATCGGCATTGTGGACAATACCTTCCTCGCCGAACAGCGCATCCTCAACATTGACCCGTCGGGCGATCCGATTGTCATCTTCGGCGCGAGCGGGCGCGGCAAATCCACCTTTCTCAAATCACTGCTCATCGCGCTGGCCGCACAGCGCTCGCCCGCCGATCTGCACATCTTCGCCCTCGACTTCGGGCGCGGCGGCCTCAAAGCCCTGCGCAACCTGCCGCATGTTGCAGGTATTGTGGATACGAGCGAAGAGGAGCGCGTCGAGCGGCTCATCCGCATGATCCGCACCATCATCGATGATCGCCAGCAGAAGACTCAGGCCTTCGACTCGCTGGCCGATTACAACGCCAAGAATCCCGACTCGCCCTTCCCGCCGGTCATCGTCGTGGTGGACAACGTCTCCGAATTCAAGGAAACCTACGAACGCTATCTCGGCGATCTCATCGCTCTCGTCCGCGATGGCCGATCCTTCGGCGTGTACTTCGTGGTGACGGCGACACTCACCAACGACGTTCCCACCAAACTGTTCAATCTCCTCACACAGCGACTCACGTTCACCCTGCCCGACGCTTCCGATTACAGCACCATCGTCGGGCGCGGATGGGTGCCGTTCAACGACGAACCCGGGCGCGGGCTGGTGGTGGAAATGGTGGACGAACGGCCTCAGCCGCTCGAATTCCACACCGCCATTCCCATTGGGGATGGCGACACCGATTACTACCGCGAACTGTCCAACCGTATGTCGCGGGCGTGGGCGGCGCTCGAAAGCGCGACGCCGCCGCTGAGAACCAAACGCCCGAAGCCGGTGGAGCCGCTGGCGAAGTTCATCGACGTTGCCAGCGTTCTGCCGCCGCTGGGGCAGGGCATCGACAACAAAGCCGTGCCGGTGGGCCTCAACGATCTCGACCGCGAACCGACGATGATCGAGTTCGGGGCCAAAGGCCCGCACTGGCTGGTGCTGGGGCCGCCCGTCACCGGCAAGACGACCACCGTGCGTTCGCTCGTGCTGGCGCTGGCGCATTGCTACCCGCCCGACAAAGTGGCGATGGTGCTCGTCGATCCATCGGACTCGTCGCGGCGCTTCTTCAACTTCGGGGCCAGCGCCGACAACTCGCTCGACAAACTACCGCACGTTTTGGCCACCGTGACCAACGCCAAAGAGATGGACGAGACGGTGAAACGGCTTCGCGCTGAATACGATGAAGAAGTGATCATGCGCTTGCAAGGGAAATCGGATGTGTTCATGGCGCAGAACAATCAGGCCAGATCGATCTTCGTCATCATCGATCACTACGACGACGCCGAATCGTTCAACAAAGGCGGCGCGGGACTCGTGGGCCTCTCGGAGGTGGGCAAGGGCAAGAACATGCACCTCGTCATCTCCGGCTCGATGAACATCATGCGTAACAGCATGGATGAACTGCGCAAGCGAACCGAGTCGGCGCGGTACACACTGGTGCTCAACGATTTCGAGGCGGTGCGCTTTATGGGCGTGCGCGGCAGTTTCTCGGTGAACAAAGAGCTGCCGCCGGGCCGCGCTTTCCTCATCAAAGCCGTCACTGCCTCGATGGTGCAGATCGCCACGCCGTATGTGGAAGGCAAGAACGGCCTCTCGGCCGAACAGCAACTCGATGGCCTCATCGGCGACATCCGGGCGCGGTATCCGCTGAAGGCGCGGTGGAGTTATCACGCCAAAGATTTGGCCGCGCTCGATGCGGCGATCAAAGGCGAGGGCGCGGCGGCGGCGGGCGAAGGCGCGGCGGCTCCCGCTCCGGCGGCGGTGCAAGAGGCCGCAGCGGCGCACAATGAAGCGATGGCCGAGTTGGAGAAACTCATGGCCATGCAGGCGGGCATGGCCGCGCAAATGGCGGAGGTGGCCGAAGCCAACCCGGCCAACTTTGCCAGTGTGACCATCGAAGCGCCCGACAACGGCGATACACCGGCAGAGAAGGAAGCCGAGTCGGAGGCCGCGCCGAAGAAGGGCAAGAAGAAGTAGGGTCGGAGGATGATCGATTATGGACAGAATGACCATCACCATTGAAATTTTGCCCAACCAAATCGGCCCCAAGCGAGCCAACGTGCGCAGCAGCCTCGTCGTCGGCAACTTGCTCACCTCGATCAAAGACAAGTACAACCTCGACGGCAATTTTGTGCTGTTGACGAAGGGCGACCGAAAGCCATTGCACGTGGATGCGCCATTGGATCAAGAAGGCGTGGCTGACGGGAGTGTGCTGGTGTGTGCTCGCGTGGTGGAGGCCAGCGGCACGTTGGACGCCATCAAACGGGGCGAGCGGGTGACCCTCAGCAAAGGGTTCAAACAAGTGTATGTTTTGGAAGAGCGCCAGTTGGCGCAATATGACATTCGCTGGCAGCCGGCCATCATTGGGCGGAAGGATCGGCGCAACCCCTCGAACAACAAATTGCTGGCGGTGGATTTGGAAGACGCGGAAGACCCGCCGACCGTCTCGCGGCATCACGCTTGCATCACCGAGAAGGATGGCGCGTTCTTCATCGAGAGCATCGCCGACAACAACCCAACCTATCTCGGCGATCAGCGGTTGAAGATGGGCATGAAGTATCCCCTGCCGGTCGGGTCGCGCATCCGCGCGGGGCGGGTGACGCTGACGTTTTACATCATCAGTTGACGACGTTGGGAAACGCAACGGGGCGGACTGGAGTGTCCGCCCCGTTTTGATTTGGAGGCAGCTATTACGGGCAGGGCGTGCCCGCCAGTTGCAACGCGGCGCAAGCGGCGGTTGCGTCCAGCGTGGGCGCGGGGAGCGTGTCGGTGGGCGGGGCAGTGGTAGCAATATCGGCAGCCGCCGGTAATGGCGTGGCCTCGAGCGTGGGCGTGATGGCGGCGCGCGCGGTTTTGGCGGCATTGCTCTGAAAGGTGGCCGCCGCCGACTGTGTCGCGGCAACGTTGGTGATGCCGCAGGCTTTGATGTCTTCTTTGCCCACGCCGTTTTGCGAAAGCAGAGTCCAATACTTGGCGAAATCGTTCGATGGGATCGGCGAGCCGGTGGTCGGCGAGGGCTTGTCGATCTCGATTTGGAGCTGCGTGCTTTTGTCGAAGTGAATAGACTCTGCGCCGATCTGCGTGCTGATGCCGCACTCGCCATCGAAGCAAGTGGCGGTGAAACTGTTGTCGGTGACGAAGGCCAGCCCCATGCATCCGCGAATGGCGACCGTCACCGGCAAATTGGCGAGACGGATTTCCGCCCCGCGAGAATAGGGGCCGGTCTGCACGACGATGTCGCTTCCGGTGAGCAGTGTGAGTTGAATCAGTTTCTCGGTGACGACTTCGAATTGCAGTTGTGTGTTGCCCTGCAAATAGATGTTGCCATCGGCGGTGATCTCCGGCGCGTTGTATCGCAGATAGGTGACGGCCACGTATCGCGTTTCGCTCGGCGGGGCGACGATCAGCTGCCGCTTCTCGTCGGTCACAATATCGAGCTGGCTGTCGCCGCGAAACACTTTGGCGATCTCGCCGCTCACGGCGGTTGGCACGGCGGTGGGGGGCAGGGTGCTGGTGGGTTCCGGCGTGGGTGTGAAGGCGGCCACCGTTTGTGTTTGGGCAAACGCAACACCGGTGGCTTGGGCGAGGCTGGTGGCCGTGCCCGCCGTGATGCCGGTGAAGAACGTGTATCCGAAGAAAAGAAGGGCTAGCGCAACGATGAGCAAAAACCCCATGGGCACGGCGACGGCCAGCGCAACCAAAATGGCGCGGCGGCCTTGATCGCGCTGATGGGTTTGAACGACCTGCTGTTGAAAGTTCGCTTCATTGAGTGAGCGCGAGGGGTCTTCGGTTTGCAGGATGGCGAGGGTGATGTTGTCCACCTCTTCGCCGACGGGGATGCGCCCCAGCGCAATGCTCATGATGCTTCGCGCCGCTTTGTCGCCTTCCTGCGTGTTCAGCAGGCGCACGATTTCTTCGTCGGTGACCAGCCGCTGATTGGTGGCAAACGTTTTCTTGATCAGCCCATCGGTGCAGAGCAATACCGAGTCGCCCAGTTCGAGGAGGATGCCGTCGCGCCCGAGTTCGTTGGCTGCGCCGTAGTCGGTCGTGTCGAGGTAAATGCCGTTGTCAACTTGAATCGAATCTTTGATGCCGAGCACGCGCATCACCCGGTTGGCGTCGGGGTTGGCGGCGGCGGCTTCGGCGCTCATCTTGCCCGTCCACACCATCACGTTGGCAAAAGTGTGATCGCGAGTGAGTTGCGCCAGTTTGCCTTTGTGGCTGAGATAGATTCGGCTGTCTCCGGCGTTGGCGATAAACAGGCGCTCGCCGTTCTCGACAGCGGCGGCTACCATCGTGCAGGCCATGCGTTCGCCCAAATCGAGGCGTGTGGCTTCGGCGAACACGGCGTAGTTGGCTTCTTTGAGCGCGTTGCCCAACAGCCGGATCGTTTCCATCTTGTCGTCGTCGCCAAGACTGCGCCGGATGGCGCTGAAGAACGTGTCGATGGCGAGCTGAGCCGCGCGCTCCCCGCGCGCTTCGCCGCCCACGCCGTCGCACACCACTGCCACCGCCAGCTTGCGCCCACCGCTGGTGACAATGTTCGTCGTGGCGCAGCGATCCTCATTGTACTTTCGCCCGCCCGGGTTGCTGTCACTCCCCAACAATATTTGCGACATCCTGTCGGCTCCTGCGTTGTTGATGATGCCTGTCTCGTAGTTGGTTAGGCGTTCAGCATCCTGAGCGAAGCGCCGATGCTTTTCGGCGCGAAGTCGAAGGATGCGGTTTTGATGCGCGCCCTTCGACTGCGGCGAAAACGGCACCCGCCTTCGCTCAGGGCGCTTTCGTGATGATGGGTCACCCCTGAAACTTCCGCCAATCGTCGTCTTGCGAATCGCCGATGATGAAAGTGCGGTCGATGCTCGACGAGCCGCGCGGCTGCTCTTGGCCTCCCTGCAAATTGAAGCGCAGCTTCACGCCCAACTTTGCCAAGTCGCCCAAAATGACCTCGTCACCGTCGCGCAACTGCACCGGGTCGTTGGGCTTCAGCCACTCGCCGTTGATTCGCGTGCCGCTGCTGGAGTTGTTGTCGGTGATGATGAATGAATTGTTGTCGAGCTGGATGGTGCAATGCACGCGGCTCACCGAACTCTCTTCGCCGGGATAGAACACGATGTGCGCCGATTTGGGGTTGCGCCCCAAAATGGTGATGTTCTTGGTAATGTTGAACTCTTCGCCGATGACCCCTTTGGGGCCCTCCAACACCGTCAGCGTTGCCAGACCCTTTTCTCTCACGGGGGCGCCGCCGATGAGTGTGGCCATGGGCTCGGGGCCGCTGGCCGCCGCCGCTTGCTGTTTGGCTTGTTTGGGGCGCATCGCCACTGCCACAACGCCGACCACCAGCACTACGCCCGCCAGCCCCACGCAAACGACGACGCCGAGTATTGCGCCATACTGTTTCAGAAATTCTTGTGTGGGATCGGGAGGCGGCGGGGGCGGCGGCAGAATCACTTCGACATTCACCGTCGCATCGCCGCTCGCCTCGACATTCAACTCGTCGGTCACCCGCACTTCCACGCGAGAGGTGTTCAGTCCTTCGGTGACGATGTCCGATATGTCCCACGTGAACTCGACTTGCGTGGCATCGGGCGGCGGCGACACTTTGTCTTGTAGCACATCGCCCACATACAGCTCAGCCGATTGGATCGCGCGCGGGCTCGTCCCTTCGGGCCAACTCACATCGGCGCGCACGGTGACGGTGTTGACATCGAACGTCAACGTCGTTCCGTCTGCGCCGCGCGCCGCTTCACGGCGGATAGTGTCGCCGGGAATGGGGGCGACGATTTCCACCGTCGGCGCTTTCACCGTTACTTCGTAACTGCCGGTCAACCCGACGGCTGGCGGCTCCGGAGCGTTGATTGTGATCTGCCGTTTCCCCGATTCTCCCAACTGGCTCCGATACGCCACAGTGTACACCGTGCGCTGCGCGGCGATGGATTGATAGACGTTGCCGGTGGCGGTGGCAATGGTGTTGCGATCCAGCGGAACATAAACGCCGGTTGCGCCGGAGGCCAGCACTTGCAGAGGCTGGGCGTTGAATTTGCTGAGATCAGTTTGGAAGGTGTGAATGGTGATGAACTTGTCTTTGGCGGTGAGGGCGAGGTTCTGCGCCGAACTCACGGCCACCGTGTTGCTGGGGTCTTCGATATAGCGAGTGATGAAAATGAGGGCGGTCGTCTGCGTTCCCGGCGTGGGCACGAGTTCGGCCATTTTGGTCATGCCGTCTTCCACCCCAAGCAGGCCTTTGGTGGAGCCGTTGCCGCGCTGGAAGTTGGAGTTGGCGGCCCAGTTCGTCAGCTCGAGGCCGCTGTGCGTGGGCGGCAGAAGCACCAGAGTCTGATCACTGGCGATGTTTTGGCGGCCCAGCACCGTCACCGTGTCGATACCATCGGCAAAGTAACCGCCCGTCACCAGAGTTGAGATGGCGAGGCGGATGTTGTTCAATCCGAAGGATTGATAATTCGCCAGCCGCCCCAGATCGATCACAAAAACAATATTGACCGGAGCGCCGGTCTGCGGCGTCACTTCGATATCTTCGACAAGTTGGCCGTTCTCGAACACCGAGACATTGCTGTTGTTGAGGTTGGCAATGGCCTGATTGTTCAAGTCAACGGCGCGCAGGGTGAACTGCACATCGGGGAAGTTGCTGGCATCGACGCCGGTGATGAAGAACGTGCTGCCGCTCTGCGCGTGCGAAGCGAAAGGCAGGGCGAAAAGACTGAAGAGAAATACAATTGCAATAGCGAGGCGATGAAATTTTTTGGGCATGGCTCTCCGTATTGGCGACAGGCAGGGTTAGGGCGACCCACTCCGGTTGGCAGAGATTCTAACTCACATACGCAGTAGTCGGGGCCGTTTCACCACGAAGGCACGGGGGCACGAAGAAACATCAAGAAGAACTATGTGATTCTTTGAGCCTTCGCGCTTTTGTGGTGAAAACCGCTCCGGGTGCGCAAGGTGCGATTCTATGAGGTTATCGAAATGTTGCAAGCCCCTGTGAGGAACAGCCTCCCGAAAAAAATACAGGCAGAGACCGTTGGCGGAAGGCGCATTGTCTCTGCCTGTGCGTTGCAGAAGCGGCCGCTCTATCGCGCGAGCGACGACGAGGCCAGCATCTTATCCACAGCGGCCACGCCCGGCCCCGCGTTGTGGAAAGTGGAAAGATACGCGGCGGCATCGTGAGCGGCCGGCCGCACACTGCCATCGGCAAAATTGGTGAGGCCGGCGTCAGGCCCGCCCAAGCCGCCCGCCGGGTTAAGCAACGCGCCGAACACCGGATCGATCCCGAACGCCTCACCCACAATCTGCCTGAACTGCATTTGCTGAGTGGAGCCGAGAAACTCCGGCTGAATCCCCGAAGCGTTGGGCGGCAGAGCCAACCTGGAGTCCGGCACGGGCGAATGGTTGTCGGCGCAGAGTGGCTGAATCCCCGAAGCGTTGGGCGGCAGAGCCAACCCCTTCGAGGCCGCGTTGGACTGCGCCTGCCCGCGCACCTTGAGAAACTTTTCGTATTGCGACTTGATCTCTTCGTACGACTTGCCGCGCAGTTTGGCGATCTTGCGCAGCACCTTTTCTAAATCTTCGCCAGTGGGATTCTTCGACAACTCCAACAGCGCATCCCGCAGCTCCGGCGAGTTCGCGCCTTCGAAAGACTGGACCGCAAGATTATTGAGATAACTCTCGGTGAAGAGTTGATTCGGATTAGTGGAGATCAACGGGTTGCCGCCGCCGGCCCCGCCGCCCGATGATCCACCCGACCCGCCTCCCGATGATCCTCCAGAGTCGCCGCTCGATGCGCCACCCGTCATCGCGCCCGCGCCGGCCATGACCCCAGCCGCGCCGCCAAAATCGCCTGCGCCTCCCGATGATCCTCCAGAGTCGCCGCTCGATGCGCCGCCCGTCATCGCGCCCGCGCCGGCCATGGCCCCAGCCGCGCCGCCCGATGACCCGCCGCTCGAACCTCCCGACGCTCCGCCGAAACTGGCCATCGTCGCCGCCCCTGCATCTCGGAACGATTGCTCGCCAAACTCATCGGCATCGCCCCTGCCGCCGCGATTGAACAACCGCGACACATCGTCTTCGGCGGTTTGCATGAGGCGGCTGATCTGCTGGGTGACGCGGCCGGATTCCTCCATCGCGCGCACCAATCGCTGCAATGCCGGGATGACATCGGAATGCATCTCCCGATAAAACGCATTCGCGCCCTGCCCGATCCAGTCGCCGCCCTGCAAAGTATCCACGTTACGCTTGATGTTTTGCAGAGTCCGGCGCGAGGCGTCGGCTTGCTGGCTGAAGATTTGAGCGATCTGGCCGAGAGAGTCGTGATCGGCTCTGACTTTGGGGGCTGACATATGTGGTGGCTCTCCTTGCGTGTCGTCGTTAATTGCAGGGCCGCAGATAGAACTGTATCTTCACTTTTGGCCCCAGCCCGATGATCATTCCGTCCTCGAGCGGAACGGCTACGCCCGGTTGTATCTTCGCGTCTTTGACGATGACACCGTAAGTGCTTTTGTCGTCGGTGATGTGGAAGCGTCCGTTGGTGAAAGTGATCATCGCGTGATGTCCCGAAACGCCGAGCGTGTTGTCAACTTTGACGACCAGATCATTGTCCTCTCGACGCCCAATTGTAAATGGCGACTTGGTCACCTCTGCCGACATACGCAGTAGGTCTGCGGGGGCATAGCCTCTGATGCAGGCTTTGGGCAGGGACGATGCCGCAGGCTGAACGGGCGGGGCGGGGCGCTGAACGGGTTTGGGTTCGCGCTCCGGCGCGCGGCGCGGCGCTGGGATCACCATCGAATCGTCAATCGGCGCGGCGCGTCGTTGCTTTTCGGGCAGCACCATCTCCACCGTTTTCATCTTGGCTGAGGGCTTCGGCATCACCATCCACACGATGACGGCGAGGCCGATGAGCGCAACACCGCAGAGCAAAGTGACGCCGACCAGCGCCAGCGGAGTCTTGCTGATCCATTGGATGGCTTGATCGAGGGCGTTGGGGCGCTCGTACTGAATCTCGTCCGAGGTCGCCTGGGCCAGCACCACGTTTTCGCCGTCGAGAGCCTGCACCGTGACCTTGTACGATCCCGTTTCCAAGTTTTCAACTGGGATAGTGAGCGGCTCTCCGGCGGGGATGGTTTGAGTGCTGCCCGGCACGGTGGTGTTGCCGGTCATCGACACCAGCGAAATCTTGAACTTCACCACGCCTTCCAAGTTTTCGCTGTTTACTTCGATGACGAATGCGGGCTGATCGCCTGTGGACAATTCAACTTGAGTGATAGCCAGCGCAGATTGGGGCGGCTCGAATTGGAAGTCGGCTCCGGTTTGCGATAGCACCTGCCCTTTGCTGTCGATGGCCGAGACGATGAGCGTGTACTCTTCGCCCTCATCGAGATTGTTGGCCGGGACTTTGTAAGTTTCGGTGAACTCGGTGACTTCTTGCGTGACCACCGGGTTGCCGGTCTTCTTGCTCACCACGCTGATCGTCAATTGGCTGATGAGATCGGGGCTGACGATGATGAGGTTGAAGGTGAGGCCGCCTGCGGTGGACTGCACCGTGCCTTTGAGGCTGATCTCCGGCGGGCGCACAAAATCTTGATTCGACACGAACGTGACCGGTTGAGACTCGATGATCGTGCCATCTTTCAGAGTCACGCTGAGGTGCGCGGCTTGTTCTCCGGCGGGCGGATAGACGGTGGCCTTCGCCCGCCACTGCACGTTGAGGCCGTTCATGATGTTCTCGAAGGCGAACACCAACTCATCCTGCTCGCGCATCGAAGCGAGGCCGCCAGTGGCAGAAGCCAGCGAGTCTAATTCCTGCTCGGTGGCCGAATAGCCTTTCAGGCCCACACTGTAAATCATGATGTGATTCTGTTTGGCGAGGTCGATCACATCCTGCGGCAAACGGTTGCCGCAAGTGTCGGTGCTGGCGGTGACGATGATGACCGCCCGCCGCCCCGATGCGCCGCTGAGTTTGCTCACCGCTTCGTAGGCTCCGGCATACAAACATGAATTGCCGCTGTTCTTGGCCGTGATCTTTTTGCGAATCGTCTCGGCCACTTTTTCGCCGTCTTTGGTGAAGTCCTGCGCCGTCTTGGGCTGATCGTCGAAGGTGACGACGGCGAAGTTCGAGCCGCGCGGCGCTTGCCCAATGGAATCGGCCAGCGCGGTGCGCGCGGCTTTGAAGGCCGGGCTGGCGCTGAAGGCCGCCATCGTTTTGCTTGCATCAAGCAGAAAGACGATTGACCACGGGTCTTCGGCTTTGCTGATTTGCGCGTTGAACGATTCGCCGTTCCCCAAAACGACGAACCCAGTCTCGGCTTCGGCAGTGGGCAACACTTCGCCCTGCGCGTCGAGGATGGTGAAGTCGAGCTCCAACGCGAGGCCGGGCAATCCGGCTTGGTTCTGCACTTGCGTGGGGCCGCGCATATCGTTCACGTAGGCCGATGGCTGATCGGCCTGCGCGAATACGACAGCGGGGAGCAAGAGACTGAGCAGGATGATAAGGGCTAGCAGTTTGGATTGGGTTGATGGTTTTCGCATAGGCCAACCATTGGAAAGGGATCGTTGGTGCGCGTGGCGATTTGACACGGCAATTATACGTTACCACGCCCCGAAGTCACAATTGACCCGAGTCCCATTCGGAGCAGGGCCGGGCTCAGTGTCGGCGTCACACCGGGAAATTGATTCTTGACAGGCCGCGCCGAAACTGCTATTATCAAAACATACCCATTGGTATGTATTTGTCGTCATGTACGCAAAATCCACAGCGACGATTGCCAGCATTTTGAGCGCGGCTCAGACTCTCTTCCTCGACAAGAATTATGCCGACGTGACGATGACTGAGATTGCCGATGCGGCCGGCGTGACCAAAGGCGCGTTGTATCACCATTTTCCTAGCAAGGAGTCGTTGTACCTTGAGATGATGCACGCCGATTTGAAAGAGAAGCAAGCCATATTCAAGTCGGCGGCGGAGAGCGCGGGCAGTTGCCGCGAACGCATGAAGCGAGTGGTGGAGAGTTTTTTGCAGCTGCCGCCTCAAAAACGCGAGCTGATCAAACTCGTCCGGCGGGACATCAACATTTTTCGCAACCCCACCCGCGAGCGCCTCGTGCGCGCGTATCAATCTGCATTGCCGGAGCAGGTGGAGAAAATTGTCCGCGACGGAATACGCGACGGCGAGTTGGCCGACGCCGACCCGCGTTTGCTGGCGTGGATGCACGTGGCGCTGGTCGAAGTGATGATCACCGATTACGCGCAGAAGATTTTTAGCGATCGCGCGGCGATGGCCGATTACGTGGTGGATTTGTTTTTCAGCGGTGCGGGCAATACACAATAACGAGGAGTCATTCGATATGGCGAAGATGTTTGTCAACGGGCAGTGGGCTGATGCGTCGAGCGGTGAGACGTACGAGGTGAAGAGCCCGGCCAACGGGAACGTGGTGGACTCTGTTCCATTGGCGGGCAGAGAGGACGTGGACGCCGCCGTGAAGGCGGCGCAGGCCGCCTCCGCCGCATGGGCCGACACCTCGCCCGATGATCGCGCCGCGCTCCTCCGCAAAGGCATTCAGGCCGTCGAAGCGCAGGCGAAAGAGATCGCTGCACTGCTCACCGCCGAGCAAGGTAAGCCGCTGTTCGAGGCGTCGGGCGAACTGCATCACTTTTTGCACGGCATGGAATTTTATGCCGGGATGGCGAGCAAGATTCGCGGCGCGCAAGTTCCACTGCCGCCCGCGCTCGGCAAACATGCCTACGGCCTCGTCCTCAAACGCCCGGTGGGGGTGTGCGCCGGAATCGTCCCGTGGAATTTTCCGCTCACCCTCATGGGCACCAAAGTGGGCCCGGCGCTCATCGCCGGAAACGCCATCATCCTCAAACCGGCGAAGACGACTCCGCTCGCCACACTCAAGATCATCGGCCTGCTCAACGAAGCCGGACTCCCGCCCGGTGTGTTGCAATGCCTCACCGGATCGGGAAGCGTCGTCGGCGAACATTTGATCACGCACCCTGCTGTGCGCCGCGTTGCGCTCACCGGATCATCGGAGACGGGGCGGCGGGTGATGCAATTGGCCGGGCCGGATTTCAAACGCGTGACGCTCGAACTCGGCGGCTCCGACCCGTGCATCATTTGCCCAGACGCCGATGTGAAACGCGCGGTGAGCGGCGTGGTGGTGGGCCGATATTGGAATGCCGGACAGCAGTGCCTCGCGGTGAAGCGGCTGTATGTTTTCGAGTCGGTGTACGACAAGTTTGTGGAAAGTTTGGCGGAGAAGGTAGCCGGGTATCGCGTGGGCGACGGGGCGACGAAACCGGAGAAGCCGTTCATTCGAATGGGGCCGCTGCACACCGCGTTTCAGCGTGAAGAGATCGAAGGGCAGTTGGCCGACGCGGTTGCGAAAGGCGCGAAGATTCTCGTCGGCGGCAAACGCCCCGATGATCCCGCGCTGGCGAGCGGCCACTTCTTCGAACCGGCGCTTGTGGCCGACGTTCCCGAAGATAGCAAACTCGCCACCGAGGAAGTGTTCGGGCCGGTGCTGCCGGTGTGGAAAGTGAAATCGCTCGACGAGGCGATTCAAAAAGCCAACAACAGCCAGTGGGGGCTCGGCTCATCCATTTGGACTCAAAACATGTCGTGGGCCAATCGCGCGGTGCGCGAGATTCAAGCCGGGGTCACGTGGGTGAATCAGATTCATTACGGCTATGACGAACTGCCATTTGGCGGCACGAAGGCTTCGGGCATCGGGCACGAACATGGCCCCGAAGCGGTGGACTACTATCTCGAAAATAAAGGCGCGGTGTTTGGCGGGTTGGACTGGGAGTAATCTCAAAACTCAAACTCCAAACTCTAAACCCACAGGAGACTCTCAATGGCTGAGCCCGTTGTCACTTTTTCGAAGTCAGACGTTATCGGCTACATCACTCTCAATCGCCCTCCGGCCAACAGCTACGAGATCGGCTTCATGCGCGATCTGGATGCCGCGGTGGATGCGGCCAACGCCGAGAGCGGAGTGAAAGTGGTGATCCTCAAAAGCGCGTCGGAGAAATTCTTTTCCGGCGGCGCGGACATCAAAGCGTTTTTGGCAAACACCACGGCCGCCAACATGGAAATGATTCGCACCGCGCACCGCGCGCTCGACAAAATGGCCTCCAGCGACAAAGTGTACGTCGCCGCGATCAACGGCCACGCGATGGGTGGCGGGCTGGAAATGGCTCTGGCTTGCGACCTCCGTTTCGCCGCCGAAGGCAAATATCGAATGGGCCTGCCCGAAGTGACTCTGGGGTTACTGCCGGGCAACGGCGGCACACAGCGCCTGCCGCGACTCATCGGCGCGAATAAAGCATTGGAACTGATGCTCACTGGCGAGGCGGCGGCTCCCGATGATGCGCTCCGACTCGGCATCATCAACCGCGTCTTTCCGGCGGATAAACTGATGGAAGAGACGGAAGCCTATGCGCGGAAAGTGGCCGCCGGAGCGAGTCTGGCGATTGCCCGAATCAAGCAATGCGTGTATCAAGGCGTCGCCATGACTCTGACCGACGGCCTCGCGCTCGAACGGAAATTGATCGAGCCGCTGTTCGACACCGAAGATGCAAAGGAAGGCCTCACCGCTTTCGCCGAGAAACGAGCGCCCGTGTATCGAGGTAAGTAAAGTGTGGAGGGTGAAGCGATTCGCCCCACGCTCCACGCCTTCCCGCCCCACGAGTGAACCATGATCCCTGCCACCGAAGCCGACGTCAAAACCCGCCTCGCCGAAGGCCGCCTGATGGAAACCGTCGATCAGATGAGCCCGGTGTATCTTGAAGGCATCAAGCGCATCCTCACCGTGTCGGCGGACACGGAGTTGATCAGCGCCCCCGCGTACTATTATGCCGCGCAAGATGCCCCGTCGATCAACGCTTACGTTTCGGCGATGGGCATCATTCAGGATGAGTTAGGGCACGCTCATATCGCTTATCGTTTGCTCGAAGATTTGGGCGTGAACAAAGAAGAGTTGATCTACGAGCGCAGGCCGGAAGAGTTCAAATACCCCTACGCATTCGACGTGTCCCTCGAAACGTGGGTGGAGCTCGTCGTCGCCAACGCCTTCTATGATCGCGCTGGTTACGTGTTGCTCGGCGATGTGTTCAAGCACAGCACCTTCGGGCCGTGGAAGCGCGCGCTCACCAAAGTGGATCGCGAAGAGAACTTCCACTTGCGGCACGGCGAAACATGGATGCGAAAGATCGTCGAGGAGCCAAGCGGGCGCGAGAAACTTCAGCGAGCCATTGATTGGATGTTCCCTCTCACGATGGAGTGGTTCGGCTTGCCGGATGATCTCAAGAAGCACACCGAGCAGCTCGACTACGGTTTCAAAGGCAGCACCAACAATACCCTGCGGCAAATTTGGATGAGTACCGGCGTGCCACTCTGCGAGGAATTGGGCTTGCGTCTGCCGGTTCACTTCGACAAAGGGCAGGGCCAATATGTTTTCGATTTCCCCTTCCCCTGCGAGTTCGATGCCAAAAACAAGCGATGGCTGTTCGAGAAGGGGCCGATCTCGTGGGACGAGGTATTGAAACGATGGAAAGCGCGCGGCCCGATGAATGCTCAGTTCGTGGGCAATGTTCAGCGCGGACACCGCGAGTTGGCGGCGATGAAGCAATGAACGATGAACAATGAAACAATCCTACAGGACGGCTTTGCCGTGAACAATGAAGCGGTGGGCAACGAGCATGTGAATCGCGCCCACATTGCGCGCGCCGCTGCCCTGCCGGCCGATCTGCCGCTGTGGGCCGCGCTCGATGATGTGGCCGATCCCGAATTTCCGATCAGTGTGGTGGACATGGGGTTGATCTACGGACTCCGCTGTGACGGGGGCGCCGTGTTCGTCATGCTCACCTTCACGGCGATGGGCTGCCCGTGCATGGATTTCATCGTCGAGGATATTCGCGCGCGGCTGTTGCGCGAGCCGGGCGTGGACAGTGTGCAGATCGAAATTGTTTGGGACCCGCCGTGGACGAGAAACCGGTTGACCGAAAAAGGCAAAGAGCGTCTGCGGCGATTCGGGGTAGCCATATGACTCAGAGCCGCAAGACTGAATCACCAGCGGGCGACGTGTACGACGTATTCGCCAAAATCAAACCAGAAGACCCATTGCGATATGTGGGCAACGTCGTCGCGCCGGACGTCGAACTGGCGCGGGTGTATGCTTTCACCGTGTATCAAGAATGGACGTGGAGTGAAATGATCGCTGTGCCGCGCCGGGCAGTCATTCACATCGTCGAGGCGCCGTGATGAACACGTTTCTCATCTTCGGGCGAAAAGAATATCAACAGCCGCTGGAGTATCTCGGCGCGATCACGGTTGAGAGTGGGCCCGATGAGTTGAGTCGGATCGCCCGCGAACGATTCGGCGAGGGCTGGCTCGAAATGGTCGCCGCCCCCGAGTCGTCGGTCGTTCGCGTCATCCCCATGGAGTAGAGTCCGTGTCTCAAGTCACTCAAAATGCGTTGGCCGATTTGATCATCGGCTTGGCCGACAACAAATATGCGCTGGGCCGCCGCTTCTCCGAATGGACGAACGGGGCGCCGACGCTCGAAGCGGCGGTGGCGGCGGCGGCGATGACGCAGGATGAGTTGGGGCACGCGCGCAGTTTGTACGCCGCGCTCAGTTCGATGCCCGACGCGCCCGAAGCCTACACCCGCGAAGAGAAACGAGATCGGCGCTTCAACCTTTCGTTGCTCGACGCGCCGTTTGCGAGTTGGGCCGAGTTCGTGGCCGCGTGCGCGTTGCTCGACCGCGCCCTTTCATTGGTGTTCGAAGCCGCGCGCGAGTCACGCTACGAGCCGCTTCGCCAGCGCGCGGGCAAAATTTTGCAGGAAGAAAAATTTCATCGCCTGTACGCCGAAGGCTGGCTCAAGCGATTGGCCGCCAACGCTGGGACGCGCGCCGCCGCGCAAGCCGCCGTGAATCGGGTGTGGGCGCCGACGGCGCAATGGCTGGCCTCGGCTTACAATGGAACATTGACCGCCGACGGCACGCTCTCCGAAAGCGCCGACTCGCTCCGCGCGCGGTGGATTGTGGAAATGAAATCGTTGTTGAACGAGCGCGGGATGGAAGCCAATGAACAATGAAGCAATCTCCAATCTCAAATCTCAAACTCCTCAAGATTCAGGGGGGGCGGATGAGGAGGTGGCCTGCCCGTTTTGCGGCTCAACCGAGACCGAGTTCTTTTCGCTCTTTGGGCAATTCTTGCTTGCCTCACAATACTATTGCCGCAATTGTCGCACCGTGTTCGACGTGGTGCGGTGGGTTGAGGAAGACTGATATGGAATTCAAGACCCTGCAATACGAGTTGAGCGGCGGCATTGCCACCGTCATCCTCAACCGCCCCGATCACCTCAACGCGATCAACATGGAGATGCGCCACGACTTCACCGCGCTCACGGAGACTCTGGTCTTCGACGAGGCGGTGCGGGTGATCATCTTCACCGGAGCGGGGCGGGCGTTCTCATCGGGCGGCGACATCGCTCACTTCGAGAAAGGCTGGCGCACGCCCGACTTCCGCGCCAACAGCCGTAGGCTGATCAAATTCTTCGAAGATCTCGAAACGCTGGAGAAGCCAGTGGTTGCGGCAATCAACGGCGCGGCGACGGGCGGCGGACTCGAACTGGCGCTGGCGTGCGATGTCCGTTTCGCATCTGAAGAAGCATCGCTCGGCTTCCGCGAAAATTACATTGGCCTCATTCCCGGCATCGGCGGATGCGCCCGCTTCGCGCGATTGATCGGCGTAGCCAAAGCCAAAGAGTTGATCTTCGCCGGAACGATGCTTCCAGCGAAAGAAGCGCAGGGGATCGGCCTCGTCAATCGAGTCGTTCCCGCCGACCGGCTGATGGCCGAGACCCGCGAATACGCCGAGATGCTGCTCAAGCGCGCGCCGCAATCGCTCGGGCTGGCGAAAAAGATTCTGAACAACGTTGCTAATGTGGATCAGACGACTGGCATCATGATGGAAGGTTTGGCGCAGAGCATCCTGCTCGGCACGGAAGATCACAAAGAGGGCTTGCGCGCCTTCCGCGAAAAGCGCAAGCCGCAGTTCTCCGGTAAATGACGACGCTCCCACCCCCGGCCCCTCCCCCTCTCCTGAGCGTTGTTCAGGAGAGGGGGAGGGGTGAGGAGAACAAGTATGAAACAACTCATCAAGTTACGAGTGAACGGCGAAGACTACGAAGCCTACGTTCCGGTTCACAAAACTTTGCTCGAAGTGCTGCGCGAGGATTTGAATCTCACTGGCACGAAGCACGGCTGTGAGTTGGGCGAGTGCGGCGCGTGCACCGTGTTGGTGGATGGCGAGCCGACTCTGTCGTGCCTCACTTTGCCCATCGAGATTCAGGGCCGCGAGATTCTCACGGTGGAAGGGCTGGCTCACAATGGCACGCCGCACCCGCTCCAAACCGCCTTCGCCGAATTGAGCGCGGCGCAGTGCGGCTACTGCACGCCGGGCATGCTCATCTCGGCCAAAGCCCTGCTCGATCACGATCCCCATCCCGCCCGCGACGACATTCGCCAAGCCCTTTCCGGCAACCTGTGCCGCTGCACGGGCTATAGCAAAATCATCGAAGCGGTGGAGTTGGCGGCGGAAAGGCGGTGATTGACGGATCGCGGATAGCGATCACCAATCACCAATTACTGATCACTGGCTACTGAATCCCATGACTGACGAACTCACTCTTATCGGCAAACCCCTGCCCAAAGTGGACGCGCTGGGCAAAGTGACCGGCGAAACAAAATACGCCGACGATCTGGCAATGCCGCGAATGCTGCACGCCAAAATACTCGGCTGTCATTATCCTCATGCGCGGATCAAACACATCGGCACGGCGCGGGCGCAGGCTCTGCCCGGCGTTGTCGCCATCATCACCGGCGCCGATCTTCCGGTGAAGTATGGCAACCTGCCCGTGAGTCAGGATGAAACCGGGCTGGCCGGAGACAAGGGCCGTTTCGTCGGCGACCCGATTGCGGCGGTGGCCGCCGTGGACGAGGAGACGGCAGAACGCGCCATCGATCTGATCGACGTTGAATACGAAGAACTGCCCGCGTTCATGTCGGTCGAAGATGTGCTGACCAAAGAGGGCGAGCCGATTCAAGATTACGGCGATCAGGGCAACGTCCACAAAATGGTGGCGTTGGAATTCGGGGACACCGAGTCCGGTTTCGCCGCCGCCGACTACGTCCGCGAGGACACGTTCTTCTATCAAGGCAACACGCACCTGCCGATGGAGGAACACGCGGTAGTGGCTCACTACACCGCCGACGGCAAGCTTACCCTTTGGTCTTCCACTCAGTGCCCGCACTATGTTCATCGCGCGCTGTCCAAAGCGCTCGCCATTGCGCCGAGCCGTGTGCGCATCATCGCCACCCCGGTGGGCGGCGGGTTCGGCGGCAAAAGCGATCCACTGCCGCATGAAGTGGCGGCGGCCAAACTTTCGATGATCACCGGCCGCCCGGTGAAGATCGCCCTCACCCGCGAAGAAGTCTTCTACGCGCACCGGGGCCGCCACCCCGTCCTCATGTGGGCCAAAACCGGAGTTCGCAAAGACGGATCGATCACGGCCATGCACTTCAAAACGTTTCTCGATGGCGGCGCATACGGATCCTACGGAGTCGCCAGCACGTATTACACCGGCGCGCTGCAACCCGTCACTTACAAAGTTCCGACTTATAAATTCGAAGGGATGCGCGCCTTCACTAACAAACCGGCGTGCGGCCCCAAGCGCGGGCACGGCACGCCCCAGCCGCGCTTCGGCATGGAAATACAGCTCGACAAAATTGCCGAAGCCATCGGCATCAGCCCGGTGGACATCCGGCGCAAGTTTGTGGTGGACGAAAACTCATACACGGTGAATCACTTGCGCATCACTTCGTGCGCGCTCGGCGAGTGCATTGATAAAGTGGCCGCCGCCTCCGGTTTCAACGACAAGCACCGCAAACTGCCTTTCGGCAAAGGCGTGGGGCTCGCGTGCAGCAGCTACCTCAGCGGCGCGGGCCTGCCGATTTATTGGAACAACATGCCGCACACATCGGTGCAGATCAAAATTGATCGCGGCGGCGGCGTGGCCGTGCTGTGCGGCTCCACCGACATCGGGCAGGGATCGAACTCGGTGTTGGCCTACACAGTGGCCGAAGTGCTTGGCGTCTCCCTCGACGCCATCCAACTCACCGTCTCCGACACCGACCTCACGCCAATCGATCTCGGCAGCTATTCGAGCCGGGTGACGTTCATGATGGGCAACGCGGCGATTGAGGCGGCGTCGAAACTGAAGAAGTTGATTATGGAAGCCGCCGCCGAAAAACTACAACTGCCCGTCGAAGCGTTGGCGGCGAAGAACAACTCGATCTATTGCATTGACGACGAGCGGCGCTCGCTGACCTTCGCGCAAGCCGCGCAGTTGGCCGAGGCCAAACATGGCGGGCTGGGCGCGATGGGCAGTTACACGCCGCCCAAACTCGCCGGGCCGTTCAGAGGCTCGGGCGTGGGGCCGAGTCCCGCGTACAGTTATTCGGCCTGCGTGGCGCAAGTGGACGTGGATCCGGAGACGGGCGAAATCAAAGTGGAGAAGATTTGGATCGCGCACGATTGCGGCCGGGCGATCAATCCCCTGCTTGTGATCGGTCAGACCGAAGGCAGTGTGTACATGGGGCTGGGCGAAGCGCTGATGGAAGAGCAAGACTTCCGCCGCAACCAGCATAAGATTCCTTCACTGCTCGATTACAAGAGTCTCACGATGATGGATATGCCCGAAGTGGAAACGATTCTCGTCGAGCCGATTGACCCCGAAGGGCCGTTCGGCGCGAAAGAGGCCGGGCAGGGGCCTCTGCTCCCCGTGCCGCCCGCCGTGGCCAACGCCGTGTACGATGCGGTGGGCGTGCGCATCGACGAACTGCCGATCACTGCCGACAAAGTGTTGAAGGCATTAGCCCTCAAAGCCGAAGGCAAAGAACCGCGCGTGGGACCGAAGGGCGTGCCCTCGTTTGTCTTCCCCGAGCCAGTGCGGGTGGAGCCGCACCCGCAAGCGCCGAAATTGCGTGGAGCGTGACGCGTGGGGCGTGTGGCGACTCGCTTCACCCTCTACCCTCCACTCTCCACGAACAACCATGCTTCGACTTCCTCCCTTCGAGTATCTCTCTCCCCATACTGTTGTTGAAGCCGTGGCCATGCTCTCCGAGCGCGGCGCGGAGGCGATGATTGTGGCTGGCGGCACCGATCTGTTTCCCAACATGAAGCGCCGCCAGTTCGAGCCGAAGTCGCTCGTGAGTCTGCGCGCCATCGCCGAACTCCAACGAGTGACGGGCGACGCCGACTCTGGTTTGACGATCGGAGCCGGAGTCACGCTGGCGCAAGTGAGTCGGCCTCCCGTCATCGCGCAATCGTATCCGGCATTGGCTCGCGCGGCCGGCGATGTGTCCACGTCGCAACTGCGCAACACGGGCACCATCGGCGGCAACCTGTGCCTCGACACGCGATGCAACTATTACAATCAAACCTATCACTGGCGCAAGTCCATCGGCTTTTGCATGAAGAAGGACGGCGACATTTGCCTCGTTGCGCCGGGCGGCTCGCGCTGTTGGGCGGCTTCGTCGTCGGACACGGCGCCGGTGATGATTGCGCTCGGGGCGAGCGTGAGGCTGATCGGGCCGCGCGGCGAGCGCGTGATTCCGGTGGATGAACTGTATCGCGATGACGGCAAAGATCATTTGACCAAAGCCGCCGACGAAATCCTCACCGAGATTCTGATCCCGCCCGCCAACGGACTGCGAAGTGTGTATCTGAAATTGCGGCGGCGCGGGTCGTTCGACTTCCCGATTCTGGGCGTGGCCGTTGCGCTGAGGCTGGCCGGCGACGGCGCGTGCGCTTATGCCAAAGTGGTGTTGGGCGCGGTGGGGTCGCGCCCGGTGGTTGTGCCGCAAGCCGAGTCGATTCTGATCGGGAATCGGATCACGCCCGAGTCGGTCGAGTCGGTGGCGCAGGCGGCGGCGCGTTTGGCGAAGCCGATGGACAACACGGATTCGGTGCTGTCGTATCGCAAGAAGATGGCGCACGTGTTCACGGCGCGGGCGCTGAAAGAAGCGGCGGGGCTGCCGTGATCATCGAGCATCACGGCAAACTTCCAACGATCGGGGCCAATGTTTTTATCGCGCCGACGGCAGTGCTGATCGGCGATGTGGAAATTGCCGAGAACAGCAGTGTGTGGTTCGGCGCGGTGCTGCGCGGCGATCACGGGCGCATCGTGATCGGGCGGGGGAGCAATGTGCAGGATAATGTCACCGTTCACGTGCCGGAAGGCGGCGAGACTCTCGTCGGCGAGAACGTGACGATTGGGCACGGCGCGGTGTTGGAAGGCTGTGTGATCGAGCGCGGGGCGCTGATCGGAATCAACGCGGCGGTGTTGAACGGCGCGCGAGTGGGCGAGCACAGCATGATCGCCGCGGGTTGTGTGGTGGCGGAAAGGATGAGCGTGCCGCCGCGAATGTTAGCCGCCGGAGTCCCGGCCAAGATCAAAAAAGAGTTGGATGGCAGTTCGTCGCAGTGGGTAGAGATCGGCGCAGCGAAGTATCATGCGTTGGCGCGCACTTATCTCGATCCAGAGTCTTGATCCGCCCTCTCTCAATTCATCCAGGCTTCGCTTACTGCAAAATCTTTTCAATCAATTTCAAAGTTGATCGAGCGACGTCGGGAATATATTCGGCGCTCGGGCCGACTTCGGCAAACTGCGCGCCGGTGACGCGGCCGGCGAATTGTTCGCCGAGTTTGTCGTTCGTCTGCGCCCATAGTCGAGCAACGGTTTCATCCGCAGAGCCGACGGGGACGAGGGGGACGTTGCCCCGTTTGGCGGCGAGGCGGATGTTGTCGAGCGAGAAAATGGTTTCGGCAGAGGCGTCGCCGCCGACGACGATCAGCGCGTCGCTGTCGTCGAGCAATTCTTCTAATTGGCCTGCGGCGCTCGCGGCGCGGGTGACGGCGATATACAGCGACTCGGCGGGGCGAGCCGACACGGCCACGATGGTGACGGGCTCAAAGCCCGGCATGATGGTATCGGCGCGGGCGTGCCAATACCGCCACAACTTGCGATGCAGTCGAAGATCAGCGCCGGCGCGGTCGGTGGTGATCAAGCGGTGACCGCTTTCCATGATCTCGAAGGCTAATTGAGCGGCGATGGCGTTGGCGCGCGAAGGCGTATCGCTTTGCCCGCCGATGAGTCCGATTCGCAGTGGGCCTTTGTGCGGCGGGGGCGGCGCAGGGGCGGGGGGCGCGGCGACGATGGTGGAAGGCGCGGCCATCGCCGCGGCGACGGGAGCGGGAAAAGGCGCTGGAGGTTTGGATGCGGGCGGCGGGGGCGGCGCGACTTGAACGGGTTGCCGCCAACTCACGCGGAATTCTTCCTCCCCTCCGGCCAAGTATCCTTCGGCGCGCAAAAGTTGGAGGAGGTTATCGGTGACGGCGCGCACGAGGGGCTCTTGATCGGAGACGATGATCGGCTGTGTTTTTGCCGCGTCGTTGAGCTGGGCGCGAGTGAAGATCGGGTGTTTGCGAATCCAATCCATGAGGTGGTGCACGCCCACCAGCGCGCGGTCGGCGCCCGGCGCGTCGTTGAAAAGACTCTGAAGGATGCTATCGTAGTTGCGCTTCAGCAATCGATGCGCGTGCGCGTTGTGTTCGATCTCTTCGCGGTTGCTCATGAACTTGCCGGAGACATCGAGCATTTGCCCGGCGTTGTCTTGCAGCCAGCCGCGCTCGTCTTTCAGTTCGCGCAGGGCGCTGCCCAACGATCCGCGCGCTTTGAAGGCGAGATGATCGAATAACAGATCGAGCATCTTCTGCTGGGTATCGTCGTCTCCGGCGGGGAGGCTGCGGACAAGAAGTTGACTGAGTTCGCGGGTGAGATCGATATCGCGATCCCACAACCGGCGCACATACCATTCGTCGAATCCCGCGTCGTCCAACACCAATTGAATATCGGCCGGCCACTCGTCGTATTTCTCGCGGCGGGCGATGACGACAGCGGACACCTGCGGATGATCGACGATACACGACTCGAGCAGGGCGGCCATGAGGTCGTGCCGGTCGATGCGGTCGAAAAAGATGATGAGGCGTTGGGGGTGCTGCTTGCAGGCGCGTTTGAGGGCGGCGTCGAGCGCAGTGTTGCTGATTTGTCCGTCGAGGGTGTCGAGAAGTTCGATCAACAGCGCGGCGAGGGCGTCGGCTTTGTGCGAGACGATGTGAGGGGAGTCGGAGTCTTCATCACTTTGCAAAGCGGCTTCCACTTTGGCGGCCAGCGCCCGCCGCTCCGGCGGGTCGGCCACGGTGGCGGCGCCCACTTTTCTTTCGTTCACGTACAGCGAGATGCGGCTATGCCGCCCTAATTCGAGTCGCAGGGCGAGGAGGCCGTCGCCTGCGCCCGACTCGGCGGCGATGCGTTTGGTGAGGCCTTTGACGAGCGAGGTGCTGCCGAAACTGCCGTAGCCGGTGAGCAGAAGATGAGGGCGCTCGCCGCTTCGCAAAAGTTTTTGTCCCAGCTGTTTTGCCGAGTAGAGGTCGAGCCAGTCTTCGATGATGGCATCGTTGCTGGGGCTAATGACGGCTTCGAGGCCGCGCCGCAAAAACATGGTGCCCGATGGCAGCGCGGCGGAGACAACAGTGGGCCCTGGCCGAGGGAGACGGACGAGGGTGACATCAGGGGGCGGGGGGCGCACCGGCGGCGGCGTGGGAGTCGATGAAGGGGCGAAGATGTTTTTCAGCCGTTCGGCGATTCGCTCGATGGCAGAGGGTTGCTTCTCTCTTGAGACTGGAGTCGGGAGAGTCGCTGACTTGATGGGGGGCAGTGCAGGGCCGACCATTGTTGAAGTGGGGGCGATGGGCGGCGGGGGCAGCGACACATGGCCAGTGGGCGCGGGAGCGGAGCCGCCAGCGAATAGCCGGGCAACGTCCGCCGCGAACGCGGTGGGTGTCGAATATCGGCTGTCGGGGTTTTTGGCGAGGGCTTGGGTGAAGATGAGGTTGATGGTGGGAGGAAGTCTGAGTTGCGCCAGTTCGGTGGAGTCTAATTGCGGAACGGGATCGGTGAAGTGCTTCATCATCACGCTCAGCGGCGTGTCGGCAGTGTAGGGGGCGCGGCCGGTGAGCATCTCATACAGCAATATGCCAAGCGCGTAAATGTCGCTTCGGCTGTCAATGGCCTTGCCCATCCCCTGTTCCGGGCTCATGTAAGTGGGTGTGCCAATGATTCCTTCGCCGGTAAGCGTGGTGCTTGCCTGAAGAAGTTTGGCGATGCCGAAATCCACCAAATAGGCGTTGCCTCTTTGGTCAAAAAGAATGTTGGCGGGTTTGATGTCCCGATGGATGATGCCGCGTGAATGGGCATAGTCGAGGGCCGAGGCCATGCTGGAAATGATGCGGACAATTTCGTCGCGGGCCAGGGCGCCTCTCTGCAAACGCTCCTGCAGTGAGCCGCCCTCCATGTAGCGCATCACGATATATGGCTGGCCTTCGTGTTCGCCGTAATCGTAGATGGGCACGATGGAGGGATGCTCTAACGTGGCGAGGGTGCGGGCCTCGCGTTGGAAACGCGCGAGGAAATCGGGGCCGTAGGCAAACTCGCGCGGCAATAGTTTGATCGCCACGCTTCTACCGAGACTCGGATCGAAGCCGCGGAAGACGGCGGCCATGCCGCCCCTGCCGATCTCTTCGGTGATTGTGTATCTGCCGATACTCCCGCCAATGTTCATGGTTTACTCGAAGACAGCGCGTTCATATTCTTTGGCTAACGATTCTCCGGCGGCGCGGGCGCGGCGCTGCAACAGCGGTTCTTGCAGTAACTCTTGAAACAGGGCGAAGGCTTCGGGCCAACCCCGAAAATGGGACAGCGCGGCGCGAAGGGTGGCGATGCTCTCGGCGTTGAGTATCAACACGCTGTCGAGCGCGCGCTTGAGCCACAGAATCGATTCGGCTTGTTGAGGAATGGGAATAGCGGCAACAATGGCCGGTTGCGACTCGCTGAAACACTCGCGGAGGGCGGCGACCATCGCGTTGGAAATATCCAGCGGCGCGGGCAGGGAGGCCGCCTCCACGTCGAACAGTTGGCCGTCGTCCGTTCGCATGAAAAGAACCGGCGTGCCCCATTCCATTTGATTCCGAAACTTGCCGCGCACGGCCAATCGCCCTTCGGTGGTGGCCTGATCCACCGGCATCCCCCGGCGAGGTTGGTGTAAAACGCGGAGGCGAAGGTGATGGCGGCGCGATCGGAGATGGGATACTGCATGGCGATGACGGCGGGGATGCCGCTCATGACCAGCGCGGCGGCGGTTCCGGCGAAGGGGTCGTGGCCGGGCGCGTCGCTCATGCGGGCGCTTTCGCAGGCGTTGAGGAAAACGAGCCGCAGTGATTGTTTGCCGATCAGTTGATCGGCGAGATCACGCCCGTTGATGGGGTGGGCGTCGCCGGAATCGTCCTCGAACAACAGCACGCCCTTTCCCTCGTTGAGATCAAAATCGCCGTGCCCCATGAAATGCAGAACGTGGTAATCGCGCTGGAGAAGTTTGGGGCGGAGGGCCGTGAGAGTGGCGCGCGGCAAAAAATCCACTTCCACGTTGGGGACGTTGGTCCATGCCTCTTCGATGCGTTTGCGTTCGGTGGCCAGATCGAGCGGGGCGTATTTGTTGGCGTCGGAAGTGGCGCGGGAGATCACCATCAGAATCCGCAGCGGAGGCGCGAACTTATATGGCGCGATGGGTTGAGGAACGTTGAGGTAGCGGACGAGCGGGGTGGATGGATCGAGGCAGAGGAAGCGGCGCTCATCGGCGCGATAGAGGAACTCCCACGGCAGGCTCATCAATTGAGCCATTTCGGGCACGTCGGGATCCATCTCGAGTTTGACGCGCAGGCCGGTCATTTCGGTCAGCGTCTTTTCGTATTGCTGGCCGAGACTGTAGGCCCACAGTTCTTTGACTTTGCCGGTGAAGAGGGATTCGAACAGGGTTTCGCCGGCGCGCTCGACGGGCGTGAGCGGCGCCTCGGTGGCCGGCCCGCTTGTCCGTCCGCGCCGAACCGATTCCCCCAATTCCACCCACGCGCCCAGCATCTCGTCGAGATCGAGCTTCATCTCGCTGCGGCCCTTGCCCCCGGCGCTTCGACAGTGAGGATGTAGGCTTTGCCGCGTTTCGATAGAAACGCGATCTTGAAATCGCGATAGTGGATGCGCTTCATGGATCGGAGTGAACCGCCTCGTCGGCGGCCACAGGGCAGGCTGTCTCCCCTCAATTGTATGCGACTCCGCTGAGATTCCAAACGGGCGAATCGGCGACGATTTAAACGACAACCTCACAGATAGTACAATTCACCATCTGTGAGGCCGGGTGTCGGGGAGAGAGGATTTGAACCTCCGACCTCACGGACCCGAACCGTGCGCTCTAGCCGAGCTGAGCCACTCCCCGAATCTGAAGCGCATTATAAACGATAGAAAATGAAACGACAAGGCAATGACGCTCACCAACTTATCGCTCATACTTTTTTCTGCATGTATTCACGTGGTCTCTCATGTTGCTCTGCGAAAGGCGGCCAACCGCAACGCGCTGGTGTGGTGGGTGCTGTTGTGGGGCTGTGTGCTTTTTTCCCCGGCGCTCATCTTCGACTGGCGCCCGGTGTCACTGCAAGTGCTGGGTATCATGATCCTCAGCGCGGTGTTCGAAGCGCTGTACTATTATTCCATCGCCAAAGCCTATTCCAAAGGCGACGGAATCTCTATCATCTATCCACTGGCGCGCGGCACCGCGCCGGTTCTGCTGATGATTTGGGCGAGCGTGTGGCTCAATGAGCGGCCTCGCCTTGGCGGCGCGTTGGGGGTGATGGCCATTGCGGCGGGACTTTACCTCATCAACCTTCCCCGCCTCGGCGCGTGGCGCGAGCCGCTGCGCGCGCTCAATCACTCCGGCCCGCGTTGGGCGTTGCTCGCCGGGCTGTGCATTTCACTCTACAGCGTGATTGACCGGGTGGGCATTTCTCACCTCGACCCACTGCTCTATACTTACATTGCGCTGTGCATCACTTGGGTTTTCATCACGCCCATCACACTGCGCGAAGTGGGATGGAGCAACCTCAAAAACGAACTGCGGCTCAATTGGCTGGGTAGTGTCATTGCCGGGATCACCAATATGGCCGCCTACATCATTGTGCTCTACACCATTCGCAATGGCACCCCGGCCAGTTACGCCGGAGCGACTCGCGAAGTGAGTGTGGTGTTCGGTGTGCTGGTGGGTGTCTGGTTTCTGAATGAAAAGGGAACGGCGATGAAAGTTGCCGGCGCGGCGTGCGTGGCAATGGGTATTGTTCTGATCAAGTTGCTCGGCTAAAAAACACCCTCCCCCGCGAAGCGGGGGAGGGATGGGGTGGGGGCGAGTCGCTATTCGCTAAACCGCTTAATCACCAGCACCGCATTGTGCCCGCCGAAGCCAAACGAGTTGCTCATCGCCACGTTCACTCTCTTCTCCCGCGCCGTGTTGGGGATGCAATCGAGATCGCAATCGGGATCGGGAGTCTGGTAGTGAATGGTCGGCGGCATCACCCCGTCGCGGATGGCGAGCGCGCACCAGATCGCCTCCAGCGCGCCGGTCATGCCCATAATATGCCCGGTCATTGATTTGGTGGACGACACCGGAATCTTGTAGGCCGTTTCGCCGAAGGCGGATTTGATGGCCCGAGTCTCGGCGGCGTCGTTGAGCGGCGTGCCCGTGCCGTGCGCGTTGATGTAATCCACGCCTTCGACGTTTGCCTTCGCATCCTGCAAGGCCAACCGCATCGCCGAAGCGCTGCCCGCGCCGCTCTCTTCGGGCGCGGTGATGTGAAAGGCGTCGCCGGCGGCGGCATACCCGGCAATCTCGGCCACGATGTTCGCGCCGCGCGCGCGCGCATGATCCAGTTCTTCAATCACCAACGCCGCGCCGCCTTCGCCCATCACCAGCCCGTCGCGATTCTTGTCGAACGGCTGCGGCGTCATCGAATAGTCGTCGTTGCGGCGGCTCATTGCCCCCAGCCGATCAAACGCGCCGATGCCCACTTTGCTGATGCTGGCCTCGCTTGCTCCGGCAATCGCCGCGTCGATCTCGCCGCCGCGAACCAACTTGAAGGCCAGCCCGATGCTGTCCGCCCCCGACGCGCAGGCCGACCCCACCGCCATCGTCGGGCCTTTGGCCCCGGTGTCGATGGCGATCAACCCGCTCGCGCCGTTCGTCATCAGTTTGGGAATGGTGAAGGGATCGACTCGGCGCGGGCCGCTGGCGACAATCGTCTCCACCGCCTCTTGCAATGAAATGAGTCCGCCGCCGCCCGATCCAAAAATCACGCCGACGCGCCCGGCGTTGTTCTCGTCAATCGTCAGCCCCGAATCGGCCAGCGCCTCTTTGGCCGCCGCCGTGCCGAGTTGCTGATAGCGGTCGCGCCGCCGCGCCTCTTTCGCATCCATATATTTTGCCGGGTCGAAGTTCTTCACTTCGCACCCGATCTTCACCAAATAATTCGTCGCATCGAACAGCGTGATCGGCCCCACACCGCTCTTGCCGTTCACGCACGACTCCCAACTTTCTTTCACGTTCAACCCCAGCGGGGTCAGCGCCCCCATTCCGGTGATGACGACTCGATGACTCATTGATTCATTCTCCTTTTTACACGCAAAGCGCGACGAGGATCAGCACGATGCCGATGATGATTAAGAGCCCCAACCCGGCGAGCATGGCCCACACGGGAATGGCGAATCGGGCGGGGGCGCCCGGCGCACCCCCATCCGTTTTCTCCGGCGACTCCGTCTCCGCGCCCTCGGGTGGGGCGCTCGGTTCCGGTGGGGGCGGAGTCGGCACCCCATTTGTGTCCGTTGATTTCGGCGGCGGCGTCACGGCGGGCGGTACAGGTCGAGTCTCTATCGCCAATGCCGGAAGACGGACTCGCGCGGTCAAAGTGATCATCCCCATCAGCAAAAGATGCGCGATGGCTGTGACGATGGCTGAGGCCGCGAGCACGGCGATGAATTGCACGATGCCCGGCAGTGGCCGCACCGCATCGGGTGGCGCGCCGGGCGGCACATCAATGGAACGATACCACCACGACCACACATCCATGATGGCGAAGGGCATCGGCGCGAAGAGCGCAGTGGCGGCAGTGCGCCGCAGTCCGAGCCGCATGGTCATGATGGTGATCGCCGGAAGGTAAACGAGGCCGCCGAGCAAAAGCCAATTGGCGTTGAGCAGGCCGCGCATTTCGATGGCGCCCGTCCAGTAGGGCACATACTCTTGCAGGCCGAACGAGTCGATGGCAACATAGAATGCGGTTTGCGTGAGCGGCAACCAGATCAGTTGACTCAGAATCCAGTATAGCAATGCGATGAGAATGGCGACGTTGAAGATCGAAAGGGATACGACGACGTTGAGCCGATTGGCGGGCAGTTGCGTTTGGCCGCAGTGTTTGCAGAGGATGGTATCGGCGGCGATTTCTTCGGCGCAATAGAGGCACTTTTTCATTGTGCTTTGTCTTTCTCGCCGGGCAGGTATTTTCCTTCCACCCATTCCTGCCCGTCCGGCCCCACTTCTTTCTTCCACACCGGCACGATCTCTTTCAGCCGGTCGATTCCGTATCGCGCGGCTTCGAACACGCCCGTGTCGCGGTGGGCGGCGGAGCAGGCGATGAGCACAGTGGGCGTGCCGGGGTCGAGCCGCCCGATGCGCTGAACGATGGCGATGCCCTCGACGGTGGGCCATCGCTCGCGGATTTCATCGGCCACTTGTTTCATTTTGGCTTCGGCCATTGGCGCGTAGGCTTCGTATTCGAGGTACGTTGTTTCGTGCGGATCGTCACGCGCGGTGAGGCCGCGCACCATTCCGGTGAAGATGCAGGCCGCGCCGGTGCTGGGCAGGGTGATGCTGGCGACGAGGGCGTCGAGGTCGAGGGACTCGTTAGTGATGCGGAAGAGGGTTGGGTGGTTGGGTGGTTCCCACTCTGCTGGCGCTACGGGGCGCTGGCGCGGGGTGGTTGGGTGGTTGGAGGCTGAATGCTGATCGCTTCCGCCGCTGACGGGCGGGAAGAGTCCGATCTCGTCGCCGTCGGCGAGGGGGTCGGTATCAACGGCGAATTCATGGTTGCGCGAGGCAATGCAGGTGGGCAGGGCCGGGGCTACGTCGGGGAAGCGAGCGACGATTTCCGTTTTGAGGTTGGCAAGAGTCGCCGACTCGGGCAAAGTGAGTTCCGCGCGATTCGTCTTGGCGCGATCTTTGAGGGTGGCGAAGAAGAGAATGGAGACTTTCACGTTTGTCGTTTATTCACCGCAGAGATGCCGAGAACGCGGAGATTCTTTTTTGAATCGCTCCGCGTTTTCTCTGCGCGCTCTGGGTCTCGGCGGTAAACAATTTTGCTTATGCCACGTAATCGCTTTTGCCGCCGCGCTTCTCCACCAGCCGCACATTGGTGATGCGCATCGTCTTCTCGGCGGCCTTGGCCATATCGTACACGGTGAGCGCGGCGACGGATACTGCCGCCAGCGCTTCCATTTCCACGCCGGTCTTTCCCGTTGTTCGCGCGGTGGCCGTGATTTCGACTCGCGGCGATTCGCCATCCTTCAATTCCAGTTCGACACCGATATGTGTGAGGGCCAGCGGGTGGCATAACGGGATCAGTTCGGATGTCTTTTTGGCGGCCATCACTCCGGCCAACTGCGCCACCGTGAGCACGTCACCCTTTTTCAACGCGCCGTCGCGGATAAGCGCCAGCGTCTCGGCTTTCATCTGCACTTCGCCTTTGGCCACGGCCACGCGCTCCGTGTCGGGCTTGTGGCCCACATCCACCATTCGCGCGCGGCCCTCCGAGTCAATATGAGAGAGTTGAGGCATGGGGAAATTATAAATGAACAATGAGACAATGAACAATGAAACAATGGCGAATGGTCAATGGGGTCTGTTGGCCGAGTGGTCAACTGTCTGGGCCAAGCGGCCATTTGACCACTCGACTACTCGACCAACTGGTATAATCCCGCGCGTGCTCGACTCATTGAAGAATTTTACGGCAGGACTCACCCGCACGCGGCAAGCGGTGTTTGGCCGCATCGCCTCCATCGTCGGCGCGTCGGAGATCACCGACGACACGTGGGACGAATTGGAAGCCACGCTCATTCAGGCCGACATGGGCGTGGCAGTGGCGGGCGAACTCATCGCCCGACTGAAGAAACACGTTCGAGACGAAGGCGTTACGCAAGAACACGATCTGCGCGCGTTCTTGCGGCAGGAATTGATCGCGCAATTGAAGGCCGCCCCCCTGCCGCGCTTGCTCGGCGACCCGGCAGTATTGCTGATGGTGGGCGTCAACGGATCGGGCAAAACGACGACGACGGCCAAACTGGCGAAACTGCTCCACGACCGTGACGGCGTCACCCCGATCCTCGCCGCCACCGACACCTTCCGCGCCGCCGCCATCGATCAACTCAAAGAGTGGGGCCATCGACTCAACGTGGAAGTGATCGCCGGTCAGCCCAACGGCGACCCCGGCGCGGTGGTGTATGATGCGATTGCCGCCGCGCGCGCCCGCCGCGCCGATCTCGTCATTGTGGACACGGCGGGGCGACTGCACACCAAATTCAATTTGATGGAAGAATTGAAGAAGGTGCGCGGTGTGGCGGCCAAAGCCAGCGCCGGCGCGCCGCACGCCGTGTTGCTCGTGCTCGATTCCACCACCGGGCAGAACGGACTCGCGCAGGCCAAAGCCTTCACCGAAGCGGTGGGCGTGACCGGGCTGGTGCTCACCAAACTCGATGGCTCGGCCAAAGGCGGCGTGGCCTTCGCTATTCATCGCGATCTGGGCCTGCCCATTGTGTATGCCGGGCTGGGCGAAAAACTGGATGACCTTGTGCCGTTCGACCCGGAAGCCTTTGTGGATGGATTGTTGGAGTAAATCGTAATGCAAGACCTTGTCGAAAAATTTTCCGAAAGCCAGAGGAAAGCCCAGCGTTTGCTGGAGCGTCTTTGACATCCCCAATCAAGAGAAGCGCCTCGCCGAACTCGAAGCCGCCGCTTCATCCCCCGATTTTTGGAACAACCCCCAGAACGCCCGCGCCGCCATGCGTGAACTCTCCGAAGTGCGAGAGACCGTGACCACGTGGCAATCGTTGATGCGGCGCATCGCCGACTCGCTCGAACTCTCGTCGCTCGACGATGAGAGTCTGCGCCCCGATCTCGACTCCGAATGGGACTCCGTCGAGGCCGAGATCGCCCGCCTCGACTTTGAATCCATCTTCACCGACAAGCACGATCACGGCGACGCCATTCTTTCCATTCACTCCGGAGCGGGCGGGGTGGACGCGCAGGATTGGGCGCAGATGCTTCTGCGGATGTATATGCGTTGGGCGGAGAGTCGCGGCTACAAAGTTGAAGAGATCGATCACACCGACGGCGAAGAGGCCGGAATCAAAAGCGTGACTCTCACCGTAGCCGGGCGGCAGGCCTTCGGCTATCTCAAAGCCGAGAAGGGCGTACACCGACTAGTGCGTCTCTCGCCGTTCGATTCGGCCCATCGCCGCCACACTTCGTTCGCGCAAGTCGAAGTTCTGCCGCAGCTCGAAGACGACGACGAAGTGGTGATCAACCCGACGGAGATCGAAATCGAAACGTACAAATCGTCGGGAGCGGGCGGGCAGAACGTGCAGAAGAACGAAACGGCCATCCGCATCCGGCACATTCCCACCGGCATCATCGTCACTTGCCAAAACGAACGCTCGCAGACTCAGAACCGCGAGAACGCGATGAAGGTGTTGCGGGCCAAATTGTACGAACTTAGGGTGGAAGAGCGAGCGAAAGAGATCGCCGCACTGCGAGGCGACTATGTGAAGGCCGAGTTCGGGAATCAGATTCGCTCCTACGTCCTTCACCCTTATCAAATGGTGAAGGATCATCGCACCGATCACGAAACGGGCAACACGAACGCGGTGCTCGATGGCAGCCTCGACGATTTCATGGAAGCCTACCTTCGCGCCAACGCTGGAGCGATCACATAAGCGAGTTTGCAACCGGGCTTTGACAGGAAGCCCGGTTTTGTTTCAGAAACGTTTCCGAGATCGCTATCGACTCCATGACCATTAGCCCGTTGGCTTGAGCGCAGAGCAATGCAACAATGTGCGCATCATTGGTTCACTCATCTACTCACACTGGAGGCACACATGACCAAAACAACACTGCTCTTCCGCCTGATGCTGTGCGCGCTGGCCGTGAGCATCGCGTTGGCCGCGTGCGGGAACGAAGTTCTGCCGCAAGGCGGCAACCCCATTCCCACGCCGCGCGCCGGTGAAGATGTGGGCAACGCGCCCGACAGCCAAGCCGCCGCCACTCCCGATGAAACATTCACCCGCTACGTCAACGACAGCATCGCCGCGCAAGTGATCCTGCAATCGCAGAAACTTGCCATGCGCCAGCGGTATCAAAATCCCGATCAGACTCTGCAAGACGTGGGCGGACTGCTCACCGAGATCACCGTCCTTGAAAACCGCACGAAGGTTAATCAATACAACGACACCAACGCCACCGCCAACGTGGACATCGACATCTGCATCAACTATGCTGATGGCGACAGCGAAACGCGCACCTGCAAATATCAGGTTGCACTGCAACAGGGCGAGAACAGCAAAGGCGAATCCGTGTGGTATGTGATCAACCCCGACGCCTTCCCCGTTTTCTCCAACTGCACCGTCTCCTGATTGCGCACCCCGCGCAAACTGAGATAGAATACCTCTGCGCGCGACGGACGCGCGCAGAGGTATTTTTTCTCAATGGAGCCCAATGAAAAATGAACAGCCATCGTAAGCGCCCCGACCTTCCGTTTGATCCTCCAACCGATAGTTCATTCAAGAAAGCCGGAGGCCCTCCCCCAAGAAAACCGACTCCGCCACCCGCTCGACCGAATCCTCCCAAACCTCCTGCGGCCAAGCCGCCGCCTCCACCCAAACCAACGCCCAAACCCGCCGCGCCTCCAG
>Ga0194120_10001353_pt1 | contig 44990 bp, 45 predicted proteins | sample TA2MahCa65mmetaG_FD_148642 | JGI IMG/M metagenome (GOLD analysis project Ga0194120, IMG submission 148642) | Freshwater microbial communities from Lake Tanganyika, Tanzania - TA2015019 Mahale Deep Cast 65m | ecosystem: Environmental > Aquatic > Freshwater > Lake | place: Tanzania: Lake... | reverse complement strand
ACAATTCCGATGTGGTTTATTCTCTTAAGCATTTCCTTATCCTTTGCGCATTAAACTGGGGAGATAGAGGGCGATATCAGGAAAAATCATGATGGCGATTAATGTCAATACCTCACATAAGGCAAATGGAATCGCGGATCGAATGATAACAGCCATTGGAGTCATGGGTTGTATTCCTTTCATCACGAAGAGTTGCAGACCAAAGGGAGGGGTGAGATTACCCAAATCCATGTTAATTAACGTCATGGCAGCTACCCACAAAGGATCGAAGCCTAATGCTTTAATCACCGGCATAAAAATCGGAACGACAATGACCGCGATGGAGAGGTTATCCATGAAACAGCCGAGGAAAAGAAGGGTCACCTGCATGCTTATTAGAACTAACAGGGAGGGCAATTCCAGTTTGACCACCGCCTGAATGAGGCCACTACTTGCACCCGAGAAAGCAAGAATCTGGCTGAAGATCATAGATGCCATAATGATGATGAACATAAAGGTTGTCATTTTGATTGTTCCGAATATGCATTTTCTGAATATTTCCCAATTCATTTCCCCATAGAAAACGGATAAAATAATTGACCCAATAGCTCCCATGGCCGCTGCCTCTGAGGGTGTGGCCATTCCTAAGAAGATAATGCCTACCACTAAAAAAATGATGAGTCCAAGAGGTAATACATAAATAGTCATCTCTTTTAATTTTTTGATTAAGGGAATCGGAGAAATATCATAGGGAGGAGCGATCTCGGGTTGGATCCAACATCGAATCAAAATATAGATAGCATAAAAAGAGGCAAGCAGAAGGCCCGGGAGAATGCCGGCAATAAGCATTCCGCCCACCGAGACTTCAACCAATGTTGCTAAAATGACGGCTAAAATACTGGGTGGGATCAACATGGCCAATGCTCCACTCCCCAGAATGGGGCCAATACACATGGTTTTTTGATAACCTCGGCGTTCCATTTCTGGAATCAATAGAGAGCCAAGCATAGATGTCGTGGCGATTGTTGAACCGCTTGTGGCACCGAAGATCGTCCCAGAGGCAACAGCGAGGAGTCCCAATCTACCAGGAACTCTGCCAATCCAGTAATCCAGGGCATCAATAGCTCGGAGAGCCATCTTTGAATGGAACATTACCTCGCCCATCAAGATAAACATAGGAACTGTAAGGAGTCCGAAGGAGGTGAGACTTTCTTCAAGGTTGAGAATTAACAATTTAAACCCAGAAAGTCCACCCATAAAGACCAGGGTTCCAATAAGGTTGGCAAAGAGAAAAGATACCCCGACGGGCAATCCCATAAACATGAGGAGGACAGTCCCACCGATGAGCAATAATAAAGCCATCCACCATTCCATTGGTATATTCTCTCCCATTAATTCTTCAGTTTTTGGTAATAATCAACCATCTGTCTGAAAAATTGAGTAGTAAAAAAGAAGCCTCCGATGGGAATGATCATTAAAATTAGGAACATGGGTGTTCTTAACGACTCTAAGGCAGGAACTCCTCTTTTGAAAAAGTCCCATGTGACCTGTCCACCATACCAGGTATAAGTGAGCATCACGATCCCACCTAAAAAGGAAGTGATGACATTGAGCCTCCCCCTGGTCCGTTCACTGAGATGGTTAATCAATATATCGACACGGATATGACCTTCCTCCTTCAAAACAAGGGCAGCTCCTAAAAATGGGATGTAGAGCATAATGTATTCTGTAATTTCTAACATCCAGTGGATGGGGTGGTTAAAACAGTATCGTAGTATGACATCTATACAGGTGCCGACCGTCGAAAACATCAAAAGTCCCCCTCCCATCCAAAAGAGAAAGACCAAAATTTTATCAAATATTTTCCCCATTTTTTTCTCGTTTAATCAAGCATTTTATTCCTCACCCCTTCCTTCTATTCTTTGGAAGGGGTGAGGGCACAGGACAAAATATATTATGGGTTTAAAAGTTTCCTGAGTTTTGGACCGAGTTCAGGAGCTTTCTTGAACACTTCATCCCAACCCGCCTTATAAGAAAGATCAACGTACCATTTGGTATCCTCTGGGCTGAATTGAACATATTTCATCCCTTTCGCCTGCATGGCCTTCAGTTCTTTTTCTCCAAGTTCTTCAAAAACCTTGGTAAATTTAGTCTCATTTTCAATCATCACATCCATTAATAACTTTTGCTGAGGCTTGGTAAGTTTATTCCAGGTTTCCAGGTTGATCAGGGCCTCGAGGTTCATCGAGTAGAGTTTTGGCTCAACGATAAATTTACATACCTCTGGCCATCCCATGGAAATATTTCCCAGAACAGACCAGGCATAACCATCCACCACGCCACGTTCGAGAGCGGTATAGACTTCTGATCCAGGCAGTGTGATGGGAACGGCTCCCAATGCTTTCACAAAGGGTTCATAGGTGGCTGAAGTCCGAATCTTCTGGCCAACCATCTCCTGAGGCCTCTTAACAGATTTATTGGTGAAGATATGGAACCAGACACCATGTTCTGGTCTACCCAGATAGAGGACATTATGTTTCTTTAAGAGATCGACCCTTAAATCGTAGTATCCGCTCTTGCGCTCTTCTGGTGGGGTCAAACGACTCAGGTGGGTATATGCTGCTCCGGTTACCGTCCCTCCATAATAAGACTCCGCTGCAAAAATCATATCAACAACACCTGTCCTCATCGCTTCGAACTGTTTAAAAGCAGGAACAGCTTCTGGACCTCCTATAAACTTAATGACCAGGTCTCCCTTAGATTTCTTGTTAACTTCCTCCACAAAGGCCCACCAGGCCGTATGATTGACATCATCCTTTGGAAGAAAGGTTGTCATCTTTAATTCCACTGCCTGGGAGGGGTTATTGAGAATCCCAATGGTGCAAGTCATCATGATGATCCATAAACCTATCATTATCTTCCTCATGGTCCTCCTCCTTTCAAATTGATTAGAAATTCTTTTTAAAGTTAAATTACCTCTCGCCATTCTTTTAAAGCGACTTAGAGCCTCACCTCCTTTTTTTATTTAAATCTCTTTCTCCCTTAGCTAAAAGAGAGAGCTAATCCTTGCCCTTTCCAGATGATCTTCCCAGTTTTTTTATCCACCAGCGTGATGGCCTTTTCAGGGCAGATGCCGACACAGAGGCCACAACTCCAGCAGCGTTCCTCCTCTACGCCGATCTTTCCATTCTCAAGATGTAAAACCTCATAAAAACAGCATCTGCAGCAGGTCTGGCAGAGGATGCATTTCTTATGATCAATCTTTGGACGATAAGGGGTTTCCGGAGGAAGGGTATAGGGAAATCTTTCTTTCATTTTAAGTTCTGCTGATGGGACGATTTTCTTGAGTGCTTTGCCCCTAAATTCTGAGATAGAGGAGTATTTCTTTCTTCTCATCCAGGAGGTGATTTCCCGATTAATTTTTTTGAAGACACCTGTTCCTTCTATGTAGACGGCTGTTCCCACTTGAACTAAGGAAGAACCGCAGAGGAGATATTGGAGGGCATCGTTTCCTTTAAATATCCCGCCTACTCCTATCACCGGAATTTCGATGTTCTTCAATATCTGGACCACCCTGGCAAGAGAGACGGGCAGGAAAGGACGCCCGATGAGATAGCCCCCAATGGCAGGGGCCCCATAGGGAACTTCTGCCTCAACATCTATATAAATTCCGCTCGGCGCATTATGGGCGGTGACGAAGGAGATGCCTCTCTCCTTCCAACCCTTCACAGCATCGATCAAGGGCTCCATCATGGGGCTGATCTTTATTCCAAAAGGAATATGCGAAGATTTTGCAACAGCCGCAATAATCTTAAAACTGGAGCTTAAACTTTTTTCGAGATCGCCTTTCATGGTGGGTGAAGAAAAGTTGAGTTCAAGTATCCGGGCTCCGGCCTTTTCAAATCCTTTAGCCACTCTTTTCCAGGAGGTCAAATCATGAGGCTTCTCGTAAAAACTGACTACGAGCGGAATCTTATTTTCTTTGCAGACCTGAGCTATTTCCGGAACGTTATTCTCCATCACGACATTCATCTCTGGGACATGGGGAGAAGCCAGAGAATAGAAACTTCCGGATCTCTTAAATGCCGGATCGAAATGGTTTAGGGGAAACTGGTAGGGTCTGACTCTGATTCTGAATTCAGGGGATGTGGTGAACGTCTTGGTGACGATTCCACCCACCCCTACCTCTGCTATCCTTTTTGCAGATGGGCCATCGAATACTAATTCAGAAGCGGCAGGTAGAACCGGGTTCTTAAATGTGACCCCGGCCACATCGACTTTTAAATCCACCATCCCACCCTTTTGTTTATGGGTAATATGTCAACCATCACAATTTGATGGTTCCCTTTTCTATTGCAGAGAGGATGACCTCTTTGCCCACCTGGATATGCTCTTGAGTAAGTTTTTTGAGGAGCTCCACATCCTTCTTCTTGATGGCATCGATCATCTTCTTATGGTGTTCGATAGAGATTTTTGCCTTTTCCGGAACCCTGAGGATCGCCGACCGATACTGAAAAATTTGGTCCCTCAGCCCTTTAATGAGGAAAAGGAGCCTGTCGTTTCTGGAAAGTTGGTTCAGGTAGTCATGAAATTCCGTATTTAAGGTACTCACTTTATTCAATTTATTTTTCAGGATATGATGTTCAGACTTCTTGATATTTTCTTCCAACCACTGAATGTCCTCTTTCCGAATTTGACTCACCGACAGGCCCACTGCATAACTCTCTAAAAGAGCTCTGATGTTAAATATCTCTTCTATATCCTTCCTCGTGAATCGACTGACGATGAATCCCCCTTTTGGCAAACGGCTAACGAAGCCCTCTTGTTCCAGTTTCAATAAGGCCTCTCGAATGGGGGTAGGGCTGGCGCCGATCTCCTGAAGGAGACGACCAATGGAGAGCCTCTCTCCAGGAGCCATTTCACCGGTCAGGATCGCCTCTTTGATGGAAGAGTAGACTTCGTCTCTTAAAATTGGTTTTGCAAAAGACTTCAGCTTTGAAAATGAATTTGGCATTTGGTATTCGATATATCAAATGCTATTTATTGTCAAGAATTTTTTTACAGAGCTATATAGATTCCCTATTGAAGAAGACCCGCATTGTTGGTCATTCCACCCCTTATAAACGTCTGTATAATATCCTTGAATGATTAAGGAATACCCCCCCCCATTGGAGTGGACAATTTTGATCCGAATTCTGCAATTATGTCTAATTCGACTTTCCAATGATAAGAAAACCCCTTGAAATGTGACTAAAATTCTTCTTTGAGTCTGTGGCACACAAAATGCATAAAACATATGGTTATTATTAGGATAGTTACAAATTTTTGGAGTCAGACATGGTCATTTGCCCCCGATGTAGCATGACCCATGAGATAGGGGAAGAGTTTTGCAGAAAATGTGGGAGCTTCCTTCTCACTGATGAAGAAGAATACTTTCTCAAGGTAGAAAAAATTGAAAATAAACTCATCTGTCCAATATGTCAGGATCTTTATCAAAATGGAAACTATTGTAAAAAATGCGGCTCACTCTTGAGACAGGAGACGGAGTCTCAAGAAACAAGACGTCAACCCTTAGAAACAAAATGGATTAAGAACTGTTCAAAAGAATGGCTGAGACTGTTGAAAGAGAAGGATGAATTGGAAATCTGCTTAAAGAATTTAGAGGCACAGAGAGATAAAATTTCCAACGAAGAATTCACTCTTCTGTCGGTTCGGTATCAAGAGCGGCTGAAAGAACTCCAGGCTCACCAGCAAGAAGTTGGAGCGGAGCTTGATTCCGTTCGCAGAAGAGCGTCAGATGAGATCGAATTGTTAGAAAAAGAGGTCAAACCCATTCAGAAGAGGCTTGAAGAATTACAATTTATCAACAAAGAAGCCGGGATCACCAGAGAGGATTTCCTGAAAGAGAAACAGGAATTGGATAGAAGCTTCCAAACAAGGGTGAGAAATTTAAAGAAATGGAAACAATTTCTCTCCTTTTTGCCCGGGGAAACCCAAAAGAGTTTGGTTTCCCAAGGATTCAAAGAATTTTTCTCTCAGCATTTTACCATCCTTCTTATAAGCAGTTTCATCATCCTTCTCGGGGCGGGGGGATACTTTCTCCATCCATGGTATTCTGTACCTGACAAGCTCATTGCAAACGAGAACGTCACTCCGGTTTCCACTCTACCCCTTTTGCACCGTCCACAAACAGGGTTTGCGGATCAGGAGATTGAAAAAATAAAGTCTCTTTTCGAAAAGGTCAGACAGGCAAACCTGCAACAGAACATTGACCTCTTTATGGCCTGCTTTTCTCATGATTTTACCAACAGAGAAAAGAAACGGCTCGAGGCGCTCAAAACATGGAGGCACTTCAATTACATTCATCTCTCTTACGATTTGAAGAAACAGATGATCTCGGGTGATACTGCCGACATCCGGTTAGAATGGCTGATCAAGTCTTCTAAAAAAGTTGGCGGAAAACCGGAGGAGAACAGAATTGTTTTCGATACTATTCTGAAGAAGGAAAACGGCGATTGGAAGATTCAAGAGATTAAACCTGTCAGTTAACCTGTTGGATGTTTCAGGAGGGCGAAGATGGTTTGTAATGATTGCGGTGCCTCTAATGAAAACGATGCAGTATTCTGCATGAATTGTGGTGGATCCTTCAGTCAGCTCTGGAAAGTAAAAAACCTTTTACACCATCACTTCTCTCACACAGAGCTTTCGTTTCGTTCTCTCCATTTTCTCAAAGCCCTCTTTGATCTGTCCTTCAAACAGTTCGTTAGCTTAAAGGTCATCAAAGTGGTCTATACCCTTTCTATTTTTTCTGCTGCCCTTGCAGCCCTCGTTTGTATCATCGCAGGTTTTTATGGCCCGCGCTTTTTAGGAATTTTCATGCTCCTCATCGGAGCTCCCCTGATCTTTCTTCTCATCGTGCTTTATAGCCGGGTTGTCATGGAACTTGTTCTATTCAATTTTGGAACGGGTGAGCCTAAGGTTAAGCAAGAGGAACAACCCGAACCCGTCGATAGCATCGAATGGAACCTCTAATCTAACTTAAACCCAACTCCTCTCACCCCTTAAAAATTATTTGCCTTCACCTACAAAGGTGGCATGCAAGCTCTTATAAAAATATTTCCATTTCCATCGCAAAGGGAGCAGATGACGGTGTCCCTTCCGTGCACCCCCCTTGTGCCCTCTTGGGAAGGTAACCAATGTGCCTGTCTTTTTATCAATATTTTTGGGATTTGAAAATGGGGAGAATACTATGTTTTGAGTCCGTCAGCACTGTTCCATGCTACCGGAACTGAAGCCCGATTCACTCATGGCACCTTATAAAGGATGTGTTATAATTCCTCTGGAGAAAGGAGGTTATTTCAATGGCCGCAGTCAAAGAAGCTTCGATTGAGACAATTAAGCGCCTGCCCGATGAGTGCTCTGTTGAGGACATCATGTACGAGATAAACTTTATTGCTCAAGTCCTTGATGGCCTCAAAGACGCCGAAGAAGGGAAATTGCTGACCACAGAACAACTTCTTAAACGAGTTGAGCAATGGGCAAAATAAGATGGACGGAAAAGTCCAGCCTCCATTTGCAAGCAATTCACGAGTATATTGCCAAAGATTCCAAGACATACGCAACACGCTTCATAAGATCTCTTATCAAAGCAACCGAAAAACTTGAGAAGATGCCGCTGTGCGGTCGTATCGTGCCAGAATTGGAAGGGTATGGCTTCAGGGAAGTCATTTACAGAAATTACCGCATTGTTTACAGGTTTAGAGATAATACCATAGAAATACTCGCTGTTGTGCACGGCGCTCGCGAAATCAGGAAAGTAATCCGTGAGGAATGGGAACTGGGTCAATAAACCCTCTCATTCAACTTCCGCTTCCAATCCGTTCCGTTCCACATGCTTACCCGTGATCCTTCATAAGCCCAACTATTCGGCTCAAAATTGAGGTTTTTCGATTCACTATTTCCACTTCTATTGCAGCATAGTTGTGAAAAATCTGAAATTCACCATTACAGAAAGAAGGCATAAAGTTGGGCCATAAGAAGAACTACCAAATGCCAGGGATTAAGCGATATTTGGTTTTTTGCATGTATTCCTTATAGCCTTTTAGTTCCCTTTCGAGTACACTTTCTTCATTTCGAATTCTTACCACTAAAAGGGGGATGATCAACATTGAGGGGATCATTGCCCAATAGGATCCCAGTGCCAGTGGGGAGAAAATATAAATTAGCGATACTCCCAGGTACATGGGATGTCGGACAATTGCATACGGCCCGGTACTGATGACTTCCTGTCCTGGTTCTACTTCGATGATACGAGATGCATAGCGGTTCTCCCTTAATACAAGAAAAAAGATACCATAGCCCAGCAATACAAGAACGTCCGCAACGATTACTATCACAACCGGAACATTCGACCACCCAAATCGTTTGTCAAAGCCTGGAATCAGGAAGATGAGGAGATAGTAAAGAGACCCGAGTTTGATAATCAATTTTTGAGATGGTTCTTTTTCTCTCATCCGCATCCTTCGTTCCAACAGTTCAGGATTGTTTTTGAGCAAATAGATTAAAACAAGAACCATGGGGATAAGGAGAACGGTTATATACAGCCATGCCTCCCAGTAGGCAAAGGTTCCAGCAGGCAGGAAGAACATCACGAACATTAAAGGGATAAAAATAAGAAGCCGCGTAAAAACCATTTTGATCAATTCGCTCTTTGAAAGGTGCTTGTCGTCCATTGCGTTTCCTTCCCCGGTTCCCTGCCAAACGAATAACCGAGGTGAACCCCGGCTATAGACCCTTAGGAACAGTGCTGTCCGTTTTGGAATACGGGCTCTAATATACACAATCTTTGAAAATTTTAGAACCAATAATATATCCCTAGGGAGAGGGAAGAGAAAGGAAGGGGGTAAATTTATTTTGCCTTGTTTAATTCCCTTGCTTGTGATAAGTTCCTTTTAAATTCTCAGGAGAACTATTATGAAGGTCGAAAAGCTTTGGGGTGGACGGTTTGAAGAGCTTCCACCGAAAGAGATCGTTGATTTTCTTTCGGGTAGAGATGTGAAAGGAATTCCTCCCTGTGATGAGCGTTTGATCCCATACGATCTATGGGGAAATCGTGCTCATCTGTTTATGCTCTGCCAGCAGGGAATTGTCTCCAAACAGGATGGGAAAAAAATCCTCAAAGGATTGAAGGAGCTGGAATCACTTTATCAAAAAGGGATGTTTAAATTGGATTCCTCCAAGGAGGATGTCCACTCTAACATCGAGAGCTTTCTCATCAACCGTATCGGGATAGAATCTGGAGGAAAAATCCACACCGGGAGAAGCCGAAACGACCAGATCGGCCTCGATATGCGACTATACCTCCGGGATCAGGTGATGGGATATATCGAGGGACTGATCGAATTGATTGAATCCCTTCTCAAACGAGCGGAAGAGCATTGCTCCACGCTGATGCCAGGATACACCCACCACCAGCCTGCAATGGTCACAACGTTTGGCCATCTCTTGCTCTCATTTGCTGAGGCGCTCAGTAGGGATGTTGAGCGATTCACCCACTGGTTTGCCTTATTCAATAAGAATCCTTTGGGGGCAGCCGCTGGTTATGGCACCTCTTTTCCTCTCGATCGGAGATTAACGTCAAAACTTCTTGGATTTGATGGGCCCACGGAGAACGTCACTGACCCCATCACACAGAGATGGGAGCCTGAGACAGAATTAGGATACGACATTGCGGTGATGATGGACCATCTTTCCACGATGGCGCAGACCTTGATCCTTCTATCCACCAGCGAATTTAATATGGTTCGCCTGAGCGATCGACATAGCACCGGAAGTTCGATCATGCCACAGAAACGGAACCCCTGTTCCCTGGAGGTGATTAAGGCAAAGACAGCGTTTGCTCATGGAATCCTGGTGAGCCTTCTCTCTGCGGGCAAGGGTCTTTTCGTGGGATATAACCGGGACACCCAGTGGACCAAGTACTGGGTGATGGATCTGGTAGATGAGACCAAACCCGCTCTTCCGGTGATGACCGATGTGATACGGCTTCTTCAGGTTCACGAAACAGAAATGCTAACACAGGCAGAGGAAGGTTTTATTGGCGCCACTCCCCTGATGGAGTGGATGGTGACTTCATTTGGACTGCCTCTGCGAAAAGCAAAGATGATCATGGAGAAGGCAGTCAAATATTCTGAGAGATTCGAACTGGAAGAAGTCTCCTACCGGAGTTTAATGAAAGCCTTAAAAGAGATGGAGATCGATCTTCCTATTACAGAGAAGGATGTAAAAAAGATTCAAAGACCGGAAAGGATACTGTCTCAAAAGCTCGCCATTGGAACACCTTCAGTGAAAAGGGTGCAGGAGAACCTCATCTCGCTTCGTGGAAAGGTGAAAAAGAGCAGGGCCTGGTTGATCCTTCAGGGGAAAAGAATCCAGAAGGCAAGGGAACTGATGGAGAGAATGGAGAAGCAGATCAGAAACTGAAAGGAGATACCCATGGGAAAAGTGGAAGCGATCATTAAGTCAGAAATCGTGCGTCTGGCAAAGAGGGAGATGAGGAAGGTCACGAGCCCGTTAAAGAAGGATGTGTGGATATTAAAAAGCACCGTCTCGCAACTTCGAAAAACGGTTATAAACCTCGAACGATTCATTGCGCTTCAAAAGAAGGAAAGGGACAAACAGCCTCCGCTAAAGGCGGCCCCGGAGGAAGTGGAGACATCGCGTCTTTCTCCAAGACTGATTCGAAGTCTCCGCAAACGTCTGGGTTTATCCCAGAGGAACCTTGCACGCCTCGCTGGAGTCACTCCTCTGACGGTTTACCAATGGGAGGGCGGAGTTTTTAAACCGAAAGAAGAGAAGAAGGGAGTGCTGGTAGCCCTCCGCAAACTCGGTCGTCGCGATGCGAAAAGGCTTCTTGAAGAAAAGAAGGCTGCAGAGAATAAAAAAAGGGTTCCGAAAACAAAGCCAAGAAGAAAACAGAAGAAGTTCAGAAAATAGTATCCAGAAGGGGATCGGTTCCTTTTCTCATTTTGTTCAGAACTTTTACAAACGTACAAAACAAATTGTCATTGCGAGGAGCGGAGCGACGAAGCAATCTCATGAAAAACGAGATTGCCACGCCCTTTGGGCTCGCAATGACATGTAAAAGGATTTAATGAATTGTTATTAATAGAAAAAAAGCCTCTCTTACATTATCTCGGAGGTCATATGGACTTAAGAGTTTTTGAAAAGATGGATACTTCACAGCTCCGGAGTTACATTCAATTTTTGCTCTGGCATTATCGTGTGATGGATGCCTTCTGGTTTATTAATATAGCGGAAAAGTTCGATCAACCCACAGCCGAACGACTTAATGAACAGGTCTGGGGTCGTGTCGCTGGAATGGCTGCAAAGGATATTTGCAATCGCTTTGATATTAAAGAGAAAGGGCTCAAAGGGTTTGTAAAAGCCCTGAGATACTTTACATGGACTATTTTGGTGGGGTATCAGATTGAAGAGAAAGAAGATGAGGTGATCATCACCGTTCCCAGTTGTCCCACCCAGGAAGCCCGCCTCAAGCGTGGGCAGGAAGAATTTGTCTGCAAGGAGATGCACCGGGGAGAGTTTGTGAGTTTTGCCAAGGAGATCGATGAACGCATTAAGGTGGAATGTCTCTTTGCTCCCCCCGACCCCCACCCCAAAAACCTGTTCTGCAAGTGGCGATTTGCAATAAAATAGTTCTAAGGGTTGAGACTAAAATAACCTCACGAATTAAACCTCTAAGTTTTTGGTTCTCTGGATGAAAGGATCTGTAAATGAAGAACACGAAGAATAAGGTAGCAATAATCTCTCTTTTTTTAATCCTGGTGTTCGTTGGGCTCCTTTTTCTCTACAAGAGGCAGTCTGCAAGTGAGAAGGTATCGGATTTTGGCAAATACCAGGGCTACTCGGAAGCAATTTACGACGGCAACGAGCGGCATTCTGACTACCTCAATCTTTCTGACGGAACACGTTTAGCCTACGACCTTTATCTCCCGACGAATAAGGGAGTTCCAGCAGATAAACCTTTGCCTGTTCTCTTCAAATATACCCCTTACCTGAGAACCTTTACCATTTTTGATAAGGATGGCAACAACATCATCGCCGACCTGTTTAACCTTGGCTGGAAAGAAAAGGCCTATCTTCGGGTGCGCTACTGGCTTGACAAGCGAGGGCACCTCATGGATGGGGTTTTCAGAAACAAATATCTCCAAAACATGCTCAAACATGGCTATGCTGTCATTGTTGTCGAAAGGCCGGGTACAGGGGCATCTTTTGGAGTCATGAATGCATCGTTTGAGGTGGGAGCCAAAGAGGTCAACGAAATTCTGGACTGGATCGCGACTCAGAAATGGTGCAACGGCAACATTGGCATGTATGGGGACTCCTTTCAGGCGATGATCCAGTTTGCGGCTGCAGCAACTGGCAATCCACATCTGAAGGCCCTCTTTCCGACCTCAAGCGGGCTCGATACGTACAGCTCTGTCACCTATCCAGGCGGAGTCCTCAACAAAACCTTTGCCTCTTTTTTCTCCTGGTCGACATCTTTTCTTGAACAAGTGCCAACACCGGTGGATAGCGACAAGGATGGATCATTACTCGCCGCCGCCCGAAAAGAGCGAACCGGCGCCACGCTTGGAAAACAATCGGAGGTTTGGTTTAGGAAATTTCCCTTTCGCGATAGTATCACTTCTGATGAGATTAAAATCTGGGAGGGAGGTGCCAATCTTTATCCCCTCCTGGACAGGATCAACAAATCGGCCGTCCCAGTCTATATGACAACTGGCTGGTATGACCTGTTTTCGGGCGCACATGACATGTTTCTCTGGTATGCCAATCTCACCATGCCCAAACGTCTGCTCGTCCGTCCTGCAGATCACAGCGAAGTGGAGAAAGACCAATTCGACCTCAACTTCGGGGCCGAAGTGCATCGGTGGTTCGACTATTGGCTGAAGGGCATTGACAATGGCATCATGAAAGAACCGTCCATTTACTACTATGTAATGAGCGGGCTGAAGAAGGGTGCCTGGCAGACAAGTAATCAATGGCCTTTGGCAAACCAGAAATTGACTCGCTTTTACTTCAATGATGGAAAGACTGGTAGTGTCGCGTCAATCAATGATGGATTTTTACGTCCAGAACCCCCGGGTCAGAAAGAGGCCGCTGACGCCTATACAGTGGACTACTCTATGACAAGCGGTAAATACTCGCGATGGTATGCTGTCAACTGGCCCCGTAACTATCCTAACATGAAGACCAATGACGAGAAAGGTTTAACCTACACCACACCACCCCTGGAGTCGGACATGGAGATTACAGGCCATCCTGTTGCAAACCTCTGGTTTACCACCGACGCTCTGGACCTGGATTTCTTCGTTTACCTCGAAGAAGTGGATAACAGTGGGAAGTCCACCTATATCACCGAAGGTATTCTTCGGTCTTCTCATCGCAGATTGAACAAAGCGCCTTACAGTAATCTCGGGCTACCCTATCATTCCCACTACAAGAGCGACTTGGAGCCAATTCCGGTCGGAAAACCCATTGAGCTAATCTTCAGCTTGCAACCGACCTCATACCGGTTCCTTAAGGGGTCCCGTCTTCGCATTACAATCGCTTTAGCTGATACGGATAACTTTGAGACTCCCATCATCAATCCAGCGCCTAAGATCCATCTGCTGCGGAACACGCCTCATGCCTCATGCATCGAGTTACCGATCATTCACCGTCGTTAGGAATCACGCATCACCCAAAGAAGGATGGGGTAAAGGGTTCACTTTTTACTTGACAAAAATATTTAGTATGCTAAATATTAGCCTATAAAACTTCCTCAGAGAAGATACTTATGGCTCTTGAAGATCGGTTTATCTTCTTAATTTCAAAAGTATGCCAGAAACTGATTATCAACCTTCAAAATGCCTTTTCAGAAAGTGGCATAGAGGTGACGCCCATCCAGGGAATGCTTCTCTTTTTTCTTCAAAAGCATGATGGTTCGAGCCTCACTCAGATCAGCCAGGGATTAATGCTGGAAAATCCAACTGTAACGGGCCTGATAGACAGATTAGAAAAACTGGGATATGTGAAACGTTCTGATCATCCGGAAGACCGGCGGGTTTACCTGGTTCATATCACTGAGAAGGGAAAAAAAGTGGCTAACAAAGCATTACCCATCATTAAAAAGTTAAACGAGGAGATAAAAAAGGGATATTCGAAGGAGGAAGTTGAGAATTTCAAAAAGGTGTTGGTTGGTACATTTAACAAATTCTGATCGGGAGGATCTGCATGAAAGAGGCAACCGAGGAATTGAAGAAATTGTTCACCAAAAATAATATCCCTGTATTCGGCATTTCTAAGGCATCTTCCCTTGAAAATGAACCTTCAGGTTACAGCCCGTCAGATATGCTTTCTTCAGCCGAAAGTATTCTTTGCATCGGGATACCTGTTCCCAAAGGAATATTTAATTCGGGAGAAAGATCGGGATGGATGTACTGGAGGGCTGCAAATATTTATTACCGGAATATCGATATGGTTTTGATGCGGGCCGCGAGTATCATCGAGGAAAAGGGTGAAACCGCTGTACCTGTCTATGGCTGCTTTCCGTATGATATAAAAGGAAAGGGTGATTTTTTGGGATATCTCTCCCTGGTAAGAATGGGTGAAGCTGCGGGTATTGGAAAGGTAGGAAAGAATGGACTGCTCTTCAATTCCAAATATGGATCCCGGTTATTGCTGGGTGGGATTATTACAACTGCAAAAATGCCTTTCACAGCCCCGCCAAAGAAAGGTGAGAAAGGATGCCCTAAAGAATGTTTTGCCTGTCAGGAGCAATGCCCAGTCGGAGCTATCGACAAGACCGGAAAAGTTAACGGGCCTTTATGCACAAAATATTCAAGTAAAAGCCCCATGTTTTCGTATTTCATGAAGCAGGAACAAAACAGTGCTGAGGATATTAAGATGTTAAACCATCTCACAGCCGTGGATGACCATTCCATGTATCAATGTATTAAATGCGTTTCGGTGTGTCCTTATCAATAAATCATACGAATGAGAGGAGCAGATCATGAGTGAGTGGCAAAAGACATCTTGTGTGCTCTGTTTTAACAACTGTGGCCTTGAAGTGATCACTGAAGGGAGCAAGATCGTTAAGGTGAGGGGTGAGAAGGAGAACCCTCGATCACAGGGCTATCTTTGTAGGAAAGGCGCCAACATTCCGTATTTTCAAAATAACCCGGAAAGGTTAAGATTTCCTCTTAAGCGGGTTGGAGATCGCTTTGAGCGTATCTCATGGGATCAGGCTCTGGATGAGATAGCAGATAAACTCAAAGAGACCTCCCAAGCCCATGGGCCTCGCTCGCTTGCATACATGGGGGGAGGGGGGCAGGGATGCCATTTTGAAGCCGCCTTTGGCCTTCGATTTTTAAATGGGTTGGGATCAAGGAATCATTACAGTCCTCTTGCGCAGGAACTTACCGGTTTTTTCTGGGTGAGCGGCAAGGCCTACGGGCGACAGAACATGCATCTTTTCCCTGATACCAAGGATTCAGACTTCCTTGTCTTCTGGGGGGCCAACCCCATGGTGAGCCACGATATTCCCAATGCGCCAGTAGTGCTTCGAAACAAGAAAAAGGAACCAGGTTTCTTATTGGCTGTTGTCGATCCGCGAGTATCAGAGACAGCAAAGCTTGCGGACATCCATCTGCGACTCAGGCCGGGGACGGATGCCCTGTTGTTCAAGGCGATGATTAAGATCCTGTTGACTGAAGGACTTGTTGCTAAAGATTATGTGGCTGCCCATGTCAATGGTTTTGAAGCCATTCGAAACTGGTTTGATGATGTCGATGTGGAAGAGAACTGCCGCATCTGTGGATTGGAGACGAATGCCGTTCGAGAATTCACCCGACTCTTTGCCACTCGGAAGACAGCACTGCGTAGTGATCTTGGCATCCTGATGGGACGACATAGCACTCTTAGTTCCTATTTGGAATTGATCTTAATTGCATTAACAGGCCGCATAGGAGCCAAGGGCGGCAATGTTTTTCTGGGGCACCTGATGCCAATGGGATCTGATACGCCAGAAGATGATCCCAGAACTTGGAAGACAGTCGCGACCAATATCCCTTTGATCATGGGGGTTTTCCCACCCAATGTGATGCCTGAAGAGATCAATAATGATAACCCTGATCGCATTCGGGCTCTGATCGTCAGTGGCTCAAATCCTTTACGATCCTACGCTGACACAAAAGCCTACGAGAAGGCTTTTAAAAAATTGGATCTCCTGATCACCATCGAGGTGGCCATGAGTGAAACAGCTGTCCTATCCCATTATGTTCTCCCAGCCAGAACAGGCTATGAGAAATGGGACGGCACATTTTTCCAGTGGGGATACCCTGACTATTACTTCGATATGCGTCGTCCTGTAGTGCAACCGGATGGTGAACAATTAGAAGAAGCCCATATCTATGTGAAGCTTGCAGAGAGACTGGGCATGATTCCGGAGTACCCCTCCAAACTTCGGGAACTGGCTAAAGACCGACTCAGCTTTGGCCTCGCATTGATGCAATATATCCGGGCTAATCCAAAGGTGGAGCCCTGGTTGCCTTACATTCTTGCGAAGACTCTTGGGGAGGAATTGGGATCCCCTAATCTATCTGCACTCTGGGGTTTGCTTGCACGATTTCCAATGATGCATCCGGAAGATGTTGCCCGCGCGGGTTACAAAGTGACCCCTCTCACAGGAGAAGAGATATTTAGGGAGATTCTTAAGAAACCGGGTGGTGTGAAGATCGGATCAATAGATCCGGAAAACAACCTTGCCCTATTGAAGACGCCGGATAAAAATATCCATATCCATTTTCCTGAGATGGAAACATGGGTAAGGGAGGTGACACCTGCTGCCGAGAAAATCCAACTGGAGAACAGAGATTATCCCATGATTCTGATTGCTGGAAACCATATGGAGATGGTGGCCAATACGATCATGCGCGACCCGGCTTGGAATGAGGGAAAGCGGCCCTGTACCTTACGGATCCATTCGAAAGATGCAGTAGAATTAAAAATCAATGATCGTGACCTTGTGGTTGTCGAAACCGAAGCGGGGTCTGCTCAGATCGAAGCTGAAGTGACTGACAGTTCGTATCCCGGCCAGGTGATCATCCCTCATGGCTTCGGGCTCGTCCATGGTGGAGAACCACACGGAGTCAATGTAAACGAGTTAGCTCCGGCAAAACACCGAGATCGTTTTGCAGGGACACCGCTCCATCGTTATATTCCCTGCCGGGTGCGCAAGGCTTAATCTTCTTCCCAGGAAGGTGTGAAAAGATCCAGTCAGAGGGGCACGCAGGGACATCTCAAAAGTTTTACAATTGCGTCCGTTTTATAGGTAAGGGTCACTAAACTCAATAATTAACGAATGTCTTTTACAGTTTTTGATCGTTTGATGTTAACGTTAAGAGGTACCGCTGCAAAACTTTTTCGACACCCCTGCCTGCCCCTCTGACTTTTGAGTACATATTTTCACAGCTTCCTGGGAAAAAGGTAAGGAGAAAAGAGGAGAAATTCGATGTCGAATAATTTAACCTTTGAGATGGAAAAAGACCTTCTGATCAAAGGATGGATGTCACACGATGCCAGATGGTTTATGGCTGTGGCAAACCGTTTTGGTATGGAAGTGGCCAATCCATTGAATCAAATGGTGTGCAGGGAGATCGGTCGGGTGGAGATGAAACGGTGCATGAAAACGTTAGCCATACCGGAGCCTAACGATTTAGAAGAATACCTCACTCTCAATAAAGCAGCTATGTCGCTCTATGGTTCCGGTCTTGCTGAATACGAAATCAAGATCCTCGATCATCAATCCTATCAAATGCATTTGAAGAGATGCTTTGCCTATGAAAATATTTTGAGGGCGGGGATCAAGGACCAGTATGAATGTGGAATTCTTGCAAGGATTCAAGGATGGATTGATGCCCAGGGATTAAAACATGAACTTAAACCACCTTTAGGTAAGTGTATGATGGTTTTAGGGAAAGAGTGTTCTTATACAATAAGGTTAAAATTCGATCAACTTGAGAGATAAAAATAGAAAGAAGTGTAACCTTTCAATGGTCTATTCCGTCTTATATTCAGAAATCTCAAAAGGAGGATTTGACCATGGATGAAAGGACAAAAGTCTTAATCTGTTTGGGTGCTGCCAATGCAGCGAACTGTATCCCCTGCTTTGAACATTACTTCGGGAAGGCGAGAGCAGTAGGCCTTACCCTTGAACAGATTCAGGAGGCTGTGGACCTGGCCAGTCAGGTTAAAAAAGGAGCCCATTTGGCTATTAGAAACAGGATCAGCGAATTGATGGGGCAGGAAAAGGAATTTTCCTTGCCATGCGACAGGCAGGCCAGTAAATCGTGCTGCGGATAATTTCAGGGTGATATTAAGATGGAGTATTGGGATATTTACGATCAGTACTATGCCAGGGTAAGAAAGTTCATCCTAGCCCTTGTGAAAGATGAATGGGTAGCAGATGACCTCATTCAGGAGACATTTATAAAAATTCAGAATAATTTAAAAAACCTAAAAGACCCTTCAAAATTGTCCTCTTGGATATTTCGCATCGCCTACAATCTCTGCCAGGACCATTTCCGCCGGTCGAAGAGATCAAATAAAGAGGAAAGCATTGACCAGGAGGAGAGGGAAGACTTAAGCGAAGCCTTCATCCAGAACGAATTGGATATCCAGAAAAGATTAGAACAAAAACAGATGGGAGAGTGTATTCAGAACCAGATTGACCTCCTCCCCCATTCCTTACGAACGGTCCTGATTCTTTTTGATATGATGGAGTTCAACCATCAGGAGATTGCCAATATCTTAGGGATAACCGTTCAGAATGTTAAGGTCAGGCTTCATCGAGCCCGTGAAAAGTTGAAAGTCATCCTTGAGCAAAAGTGTACTTTCGAAACGGATGAAAGAAATGTGCTGGTCTGTGAACCTAAATGCAATTGTAAATAAATCCCCTCCTGCCTTCATCCTTCCTGGTCATTTAAAATCCAGTACAACGGTCCATTAAAAATCTCCATTGAATTGGAAAGAAGTATTGTTTATAAGTGAAGGTAGTTTGGTTCATTTTCATTGTTTCAACAGGAGGAAGAGATGAAGGGAGTGAATCGTTCGATTACCTATTTTAATCAACCCGGGATTGATAATACCGATGCAGTGGTAGAGATTGTTTACAACCGGTTGAAAGAAGGGGATATTAAAAGTGTCGTCGTTGCGAGTTCCCACGGGAAAACAGGTCTTAAGTTTGCAAAGAAGATGGCAGCGGAGACAAACCTGGTGATTGTAAGCTCCCATCCAGGATTTTCTCGTCCTGGTATCTGGGAATTTGATTTGAAGATTTTGAAAGAGGTGGAGTCCATGGGAGCCAGAGTGGTGAGGCAGAGCCATATCCTTTCAGGCTTGGAGCGATCTTTTACGAATAAATTTTCCGGAGCCTCCCATACGGAGGTACTTGCAGAATCCCTGCGCTCCCTGTTTGGCGTAGGGGTCAAGGTGGCTATCGAATGTACCATCATGGCGGCGGATAGCAGTGCAATTCCCATTGACAAGACGATTGCTGTGGGAGGAACAACCACCTCCAAGGGAGGAGGGGCAGATAGTGCCATAGTGGTCTGGCCTTTCCACTGCAACAATTTTTTAGACTTCCGGGTGCTTGAGATTCTCGCCAAACCCTTAAGAAGAGAGAAAGGGTAGGGTGTTGGCTTTGCATTTTTCTGATTAATGGTTATATTTTAATTGAATAGGGAATCTCTCTTAGGGGGGAGATTAAAATTCAAACGAGGAGGGAGGAAAACGATGGTTCCAAAAATTAAAAAAATTCTTTATGCCACGGATCTCAGTAAAAACTCTTCTTATGCCTTTCTGTATGCGGTGGATCTGGCCAAGAAGCATGATGCAAAAATCATTATTTTGCATGCGATCGAGCCGATTCCGGCCTATGCGGAAGCTTATGGAGGCTTGACGAGCATTCAGAAAAAACAGCAGATTGATGAGATGGTTGAATCAATGAAAAATCATTTGACAGGGTTTTGTAAAAAGGCAGAATCCCAAATGGGTCCTCCCTGCGCTGAACTTGTAAGCAAGATCCTTGTGTTTACCGCCTATCCCCCGGATGCCATCCTGAATACTGCGGACCAAGAGGGGTGTGATGTGATTGTCCTCGGGACCCATGGAAAAGGGTTTATATCATACGCCTTTCTCGGGAGTGTTTCGAAGTCTATCTTGCATCGAACCCAGAAACCGGTTTTTATCATCCCATTGCCATCGGATAAGACGGCTGTGGATTGGGATGGGATTTAACATCATTCCATGATCTTTTTTCAAATAAAAAAGCAGAGGGCTGTTACCCTCTGCCTTTTTATTTGCATGGGCATCCTTCTTCGTTATTAGCCCCCTCGTATTTTTCTTTTCTCCAGAATCTGCTGTTCAATCTCGACAGGGTCCCCAAAATAGATGCAGTGGGCAAGGCAGATATTATCCGCGCAGGCAGGGTAGAGGCCCTGATCTACCCGATGATAACAGAGATTACACTTGGCCGCAGTCTTTTTTACATCATCAAAGTGAATGGCATCATAAGGACATTGGTCGATGCAAAGTTGACACCCGGTGCATTTCTCTGCATCGAGAATAACGATCCCGTCTTCTCTTTTTCTGATGGCATCCTCCGGGCAAGCTGGTACACAGGGAGGTTCATTGCAGTGTTTACAGACATTCACACGCCAGATGAAATCAAGTTTTCCATTCATAACTTTCGGGCCATCCGGCCAGATGGACAGATATTTGATGCCTTTCGTTTCATCCACTGGATTGAACTCCTGTTGACAGGCTACTTCACAAGTCTTACATCCCCAGCAGGCAAACTCTTCAACGGTCAGAGTATATTTATTCATAGGATACTATCCTTTCAGGGTAGATTTTGCACAGTAACGTCCTGATGTTTGAGGCTCCCATGGCAGGGTCGCAACCTTCTAAGGCGCTGTCTGTAAGGATGTTGATATTCGACTCGTCCCAGCCGTGGCCCGGGTCTTTTTTCTCAGGAAACCACCATCCATGCTGAGCCGCAACGACTCGAGGATCGCGTCCGAGGACGAGTCTTGCCCGTTGTCTTATTTTGCCTCGATGGGATTCAATGATCACCCAGTCTCCCTCTTTGATATCCTCCTTTGCCGCTGCCTCAGGATGGATCTCAACGATGGGATCTCTGTGAAGTTCTCTGAGGCGTCCTACCTGTCTGTTTTCCGTGTGAAAGAATCCAGGCATGCGTGCACCGGTAATCAGGATATAGGGATATGCCTTATAAAGTTCCGGAGCACTCGCTGGACTTTCAGAAGGCTCCCGGTGCTGAGGAAGCGGGTCATAACCCATTTTTTCAAGAACCGTTGAGTAGAGCTCAAACTTCCTCGTGGGAGTCGAAAACCCTCCCTCCTTATATTTGTGATATTTCACCTCTCCCCTGAGGTAATTCATCTTCTTAAAATCCTTCCAAGTGATGTTCATCGGGTGGAGGATATAATCGAGGGCTTCTTCGTAGTTGTTCCACCAGTATTGTCCTTGACCGATCCGGCGGCCAAGGTCGTTGAGCATTTCATGATCGGAACGGCATTCACCCACCTGGATGACCTTTCTGCGTGGCAGGACATAGCCATGGCGTTTCCAATAATCACCCACATAGTCCATCTCAAGCCAGGTCGCAGCTGGAAAAACAATGTCTGCCAGTTCTGCAGTCGGGGTCAGAAAGAAGTCGGCCACAGCCATAAACTCAACTTTCTCAAGGGCCCGGTAAACCTCTCTCGCATTGGCAGCGGTGACCAGAGGGTTGGTGCTGATAAGGAAGAGCATTTTGACTGGATAAGGTTTTTCTTCAAGAATGGCATCCCAGACGCATTTTGGTTGAAGGATGGCGAAACGAGAGGCAAGGCGGAAACGGTCTCCTCCCAACCGTTTTGCGAATTGGTCCTTGGAAAGCAGGCCATGGGCACCAAATTGGCCCACATTGACGACATTCGGTTGCCGGTTGAGGACCTGACCGCCGGGGACGTCGATGTTACCGGTTATTCCCATGAGGGACATGAGCAGGCGGTCGTTATCCGCACAGCTCGTCTGCTGCTCAATCGCCACACCCCATTGGATGGCTGCGGGTTTTGTGGTTGCGAAGAGCCTTGCAGCCTCCCTGATCTTTTCTTTTGGAACCCAGGTGATCTCTTCAACTCTATCAAGGGGGTATTCATTCACCCTTTTGACAAATGACTCCCAGCCATGGGTATATTTTGCAACGAATTCTTTATCATAGAGTTCCTCATGGATGATAACATTGAGCATCCCCAGGGCAAGGGCAGCGTCTGTGCTGGGTCTTAGCTGGAGCCAGACATTTGCCCGTGCTGCCGGACGGGTGAGCCTGGGATCAACGACGATGAGCTTGGCTCCTTTGTCGAGGGCGACGGAGAAGGGTTCCCCCTTGTATTCATCAGGGTTGCTGAGGGTAAGGTTGTTTCCCCACAGGATGATGCACTTGGGAAAATTCTCATAATCAACGATGGGATTTGTTCCGCAGGTGATGATGCTTGTGGAGATGCGGGGCCCGTAACAGAAATGGCCTGCGGTCAGTACGTTTGGCGAGCCAAGGAGATTGGCGATGCGGTAGATCACAGACTCATTTTCTCTGCCGGTCCCATACCCGAATACAATTGACTCAGGCCCATGTTTTTCCTTGTAGGTCAGGATTCGCTTTGCAATGGTGTCGAGGGCTTCGTCCCATGAGATCCGTTCCCATTTGCCGCTCGCCTTGGGACCCATCCGTTTGACAGGGTAGGTGAGTCGGTCTTTATGATAGGCAATTTGCGCCGAGGCCAAGCCTTTGGCGCAGAGCGTCCCATGGGCGATGGGGCAATCGGGGTCACCGGCAATCTTTGCGACCTTGCCGCCTTTGACATAAACGATCACACCGCAGCCGCCGTGGCACATCCGGCAGTGACTCTTGACGAATGAATCGTATCCATAAACTTCCATTTCGCGCTCTATGTTCGAATATCGAAACTCGGGCATTTTCGCCTCCTGCTCATCATGTAAACCATGCCACTCTGTATGATAATCTAAAACCATGAAGAGTCCTTGTCAATCATTGATCTGGGAAGTATCTCCAAATCCGTGACAGTGGGATGGAACCCGAAGGGCAGGCAGCTTACAATAATTTGTTGGAACTTGAAACGACTTTATGAAGATGCTATGGGTTAAAGTATAGTGCTGAATCCACTCTCTTGGAGAACTTGTATGGAGATCAAGAAGGTCATTTGTATCCAATGCCATAATGCCTGTCGGCTTGCAGCATCCGTGGATGGCCATCGTCTCGTCTCGGTTGATCCTGACACAGAATTTCCAGGAGCCAAGACATCAAATCCCATTTCAAGTGGGTGCCCGAGACGAAGAGCCATGGTTGAGTATTTTTATCATCCCGCGCGACTCAATTACCCGATGAAGCGCATCGGAAAACGGGGAGAGAATCGATGGCAAATCATTTCATGGGATGAAGCTTTTACAGAGATTGGCGCACAATTGAGAAAGATCGTCGATCAATATGGACCTGAGGCCATTGCCACGACCAGCGGAACAGGCCGAACCCATGATGAGATAAGAGAGAGATTCTTCAATATCTTAGAATCTCCAAATCATATTGGAGCCGGAGAAATCTGTTATGGGCCCATGTGTGTGATGGGATACACACTTTTTGGATGGCGGGTCTTTCCTGTCGTCCGATCCAATACACGTTGCATTGTCCTCTGGGGTGGGGGAGGTCCTCGTTACTGGGATGCCTTCTGGAGATCTGCTAAGAGGGCAAAGCGTGATCATGGAGCAAAGATCATTGTGATCGATCCGAGAAAGACGAATAGCGTGAACCATGCGGATCTCTGGCTACAGATTCGACCGGGTACGGATTGTGCGCTTGCACTCGGGATGATTCATCATATGATCGAAGAAAATTTGTATGACAAAGCATTCGTGGAGAAATGGTGTTATGGGTTTGACCAATTAAAGGCATGGGTAAAGAACTACCCGATTGATAGGGTTGCCGAAATCACCTGGGTTCCTGGTCTAAAAATTCGCGAAGCCGCTGAATGGTATGCGACTCTGACACCAGGAGTGACCAACCATGGAATGGGACTCGAACACCAGGCCAATTCCATTCAAGCGCTCCATGCCCATTACATTTTATCGGCGATTACAGGAAACATCGATATCCCGGGTGGTGATATCTTTCCTTCCCCTTACCCTAACCTGATTCATGAGCAGGAAATCGCAGCTCATGACAGGCTTTCAACTCAACAGATTGAAAAAACCCTGGGGATTGACCGTTTTCGTTTGATGTCCCGACAAGGTTATGATGCCATCCAGTCCCACGTTTTAAAGGTTTGGGGCAGGGATGCGAATAATCGCAGTTCTTATGAGTGTTTTGCTCACGCACCGACCGTCTACCGAGCGATTTTATCAGGAAAACCTTATCCGGTTCGCGGAATGATTACCCTTTCAAGCAACCCCATGGTCACACAGGCCAATACAAAACTGGTTTATGAAGCCTTAAAGAGCCTCGATCTTTATGTGGTGGTGGACTTTTTTATGACACCCAGCGCTCAGTTGGCTGATTATGTTTTGCCTTCTACAACCTACCTTGAAAGACCTTGGTTGTGGACCTATTCGGGAATGATGGGAAGTGAGCGGGCCATGCCAAGGAAGATCGAAGGGGAGTATGACCGAAGGGATGACTATGATATCTGGCGAGGATTGGCTCTTCAAGTCGGTCAGGAAAAAGAATGGCCATGGGGGACGCTGGAGGAGGTATATGATTATCGGCTCAAGCCAATAGGGCTCACTTTCCAAGCTTTTATGCGCCAGGGTGGATTCCTTTCGATACCGAAGGAGTATAAACGTTATGAAAAGGTTGGTTTTGGAACCCCAACGGGGAAGATCGAAATGTATTCTAAAACGCTTGAGAAGTTGGGATATCATCCGCTCCCCGAATTTAAGGAGCCTCCTGAAAGCCCTTACAGTCGTCCAGATCTAGCCAAGGAATACCCTCTGATTCTCATCACAGGTGGCAGGATTCAGCCCTATTATCACTCTGAACAGCGTCAGGTTCAGTCCCTCAGAAAAATGGCTCCCGAGCCCATTGTGCAGATACATCCGAATACTGCAAAACAATTTGGAATTGAAGAAGGGGATTGGGTTTGGATAGAATCCCCCAGAGGACGAATGCAACAAAAATACAAACCTTTCTTGGGAATTGATGAAAGGGTGATCCATGTTCAACATGGCTGGTGGTTTCCTGAGGAAGATGGCGCAGAACCTTCCCTGCATGGGGTCTGGAAGTCTAACTGTAATGTGTTGACGGACGATGATCCCGATATTTGTAATGAAGTCAGTGGCGGGTGGCCGCTTCGCGCCTTTCTTTGTAAAATCAATAAAGCTGAAAAACCCTCATCATGATCTTGCTGCGCTTCGGTCCCGAACCAAGAGGACCATGGGTTCTACCTGTGGGTGAATTGGTCCTCTGGTACGGGATGTTCGCCCATTGTGGGTGTTTTTTAGGAACCACGGGCTTTGCCCGTGGGGGCTCCATCTGATGACTCATGACTAATTTACTACCTGTGGCTGCGGCTGCTGCAACTGGCATCCTCGTTGGCTCTGGGATCGTGGCCACACGTTTTGTCATTGATCAGGCTTCTCCCATATCGCTGGCGCTGTTGCGTTACACCATCGGTTTTTGCTGCTTGTTGCCCCCAACCTTGTTGTCTGCGCGCGTGCGCTTCGAACGGCGTGATCTGCTGCCCATTGCGCTGCTGGGCATTACCCAATTTGGGATACTGGTCGCCGTGCTCAATTATTCACTTCAATTCATCCCATCGGCCCGCGCTGCGCTGATCTTTGCTACCATGCCTCTGTTGACAATGATATTTGCCGCGGCCCTCGGTTATGAGCGAATAACGCTGGCTAAGGTCTTTGGCGTTTCGCTGACCATTGTGGGGGTAGGTTTTGCCCTTGGAGAGAAGGTGGTTGATCTGGGTGGGGTGACAAGTACCTGGATCGGCGAGTTGGCTGCATTTGCGAGCGCCCTGAGCGGAGCCATCTGCAGTGTTTTGTACCGGCCCTATCTGCGAAAATATCCGACGCTTCCGGTAAGCGCCTTTGCGATGCTTGCTTCGGTTGGTTTTTTAGCAGTGCTGGCTGTGGGGGAGGGATTCTTTAACTCTCTACCCCTGTTTACGACTGGCGGTTGGCTGGCTGTCGGCTTTATCGGCATCAATAGTGGCATAGGATACTATCTATGGTTGTGGGCACTCAACCATACGACGCCAACAAAGGTGACCGTATTTCTGGCACTGAGTCCAATTACGGCGACTGCCTTAGGTGCGCTGTGGCTTGAAGAAAGAATCTCAACGACCTTCCTAATCGGGCTTTGCTGTGTTGCCCTCGGCCTATGGCTTGCCCACTGGCAACCTCAGTCACGTCCATAGAAGCCTCCTAAGAGTCATTTGACCATCTTTATTGTTCTGTAAAAGGCCTCAATTTTTTGTTTGACAATGTCATGCAAATGTCATACATATAACGATATATGATCTTGTTTGACGCATCTACCTTAATCTTACTGGCGAAGATAGATATACTCGGTATATTTATTGCAAATTTTGCCAAAAAAGTGGCGATCTCTGATAAAGTGAAAGAAGAAGTGCTCGAGGGTACAACTCCAGATGTTCCCTTCATTCGAAAACTCATTCAAGAAGGAAAAATTGAGGTTTTCAAATCAAAAGAGAAAAAACTCGGAAGAAAGCTGGTAGAAGATTTCAATATTGATGAAGGGGAAGCCGAAACATTAGCAATTGCAATTGAGGAAAAGGCATCTCTTGTCGCCACGGATGATAAGAACGCAATCAGAGCCTGCAAAATCATGAAATTAGAGTTTACCACAGCCATCGCCATTTTAGTCCGGGCCTGTGAGAAGGGATTGATTGAAGGAGATGAAGCCTTGACCAAGTTACAAAAATTCCAATCCCTTGCAAGGTATAAAAAAAGAATCATCGAGACTGCAAGAAATCAGATAGAAGGAGTTGCTAAGTATGGCAAAAAAAACGGTAAGCATACGAATGGATGATGAAGATTACCGCTTTCTGTCGGTTTTGGCCAAGGAAGAGCGGGAAGATGTTTCTAAAAAGGTGAGAAAGCTCGTTGATCTTGGTAGGGTGATGCTTGCTATAGAGAAATACAAGAAGTCAGAGGCCTCCATCGAAAGAGCGGCTCGAATAGCCGGAGTCTCCGTCTCAAAAATGATGGACATACTTCAAGAACACAGCGTTGAAATGAATCTCGAACACGAGGATTATCTGAAAGGATTAGACTCTCTCCGGAAGTCCTGGTGAAAGATGGGGGTGTAGGAAAAGGAAGGGGGGCTAAGAAAATAGACCTGGCTCACAATCGTTAAAAGGAGAGTGAGAAAACAGTAGTTCCGTTTTTAAATTTTATCTCCGAATGTTTCCAGAAATTCTGCGGGTGATAAGATTCTGGTTCCTTGGTCTCATGCCAGCCAGTGCTCCCGTGTCTTCTTGCATCTCCCATTTTTTTATAACGAGCCGTCCAGTTCATCGGCGACGGGTTTCTTGCAGGCTCTGCAGCGCTGGGCGCCTCTGAAGAGCGGTTCGCCGCAAAAGGAGCAGTGATAGCGCTCGCATTCTGATCGCGCCCATTCGACACTGCCTTTCTCATCGCCGTGTTGAGCTACTTTCGGTCGCCAAACGGGAATGGCTCTCTTCATCACTCTAAGTCCGGTGGGAAAACCAAAGTTCTCAATCAAACCGCACGGCCATTCCTTGCACTGATGGCAGGAATAAAGTCCTTTCGATCTTACGCAATTTCTTATTGAGCATGTCTTGCAATAGGTATAGAGTTTCTCAGGTGGATCAGGTTGCATACAACCGAGACATTCGGTCTCTTCCGGTTTTGTCCCGTAGAGGTTTCCCATGACCGCCCTGAATTTTTCATTCTTATCCCTTGTGGCAAGATAGACTCCGCAGACACCACAATAGAGCCCGCAGGGCGCCATCAAATTCTTATTACTTATTTCTTCTTCAGTCCAGCCTTTCATGCGATCGCCCTCCCGCTTTAGTGATAAAAAAGGGATTTCGTCCAACGGCAAAGGTGACGATGCCCGTATCGTCAAAAACAGGCTACGTTTGTCGTCTTTAATTCATTTAAACGTAACTGTTTCCGAATGTCAAAACAACCTGCCTGCGCGAAGCTGCTTCGGCGAAGGCAGGGGCTTCGTAACCTTAACCATAACCATATTCAAAGGCATGGTTTATCCAACGAATTGACCTCAACCAGCATTTTCTTTTATAAAAGTATGTAATGTCAACCGAAAAGAAAAAGCAATACAAACTGGTCATCTTTGACCTCGATGGGACGCTGACCCGGGAACGATCCATCTGGGAATATATCCATGTCCGGTTGGGGAAATGGTACGGATTTGCGGAAGAGTATCAGAAACAGTTTCTGGCCGGGAAGATTTCTTACAAAGAGTTCTGTGAGCGTGATGCCGAAGTTTGGAGAGGGATGAAAGTTGAAGAGATGATGGAAATCATTAAGACCGTCCCGTTTCATCCCGGAGTGGACGAGTTGATCTCCCATCTAAAGCAGAAAGGCATGATACTTTCGATGGTCTCCTCCGGACTTTCTCTTTTGACCAACTGGGTCCATGAAAGATATGGTTTCGATCACTCTGTCTCTAATGAGATTCTCTGTGAGGATGGAATGCTCACCGGAAGGGTGAGCATTCAGGTTCATTATGATAAGAAGGCCGAATGGGTTAGGAAGGTCCTTGACCAATATGAGATTAAGTCTGAAGAGGCGATTGCTATCGGAGATAGCAAAGGCGATATAGATATGTTTCAAATGGTAGGGTTTGCAATCGCTTTCAATTCATCCTGTGCTGAACTTGATCAGGTTGCCAGCATATGCGTTCGAAGTCAGAATCTGGCAGATATTATTCCAAGGCTTCCTATTTAAAATAAGGTGGGAGGATTGGGAGATGGAGAGATATGTAGCGTCGGCATTTATTGCCGACGTTTTCCTCGCCCCCAGTAAATGGGGGCGCTACAGGTCTAAATAACATGGAATGGGAATTAAACTTCATGAGATGGGGGAATCGATGGTGGAGTTCGTCCCTTCTTGACTATACCATCCCCTGGCTGACCTATCTCGGAAGTCATTTTGCCGTGATTCTCTTTATCCTTCTCACCTTAATCATCACTAAACAGAGAAAAATATTCCGGCGTCTCCTCCTTCTCTACGGCATCCAATCTGCCATTGTTTACGGCCTCAAATTTCTCATCCAGCGTGAAAGACCTTTTTACTTCCTTCAGGAAATGGGTTCCAAACTCTCCAAAGGACCAGGCGAAATCCTTGATCCCAGTTTCCCAAGCGCCCATGCGGCCTTATCATTTATGATGGCTACTCTATTGGCTTATTGGTTTCCCCGGTTCGGGATTATTTTTTATGTGATCGCTTCATTCATCGCATGGACAAGAATCTACCTTGGGCTACATTTTCCTACAGATGTTTTGGTGGGAAGTTTGTTGGGGTATGGAATAACGAAGCTCTTTCTTCAATACATCAGCTTAGAAAGGAGTGAGTGAGTTTCTTTCTCGGTAGGTTTTCTCCATTTTGATAAAATATTCGCCGAAGGCAAGGGTGTGTTTTTTCATTGCTTCATGCGCGGCCTCCGAATTGCCGGCCACCACTGCCTCCACAACAGCGCCATGCATCCCCCTCGGATGGACCGTATCCACATCAGGATTGACTGCCTCGACCACTCTCTTGGTCAATTTCAACAAGGACCTCATCAAGGCCTCGAGAAAACGATTGCCACACATTTGAGCCAATATAAAATGGACCTTTTGCTTCCGATCCACATCTAACGATAAGGATATGATAGAGAGTTCTTCGATTTCCATGGCCTCCTTCAATTGCTTTGCATATTCGGGCGTGATGTTTAGTGCGGCTAACCGGGCTACTTCGGGTTCAATGATCAGTCTCACATGGTGAAGTTCAGGAATCGAGATATTATTCGTTGAGAAAAGGTCAAGAAAAGCATTTATTAGATAATCGAAGGTCAATTCAGTGACAAAAGCACCTCCATTTGCACCTGATCGTGTGACGATAAATCCTGAATTTTCAAGCGTTCTAATCGCTTCTCTTATTGCCAAACGACTGACATGGAACTCTTCAGCAAGTTCTCGTTCAGAGGGAAGTTTATCCCCTGCCTTAAAATTGCCTGATATGATCGAATGCTTAAGCTGTTCAACCACCTCTCCAGATATTCTTGATTGTTTAACAGGTTTAAATTGCATTGTAATACCCCTTCCTCACAATGAAGGTATATCAAAAGTTTTTTAAAAAATCAATATTTTTATTGACAAAATTTTTTGATTGGGATAAATATTGAACCAATTACATTAATAGAGAATAGTTAAAATACCTTGCGAAAAAGAGATCGCACCTATGAATTTAGCCAATAATCTTGAAAAGTCAGCCTATTTTTTCCCTGAGCGGCCCGCTGTCTGCGAAAATGGACGAACCGCCACATATCAACAGCTCAATGAACAAGCAAACCGAATTGCCACATCGCTCATCAAAATGGGCGTTGGTCAAGGAGACCTTATTGGTCTGCTTGCCCCCAACTCCATGGATTGGATGTCTATCTATTTTGGGGTAATGAAAACGGGTGCCGTTGCCATTACCTTTTCAAGTCTTTTGAAGGGCGACGAACTTTCCCTTCTGGTTCGTCACTCCCAACCTCGAATCGTATTCACATATAACGAGAAATTGGATGACCTTTTCAGATTAAAAGACCCCTGTGGTATCGAAAAGATCATTTCTCCCCATGGGGATCTCGATTTAGGATGGGTGCTTCAAAATGGATCTCCTCACTTTAAAGCGATTGAGCGGGACAGGGGGGATACAGCAGCCATCCTTTATACCGGAGGAACAACCGGAACCCCGAAGGGCGCCATGCTCACACACGAAGGGATCAATTTTTCCAGTTTCAGTATCGCTCATTTTGAACGAAACACCGAAGACGATAGGGCCTTATGCTTTATGCCATTCAACCATGTCTTCGGTCAGATCCACATTATGAACGCCACGATCATGACCGGGGGATGCCTGGAGATTCTTCCCTCCTTTGACCTGGGAAAAACCCTTGAGTTGATGGCCGCTGGCCGGATTACAAAATTCTTTGCCGTGCCTACGATCTATGTCCGTTTGCTTGGGGTAAACGATCTGAGTGAAAAGTTGGGCAAGCTCCGCTACTGTTTTTCAGCGGCGGCCTCCCTGCCCAGGGAGATCGTCAAACAGTGGAAAGAACGAACGGGGATTAAAATCTGTGAGTCATACGGAATGACAGAAGGCATGCCGGTTACCTATAACCATTATTATCCAGACAGGCATGTGGTAGGATCCGTAGGCCAGGTGATTCATGGAGTGGAAGTCCAGATTAGAGACACCGCGGGCAATTTATTGGAGCAGGGCCATGAAGGCGAGATCTGTTTTCGGGGACAAGTTGTGATGAAAGGTTACTTGAACAACCCCGAAAGCAATCTCTCCGCATTCTGGGAGAACGGATGGTTACGGTCAGGAGATATTGGCCTATTCGATTCCGATGGATACCTTTACATTGTTGACCGCCTTAAGGATATGATTATTACTGGAGGTGAAAATGTCTATCCCCGGGAAATAGAAGAGGTGCTCTATGTTCGACCGGAGGTGCAAGAATGTGCGGTCGTTGGATTTCCAGATAAAGAATGGGGTGAGCGAGTAGCCGTGTTTATTATTCCCAAACCAGGCCAGAACATCAATCCAGAAGAACTCAAAGCTTTTCTCAAATCGCGTCTCTCGCCTTTCAAAGTTCCAAAGGATTATATCATTGTTAGTGAGATGCCCAAAAGCCCCGCTGGGAAAATCTTAAAGAGAGAGTTAAGAAAACAGTTCCTTGGACAGAAGCCTTGAGTAGTGCTATCGACTTTCAAATTTCTTATGAGAGGCGGAAACATGAGATAGTAAAAATTTACAAGTTGAATTAAAGAAAGGAGGTGAAGGTTTTTTAAAGCATGTTGTGCTAAACCTAAACAAACCGAACCATCGTCATGCTTCAATGACGAACAGAACAAAGGAGGAAAGAGATGAAGGAGAGAATCGTATCTATTTTAGTTGCAGCAGTTTTTATCACCGGTCTGATGGGTTTAGGCACTCAGAGAGAGGCTTCAGCCGCAGAGCTAACCCTCAGTCATATGGCGCCTGCGGGTTCTGTCATAGATAAACAGCTCGCTGCTTGGGCAGAAAAGGTGAAGAAGGACAGTGGCGGCAAATTGAGTATCCGCATCTTTCCGGGTGCAACACTGATCAAACCTGTGGAGACGTTCAGCGGCATCGAAAAGGGCATTGCAGATATGGGGGCAAGCTATCGTTACTCCAGAGCTGGAGCAGAACTGACCGGAATGCTCTCCATGTTTTTAGCCGGTATTCCTGATGCCGCTACGGGATCAAGAATTGTAGCGGAAGTCTGGAAAAACTTTCCGGAGCTTCGAAAAGAATGGGACACGGTTAAAGTTTTATGGATGAATACCTCTGGTCCGGCTGTGGTTGCGACCACCAAACCTGTTCGCACCATGCCTGATCTCAAAGGGTTGGAGCTAAGGGTACCGGTCCCTGAAGCAGCTGACGCCTTAAAACTATTAGGAGGCACTCCGGTAAGCATGACCTCTGCTGACATGGTCATTGGTATTCAGAAGGGTACGGTGCATGGCGGTCTGGTTTTCAAAGAGGCAATTGAGGCCTTTAAACTTCCTGTAAAATTCGTCACAGAGTTCGGTATGTATCTCTCCAGCAACTGGTTTCTGGTGATGAATCCCAATAGCTGGAATAAGCTATCTCCCGACCTTCAGAAAGTGATCAATGATAGTCTCGAGTGGGGCAGGAGTGAGTCCATCAAAGCGTTTGATGGGGCGGATTCAGCTGCTGTGGAGTATGGAAAGAAAGAGGGCATGGAGTTCATCAAATTGGCCCCCGCCGAACAGGCCAAGTGGTTTGAAATCGTTGATGGCAATAACCGAAAGCATGCAGCCGCCCTTGATGCGAAAGGGTACCCTGCAACCAAAGTTCTGGAGTTTGTAAATAGAATCAGGAAGTAGGGATAAATCATAGAGCTATGCTGTGTGTTTTTCACGCACAGCATAGCTCATCATCATACTGTTTTACGCTAATACACCCGCCAGTTGCAAAAACGGGCAAGGGCAATCCGCCCTACAAGGCTTCGAATGGCGGTTTTTATAATTTTATGGAATACAGGAGACTTCACCGAAAGTGAATTTCGGCAGGGAAACGAAACGTAAGTGCTGATACGGAAAAAGGTTCACCTCGAAGCCTTTCCGAACGGATCGCCCTTGCCCGTATGAGCAGAAGTTATGCAACATCTGGGTACAAATAGCACTGCCCTGAAAGGGCCAGCTTCCGTCCATTATTTTTAGAAGGGGGTTTACCCGTGGTAACCTGGTTAAAATTTACCGCAAAAAAACTACCTCTCATCATTTCATCCATTTCATTGGTGATGATGATGCTTGTCGTCGTCATCCACGTGATCGGACGCAATTTTTTCAAGTCGCCACTCTACGGTGGCGTGGAACTCATCAGCCTTTCCGGCGTTTTCCTTATCTCTTTTGCTTTAGGGTATGCGCAACTGCAAAAAGCTCATATTATTGTCGAGATCCTGGTTTCCAGACTACCCAGGTTAATTCAGACACCCATTACCTTTTTTGTCATGGTTGTCAACTTGGTTACTATTACACTTCTGATTTGGGGAGGCCTCGATTTTTTCTGGGAAGCCATTACCAAACGAGGATCCTATACTCTTGTGCTGCATCTGCCTTTAGCTCCGTTTCGATTCATCTGGGTGTTAGGTTGTGCGGCGCTCTGGGGATATTTTCTATATGACTTCATCCAAATTCTAAGAAAGGGAAAACGAACTTGAGTCCATTTATTACGGGTATTCTCGGGATTGTCTTAACGCTGGTACTGCTCCTTTTAGGAGCTCCCATTGGTATTTCCATGGCCTTGGTTGGGTTTGTGGGATTTGCCTCGATCGTTAATATGAATGCGGCATTTAGTGTGATCTCCACCGTCCCTTACGAACTCATATCCAACTATGACTGGCTTGTCCTTCCCCTTTTTCTGCTGATGGGTACGGTCCTCTTTCATGCAGGACTCGGCTCAGCCCTGTTTAAAATGGCATACCGAATATTTGGCAGATTGCCAGGAGGTCTGGCGATTGCAGCCCTGGGATCCTGTGCGATTTTTGCCGCGGTCAGCGCATCGAGCATTGCGACCGCCGCAACCATCGGGACTCCGGCCATACCGGAAATGAGAAGGTATAAATATGATAGCGCTTTGGCCACGGGTTGTATTGCGGCCGGGGGTACGCTCGGTTTTTTAATACCACCCAGCACCATCCTGATCATCTATGGAATTCTTACGGAAACATCGATCGTGAAGCTGTTTGTCGCCGGCATTGTGCCCGGAATCATACTTGCCCTCATGTTTATGTCCACGGTTTACATCCACGTACGCCTGAGACCATCCATGGCTCCAGCAGGCCAAAGCTCAACCTTGAAGGAAAAATTAGCCGCTACGGGTGAGTGCGCCGAAGTCCTGGTCTTGATCATTCTGGTCATGGGTGGGCTCATTATCGGCTGGTTCACACCGACAGAGGCTGGAGGTGTCGCCGCAGCAGGCGCCATTCTCCTGTCGCTGGTGAGAAGACGGCTAAACATGAAATCGTTGACGAACAGTATTGTGGATGCGGTTAAATCCACAGGCATGATCTTTCTCTGCGCCATTGGCGCCTTCATCATGGTGCCTTTTATCGCTGTCAGCACCATTCCCATGGAATTAGCCAACTACATTATCTCCCTGGGAGTCAGTCCTACCATGGCGATCATTTTTATCGTTATCCTCTACTTCATCCTGGGTTGTTTCATCGATACCATGGCCATGGTGTTGCTTACCGTCCCCATCTTTTTCCCGTTGATCAAAATGCTGGGGTTTGATCCCATCTGGTTTGGAATACTGATTGCCTTGTTAGTTGAGATGGCAATGATCTCTCCTCCCATTGGCATGAATGTCTATGTGATTGCAGGAGTGGCTAAAGACGTGCCCATGGAGACCATCTTCAAGGGAATTCTGCCATTTGTTCTGACCATGTTTCTGTTCATCATTTTGATCATTGCTTTTCCACAAATCGTGCTCTTTTTGCCTAAACTTATATCTTAAATTACTTAGCCCCCTGTTCAACGAAGGTAGACTCTCGATCGAGGTTCTCAAAGAGAAGAAGGGGGCGATAAAAGACTGTTTTTCAGTGGTACAGCCGGCATGCCGTGTGAGATCATCCGTGAGTGAACATCACGATTACACTTGAAAATCTATGAAAAATTACCCAGAGAAAGCACGGGCAAGACATTGAAACGGGAGTTGAGAAAGCAGGCGATCGATAAGCTCAAGAGATAAAGGATTCTGTAGTGTTTTATTGACAAAAGGCTCTTTTTTTGTAATAGTTAGGTCGCTTTTTCCAATCCATTATAAAGGAGGATGGGGTTATGAAAAGAGTGGGATTTTTGTGCTTTGTTCTATTGGCGTTCCTTATCTGTTTTCCAATTGGTTCTCAGGCCCAACTTAAAGCGGGCGACCCAGTCATCATCGGAGTTCCCACCTATTTGGGGTCGATTGAGGGGGGAGAGAGTTTAAAGGCGGTCCAGATGGCCGCGGATGAGATCAATGCCAAAGGCGGAATCACGATTAAAGGAGCCAAGCATTTGATCAAGATTGAGGCGAGTGAGATCAGGGATGGGGCGCCTGGGGTTCCAGTGCCAGAAGCACTTCTTGGGATCGAGAAGATCATTCTGGATAAAAAAGTTCATGCCATTGTAGTGGGTCCCTTCAGGTCAGAAGCCTTGCTCGCCACTATGGACCTTCTGGCCAAATATAAAGTTCCCATGCTCGGAACGATTGCGATGACACCAGTATCAGAGGCAAAGATTATAGAAAACCCTGAAAAATATAAATATGTTTTCAGGACCTGCCTGACCGCGAGATACTTTGTCAATCTTTTGACAGGGGTAATGACCCAGTTGAATAAGGAGTTCGGGTTTAAAAAGGCCTACTTAATGAATCAGGATGTCTTATGGGCGAGAGGGACAGTAGCTGGTTTAAAGACATGGTATGAAAAATCGGGTTGGGAGGTCACAGGTGGGGACGAATATCCCACGGGGGCATCCGATTTCTCATCAGGGTTGATGAAAGCAAAGGCAAAAGAAGCCCAACTCCTCTTTACCTGTTTTGATATGTCACAGAGTGGTATTCTAGTCAAACAATATAAGAGTATGAAGGTCCCAGCCCTTATGGCAGGGTTCATCTCTCCAATGGCTGGTGAGGTGGGATGGAAAACCTTTGACGGTCAAATCGGAGGAGTGCTAAATGCCATTTTTGAATTAGGCAATATCCCATCCGATAAGCATCCACCAGCCAAAGCCTTTTATGATGCCTATAAGAAGAAGTATAAAGACCCTCTTCAGTCTGGGCATGGACCTGCTCCAGCCTATGAGTCTGTTTATGTATTAAAAGAAGCGATCGAACGGGCTGGGACGATTGAGCCAGATGCATTGGTGGCTGCGATAAAACAGACGGACCGGCAGGGCGTTATGGGAAGGGTTAAATTCGATAAAGGCAACCAGGTAGTCTATGGCACAGATCTAAGCAAGGAGGCTGTTGCTGTTATGTTCCAGTGGAGTGAGGCTGGAGAACGAAGGATCGTCTATCCTTCTGCTTTAGCAGAGAAGAAGATATGGGCTCCGGAGTGGGTGTTGAAACCAGGGAAATAAACATCCTGTTATCCTACACCTGACTGATAAAAATGCATTGTCTTTTCTATGGGAGGCCAAGATGGCCTCCCATATTTTATATTTCATACAAATGGTATTATGCTTCAAGGAACTCTGATTTATGGATTCGTCAATAGCGTGATTCTGGCCCTCCTGGCACTGGGTTTTAATCTCACTTTCGGAATCAGCGGTGTCGCCAATTTTGCTTATGGCGCTCTCTATATCCTTTCGGCATATACCGCTTGGATGCTGTTGACGTGGTTAAAGTTTAACTATTTCCTTTCCATCGTTCTGGCTGTTCTTTTTACCTCTTTCGTTGGCGGGCTCATCTACCGGTTTATTCTTCTTCGCGTCAGGGGAATGCCAATTTCAGAGGTGATTGCCTCTTTTGGGATCGGTCTGGCCATTCTGGAATTCTTTCGTTTTTTGGGATTTGTCGGGTCTGAATATACCCTACCTGTCTTTATTGATGGCAGTGTCTCTCTGGGAGAAACTTATATCGATATCCAGCGTCTCCTGATCGTTGGTATTGGAGTGGTGCTGGTCTTCTTTCTCTGGCTTTTCACACATTACACCAAGACAGGTCTTGCTTTCAGGGGAATGGCCCAGGAGGAACGAACCGCACTCGTCCTCGGAATCAATTCGGATAAGATGGCCACGTTCAGCTTAGCCTTCGGTTCCGGATTGGCTGGCGTGGCGGCTATAACGATTCTTCCCCTTGGGCAGGTGGCGATAGAGGGGGGGTACAGCGCCCTGCTCAATGCCCTTGCTGTTTGCATTGTGGGAGGCTTGGGGAGCACCGGGGGCGTTCTTGTTGCAAGTGTTCTGATAGGATTTGCCCAGACTTTTACAGCAACCTATATTGGCTCTCACTGGATGATGATCGTAAGCCTTGTTGCCATTCTTGTTATTCTTGTTGTCAAACCATCAGGGCTTTTCGGGAAGCAGAAAGAATTGGAGGAAAGAATTTAGAGGTTTAAATTCGAATTTCGAAATCCGAAATTCGAAACAATTTGCAAATGACCAAAACTTTCAATGTTCGAAACAAAACAATTTAATTTGAATTTTGAACATTCGGATTTGTTTCGGATTTCGATATTCGGATTTCGAATTTTTCAGTGACAGAAATCTTATTGATTCTGGCATTAACAGGTTAGCAAAAGATTCATATGGAATATCGCAAAGAACGTATTGATCGGGGGATTAAGGCGAGGACAGAGGATATCTATGCCCTGTTCTCCTATCGGGAGATGCTCTATCTCCTGGTACCACGGGTCATCCCGATTCTGATCTTATTTCTATTAACACTTGTGGCCGGAGTCTATTGGAAGAAGGTATTGATCTCAACCGCTGTCTTTGCTCTGCTTGCTTTAAGCTGGGATCTTTTGACTTCGGTCGGGATGGTCTCGTTAGGACAGGCCCTCTTTTTCGGGGTCGGGGCTTATATTACCGGTATATTAAATCATTACTTTAAAATATCGCCTCTCTTCACCATTCCCATTGCCACTATCGGAGGTGGGGTGGTCTGCACGATTTTGCTCCTTCCTGTTCTGAGACTGCGTGGAATCTATTTTGCCATGGTCACGCTTGCCCTCCCTTTGATGTTGGTGAGGATCATTGAAGCTACAAAGATTTTTGGTGGCACCGAGGGATTAAGTGGCCTGAGTAGCCTTCCGAACATTCAATTTGAATTGTATCTGAGCCTTATAGCGGTCCTGGCTGTCCTCTTTTTCTTTCGAAGATTGATCAACACGGATTATGGTCTTGTTCTCAGAGGCATCCGTGACAATGACCGCTCTGTGATGAGGAGTGGAATCAATATCTACTGGTATAAAGCACAGGCTTTATTTATAGCCAGTGCAGTCGGAGCTTTCGCTGGTGCATTGATGACACATGTCTATATGTTTGTGGGGATGCCTGTTTTTGAAATGGACTATTCGATTCTACCCATTGCCTCAGCCGTGGTAGGGGGGATGGGAACATTTGCAGGGCCCATGCTGGGCGCTTTTATCCTGGTTCCGCTTTCAGAGGCGCTTCGTGGCGTGGGCGGACTGAGAATCGTCATCTATGGTCTCTTCTTAGTCATCTTCACGGTTGCCCTACCTGAAGGCATCTTTCACTATTTCCAGAGAAAGTATCACCAGTTTGAACGATGGGTGAAGGTCGAGAAATGAGCGTCGGTACGACTCGAAACCGGGAGGAAATTCCTTTTCTTAAGGTGACCAACCTGACCAAACAGTTCGGTGGGGTGAAAGCTGTTGACTCGGTAAGCTTTGATCTGAAAAAAGGCGAAATCCTGGGCGTCATCGGTCCCAACGGTTCCGGAAAGACGACCCTGGTCAACCTGATCACCGGGTTTGTCAAACCGGATGCAGGCAAAGTCCTTTTCCAGGGGAAGGATATTACAGGAATGATGCCCCACAGGATTGCCGATCTTGGAATTGCAAGGGCCTTTCAGATGGTCAAGCCCTTTTATCAACTGCCTGCTTTTAAGAACATCATCATTCCGCTTTTTTCGCCCCGTGTGAAAAGGCTGGCAGGTGGAAAATATGGAGATCGGGATGCCATTGCCATCGACCTTCTGGAAGAGGTTGGTTTTGAGCGGGACTCCTTTGTTCCCTTTAAAGTGGCCAGCGTGCTTCCCCATGGCTATCTGAAGAGAATGGAATTAGCCCTCTGTTTGGCTCTGCGGCCGGAACTGATCATCCTTGACGAGCTCTTCTCCGGCCTCAGCATGGCAGAAGTTGCGAGCATCCTTCCGATCATCGATAAACTGATGTCCGAAAATCTGACGATCATCATGATCGAGCATCGGCTCAGAGAGCTTTTCAGGATTTCGAACCGTGTCATCGTCCTCAATTATGGCAAGAAGATTGCCGAAGGCGTTCCAAAAGAAGTGATGGAGAGCGACGAAGTCAAAAAAGCCTATTTAGGCTCAGAGACAGAGTAACCCCTCTATCTCCCTCTCCCTTTTTGGGGAGAGGGTGGGGGTGAGGGGAGTGGAATTCATCATGTTAGAAGTCAAGAACCTTTTAGTCTTTTACGAGAATGCTCTGGCGATCAACGACCTGAGTCTTAAGGTGGACAAGGGGCAGATGGTCGGGGTTATCGGGTCGAACAGCGCTGGCAAGACGACATTGATGAATACGATTTCCGGCCTTATCATCGATATGAAGATTAAAGAAGAGAGGAGAGGCGGAGAGCGAATCACCGTGATGGGTGATGTCATCTTTAACGGAGAGACGATTACACATATGGAGCCCTATGACCGGGCCCAGAAAGGGATCGCCCTCTGCAGGGAGCGGCATCCCATCTTTCCGGAAAGCGATGTCCTGGAGAATCTTAAAATCGCTGGATATTTGGTCAGGAAATCTGAGTTGAAAGAACGAATCGATTTTGCGTTCAACCTTTTTCCTGCCCTTAAGGATCTAAAGAGCCGTCGAGCCGGTTTTTTAAGTGGCGGAGAACAACAGATGCTAGCCATTGGCATGGCCCTGATTATCAAGCCCGTCCTCCTGTTGCTGGACGAGCCTCTTCTAGGATTGAGCCCTGCCATTCAGTCGAAACTGGTTCAAGCTATAAAGAACATCCAGCAGGAGATAGGCATCACGACGGTCATCAGTGAGCAGTTCGCCCGGCCCATCCTTCCGCTGATCGACTATGGATATATTATTGAAAACGGAATGCTCACACTCACCGGTTCCGGAAAAGAACTGATGGACAATCCAGAAGTACGAGCAGCGTATTTTGGTGTTTAAAAAGAGAAAAAAATTATAAATCCGAAGCACCTGCCTGCGCGAAGCCGCTTCGGCATAGGCAGGCGAAATCCGAAACAAGCACGAATATTCAAAATTCAATGACCGAAACAGATATTTACTGCTAAATAAAACTTTTTAAAAATTTGGTCATTCGGATTTGTTTCGAAATTCGATATTCGGATTTCGAATTTACGAAATGCGGATTTAAAAACCTTAAGAGAGTTTTTGGCGAAAAATGACAAGTCAATCTCCACAAACCATTGTTGAGGCCTTTGAAGCACAGGTCGCGAAGCATCCCGATAAAACAGCGATCATCTTCCTCGGGACAACGATCACTTATGCTCAGATGGGGGAGTACGTAAAGAGGTTTGCCGGAGCTCTGTATCAGATGGGTGTTCGGGAAGGGGAGAAGATGATCATCTATATCCCGAATTCTCCCCAGTGGGTGATCGCATGGCTTGGTATACAGAAGGCGGGAGGGATGGCTGTTCCCATCACTCCCATTTATACATCCTACGATCTTCAATACATTGCCAATGACAATGGTGCTGAGACCGTCATCTGCGCCGACACCAATTATGGATATGTACGAAGGGCCATGGGCGGAGCCAACATCAGAAGGATCATTGTGACCAATGTGGTGGATCTCCTTCCCTGGTGGAAGAGGGCATTCGGGAAGGCGTTTGATAAGATTCCCTCGGGAAAGGTTTCGAAGGACGACAAAACTTATTTCTTCAGGAGTTTGATCCAGCAATCTACCCCTGATTCTCCGACAACCGGGCCCCAGGGAGATGGGATTGCGGAAATCCTCTATACAGGCGGGACGACCAAATTTCCCAAGGGAGTTCCTATTGCCAATGATCTCTTCCTGGAAAGTGCAGAGGAACAGTTGAGGGTGAGCACGCCGCTCTTTCCCCTGGAGGAGAATGTAGTTCTCGCCGGCGCTCCCCTGTTTCACATCCTGGGTCAGGCCTGCGAACTGGCCACACTCTGTTTCGGAGGGACATTGATTTTACAACCGAAGGTCAATCTGGACGGGATGCTGGAAACGATCCAGAGGTTTAAGGCAAAGACCTTTGTCGGAGTCCCCGCGCTTTACCGGATGATTCTGGAACATGACCGGGTTGATTTTTATGATTTACAATCTCTTCAATACTGCTTCTGTGCAGGCGATGTCCTGCCGATTGAAATCGGAACCCGCTGGTTTGAGAGATATAAAAAACTAATTTACCAGGGTTACGGAGCGACCGAAACCTGCGGAGGCGTGACCATGTGCCCGGTGGATGTTGAAAATCCACCTAAGAGCATGGGGTGTGTGGTTCCGAGCAAGAAGATCAAGATCATCAATCCCGACATGCTGGAATCCGTCCCATTGGGTGAGCCAGGAGAGTTGGTTGTTTCCTCTGATCGGATGGTGAGGGCCTACTGGAATAAACCGGAGGAGACAGAGGTCTCCTTTATCGAATTGGAAGGCCGGAAATGGTATCGCACCGGTGATATCGTTTCACAGGACGAAAAGGGGCATCTCTATTTTGTCGACCGGACTGTGGATACGATCAAACATAAAGGCTATCGTGTCTCTGCCTCGGAGATCGAGTCCGTGTTGCAGGAGCATCCGGCTGTGATCGGAGCCTGTGTCGTGGGCGTTCCGGATCAGGAGGTGGGAGAGAGGATCAAAGCCTTTGTCGTTCTCAAAGAGGATATCAAGGGCATCACTGGATACGATTTGATCAAGTGGTGTCGGCAGAAGTTGGCTTCCTACAAAGTTCCCCAATATATCGAATTCCGCGACATGCTTCCCAAATCGAAGGTGGGCAAACTCCTCAGACGTGAACTCCGGGCCGAAGAACGCAAACGCCACGAAGAAACAGATTAACAGAAAACTGCCCGCTTCAGACCTTTATCCATTTTCCCCAATTTCTTCTTCCTACGAGTGTTACAGCAATGACTTAACAGTATCGTCATTCCAGGCTTGATTTAGCCTGCCCCGCACTTGATGCGGGGGAATCCAATGTTTTGGCTCTGGATTCCTGTCGTTGGGACTCGAAACCGAGCTTTTCCCTGAACACCATGTGGTGCAGGGCTTTCATCGGAATGACGACAAGAGAAACTCTCACGTGCACGGAGTAATGAGTGTTTTTGCTCCTGATCGATTGCGATTAGGCCCTTTTGAAGGGTTAGTCCCGTTTTGACGAGATAATACCTCCGTCTATACCGAAAGATTGTTATTTGATTGTCAAATCATAATTTCTTCCAGAGCATGTATAATGACAAGATATTGAGCTACAGAGGAGTGAAGAACTTTCAACTCCATCGAGGGTGTTGTTGGAATCCACAGATCGTCAACCGAGATGAAGGCGCCGGATTTACGATCGCAAATATTGGTGATATTTTCTCAGTATTTGTGATATGTATATATTATAATCTACTAGGGTTTCGTCTATGAATGATTTTACGAAGCTTGATAAGAAGTGTCAGGGCAGCGAGTTTTAAAGATTGCCACTGACATGATTATATAAATGTAGGGTCAGGACTTTATAAACCTGAAACTTTAAAAATAACATTTATTATTTTGAAGTATTAGCCGTACTTAGCGTTTATAATTGAATCGCACGTTTTTTTCCCTCGGGGTGGAATAAAGCCTTTGGCATCAAAGCGATTCTATGCTTCACTGAAAAATGGTTTTTAAAATTTTCTTGATTAAGAAGGGAATCTTATTTGACCCATGGGCCAAATCATTCACCGATCACCTTTATCCAATAGGCTTTGGCTTTTAGTTTTATCCGTATCCATCTTATATCTCCATGGATGTGCCGGAGTGAAAAAAGTTGAGGTGAAACCCGTGCCCTTACCAATCTTTCTGGAAGAAAAGGTCGAGCCAAATGACTTTTCGGTTACAGATGGAGATGACGTCATTGGCCGATTGGCATTCATCAGGCTTCAAAAGGGGGATACACTGCCGGATATTGCCAGACACTTCAGTTTAGGGATCAATGCAATCAGTTCGGCAAACCCAGGGGTGGATGTATGGGTGCCGGAGGGCGGAACACGTATCCTGTTACCGCTGAGCTTTATCCTGCCGGATGCTCCGAGAAAAGGCATAGTGATCAACTTAGCCGCTATGAGGCTCTTTCAGTTCAAAGGAGACAGTAAGTCACTGGCAGTGTCCACCTACCCACTCGGCATCGGTACCATCGAGCGACCTACCCCCGAAGGTCAGATGTCAGTGGTGCGTAAGGTAATCCGGCCGACCTGGCATGTGCCTGCCTCCATTGCTGAAGATCATCGGAAAAAGGGAGATCCTCTGCCCGCCAAAGTTCCGCCCGGGCCTCAAAATCCCTTGGGGGAATACGCACTCTATTTAAGTAAGCCAACCTACTTGATCCATGGTACGAATAAACCGGCCAGCATTGGTCTCAGGGCGACCAATGGCTGCATCAGACTCTATCCAGAGGACGTGAAGAAATTCTATGAGAGCACTCCGTTGAAAACACCTGTAAACATCGTTAACCAGCCGTATCTTTTGGGTCAATCCGATGGAATGATTTACATGGAAGTCCATGTACCCCCAGAAGCAATGGACACGATTGAGTTTGATAAGATATTTACAAAATTGAAAAATATTGAGAAGGAATCGGGACGCACGCTTGACTGGAGCAAAATTAAGAAAGTCCTATCCGAGGCCCGAGGGATTCCTGTTCCCATATTCGAGGTCCGTCAAGGAAGTGAGAAAGAATCCGCTAAAACCGTAGAAGTGAAGCACCCGGAAAAATTGTATGGTAGACCAGAAATACCAGAATTTCGCATAGAGGCGTGGTATGTTTGGGCTGCTGATGAGCGTGAGGAGATTGATGCTCGGAGGATTGCCGCCATCATCAATCACCAGGGGCCGCCCATTCCAGCCAGGGTATTATCACAGAGCGACCGCTACCGCGTGATCGCCGGTCCTTTCAACGATATCCGCGAGGCCAAAGAGGCAGTCAAACGTTTGAAGATTGATTTGGACATAGAGGCTGCCTTGATCCCCCCTGTCAAAAAGAGATAGTCGATCCTGCCTGTTGTTACACCTTCGAACCGCATGGCTCGTTGGATGGCTTCCCTTAGCCCAACTTCCGCAGTTTGTTGAAAAAAATGCCCTGTTTATGCGGGGTTGGGATTTTTTCAGTCACTATTTTCCACCTGATGCCAGGTCTTGATTGGCTTGATGATCTGGGACGGGATTTTTAGAACC
>Ga0194120_10001352_pt1 | contig 44993 bp, 38 predicted proteins | sample TA2MahCa65mmetaG_FD_148642 | JGI IMG/M metagenome (GOLD analysis project Ga0194120, IMG submission 148642) | Freshwater microbial communities from Lake Tanganyika, Tanzania - TA2015019 Mahale Deep Cast 65m | ecosystem: Environmental > Aquatic > Freshwater > Lake | place: Tanzania: Lake... | reverse complement strand
GCCGCCGATCGCACGGCGCTTCATGGTGTGCGCCGCGCGCTCGAACCGTGGCTCATGGATGGTGAGCAGCCGGCGCCGACTGCGGGTTCCCTGGTTGGGCCACGCGTCCCATCCGCCCCGACGATCGATGCGTTGCACGCGCTCGTCGGTGGCACGGCGGCATCGCACGCGCGTCTCTCGCTGCATCCAGTTCATGCCGAGCCTGCGTTGGTGACGGCGTACGCCTCGCCGCGCCTGCGTGAGTCGGCGACGGGCGATGCTCGGACGGCGTTCTTCGCGCGCCCGAGCGCGGTGCCCGCGGGTGGCGTTGGTCCGACCCGTGCAGAGTGGTTGGCGGCTGCGGCGCACGACCCAAGCGCGCACCCCGTGATCGCTCATGGTCCTGATGAATTCAGTGTCTATCTGGCAGCGGTGAACGGCAGCGTCCAGTTGGAACGCGCAGATGGTTCGCTGCGGTGCCTCGTCCACGACGGCACGAACGAGCGACCGTACTCGAGCCTTGCCATGATGCTCGTGGCCGATGGCGCACTCGATCCGAAGGCCGCGTCGCTCGACGGCCTGCGCGCGCTGTGGCTTCGCGAACCAACGGTGGTGCGTGCGGCGTGTGACCGCAACGAGCGATTCGTCTGGTGGCGCGAAGTCCCGTGCGATCGATGGCCGCAGTCGCCGTTCGGTCTCACGCTGTTGGCGGGGCATGCCGTCGCAGTCGATCCACGCGTGATTCCGATCGGATCGCTGCTGCTGCTCGTGCCGGACGCGCGTGACGATGAGCTGTCGGCGGACCTTGCGGTGCCACGCATCGTGTACGCCGCCGACTGCGGCGGCGCGATCACGGGGGCGAATCGGGTCGATCTTTACCTTGGCGCGGGCGACGAAGCGCTGGCCACGGCTGGCCGCGTCCACGCCCGGATGCGTGTGTACCGCATCACGCCGGATTGACCTCGGCAGCCGTGAGCGTCGGTTTGCACCGGCGCCCCCCGGGAAGGCTGCCTCAGGGGTCCAAGCGGATTGGTCCGGGACCGAGGGCAAGGGTTTTTCGAAGTTCGTCGAATTCACGAGCGATGTGGCGCCGCCGCGGCCGCAGAAGACAGCCGAACGACCACATCGATGAGGTCGCGAGGGTGGTGTGGCCCGTCGAGGGGTGGCGCTCAGAGGTTTCCGGAAGAGCCGTCAGGACTGAGCTCCGGATACCGCGTCGAGAGTTCACGGCGGAGCCAGGCGCGTGCGAACTTCCAGTCGCTGACGACGGTGCGCCGAGAGATGTCAAGGCATGTCGCCGTCTCCTCGAGCTCCAATCCACCGACGAAGCGCAGCCAAGCCACGCTGGCCGCACGGGGTGTTGACGCATCGAGCCGGTCGAGCGCCTGGACAATCGCGCCACTCAACTCTGGTGTCACCACTGGATCGAAGCCGAGCTGCACGAGATCCAACTGGATCGCGCCGCCACTGGCCGTGGTGCCCGTTCGACGCTCGAGCTGCGCGCGACGACCCGAGTCGATGATCACCTGGCCCATCATGCGCACGAGTGATCCGAACAGATGCGCGCGGTTCTCGAACGCGACATCGCCGGCCTTCAGATAGAGCTCGTGCACCAGCACCGTCGTGTCAATCGGACGGCGCGGACCTTCCGATCGCAAGCGACTCCGCGCCATGCGATGCACCTCGGCGTAGATCTGGTCCCACAGTTCGCGCAAAGCTGACAGATCACCGCGCTGACGACGCTGCAACAGTCCATCAATGATCCGAGCCCGTTCGGAAGGGCTCGTAAAGGCCAGGTCGGGTTGGGACGGTTCGCTCGTTGGCATGGAGACCGTTCTGGGCTCCTTCTAGATCGGCGATCGAGGCCAAACAACTACACTGGACGGCCCATGGACCGCGAGTCGCCCGACCCAGCTCGCCTGCGCGAGGTCCATGCCTGCTTTGAGTTGCTCTGCGAAGACCGCGAGGCAGAAGCCCTTGCTCGGTTCGCTCCAGCCATCGTGGCCGAGGCGCTTGCCCTGCTGGGTCTGAACGACTCGATGCAACCTCTGGATCCCTCTGATGTCGTGACGAGCGATGGGCTCGGCGTTGGCACTGAGCTGGGCGAGTTCACCATCGTTCGCCAACTCGGTGAAGGTGGCATAGGCCGTGTGTTCGAGGCGGTCGAGCGGGGTGTTGGCCGAAGCGTGGCACTCAAAGTGATGCCAGCGGTTTGGCGCGCCGATGACCGTCCGCTGCGCCCAGCCGAGGCACGCTTGCTCGCGCAACTGGAGCACCCTGGCATCGCGCGCCTCTATCGAGCCGATGTGTCGTCCATCGATGGGCGTCGCTGGTTCTGGATCGCCATGGAGCTCGTGCGCGAAGCGCGCACACTCACGGAGTGGGCCACGAATGGAGCGCGCCCGCTCGAGGAGCGCGTGTCCGCACTCGCTACGGTTGCAGAGGCCGTGCAGCATGCGCACGGCCGTGGCGTGATTCATCGGGACCTCAAGCCCGACAACATTCTCGTGGATGCGGATGACCGTCCGGTCGTGATCGACTTCGGCATCGCAGGCCTGTCGGAGCAATCGCCCGCGGTGACCAAAGTGTTGCTCGGATCGCGGCTCGAAGGCACGATGCGTTATGTCGCGCCAGAGGCGCTCGATCCATCGCGTGTTCCAGATGTCCGTTGCGATCTGTTCGCGCTTGGCGCGATGCTGTACGAACTCATCGCCGATGAACCGCTGCGACGATTGTCGGGCGCGGGCATCGCGCAGCAGTTGCAGGTCGTCAGTCAACCCGTCGTCGTGCAACTCTCAGGGCTGACGGGACTGCGACGGACGGAGCTCGAGCGCATCATTCAGCGCGCTACGGCCCACGATCCGGCCAACCGATACCCAACGGCTGCTCAATTCGCGGAAGACTTGCGCCGCCACCTACGCGGCGAACCAGTCCTGGTGTCTGAGCAGGGGCGGTTGGAACGATTGCGGCGAGCGATGTGGCGCAACCGAGTGCCGGTCGCGACCACCGTGGCCATCATGGCGGCGCTCGTGTCGATCGCATGGGTCGCAGTCGTGCAGGCCAGGCACGCGCGTGACCAGACACGGGCGGCACGGTTGTCGTTGCTGTCGCGAGCCGTTGCCGACGCCGATCGATCCGCCATCGAGTCTGTGGCGACGGATCTTCTCGACGGCGATCCGTGTCTTGAAGTTGATGTGACGCGGCGTTTGCTCAACCTGGGTTGGCACGATGTGCTCCCGTACTCCTGCAAGGACTGGGTGCTTCTTCCGGGTGCCCAAGCGGGCATCGGTCTCTTCACAGGCGAAGGGATCGGGAAGACGGGGTTGGATGTGCTTGTCCGCGGGGACCGGGGCGCGTTGACCTGGTGCACCCCTCAGCCACTGACGGAGGTCGGGGCGCTTTGCGTGACGCGAGATGCGCTGACGATCGCCGTGGCCAACCTGCGCGGGGACTTGACGCTGCATGATGTCGCGACGGGTGGTGGACCGCCGCTCCTTCGACAGCCCGTCGCTGAGTACGACCAGGCCATCACTGTGGTGGACCGCCGCTCCTTCGACAGTCCGTCGCTGAGTACGACCAGGCCATCACTGCCGAACTCGGCAATGGGCAGATCGTCGGCGCGGGCTACGAACTCCGGGTCTGGAATCGTGACTCGCCCACGAAACCGAGCAGCATTCTTCCCCTTGGCGTTGGCCTCGTCCGTTCGATGGCAGCCCACCCGAGCGCGCCCTCGGTCGTTGCTGTGGGTGGCGAAGGCGGTGCGGTCACGGTCGATGTGTCCACGGGGTTGGTCACTCCCGTTGGGGAGCCAGGCTTTGCGACATTCGCGATTGAGTGGACTGCAGATGGGAACGGAGTGATGGTCGGCGGACGGGGGATCACCTGTGTCGCGGTCAACGGCAACGGACCATCGTGGTCGGTTCCTGGCAACGGCGGGACAGTCTGGGGGCTCGCTCGTCTTGATGACGAACGGGTCATCAGCGTCGGCAGCGATGGCACGGTCGAGCTCTGGTCGATCGCGACTGGTCGGGAACTCGGGCGACTGCCACTGGCCACGGAACGACTCTGGAGCATTGCTTCGCGCGAGGGCGCCATGGGTGTCTCGAGCCAATCAGGTGCATTCACGATTGCGGCGAGCGAAGTGGATCGCTGGTTCGGAGCTCGTCGGCTGGCACCTCTTGATGTTCGGCACAGCGGACTGAGACTGGAGCGAGCCGGCATCGGGAGCGTGCGCATCGTGCGCGGCCCGGAGTCGCAGGATGTGACCATTGCCCAGGGGATCCCGGTGCTGTGTGGCACGATCGATGATGACGGCACCACGATCGTCGTGGCGCTTGACGACGCGTCGTTGCGATGTGTTGATGTTGCTTCAGGGCAGGAGCGTTGGCGACTGGACGGAGTCGGCGACAGCATTCATGAGCGGGAGCGTCATGGATTCCGAAGCCTCTCGATCTGCGGTCCTGCCAACACGGTCTTGGTTGGTTCGCGACGCCGTGGCGCGAGTCTGCACGAACTGGATTCGGGGCGGGTGCGGTGGACGGTGAAGCCGATCAGCCAACTGGAGTCGTCCTCGATCGCTTCGGATGGTTCCTTTGCGATCGTCACGGGTCGCGAGGGACATGTGTTGCGCGTGAATGCTGCGACTGGCGAAGTCGAACGGGAGGAGAAGCCATTCACGCAGAGCGTGCCCGCCTCGGCGATCCCTCACGATGCGGATCGTTTCGTCGTGGGCACGGTCGATGGTTCACTCGTGATCTTCGAGTCGCGAACCCTGCGTGAGGTGCTCCGGGTCCGATGTGCGCCGGTCCACATCGCACATCTTTGGATCGAACAGGACGGCATTCACTCGATCGATCGGGACGGCTGGCACCGCGTGCGATAGTGAGCGTCGGCTTGCACCGGGGCTGGGGTCGCAGGGCGACCGAACGGGCGCGCACTCAGGCGTCGGGTTCGATCGAGACCGTCAACGACTTCGACTGCAGCTGGCCCTGGACGAGTTCAGCGCGCTCGCGGTGGGTCACGAAGACCACGGCGGCGCCGGTGCGATCGACCTCGGTCGTCTTCACGAGCGCTGTGGTGACTTCCATGCGCAGGATGTCCATGAAACTGCGGATGACATGCTCGTAGGTGTTCACATCATCGTTGTGGACCAACACCTTCCACAGTGGCAGCGGACGGGGCTTGGTCGGGCTTGGCTTCCGAGTCGGGGTGCCTTGAATGGTGGTGCTCATGCTGGACCTCCGGTGGATGCCGCGAGGGTATGGGCACCCCGACGAGTTTCAATGAAAATTCAAGGGATTTTCCCGATCCGACCGAGGGGGCTGGCGGTCCACGGGGCGCTCCACTGGGGCCCGCGAGGGGGGCGGACTCAAGCTGCCGACTGCGGCCCCTGTGGGCCCCACTCGAGTTCCAGGCGCTCCTTGCCTGCCATGAACGAGTCCAGCCAGATCCCGATGGCGGCGTGACGCCAGTCGCCGTCATCGAAGAGGCGGGCGGAGGGGTCCTTCTGCCGCGCCAGATACCAACGGCTGAGCTTCTGGCGGGTGAGCACCATCGTCGGCGCGAGATGCATGCCGATGCAACGCATGTTGACGATCGACCACAGGGCGTCGATCTTCATGCGGTCGTCGGCGCTCTCGTCGGGTGGGGTCCAGATCCGATCCCGGTCGATCGGAAGATCCTTGGCGCGCGCGATGCAGTCGATGATCGCCTGGCCCGATTCATGCACGACCGGTCGCGGCAGGCCGCGAATGTCCTCGAGTTCGCGGACCGATTCCGGCTTGGCTCGCGCCACATCGAGCAGGGGGGCGTCGGCCAAGAAGGTGCGCGGCGGAACATCCTTGATGCGTGCAAGGTCGTAGCGCAGCACCACCAGCTCGCGCAGGATCGTCATCACGCGCGGGCGCAGGTTCATCCCGCGGCAGGCGCGGCGGACCTGGCTCTCGGGATCGAATGACTCGCTGGCCTTGATTTCAAGTTCGCACTCGTGCCGAGCCCAGTCGACTCGTCCGAGCTCAGCAAGACGCTCCTTCATGCGTTGCCACACCAACGGGAGGTAGCGAACATCGTCGGCCGCGTAACTGATCTGGCTCGCGGTGAGCGGTCGCGCATCCCAGTCCGTGAAGGTGTGCCCCTTCGAAAGGCGATGCCCCGTGAGCGACTCGACCGTGTTGGCCAAGCTTGCCGGCCACGGCATCCCGATCAATGCCGCGCCGACTTGGGTGTCGACCACATTGCTCGCGAGTACGCCGGCGGAACGCTGCGCGGCATTCACATCCTGGCCACCGGCGTGGACCAGCGTGACCAGTGTCTGGTCACAGACGGCCGACCACACACTGGACAGGTCGGGAGTCTGTGTTGGATCGATGATCGCCACGCGCTCAGTCGTGGCGACCTGCAGGAGGTAGATGCGAGGATGGAAGGTCTCTTCACCGATGAACTCGGTGTCGTAGGCAAAGGTCCCGGCGGACCGGATGTGTTCGACGAGTTCGGCCAGCTCCGCCTGGGTTTGCACCACCGACGCGGCCCCCTGCGGCACCATGGGGTGCTCCAAGACCCGGATCTTGGAGAGCGCCTCGTCGGCGTGGGCCTCGGCATGGTGGATGGATCGCTTGCGGCGGCGGAAGTTCACGAAGAATGGAATGTACGGGGGTCGGGACGATGCGGCGATCCAAAGTCCTATAAAAACCAAGTTGCCCACGAAGAGGTCCGGAACTCCGTGACGCCCTGCGCGATTCCTAGACTTTGCGACCCATGGCCTCGGCCGACACGATCACGCTGCATGTTCGACGCCTTCCGGGCGTCGTTCCGATCGCGCGCGCGGCGCAGGATCTGGCTGCGGCGATCGAGTCCCTTGGTGCTCGTTCATCCGATGCCCTGGACCGCATCGAGGTTGAGATCGAACCGCTTGACATCATGGCTTGGGTGGCCAGTCAGGCACCCGGGCAGCGGACCATGTTCCGCAACCGCGAGGGCAGCCTTGAGATGGCCAGCCTGGGTTGCCTGTTCGCTGCGCCATCGCTTGACGACGCGCGCGTGCAGTGCCTGCTTGAGCAAGAGCCACCGATCTTCCCGCGCATGCACGAGCCCGCGTCGCCGTTCCTGGTGACGACCTGCGCGTTCGAGACCGCCGCGCCTGCCGGTGCATGGTCCGCGTTCGGTGCGATGCGAGTCTCGCTTCCTTTGGTCGAAGTGCGCCGCATGCGCACTGTGACGACTCTGGCCGTGCATCTGAACGGCGATGCATCGCGATCGATCGACGCGCTGCGCGCGCTGCGCCAGCCCACTTCGGTGCAGCGCGTGGCCCTGCGGCTGGAGTCCGACAGTGATCCGTCGCATTGGGCGCGCATGGTCGATGAGGCGCTCGATGCGATCTCGGCGCGGACGCTCGACAAGGTCGTCGTGGCGCGCACGCGCCGCTATCGCGCCGTGAATCCGATCGATCCGATGGCGCTGCTGATGTCGCTTCGGTCGGCGGCGCATGATGTCTTCCAGGTTGCGCTCGAAGCAGCGCCCGGTTCGAGTTTCGTGTCGATCACGCCCGAGCGTCTCTTCAAGCGCAAGGGACGCGTGGTGCATACCGAAGCGATTGCAGGGACCTGCCCGCGCGGGCCGGATCTTGCCGCCGATGCGTGGTTGGCCAGTCGTCTGCTCGCGAGTGCGAAGAACCGTCTCGAGCACGATTTGGTGCTCGAACGCATCAAGGCTGTTCTTGCGCCGTGGTGCGATCAACTCGATGCCGAGCCGACGCCGGGCATCGTGCGCCTGGCGCATGTGCAGCACTTGATGACCGGCGTCAGCGCGCGTCTGGGCGATGATGTCCGAGATGCGGCGCTGCTTGAAGCGCTGCATCCCACGCCAGCGGTGTGCGGAACGCCCACGGAAGCCGCGCGTGCCTTCATTGCGTCGCACGAAGCGGATCAGCGTGGCCTGTACGCCGGCGTGGTCGGGCTCGTCAGTGCGAGCCGCAGCGACTTCGCCGTGGGCATCCGCTGCGCGCTCGTGCATGGCGATCAGGCCGTGGCGTACGGTGGCGCGGGTATCGTGCAGGGCAGCGAGGCCGATGCTGAATGGCTCGAGACGGCCCGCAAGATGGAGTCGTTCGACGCCGTCTCCTGAGCCCCACGCATGATGACCTTCGACGACGCTCCCAACCTGAATGCCCTCTGGGCGCGCTTGCTGATGGCCGAGTTCGTGCGCTCGGGCGCGCGTCATGTGGTGGTCTGCCCGGGGTCGCGCAGTACGCCGCTGGCGTTGGCTGCACACGCAAGTGGGCTTGATGTCGTGGTGGCACTCGATGAGCGCGGCGCTGCGTTCCATGCGCTGGGCATCGCGAAGGCCACCGGATGTGCCGCGCCTGTGATCACGACCAGCGGCACCGCGGTCGCCAACCTTCTTCCTGCTGCCGTCGAGGCATGGGCGAGCGGCGTCCCGATGATCCTGCTGACGGCCGATCGGCCGCCCGAACTCTTGGAATGCGGAGCAAACCAAGCGATTCCGCAGCGCGAGGTGTTCGGTCGATTCGCGCGATGGAGCGTCGATCTTGGTTGCCCGACTGATGAGGTCGATGCGCGCGTCGTGCTCTCGACGGCTGCCGAAGCCTGGAACCGAGCGCACACCGTGCCGTGCGGAGCAGTGCAACTGAATTGCCCGTGTCGCGAGCCGCTTGGACTGCAGGAGTTCGCTTGGAATCGCCGCGTGCTCGAGTCCATCCACGCGTGGATTGGATCGAACGCACCCTGGCGCGCCGAGGCGTGCTTCGGCGGCGGTCCAGGCCTGCTCGCCGCATTGCGCGCGGTCACGCGCGGCAGTTCACGCGGGGTCATCGTCGCGGGCGCCCTTCGTGATGAAGCCGAACGCGATGCCGTGCTCATCCTTGCGGCGCGACTTGGCTGGCCCGTGGTCGCCGACATCACCAGTGGACTTCGCGGCGTGCCGACAGCGCTCGCGCGCGTGATCGCACACGGCGATCTGGTCGTGCGCAGCGAACTCGCGCAGCAAGCACTCGCGCCCGACGCGATCTTGCGAGTCGGTGGCGCGCTCACGAGCAAGGCCGTGGCGCAGTGGATCGTTGCGTCGCGCGTGCGACCCGTGCTCGTCGGTCGTCATGCCCAGCGGCAGGATCCATCGCACACAGCGGCGTTCTCGCTTGATGTCGATCTGGCAGCTTTGGCGCGCGATCTCGTGAACAGCTCACCTGAAGCACTGCCGGCGGTGCCGAGCGCGCTCACCGATGCATTCGTTCAAGTGGATCTTGCCGCCCTAGCCGCGATCGAAGCCTGGATGGAGTCGACTGATGATCTCAGCGAGCCATGGATCGCGTGGTGGATCGCGCAGCACGCTCCAGCGGGCGTCCTGTTCGCCGGCAACAGCATGCCGGTGCGCGATCTGGACATGCACGCGCCGGTGCGACGCGATCTGGTGGTGCTTGGTCAGCGCGGCGCGAGCGGCATCGACGGACTGATCGCCACCGCCAGTGGGATCGCGCGAAGTGGCGCGCCGACCACGGCGATGGTCGGTGATGTCAGTGCGCTGCATGATCTGTCGAGTCTTGAGCTCCTGCGCCGCACGCCTGGTCGCTGCACGCTGACGATCGTGAACAACGATGGTGGCGGCATCTTCCACTTCCTTCCGGTCGCGCAGCAGGCCGTGCCGTTCGAAGCGCTCTTTGGAACGCCACACGGGTGCCTCTTCGAGGGAGCGGCATCGATGTTCTCGCTGCCCTATGCACGCGCCACCACGCGGCAGGACGCGGTGCACGCGTTGCAGCGAGCGTGGTCGCAGGGTGGGCCCGCGATCGTTGAACTCGTCACGCCGCGAGCGGAGAATCTGAGTCGTCACCGTTCACTGCAGGCCGCCGTTGCGCAGGCGATCGACGCGGCGCTCGCAGGATGACCGCACGGGCAACCATCCTTCCGTGGATCGATCTGCGTTCAGCGCAGAGCGATCAGCCCTGCATCGTTGCGTTGCATGGCTCGTTCGGCGAACCACGCGATTGGAAACTCGTGGCGGCGCGACTGAGCGCGCACGCATCGTTCCACGCCGTCGCGCTCGCACCGTTGGCGCAGTGCGCCGTGCTTGACATGGCCCACGCAGCCGCCGCAGTCGTGCGCACCGTGCAGGCGATCCGCGCCATGCGTCCAGGTGCGCCGCTTGTGTTGACGGGGTACAGCTTCGGTGGACGCCTTGCTGCGGCTGCCACCGCTGCACTTGCTCCTGAAGCGCTCGTCCTCGTGAGCGCGCGCGTGCTTCCGTTGCCGACCGTGCAGGCGATCGAGCGCCAACGGACCGATGCGGCGCTCGCCGCGGCACTCGCCCGCGACGGCATGCAAGCGTTCATGCGTTCGTGGCACGAACGACCGATGTTTGCGGGACTGGTGGCGCGCGGATTCGCGGGGACCCTCGCGGCTTCGCGGGTCGCCAACACGCCAAGCTGGGTTCGGATCGTGCACGAACTCTCTCCGGGAAAGTCGCTTGGGACGCCCGATCTCTCGCGTGCGACTCGCTGCTGGTTCATCGCCGGGAAGGACGACACGATCTACCTCCAGGAAGGTGAGCGCTTGCGCAACCTGCGCGCGGGTCGGCACCTCCAGGTCACCGTGGCCGATGCTGGCGACGACCGACCGACCACACACGCGCTCCTCGTCGAGGCACCCGCGGCCGTGGCGAGGGTCCTGGACTACGCTTGCACGCCATGACCACGACCAGTACTGCACAGGCCTGGACGGCCGTCGGCGAGTGGACCGACATCCGCTACCACACGCTGCCCGAAGGCATCGCCAAGATCACGATCAACCGTCCGCACAAGCGCAACGCCTTCCGCCCAGAGACGGTGATGGAGATGCGCCGCGCTCTGCAACTGGCGCGCGAAGACGCCGCCATCGGCGTGGTCATCCTGTGCGGCGAGGGACCCGATGCGTTCTGCGCGGGCGGCGACCACAGTGTGCGCGGCGAAGCGGGCTATGTGGATGAGTCGGGCGTGCACCGCCTGAATGTGCTGGATTTCCAGCGCGAAATCCGCACATGCCCCAAGCCGATCGTCGCGATGGTCGCTGGGTTCGCGATCGGTGGCGGTCATGTGCTCCACATGATGTGCGATCTCACGATCGCGGCGGACAACGCCAAGTTCGGCCAAATCGGACCGAAGGTCGGCTCGTTCGACGGCGGCTACGGCAGTTCGTACATGGCGCGCATCATCGGTCAGAAGAAGGCGCGCGAGATGTGGTTCCTCTGTCGGCAGTACTCCGCGCAGCAGGCGCTCGACATGGGCCTGGTGAACACGGTGGTGCCGCTGGCCGATCTTGAACGCGAGACCTTGCAGTGGTGCCGTGAAATGCTGGTGTGCTCACCCACGGCGCTGCGCTGCCTGAAGGCTGCGATGAACGCCGATTGCGACGGACAGGCTGGTCTGCAAGAACTGGCCGGCTGCGCCACGATGCTCTACTACATGACCGACGAGGCGCAAGAGGGTTCGCGCGCCTGGCGTGAACGCCGTCCACCATCGTGGGACACGATCACGCGCCGCCCGTGAGCGACGCCGCGCACATCGCACGGCCGGGTCGCGCTGGACTGATGACATGGGTCGCCGCGATGCGACCCAAGACGCTGCCGGCGGGACTTGCGCCCGTGGTGGTCGGTGCGGCGATTGGCCACTCGCAGCAAGGCGCACCATGGCAGGCGCGTGAGTGGGGGCTCTTCGCGGCGTGCGCGATCGGCGCACTCAGCGTGCAGGTGGCCACCAACTTCGCCAACGAATGTCATGACTTTCGCAAGGGCGCCGACGGTCCGGATCGGATCGGTCCCACGCGCGCCGTCGCGGCGGGAATCATCGCCCCAGCGCAGATGTGGATCGCGACGGCCATCGCGCTGGCCGTCGCGGGACTTGCTGCCGCCTGGCTGTCGATCGAGGTGAGCCCGGGCTACGCCGTGCTTGGCGTGATCAGTGCCGCGCTTGCGCTCGCGTACACCGGCGGACCGATGCCACTGGCCTATGTCGGCTTGGGTGATCTCTTCGTGCTCGCCTTCTTCGGCATCGTGGCCGTGGTCGCCACCGGACTCGCACTCGGCGCGGAACTTCATGCGCAACTGGTGATCGCCGGTGTGGCGTGCGGATTGCTCTCGACGGCGATCTTGGCGGTGAACAACTTGCGTGATCGAGTTGGCGACGCACGCGCGCGCAAGCTCACGCTGGCTGTTCGTCTGGGCGAGCGTTTCGCGCGAATTGAGTTCGCCGCCTGCGTCGTGGGAGCGCTCGGATGCTTCGCATGGCTCGCCGCAGGGCAGGATCCAATGGCTTATCTGCCATGCGTTCCGTCGGTGCTCCTTCTCGCGCAAGTTTGGCGTGTGTTGCGCGGGCTCGACGGTCGACCGTTGAATGGCGTGTTAGCCTCTACGGGATCGGCTCTGCTGGCGACTGCGGTGCTCTTCGCCGTCGTCCTGATCCGGTCCTGATGAAGTCCTACAGCGTTGGTTGGTACGAACTTCCGCTTCGCACGCCGTTTCCGGCGGGCAAGGAGATGGTTCAGGTTCGGCGCGGCGCGATCCTTCGCGTGGAAGAAGGTGGTCAGATCGGCTACGGCGAGATCGCGCCACTAGCTGGGTTGCATCGCGAGACCCTGCAGGATGCTCTTGAAGGCGTGCAGGAAGCCGCATGCAGCGGCTCGATGCCGATGTCGCCGAGCGCCGCATTTGGACTCTCTTGTGCGCAGGCGACGATGACGCATGATCGCCGTTTCGGATTCGCTCGCAGCGAACACAGCGGCGTCGGCGTGAACGCAGTGTTTTCCGGCGATGCGGCCGCCGCGAGCGTCGCGATCGAGCGCGGTGACTTCACAGGATTCCGAACCGTGAAGGTCAAGGTCGGGCTGGGCAAGGTCGCCGACGATGCGGCGTTGATCCGCGCGATGCTCGACGGGCTCGATCCATCAGTCCGCCTGCGCTTGGATGGCAATCGTCGGCTCACGCTCACCTCGGCGGCACGCATGATGAAGCGGCTCGATGCCGGGCGCATCGAGTACATGGAAGAACCACTGCGCGATCCGCTTGAGCTTCCGGAACTCAGCCGTCGGACGGGCATTCCGATGGCCATCGACGAATCGCTGTACGAGCCAGAGCATCGCGAATCGCTCGTGGGTGCCCCGGGCGTCGAGGTGCAGGTCATCAAGCCGAGCTTGCTCGGCGCGGTGCCCCGGGCGTCGAGGTGCAGGTCATCAAGCCGAGCTTGCTCGGCGCACTCGAGGAGATCGAACACGCGGTGACGCGCGGCCGGATCCATGGCATGGACACGGTGCTCTCGAGCTGCCTCGAATCGTCTTTCACGCTCGCGCTCCTTGCGCGGCTCGCAGCGGTCACCGCGACGGGTGGTCGTGACCATGGTCTGGCGTCGGCTGGACTGTTCGAATTCGATGTCGTGGAGCAAGCGGTCGTGCGGGACGGCCGGATGGAGATCGCTCCTGCGCTCCCTCTCCCCAAACTCGAGTACCAGCCGCTCAAGGAGGCAGTCGTTCCATGGATGTGATGGTGTTTCAGATGGGCCCCGGGGGCATCGTCGACCCGCATTGGCAGGGTGTCCGCGCCGCGTACGAACATTCGCTTTGGGCCGAGGGCATCGGCGCGGGCGTGCGCGTGGGCGTGCGAGCATCGCTCGACGCAGAGTCGATCAGCGCGCTCTTCGCGGTCGTGCGCCGCGGCGCGTGCGCGGTACTCCTGAATCCACGAGATCCCGAAGCGCGACGCACGGCAGTCTGCGCGCAAGCGGGTGCTGTGAGTCTGCCCGCGCCGAGTGCGCCCAGTTGCACGGTGCCCGGCACTGACCCTGATCCGGCGCGCCCCACAGCCATCGTGCCGACGAGCGGTTCGAGCGGCGAATCCAGGTTGATCGTGCACTCGGCGGCCACGCTCGTTGAAGCAGCGGTGCGCGCGTCGAAGGCGTGCTCGTTTGCGGCCGATGATTGCTGGGCGCTCACGATTCCTTGGCACCATGTCGGCGGACTGGGCATCCTCATGCGTGCCGCGCTCGTTGGCGCGCGTGTGGCCATGACGCGCGGTGATGCATCGGTGCCCTTGCACGCCTTCCTGCTCAGCGCGCCGTCGGTGACGCACGCTTCGATCGTGCCCACGCAACTCGCGGGGCTCTTGCATGCGGCTCGTCAGGATCCTTCACTGCATGAGCGGATTCGCGCGATGAAGGCGCTCGTCGTGGGTGGCGCGTCCTGCCCAATCGATTGGCGCAACCAAGCCCTTGCCAACGGCTGGCCGCTCGTCATGACCTACGGCATGACCGAGACGGGTGCCATGATCGCGGCTGGTCGACCGACTCCGGATTCGACCGACGGTTGGTCAGGTCGCTGGCTCGATGGCGTCGTGGCCAAGCGCCTTGGCGCGGACCTGTTCGTGCGATCGCCGACGATGGCGCTCGGCGCGTGGCGGGATGGCACGATCGAACCGATCGTCGAGGCGGGCGGTTGGCTCCGCACGAGTGATCAGGGCCGATTCGAGCAGGGCGCAGTGATCGTCACCGGTCGCAGCGACCGAGTGTTCATCTCCGGCGGCGAGAACATCGATCCGGTCGAGCTCGAGACGCAGCTCTTGCATCACGGCGCGCTGCTGGGTGCACGCGTGATCGGTGTGCCCAACGATCACTGGGGCATGCGCCCGGCCGCGTTTGTCCGGACCGACGGCAGCGCGGTGGACTGGGATGCGCTCATCGCGACCCTTGCAGAACGGCTGCCGCGCCACGCCTTGCCGGACTCCATCGTCGAGTGGCCCACGGACCTTCCGCACAAGGCATCACTCGCGCAATGTCATGCGGCGTTGCCGGCCGCGCGCGTGGTGTGGTGCAAGCCCGCGCCAGAGCGTTCAGCGAGCGGCGAGTCGGCGGATGGCGTCGGGCACGGCGACTGAAGTTCCGTCGCGGCCCACACACGCGTGCACGAGTGTGATGCGGGCCGCACAGCGTGAGCCGAGCATGACTTCGTGGAGCATCGTCACCGAGCGATCGGTGCACGCCGTCATGGAAGAGTGCACCTCGACCGCATCACCGACGCGCAGTGGGGTGTGAAGATCGGCCTCGACCCGCACGATGGGCATGGCGGGGAGCCGCCCGGCAAGCATGTCACCGATGGGCGCACCATGCGCCGCGAGCCAGTGCTCGAAGCCGCGATGAGCGATCTCGATCGCCCGCGCCGTGAACACCACGCCGGCGGCGTCGGTGTCGGCGAGCGAGACGATGTGTCGGAACGCGTGTTGCACGAAGGCATCCTAGGGGCTGGGCACGACCACCATGCGAGCCGCCCCTGACCCCGCTGTGCTCATTGGTCGCTACCTTTCAGGCATGGCCAGAATCAGTCCACCGATCAGGTCGCGTCGCACGGCGCGCGCTATCGAGCCCGTGCCGACGAAGGTGACCACGCCCGATGAACAGGCCACGGCCGAGCGGCAGGATTCGGTCTACCACATTTACATGGCAGCGCTGGCGATGCTGGCGATCCTTGTGTCCGTTGGGCTCTTCGTGTCGCCGAGCGAACCGGATGTCATCGGCGTGCTCACGGTCGTGGACTTCGTGCTCTGCCTCTTCTTCTTCTACGACTTCCTGCGGCACCTCTGGAAGGCTCCCTCGAAGCTCAAGTACCTGTGTGGGTGGGGGATCATTGATCTCCTCAGCAGTTTCCCATTCGTGCTTGAAACGCGATGGCTTCGCCTAGCGCGGCTGCTCCGCTTCCTGATGCTGCTGCGTGCGGCGCGCGTCCTGTGGGAGTCAGCCAAGGTCGAGCGGCGCAGCATCACGATGGCCTGCGCGACGTTCCTCATCCAAACGCTCTTCATCGTGATCTGCATCGTGGTGCTGCACTTCGAACACTCCGCGCCGGATGGGAACATCCGGACCGCGGGCGATGTGCTCTGGTGGGCCATGACCACCGTGACCACGGTCGGGTACGGCGACCGATTCCCCGTCACGATCGAGGGGCGCGTTGCTGGCGCCGTGCTCATGATCTCGGGCATCGGCTACCTCGCGACGGTGCTCGGCGTGGTTGCCCAGACCTTCGTTCCCAAGCACCACGATCGCTAAGACGCGGGCCCGCGCGTTCAGCCCTGCGCTCCTGGCCCGCGTTCAGGCCCGCGTTCAGGACCGCGCGTTCAGCCCTGCGCCGTCCAGCCGTAGGTCTCGTAGCGATGCTCGAACGAGCCGTCGGGCTTCAGGTCGAGCACGCCGAATCCTTCAGGAATCCCTTCGAGCGCGCCCTTCCACCACGAACCGCACACCGCACCATCGTTGATGTAGGTGATGCCGTCGGTTTCGCATCGGTCGCGCAAGTGGACATGCCCGCTCAGGCAAAGTCGGACCTTGCCGCTCGCACGCATGACCTCGTGCAGTTGTGCGCAGTCCGTATGCATCTCGGCGCCCGCGACGATCGTGTCGGCACCACGCGCGGGCGGCTTGCCGTAGGTGATCGCCGTGATGGCAAGGATCGGGATGTGGCTCACGACGCAGACGGGCATGCCGTCGGGGGTCGACTTGAGTTCGGTCTCGAACCACGCGCGTTGCTCGGGATCGAGGAATCCTTGGTACCCGTTGCCATTTGGTTGCACGCTGTCGAGCATGATGAACTTCCATCCGCCGCGGTCGCTCGAGAACCAAGTGCGTTGCTGCGCGAACAACTCACACGCCCACGCCTTGCCCCAATCGGCCGCATCCGTCGGAACATCGGTCCGCGAGCGGTTCCAACCAAGGATGTCGTGATTGCCGAGCGTGTGAAGCACTGGAACGGAGACATCCTTCATCATGCGCTCGAAACAACCACGCAGGAGCGTGGCCCGATCGCGCTTGGCATCGAAGACATCCATCACGGAGTCCCCGCCTGTGATCACCAGATCGGGCTTGAGTTCCTGCGCGCGCGCCCAGGCCATCGCGGCCCCGCGCTCCGCATGACGCTCGGGCTGCACATGGATGTCGGTCATGTGAATCAGTCGAAAGGGCTTCGCGGCCGCCGCATCGTGGATCGTTGCAGCCTCGGTCTGCGCTCGCGAGCGTCCCACGAGTGGTGCCAGCACAAGTCCGGCAGTTGCGGCCAGGGCACCACGACGGTCGATCGATGTGCTCATGTGCGCGTCATACCAGCATCCTGCAAGGCTCGTGCAAGGCGCTCGACGGATCGAGGCGAACTCCCCTCTGCCTTGTTGTTCACGATGACGAAGCCAGCAAGCCCCGCGGAGGTGGCGTGACGGTTCAGCCGGACCCACGCCACGAGCCCCGTCGGATCCGGATCGACGATGCGGTCGAAGGGGGCGTAGCGCTCCTGGGCTTCCTCGTACCCGAGCCCGCTGTGGAGCATCCATCGGCAGCAGAGAACGCGATTGGCGTCGACGGGAACCACTTCAGCTTGCGCGAGTGGTCCGGGCATCGATGGATGCACGGAGTAGCAGTGGCTTGCACCGCTCGATCGCAACATCGCCAGGTACTTTGGCCGCAGCATGCGACGATCGCGCCACTCGATCGCATAGAGCGGACCCGGCGGCAAGCGCGTGATGAACTCGCCGACTTCGTTGATGATGTGATCCGCCTCGTGATCAGTGCGAACACCAAGGTGCGAGAACTGAAACAGGATCGGTCCGCACCGTTCGGCCAGTCCGCCCACGCAGGGTGCCACGATCTCATCGGCGGCGAAGGCCGCGTCAAGCCAGCGCGACGGTCGGTGCGGCGCTCCCGGAGCAGGGCGCCATCCATCGAGCGGTTGCGATGGTTGCATGAGCGATTCGTGCGCCTTGACGAGGAATCGAAAGTCGCGCGGGACCTGCTCGGCCAGTCGCATGAACTCCTCAGTTGGCGCTGGCCGGTAGTAGGTCTTGTCCACGCCAACGGTGCGCAGCAGCGGGTGCTGCGCATACGCGCGCAGTCCATCGCGTGCGAGTGCGGACTCGGTGTGGCGACCCGCGTAGACCAAGCCCTTCCAGCCGGGGAAGCTCCATGAACTCGTGCCGAGCCTGATCGAGGTCGGCAACGCATCGGCGAGCGACGCCATCGCGGCATCGTGCGCGCACGGCGCCACCGCGCCGTCGACGGCCGGCTCTTCGTCCGAACCCCCGAAGAGCGACCATTGCTCCCCGGTCGCCATGGTTCAGCGGACCTCGATCTCGACTGCGCTCACATCGTCGGCGTACTGCGGCGATCCCTGCAATTGCGAAGTGTGCTCGAGCATGCGCGCGAGCGGCCGCGGAGCGTGGAGCGCATCGCGCGTCAGGAATTCGCGGAACTGCGAGTGGCTCCAGACCGATCCGTTGGGAAGCAGGATCTCGACGAGTCCATCGCTGTACAGGTAAAGCCTGTCGCCGCGATCCAGGTGCACCTGCGTCTCCTCGTAGGGAAGCCCGTCGATCATGCCGACGATCGGGTTCTGCGACTCGAGTTCGCGCACGCCTGACGAGCCGATCGCCATGACCGGCGGATGCCCACCGCCCGACCATCGCAACGAGCGCGTGCGCAGGTCGAGCACTCCGTACCAGCCCGTGAAGTACAAGTTGTTGTGCCGCGACATCTGGAAGGCCGCGTTGAGCGCCGCCATCACGAGACCGGGTTCCCCCAGATCGAGCGAACCGGTCAGACCCTGCAGCATGTTGCGCACGCTCACGGAGAGCAGTGACGGCCCGACCCCGTGCCCGCAGACATCGATGAGCCAGAATGCGAACCGCTCGCTGTCGAGCATGCGATAGCCGAAGCAGTCACCGCCGAGCGATGCCGACGGTGTGAACTCCCAGGCCGTGCGCAGGCGTGGCTCGTCGATGGGTTCGGGAAGCAGGCTGCGCACATACTCGGCGGCCTGGTGCAGCTCAGATCGCAGCGCTTCGTAGGCCGCGTTGCGTTCGAGAGCCGCGATGTAGCCCTTCGAGTGGTAGCGGATTCGCGCGATGATCTCGAGCGGATCCGGCAGTTTGACCATGTAGTCGTTGGCGCCGCGCGCGAACGCCTCGGCCTTGGTCGTGCCTTCTTCCTTGGAGCTCAGCACGACGAGCGGGATCTCGGCGGTACCAGGCTCCGCTCGGAATTCGCGCACGAGGTCGAGTCCGTCCACACCAGGCATGACCAAGTCCTGCAGGATCACGGTGGGCTGCACGCGCAGCGCTTCCTCGATCGCCTTCCGTGGATCGCTCACGAAGTGGTAGGTGATGTCTGGCTGCGTCGCGCAGATGCGACGCATCGCCTCGCCGATGATCGCTTGGTCATCGATGAGGAGCACGCTGATGCGCTGGGCGGTCGTGCCGCCGAGCTGGCTCATCGTGTTCTCCCGGGTGCGGCGCAGGCAAGTTCGATCGCCTGCGCGATCCGCTGGATGGGAAGGACCTCGACTGCGGCATCGAGCGCAACCGCGGCTCCCGGCATGCCCCAGACCACACTGGTCGCCTGGTCCTGCGCAATCGTGTGCCAGCCTGCGCGACGAAGCGCACGCAGTCCTTCGGCGCCATCGCGCCCCATGCCCGTCAACAGAACAGCCACGCCGCAGGGTTGCCGAACCAGGCTTTCGAAAAAGACATCGACCGATGGCCGATGGGCCAGATGGCGCGGCTCAGCGCGATGCTCGAAGCGGCCCCGCTCAAGAACCAAGTGATCGTTGCTGCAGGCGACATACACCGTGCCGGTCGTGGGCACTTGGCCTTCGTGCGCGATCACGACCGTATGGCCCGTTTCGCGGGCGAGCCACTCTGCCAGACCGGGCGCGAACGCCCGATCGATGTGCTGGACGATGACGACTGGTGCTTGAAGTTCCTTGCCGCGCGGCAGCGCCGCGGCCAACGCGTGAGGACCCCCAGTGCTCGCCCCGATGGCGATGATGCCGCCGCTGGGGGATTTCGTCCGATCTGGCCCGGGTTCGCGCACGGCGTGCCCGCGTTCCAGCTGGCGCACATGGTCGATCTTCCGTGCGAGTGATTCGAGTCCCTCGATGGCACCGGCTGGGCCGAAGCTTGGTGTGGTCGTGACATCGAGTGCACCAGCACCAAGCGCGTCGTACACGCGATCCAGATTCGCTTGAATGGACGCCGTGACGACGATGATCGGGCAGGGCGTGTTGCGCATGATCTCGCGCGTCGCGACTGCCCCGTCCATCACGGGCATCTGCATGTCCATCAGCACCAGGTCGGGTCGATCCCGCGCGCAGCACTCGATGGCCTGACGGCCGTCCTCAGCGATCCAAGCCACCTCGGCGCCCGGGATCCGCAGCACCGACTGCCGCAGCACTTCCACGGCGAGCTTCAGGTCATTGACGATCGCAACGCGCACGCGAGGACTGTACCCGCCGTCATTCCCGCGAGGTGTCGATCAGGTCAGCGACGGTGTCGAGCAGCGTCCGATCATGGAACGCGCCCTTGGTGAGGTAGGCGGTCGCGCCTGCGTCGAGCCCCGCGAGCCGATCCTCCTCCCGATCCTTGTACGACACCATCACGACGGGGAGCAATGCGAGCCGACGATCCGCACGGATGCGGCGGACAAGGTCGAGTCCGTTCATGCGCGGCATGTCCACATCGCTGAGCACAAGGTCGTAGCGCTCGCGTTGCAGCGCGTTCCAACCATCGAGTCCATCGACCGCCACATCCACCTGGTACCCAGCGCGCACGAGCATCTGCCGCTCGACCTCGCGGACCGTGAGCGAGTCCTCGACGACCAGCACACGACGCACGCGGCGACCTGCATCCTCGATGCCGGCCGTCGCGCCCCGCAGCGTGCCTTCGTCGAGTCGTCGTGCGGCGTCGATCGCCATCGCATCGACATCGAGAATCAGCACCAGCTCGCCGCTCTGCCGCACGCTGGCGCTCGACACATGCGGGACCGTGCCGAGTCGCTCGTCGAGCGGTTGCACGACGACATCCTCTTCGCCGAGGAATCCATCGACGATCACTCCGAGCGTGCACTGTCGAGTCCGCAAGCTCACGACGGCGAGCGTGCCGCTCTCGATTTCGCCTGGGATGCCGAGCAATTCATCGCCGCGCACGAGACCGATGACCTCATCGTTGACTCGCGCGGCGAGTCGGCCCTCGACATGTTCGAGCGCGTGGTGCTCGAGCCGATCGATGCGTTCCATGCGCGCGAGCGGCATCGCGTAGGGTTCGCCAGCGATCGACACGATGGCCGCGCGGAGCACGCTGAGCGTGACCGGCAACCGCATCCGGAATGTCGTGCCGCGGCCGGGTTCAGTGTGCACTTCGACGCTGCCGCCGACTTCGTGCACGGTCGATTGCACGACATCGAGCCCGACGCCGCGGCCCGACAGATCGGTGACGGACTTCGCAGTACTGAAGCCAGGCAGGAACAGGAACTCCGTCACTTCGCGGTCGCTCATGCGGGCCACCAACTCTGGCGTGCTCAGGTTGCGCTGAACGATGATCGTGCGAAGCTTGGCGAGGTCGATTCCGCGGCCATCGTCGGCCACCTCGACCACGAGCATGCCGGCCTGGTGGACGGCCGAGACACGAAGCGTGGCCTGCGCGCGCTTGCCACTCGACATGCGATCCGCGCGCGACTCGATGCCGTGATCGAGCGCATTGCGCACCAGGTGCGTGAGCGGTGCCTCGAGCTTGCGCAGGATGTCGCGGTCCACGCTCACCGACTGACCCTCGAGGTGCGCCGTCGCGTCCTTGTCGAGCGAACGAGCGAGATCGCGCACCGTGCGTGGAATCGTCAGGCAGGCATCGCCGAAGGGGCGCATGCGACAGTCGATCGCCTCGTGGTGAAGCGTGGTGCTCAGTTCCTCGGTGCGTCGCAGGTGGGCCTGAAGATCGGCTTCGAGCAGCGCGACCTCGCTGCGAATCGCTGCGTGCGCCTGCTCGAAGTCCAGATCGCTCACTTCCTTGCGCTGCCGACGACGATCGAACAGATCCTCGAGCACGCGCTCGCGCGTGCGGATGGCGCGCAGTCGCGCCCGCATGGCGTCGAGCCGGCGAGCTTCGACCATCCCTTCACCCGAGAGTCGCATGAGTCGATCGAGATTGCGCGAGCGCACCATGACGCTCGACTCTCCGGCGGCGGGCTTTCCCGCGACCGTGCTCGACGGCGTGGGCGCGCCGTCGGCGGGCGAGTGTGCCACCTGCGTGGCCGAAGTGGTCCTCGCCGGCGTCGTCGCGTCGTGCGTCGATGCGTTTGGCTGCGTGGGGGTCGCTGCCTGCGCCGATGTCGGTGCAGGTGCAGGTGCATTCGCAGTTGAAGGTGCCGTCGCAGGCGCGGGCGCAGGTGCCGGCGCGCGCGATGACGCAGGCTGCTGCAGCGAGCGGGCCAAGTGCTCGATCACTGCGGCGTGCTGCGCGCTCCACGACGCCACCTCGGCCTCGGTGACCTGCGCACTCAGCACGAGAAGGTCCGTTCCCTTGAGCAACTGATCGACGCGCGCAGGCACGATCGACTCCTGTGCGCGCTGCAGGCGCACGAGGCAGTCTTCCATCGCGTGTGCCAAGGTGACGACCAACTCAAAGCCCACGATCCGCGCCGCGCCCTTGATGCTGTGCGCCGCGCGCATCAGCGGCTCGACCAAGGCCGGATCGGTCGCGGTCTCAAGCGCAACCAAGCCATCGCTCAGCGCGCGTCCGTGCTGTTCGGCCTCGACCTTGTACAGATCGAACATGCTGAAGCCGCCCAGACTCATGACCGCACCGCCTCGGCACACACCGTGAGCAGGGCGTCCACATCGAGAAGGCCCGCGTGGCCGTTCGCGATCGGCATGAGATTCGTGGTGAAGCCCGCGCCGGTCGCCGCCACCGTGAGCGGTGCGGCGAGCAGGTCCTGTGCGTTGCAGGCCACGGTTCCGGGGACCTCGTCGGCTTCGAAGGCCCATGCGGCGCCACGATCGCCGATCACCACCATGCGCGCAGCGCCGTCGCCACTCGGCGACCAGGTGAATCCGCACAGTGCAGCCAAATTCAGCACGATGGCGACCTCGCCTTCGATGTTGGCCAGTCCGCGCAGTGCGTGATGCGATCGATGCGGGATGCGATGTGGCTTGACGGCGGGCGTGACCCGCAGGACGCGCGCCGCCGGCACGGCAATCCACGACGAACCCACGCGAGCGAGCACCGCATGCACATCGGTCGCGCGTTCACGCTCGATGACCCGCGCAAAGGCCTGGGCATTGGACTCCAGTTCCGACGGCGTGAGCGGACGGTGATCGCTCATGGTGCGTTCCGTCCGTGCGCTGCCGCGCGTTGCGCCCGTGTCCGCCAACGCTTCGCCTCGTCGAAGCGACCGAGCCGTTCGGCCACCGTTGCCAAGGCCAGCATCGCCAGGTCATGCTGCGGCGCCAGATAGATCACTTGTTCAAGGATTTCCAGCGCGCGGACATGATCGTGGGCGGCCATCGCGGTTTCGGCGTGAGCGAAGAGCGAACCGACTTGACGATCCAGACTGGTGTCCTGAGCCGCCGCGTGCGGCACAGCTCCATCAGCAGCGGTCGTTGGCGATTCGGCGCTCGCCATCGATGCCGAGGCCTGGCGGTCCATCATCGTCGGTCGCAACACGATCGGCTCCGCGGCTCCGCGCGCCGCGTCACGCGATGCGCGTGGGCCGCTCGAGCGTTCCAAGGCGGGCGATGGCGACACCAGCGGCGGAAGGGCGCCTCGATGCCACGCGAAACTCTCCGGGCGATCGTCGCGGTGCCAGCTTGGCCCCAAGTCCACGCGCTCGGCGTGACCGAGCATCAGGAGCCCGCCCACAGGCACGGCGCGCACCATCGCGGCCACGAGCGCATCGCGCGTCGACGCATCCAGATAGATGAGCAGGTTTCGGCACAGGACCACATCGAAGGTGCGACCCTCGAGCACTTCAATCATGTGCGCGCTCGACCGCACGTGCGTGCATGACACGGCCGCCTTCACATGGGGATGGATCCACGCTCCGTTCGGTTCGATCCTGATCCAAGGCGTGGCCCAGATTGGAACGCTGGCGCGCAGAGCCAGCGAGCCAGTCCACTGCGCACGCCGCGCCACCTCGATTGCGACAGGATTCCGGTCAAAGGCCTCGACGCTCACGCTGCCGCCCGGACCGAGCGCCGCCAGCGCCGTCGCAGCTGCCGTGTACGCCTCTTGGCCGGTCGCGCATCCGATGCTTGCGATTCGTACGGGCCGATCGCGACCCGTGAGGTGCGCATGCAACGCCTCGAAGCTCATCGGATAACGGAAGAACCAGGTCTCGGGCACGGCGACCTGTGCCACGAACGCATGAAGCGCTGCCTCATCCTGTCGAAGGTGACGCGCCAACTCTGCATCATCGCGCGCGCCCACCCGCCGACGCTCGGCGGCGCACAGCGACTGGAAGGCCGCGCCTTCGCAGTGCGTCGCGTCGATCCCGCCGTTCTCGAGGAGCAGTGCGCGCACAGGATGGCTCATGCGTGGGATGTCCCATCGCGCACGATGCCCAGTGCGGGATGCCGGGCCAACGCGGCTGCATGGAGCACTTGGACGCCGGGCGAGCAGACGGCACCGAGCCACGCTTGATCGTCGATCGCCAGTCCAGGGTGGCTTCCCGTCAGGTCGAGCTCCACGAACTCGAGCACCTCGTCGACGAGCAGGAGCAGCGCGGGCGCACCTTCAGGTCGCATGAGCAGCGTGCGGCTCGCTGTGGTGGCGGCGGTGGCAGGCAGGCCGAGCAGTGCGGCGGCGTGCACGAGCGGCAACCAAGTGCCGCGTGCGCACGCAAGCCCTAGGCACCACTCGGGCGCACCTGGAACACGCCGCGCGGCCACTGCAGGTGCAACTTCGTGAACATCCTTCGTCGCGAGCGCGAATCGTTCGCCGCCGATCATCAGGCACAGGTGCCGCATGCATCAACCCCGGCGAATCTTGAAGGCCTCGACCGCTGTCTTGAGTTCGGACATGGCGGCGAGCAATCGGTCCGCAGCGCGCGACGATTCTTCGGCGGCGAGCATCGTCTCACGCGTGGTCGTGGTGAGTTGGCCCATCGCATCGCTGATCTGGCGGGCGCCTTCGCTCTGGCTCTTCATGCCGCGGTTGACATCGGCAAACTGCGAACTGCCCTCGTCGACCTGTTCGATGATCTGACCAAGTTGCCCACCGATCGTGCCCACATCGCGCACGCCACGACGCACCTGCTCCGCGAAGCGGTCCATCTCCATCACGCCGGTGCTCACGGCCGTCTGCATGTGTCGGACCGTCTGTTCGATGTCCAGCGTCGCCGCCGCAGTCTGGTCGGCCAATCGACGGATTTCGCGCGCGACCACCAAGAAGCCAACGCCATGCTCGCCTGCCTTCTCTGCCTCGATGGCCGCGTTGACCGAAAGCAGGTTGGTCTGATCGGCGACCTTCGTGATCGTCGTGACGACGCCGTTGATCGTGGCCGCCTTCTCGCTGATCGCCGAGAGTCGCGCGGCGATGCCTGCGGTGGCTTCCTCGAGCCCGCGGATCGTCTCACCCATGCCATCGAGGCCGCTCCGACCGCTTCGTGCAAGGTCCGCAGCGCGAGCGGCGCTCAGCGCCACGCGCTCCATCGTGTCGCCGAGTTCACCGCTCGTGGCGGCGATCTGCTTCGCCGCGGCGGCAACCTGCGTGGTGCTCGCGCTGAGTCCATGCGAGTTGCGCTCCTGCTGGCGCGCGGTGGCCGTGAGTTCTGTGGCGGTTGAGTTGATGTTGATCGTGGCTTCCTTCACCTTGCTGATGAGGGACTCCATGCCGTGATGCATGGCGCCAAGCGCATTGACGAGTAGTGCGGCTTCGTCGGTGCCATCGCACGATGGCGCCGTGCCGCTCAGGTCGCCGCCCGCCATGGCCGTGGCGCTCGTCGAGGCCACCGAGAGTCGCTTTCCCACCAGGATCGCTGGAGCGAGCAGGAGCATGGCGAGCAGCGTGACACCGCCGCCTGCGATCAGGATCTGCGTGATCAAGCCGTCCTCGGCGCTGGCTAGCGCATCTCGCTCACTTTCGCGCACGATCACATCCCAATGCAGTCCATCGGGCAGGGGAAGCACTTGGTGTGCCCACATGCATGGCTCGCCGGTGACAGGATCGATCGCCGTCCGGATCGTGGCCATGCTCATGGTTGTGCTGCTGCCGGTGGACCCGGCGAGCATGGGCTCAAACAACGCTGCGTACGGCGACGACTCGACAGCCTTCGTGCGCAGCATGCCATCGGTCTCGTCCTCCGCAGCGTCCTTGCGATCGATCGTCGCCGTGATGAAGGCGCGCGGCTTGATGAGTCCTGGGACATCACTGCCAGAACTGATCACGAACGCATCGACCCCGTGCAGTTCGCACTCGTCGCGCACAAGCGTCGCGATGTCGCGCAGTGAGCGGTCGGCACCAGCGATGCCCTTGAAGATGCCGCCAACGGCAATGGGTGACACCGTCTCGATCATCGCCTGCCCGTCATACACATAGGGTTCGGTGATGCGCGGGCGGACCTGCTTCGATGTGTTCCACAGCGTGCGTGCGCCCGCGTAGTACAAGCTCGTCTCCATGTCGACGCTCGCCTTGAAGGCGAGCGTGTTGCCCTTCGTCCAATCGAGGAACGCATAGGGCACGAACTGGCCGCTACCCGGGGGCTGCGCGCCAGGCAGCGGATGAGCGAGGTAGTGCGCATCCAGACCGTCGGCATCGGGCTCGTAGGTGAAGTAGGTGCCGATCGTCCACGGGTTGGCTCTGACCAGATCGCCCATCAGGACGAGCAACTCTTCGCGATCACCGATGCTGCTTCCCCATGTTGCGGCGCGCTGAAGCGCCATCGTTTGCACCAGCTCGCAGGCCACGCGGTTCTGCGAGTCCAGTCGCGCGGCGACTTGTGCGGCAACGCGCTGCAGCCTGACTTCCGTTTCCTCGACCGCCTGTTGATAGTCGCCCCGAATCTTGATCGCCGTCATGATGCCCAATAACAGCACCGCTGGGATCACGCCGAGCAGGGTGAGACGACCGGCGATGCGTTGGTGGAAGGAAAGGTGGTTGTTGGCCATGAGGAATTGTCTGCAGGACTTGGTGGGAACGAGCCGATCCGCTACACTCGTCAACGCTGAACTCGGCACAGTGCCATCAGTTCAGCATGCCTCTTCCGAGTTTCGAGCCAGCTTTCGTCAATGTGGGATCTCGAATCATCGGCCTTGTTGTCCCGCATTGAAAGGAATGCCTCGTGAAGCTCTATATCGGCAATCTGCCGTTCGGTACTACTGAAGACGACATGCGCTCTTTCTTCGAGCAGTTCGGTACTGTCGTCGACGTGTTCATCGCCAAGGATCGCGACACTGGTCGCAGCCGCGGCTTCGGTTTCGTCACCATGGGCGACGCTGCCCAGGGCAACGAAGCCATCGAAAAAACCAATGGCACCCAGTTTGACGGTCGCACGCTGACCGTGAACGAAGCTCGTCCGCCCGCGCAGGGTGGCGGCGGTGGTGGCGGCGGCGGCGGTCGTGGTGGCTACGGTGGCGGCGGCGGCGGTGGCCGTGGCGGCTACGGTGGCGGCGGCGGCGGCGGCGGTGGCCGTGGTGGCTACGGTGGCGGCGGCGGCGGCGGCGGTGGCCGCGGCGGCTACGGTGGCGGCGGCGGTCGCGGTGGCTACAGCGGCGGTGGCGGCCGTGGTGGCTACGACGGCTGATTCAGCCTGACCAACACAACACACTCCAGCGAGCCAGCCTTCGGGCTGGCTCGCTGTGTTTCATGGGCTGATGAGTTGGTTGTTCCGCCGCGTCAACTCGGGTGGAGCGCTCACTTATTCAAGTTATGGATGAAACACCACAATAAGCGCAGAGGTACGGGAATCCATGTCGCTCCAGGCGTGGCGGGCGGAACGACGCTGCTCACGAGCCGCGGTTGCGCTTGGGGCGCGGGCCACTTGAACGGCCGCTCCCACCAGCCGCCGGCCGATCCGTTGGCATCGCCATCTCGCGGCCGGCGAATCCCTCACCCTTGGTGGGAGCGCTGCGGCCACTTCGCCGATCGAGCGGCGACCATGTTTGTTCGCGATAGAACCGAGCCATCGAGGGCTCGACGAGCAACAGCGTGGGAGCCGTGTCCTCGAGCGCCTGCCAGTCCTGTTGAAGGAGCTTCGTGCGAAGGTGCGCACGACGGGAGATCGCCCGGCCATCGCCCTCGGCCGAAGCCAAGTGATACCAGCGGTACGCCTCGCGCTCGTCAGCAGGAAGCCCGGTGCCGAACTCGTACATCAGACCCAAGCGGTACTGCGCCTCGGTGATGCCACGCTCGGCGGCGAATCGATACTGCGACGCGGCCATGGTGTCATCGGGCGGAGCATCGAGACCGAGTTGGTACAGCGCACCGAGTTGAAGCGCGGCCAACGGCACATCCAACTCCACGGCCTTGTTGAAGGCGTCTGCCGCATCCTTCATGTTTCCGATCACGCCTTGCACGCCTTCGGACAGCAGCACACCGCGGCGATAGAGCGCCTCGGGGAAGTTTGCCTCGACGGCGGCATCGAGCGACTCAATCGCGGCGATGCGGTTGGCTGGCTGATTCGCATTGCCCTTGAGCAGGAACCAGTACTGGTCGTACAGCGCACCCGGCACGGCGGCCTTGGCGGCCTTGGCCGAAAGTTCAGCAGCATCCTCGCCGCCGCGACCTGTTTCCACCAGCACACGCGAGAGTCGCCACTGCGCCATGGAGTCACCGGCATCCGCGGCCGCGCGCAGATGGCGCTCGGCTTCGGCAGGATTGGGTTCGAAGCCCGGTCGACCCTCTTGGCAGAGCACACCCATTCGCAGGCGTGCGCCGAAGAGCCCCGACTGCGCGGCGCGTGCATAGTGCGCCATGGCAGTGTGCACATCGATTGGTCCGCCGATTCCAAGTTCGCACATCTGTGCGTAGGCGAAGCACGCGCGCGGATCCTCGCCCGAGGCGACCAGTTGCAGCGCGCGGGCCCGAGGAAGATCCTGCGGGACGAGCACTCCGGCTTCGAGCAGACCGGCGAGCTCGAAGCACGACTTGGCGTGCCCGGCGGCGATCGCCTGCTCAAACATCCTGACGGCAGTCTTCACATCGGGCTCAACACCATGATGGTTCAGGAGCCGCACGCCCGCGTGGAAAGCGCACTCTGCATCGCCACCTTGACCAGCTCGAATCAATCGCTGCAGGCAGTCCGCTTGCTGCGTCGGATCATCGAGCAACATGAGCGCCAGGCGTGCATTCCCGCGTGGTTCGCCCGCCTCGTCGGCCTTGCGATACCACGCACGCGCGCCGGGAAGATCCTGCTTCACCGTGCCTCGACCCTGCGCGAGCAAGTCACCAAGTACCAGCATGCAGTAGGCACTTCCGGCCTTGGCTCCAGCGCGCGCCACGGTCTCAGTCTGTTCGGGAATCGGGATTTGGTCGATCAGTCCGACGAGGAGCGCCTCGGCTGACTCGCGGTGGCCGCACTCGGCGGCACGCATGCGCCAGCGCTGCGCACTCGCTTGACTGCTGGCGTCGCTGCTTGAGTCCTCGAAGTGGCTCACCAACTCGAGCGACGCCTCGCGCGCATTGGCACGGTCCTCACTGAGCGCTGCGCGCTCGAGGAAGGCGATCGCCTTGGTCAAGTTGCGGTCCACGCCGTCGCCGGTCAGGTACGCCTGACCCTGAGCGAGCATGTCCGCTGGCGTCTGGCGACCGTTGATGGTGATGACGGCCACCCCGGTTGCCGTGGCGACGGCAATACCAGTGGCGAGCGCCACGATCGTGCGGCGTTGGACCGGCATTCCCGCAGTCTAGCGACGCGCGACGCCGGTTCAATCCGGCTTTGCACTCCTCATTGCGCTGCCAGGCTCATTCGTCGCGCGTTTGGGGAAGAGCAGACTCAGGCCGATCGAACAGCCGAGGATGGCACCGATGACCGTCAGGGTGGCGAGGGGCGGAACATGGAAGCCCATGGGCTGCAGAATCAACTTCACGCCCACCGCCGCGATCAGGATCGCCAGACCCGGTTTGAGGAACCGGTATTCGCCGAGCAAGCTGGCGACGGCGAAATAGAGCGCGCGCAGGCCGATGATCGCCATGATGTTCGAACTGAAGACGAGGAACGGATCTTGCGTGATGCCGAACACCGCGGGAATCGAGTCGACGGCGAAGACGAGATCGCTGATCTCGACGATGAGCAGTACGGCCAGGAGCGGCGTGGCCATGCATCGTCCGGCCTGTCGCGTGAAGAACCGATGGCCGTCGTACGCATCGCTGATGGGGATGATGCGGCGCATCAGACGCAGCGCGCGGCTGCGCGAGGGGTCCACATCGGGATCGTCGTTGCCGCTCCGGAGCATCTTCACGCTCGTGAGCAGCAGCATCGCGCCGAAGATGAACATCGTCCAGGTGAAGTACGAGAGGAGCGCGAGCCCGCCAGCGATGCATGCTCCGCGCATGAGGACAGCACCCAGGATCCCCCAGAACAGCACGCGTGGCTGGCGTTCGCGCGAGACCTTGAAGCGATCGAAGATCACGGCGAACACGAAGACATTGTCGATCGAGAGTGACAGCTCGACGAGGTAGCCAGCCAGATACTGCGCGCCCGCGTCGGCACCGAGCGTGACCCAGATCCCTGCGCCGACCAGCATGCCGAGCGACACCCAGAAGGCGACCATGCGCAGCGCTTCGCGCATGGCGATCTCGTGCGCAGAGCGGTGCATGATCTTGAGGTCAGCGATGATCGCGAGCGCGACGCCGCCGATGAAGGCGCCCCAGACCCACAGGGGGACCTGCAGCGGTGCTCCCGTAGCGGGTGTCGTGAGTTCGACTGGCGCGATCATGAGCAGCGAAGTGTAGGCGCGCTCAGAGATCGATCTGGATGCCGAGTTCGACCATCCGGCCTGGCGGGATCGAGAAGTGCAACGGGTTGTTCGCACCGACCTGCGACATCGTGCAGAAGAGCCGCTTCTGCCAGCCAGCGAGTTCGCTGTTTCCGCGCGGCGTGAGGATGGTGCGTCCGAGGTAGTACGTCGTGGAGCCTTCGCGCGACTCGAGCCCGAGCTGAGCCGCGAGCTTGGTCAGGCGTGGCACATCGACGGACTGGTTGTAGCCGTGCTGGCAGCGCACTCGGAAGAATCCATCGCGAAGCTCGGTGACCTGAACTTGTTCGTCCTCCGGAACACGCGGAACCGGCGCAGTGCGGATGCTCATGATCGCGACATTCTGGTGCAGGACCTTGTTGTGCTTGAGGTGGTGCAGCAGCGTGGGCGGCACGCCATCGTCGCTCGGAGTCAGGAAGATCGCCGTGCCCTGCACGCGCGGCACCGGATGCGCGTCGATGGAGTTGAGCAGGGCATCGAAGGAGAGCACTTGCTTGTTGAACCTGAAGCTCAGGACCTGTCGGCCTCGGTGCCAGGTCCACATCAGGGTCAACATGCCGGCAGCGATCGTCAGCGTGAGCCAACCGCCGGTGGGGATCTTCAACAAGTTCGCGCCAAGGAACACCAGGTCCACGCTGCCCAGCACGATCAGGAAGAGGCCGCACCGAATTGGCCCCCAACCAGTGCGGGACTTGTAGACCGTGAACAGGATCGTCGTCATCAGCATCAGCATCGAGACGCTGAGCCCGTACGCATCCGCCAGCGCCATGCTGCGGCGGAAGATGAGCACCAACAGCAGGCACACGATCATCATCACCAGGTTCAGGAGCGGCACGAAGATGTGCCCTTGGTGATCGCCGGTTTGCAGGATGCGCAGACGCGGCATCAGGCCCAACTGCACAGCCTGGTGCGTCAGGCTGAAGAGCCCCGTCAGAATCGACTGACTCGCGATGCACGTGGCCAGCGTGGCGAAGATGACGAGCGGAATCAATCCCCATGACGGCGCGAGGCGGAAGAACGGCTGCTCGATCGTCATGTCCTGCAGGTACATCGCACCCTGCCCGAAGTAGTTCAGGAGCAGGCTCGGCATGACGAGCCCGTACCAGGCCGCACGGATGGGGAAGCGGCCGAAGTGCCCAAGGTCGGCGTAGAGCGCCTCGCCACCGGTGATGCAGAGCATCACGCTGCCCAGAGCCACGAAGCACTCGTGCGGATGGTGTCGCGCGAGATCGATCGCGTGAACCGGATTGATCGCCCCGAGCACGCTCGGCTCCAGCATGATGCCGCGGATTCCCAACAGCGCCATGACGGTGAACCACGCGAGCATGACGGGACCGAGCCATGACCCGAGCACCGCGGTGCCGAACCGCTGGATGCTGAACAACGCCACCATGATCACGCAGGTCGCCGGGATCACGAACATCGTCAGGTCGGGCGAGATGACCTCGAGCCCCTCGACGGCACTGAGCACGGACAGGCTTGGCGTGATGACGCCCTCGGCGTACAGCAGCGACGCACCCAAGAGCCCCATCACGAAGAGGGGCAGCGGCAGCGACTTCATCCCCTTGCCTTGTTCAGGCAGCAGCGAGAGGAGGGAGAAGATGCCACCTTCGCCGCGGTTGTCTGCCTGCAGGACGAGCCACGCATACTTGGTCGTGATGACGATCGTGAGCGACCAGAAGAACAAGCTCAGCACCCCAAGGACCGTCGACGGATCCCGCGGCATGCCGTGGTGGGCCGACATCGACTCCTTGATCGCGTACAGCGGGCTCGTACCGATGTCGCCGAAGACCACGCCGAGCGCCAGCATGGTGAGGGCCAACTTCGCCGCCGTCCCAGAAGGGCCGTGGTGGTGGTGGTCGGCTGGCGTGGGTTCAATTCCGGCCATGGGGGGCGAAACCCCAACATGGTACCCAGTTGCATCATGAGGCAGGGACCGGGACACTTCACTGCCCGCGCGTGCGGGCGCTCACCAAGAAGGAGCCACCATGCGCATCGACCCCTCGTCGTTCACCGCGTCTCGTCGCCACTTCATCCTGACCGCCGCTGCCGCGAGTGCCGCGACACAACTGCCATGGTGGGTCCGCCGTGCTGCAGCGCACGGCGCATCGAGCAAACTTCGTGTCGCGTGCGTTGGCTGCGGCGGCATGGGCGCGTCCGATCTCGCTCAAGTGGCGAGCCATCCAGGCGTCTCGATCGCGTCGCTGTGCGATGTCAACCGCGACACGCTCATGAAGCAAGGTGAAATATACGGCGTCCCAGTGGATGCTCGCTTCACTGACTACCGCGAGTTCTTGGCGAAGGCCGGCGGCACGATCGATGCCGTCATCGTGAGCACGCCCGATCACGCCCACGCACCAGTCGCCGTGCAGGCCATGCGCATGGGCAAGCATGCGTATGTGCAGAAGCCGCTCACGCGCTCGCTGCACGAAGCGCGTGTGATCGCCCAAACGGCGACCGCGCACAAGGTCGTCACGCAGATGGGTATTCAGAACACGGCGAATCCCGGCCGTCGCAAGGCGATGGAACTCCTCAAGGCTGGCGTGCTCGGTCAGGTCAAGGCGGTCCACATCTGGACCAATCGTCCGACCGGCTGGTGGCCGCAGGGCGGTGATCGGCTTGCTGGCAGCGATCCCGTGCCTGCGAGTTTCGACTGGTCATCGTGGCTCTGCGTTGCTCCTGAGCGTCCGTACAAGCACGATGCCTACGCGCCCTTCAAGTGGCGCGGCGTTCGCGATTTTGGCACTGGCGCGCTTGGTGACATGGCGTGCCACTTCTTTGATGTGCCCTACAAGGCGCTCGGCCTTGGCTACCCCACACTGATTCGCGGCGAAAGCGAAGGACTGACCGCGGATCAGTATCCGTCGAGCGAGGTCGTCGAGTTGACGTATGAGGGGGTCGCCGCTGCGGGCGGCAAGGCGCTCACGCTGACCTGGTACGACGGCGGGCGCATGCCCTCGACATCGATTCTGCCCGGCGTTCCGGCGGACTTCAACATGGCCAAGCGATCGCGAGATGGAGCCACGATCGTGGTCGGCGAGCGCGGCACGATGATCGTGTGTCACCCCGGCGATGTGCACCTGTTCCCTGGCACGCTCGCGGATGGCGTCAAGCTTCCTGACCTGCCTGAGTACAACCACTGGCACCAGTGGGTCGATGCCTGCATGGGGACGGGCACCACGAGTGCTCCGCTCGAGTTCGCTGGCCCGCTCACCGAGGGCGTGCTCTGCGGGGTGGTTGGCGGAGTGGTCCCAGGCAAGACGCTGCGCTATGACTCAGTGAAGCAGACCTTCGATGATGACGCTGCCACAGCGATGGTGCGACGCGCCTACCGCGATGGCTGGTCGGTCGAGGGGCTTGGATGAAGCCTGCCACCAGCGCGGTCATCGCGCTGACGGCGCTCAATCTGCTGAACTACCTCGACCGCTTCGTGGTCGCGGGCATGGTTGGCCCGTTGAAGAACGAGTTTGGTGTCGATGACGCCGACATTGGACTGCTCACGAGCGTGTTCTTGGTGTCGTACATGATCGCGAGCCCGCTCTTCGGGGCGATGGCGCGCGCGATGCGTCGCACGGCGATCCTGGGTGCTGGCGTGGTGGTGTGGAGCGCGGCCACGATCGCAGCGGGATTCGCCGGTGGATTCGCGCCGCTTCTGACCAGCCGCGCGGTCATCGGCGTGGGCGAGGCGGCGTACGCGACCGTTGGTCCGTCCATTCTGGGCGACTGGTTCCCCGCCGAGCGCCGCAGCACCGTGCTGGCCATCTTCTACGCGGCGATTCCCGTGGGAAGTGCGCTTGGGTTCCTCGTTGGTGGTCTCGTCAGCGAGTGGATCGGCTGGCGGGCGGCGTTCTGGATCGCGGGCGGACCGGGGATGGTGCTGGGGTTTCTGTGCTTCAAGTTGACCGAGCCCGCGCGCGGAGCGATGGACGCGCCGGTTGTGGAGAGTCAATACCCGTCGACTCGGCCCGCCGAGTCCGCGCCGGCTGCGCGTCACACCGGTCGAAGAGAAGCGCTTTGGTCACTCGCCACGAATGCGCAGTGGAACTGGTCGGTGGCCGGCTACGCGGCGTACACCTTCGCGCTCGGTGCGCTGGCGGTTTGGATGCCAGCGTTCATGCAGCGAGAGCGTGGTTGGTCGGCGGAGTCTGCTGCCATCATCTTCAGTGGCATCGTCGTGGTGACGGGTTTCCTTGGCACGATCGTCGGCGGGGCTGTGGACGCGCGGCTTGCCCGTGGTCGCGCGGCGACGAGCTTTGGACTTTGTGCGGTCACGGCACTTGTGGCGGCGCCCATGCTCATGCTCGCCATCGGCACGCAGGACCGCACGGTCTGCATCGCGGCCACAGGGCTCGGGTGCTTTCTCGCCTTCGTTCCGCAGGCTCCGATCAACGCAGCGATCCTGAACAGCGTGGGCTCCGATGCGCGGGCCTTTGCGGTCGGCATGAGCACTTTGGTGATCCATGTGCTCGGTGATGTGCCGAGCCCGTGGCTCGTCGGCAAGGTCAGCGATGCCACGGGCTCGCTCGCTCAGGGGCTAAATCTGGTTCCGATGGGATTCGCGGTCGCCGCGCTGATCTGGGGTGTCGGGGCGATCGCGCTGCGCCGTCGACCGTAGGATCGTGCGCCGTGCTGCTTCATGTGGCGAATCTCCTGCTCCTTGGGTGTTACCTCGTGCGCGACATCCTTCTGTTGCGCGTGGCAGCGGTCATCGCGAGCGGCTGCTTCATCGCCTACTTCCTGCTGCTCGATGTCCCCAACAGGGAAGCGGCGGCCTGGAATGTGGTCTATGTCGTCGTCAATGCCGTGCAGATCGCCCTGCTTGTTCGTGAGCGCATGCGCGGAAAGCTCACGCCAGCCGACGCCGCGCTCCGCGAGCGGGTGTTCCCGTGGACGCCCGCGCACAAGTTTGCGATCCTCGTCCGGCATGCAACACGCATGCGCGTCGTGCCCGGTGATCCCGCGCTTGTGGAGCGTGGCCATGCAGTGACATCGTTGTGGCTTGTCGAAAGCGGAGAGTTTGAGGTCATCGTGGATGGCCGTCTCGTGGCGACCTGCATCCCTGATGACTTCGTGGGCGAAATGGCCTTCGTCGATCGCGCCGCGGCGTCGGCCACGGTGCGTGCATGCACGCCGAGCACGCTCATGGTGTGGGATGCGCAGCGCCTGCACGAGCTGCTCGCCGACGAACCCGAGATCCAGCGTGGCTTCCATGCTGCGCTGGGCACGAACATGTCGCAGAAACTCCGTCGCAAGGCGAGTCAAGACCGCACTGGCCCGGTCTGATCACGGCGTTCAGGGATCGGTCCTCTGGTCGTCGTTCGGATCGCGCGGCGGTTCGCGGGGTTCGGCCGTCGGTGCGGGTTCGCGCGCTGCGCGCCGAGCCGCTTCAGCCTCGTCCTCCTGAATCTTCAGGTCCTTCTCGCTGGTCACCATGAGCACGATGCCGCGATCGATGACGAGGTAGTCGTTCTGCTCCCGTGCGATGTGGCCGCGGATGACGCCGGTTCCGAGCGCACGATCGCCCGCCTTCGCGTCATGGAACTGCGCATCGGTGATCGCGATGAGCGCACCACTGGGCAGTTCGATCACCAGGCTCGGCGAGCCCAGTCCAAGATCGACCGAAGGTTTGACGACGCCGATGCCCACCAGCGGCGCGCCGGCATCGTCACCGAATCCACCCGCAATCAGTTGCGCGGCCTTGTCGATGGCCTCGGCGTTGTTCGTCCGCGAGAAGGCCGTGATCGAGTCGAACGCATCGGTCAGGACCTTGGTGGCGGCGGCGTTCTTCGCGAGCTCATCCGGGCATCCGGCCATGGCCAGCACCAGGGCATCGAGCCGCTGCATGATGAGTTCGTGCTTCGCCGAGCCTGTGCCCTTGCAGGTGGAGCAGGCATCTTGCTCGTGATAGATCTGACCCTTCGCGAAGAGCCGTTCGGCCTTGCGGGTGCGTTGCCGCACGACGACGCCATCGCCGCCGCAGGCTTCGCACTGCATGCTGCGTCGCAGTGACCGCGCGGCCTGCGCGACCTGTGTCGGTGTCGTCGATTTGACCTTGGCTTGCGGGGGGAGCGCGGTGTGGTCCGCGACTGCGGCCGTCCCTTCGGGCGCCGCGTCCTGCGCGACCACCGTGGCGGTCAGGCTCATCGCGCAGCACGCGACAGCAAGCATCGTTCTCAGGATCGAGTTCATGGGGCCACCTGCTCGTTCGGCTCCGCAGCGGGGGGTGCTTCAGTGGGAACCACGATTTCCTCGGTGATCTCTTCGATGACGACCGCTCCCTCTGGCGCGGGTTCCGGCGCCCACTCCACCCATGAACCGCTCGCGTCGAAGTCGGGTCGCAGGATGCCTGACTCGACCATCTGGTCAGTCAGCGATTGCCATCGGCGCGCGTCCATGCTGCCCAGTTGCGCGGTGGTCATGCCCTCGGGCATGATCAGGGGTCGCTGCGCCTTCGCGCAGAGTTCCATCGCTTGCTCGTCCATCGCGCGATTGAGCTTCATCATGCGCGTGTGGTAGGGGGTCGGATTGGCGAGGTACGCGGCCCAGCCCTCGCGCACGCACGCGACAAAGTTCTTCACGCCGTTGGGGTCGGCATCCACACGACTGGAGGTGGTGATGAGCACGGTCGAGTACGGATCGAATCCACAGTCGCTGATCATGAGGCACTTGGTCTGGATGCCTTGGCGCAGAAGCGTGATCGGTTCGCTGCTGCACCAGCACACGACGCCGAGCTTCAGGTCGCGTTCAAAGGTGGCCACGCCGGGCGATCGGCTCACGAGCGTCACGCCATGGTCGCCGAGCATGTCGTTCAGATGGCGCACAAACGGCAGGCCGGGTTCGATCTCGATCGTCAGCCCGCTTGTCCACGCTTGTGCCAGCGTTTGCGCTGGGTTCGAGTCGTGCAGCATGATCGCCGTCGGCGCGTGTTGAAAGGTCGCGAACAATCCAACGACATCCTGCCCACTGGCGCGCGCCAACAGGATCTGGTCTGCCTGCGCGACTGAGTAGTCGCAGGTCCCCGCGGCAACGAGCGTGCAGGTCGGCGTGCCGCCGGCGCCCTGAAGCAGCGTGACCATGTACCCGGCGCGCTCAAAGATGCCATCCTCGACGGCGGCGAACAACCCGCCGAACTCTGGTTCGGCAACCCAGTTCAGTTGCAGCGTGATCGGAATGAGCGATGGTGGCTCGGGCGCCGCTTGCGAAGATGGCTGGTCACCAGCCTGTGCAACGAGCGAGCATGCGAGCAGGATCGGCGTGATGGCCATGCGGTGAGCGTACCGCAATCACTGTGGGCACTGACCCCAAGCGACCAGCATGATGCCCAGGTCTCCGCCGCCGACCAGGCCATCGTCATCAAGGTCCGCCGCAGCATCGGCGGTGCCCCACGCGGTGAGCAGAATGCCCAGGTCTCCGCCGCCGACCGAGCCATCGCCATCGAGGTCGGATGCACAGGCGGGCGCTCCGATGTCCAGTTCGGTCACACCGATTTGCTGGCCCGTGCCATCGGCATCCTGATCATTCCACTGTCCGTTCGATCCGAGGAGTTCCGTGAAGTCCTCAGCGCCGCCGCTGTTGTTGGGCTCGCCTTGGTTCCAATTCGTGAAGCTTGGCGGCGTGCCATCAGTCCACTCAAACTGTCCCTCGACCTGAACATCGTTGAAGCCGATCCAAAGACGGCGGTCCACACCACCGAAGTTGGCGATGTTGGCACGCACCCATTCGTTCTCTTGGGCATCGTCGATCGAGACGAGGTGCCCGCCCAATTGCACGGCCGTGGCCTCGGCACTCTGCCAAGTGGTCGCTGCATACGCCACATAGCGCTTGCCCGTCTCGGGGCGCGTGACCTCGAAGAGTGCGCCATCAGAGATCGTCAGCGTGCCGGTTCCGCTCGCCGCGCTGGCATCGCTCGCTCCGTACCCGCCGATGCGGACCAAGTACTGCTGGCCAGCTGCTGCGGCGATGGTGACGCGCGACTGCGAGAAGCAGTCATCGTCACTGCACGCCAGGATCGAGGTTCCGGTGGCCGCGCAGTCACAGCCTGCATAGACGGCGAGCTTGGTGTCCCAGGTCGCACCCCCGCAGGTCGCGAAAGTGACCAGACCTGACACGGAAGGAGTCCAGCAGAACCAGACATCCTTCCAGACCTGTGCTTGGCTGAAGAAGTTGCACTGGGCGTGGAGCGGGCCGTCGGTCGTTGCGTCCACGCTCGTGAAGGCGAACGAGCCCAGACCGGCGATCGGTTCTGCGCTCACGCACGCGTCATTGGCGGGAGGAAGCCCCATGGCGGAGGCCGCGAGCGCATGAACGATGAGTGCAGTGGTCATGGTGGCTCCTGGTCGGGAGAGTGTGCCCCCATCCGGGCTCGGGGCCAAGGACGAGATCGTCGAACTCCGCGTGGTCCGACGCGGGGGGAGCACATGGCGCGATCGGCCGTCGTTCGTTACGGTGCACTCATGCACTCGATCCCTCTTGCGATCCTGCTCGGTGCGGCCGCGGGCTGCCAAGCACCCGCTGTGGTCCCCGAGCAGCCGGTGACCCCGGTGGTCGCGACCACTCCGCAGCAGCCCGCACGCGACACGCCCGCGCAGGTCGTGCCGTCGACCGACGCGGCTGCCGAGCCCGCGACTGAGCCCGCCAAGGAGCCCGCTCGATCCAAGCAGCCCGAGTGCCGATTCTTGTTCCCAGAGTCCGTCGATCTCACCGCGCTCGTGGAAGCGCCTCCCAAGCCAGCGTCGGCCGAGCACGCCAAGGACGAAGCGATCTTGGTGTGGCTGCAGGACCGTCGCACGCGCGAAGACGAATCGCGCGCTTGGCGCAGCCTCAGTTTCGATCTGACCTGGTTCGACGAAGCGCTCGACGCACGGCTGGACTCGACGTGGTACCCGCTGCTGTTCAAGACCTTCAACGAGGTCCGCAACGATCTGAGCCTGCTGCTTCTGGACCTGCCCGATTCCTTCAAGCGTGAGCGTCCGCACGCCAACCCCGCGATCCTGCCGTGCCTGCCGCGCGAGGACGCGATCACCGTCAGCGGCAAGGTCACGCTCGCCAACGGCTACCCCTGCGGACCGGCGCTGCGCGCCACCGTGTTTGCTGCGCTCCTCGCCAACGCGTTCGAGGATCGCAAGGATGCGCTGATGGAACGGGCAAGAGAGGTCGGCTTCGCGCGCACGCTCGGCGGCGTGAACTTCCCATCGGATGTTCGCGCGGCCGAGCAGCTCGGCACGGCGTTGGCGCGACAGATCATCGCGGGCGATGCGTGGTGCAAGCGCAAGGTCGAGTTGCAGGATGAGTTCGCCGCGATCGCGCAGCAGCGAGGTCGCCGACCCAAGCCGGATGAGCCGGAGCCCGCAGCAGATGCAAGCGCGCCCGCGAAGCCGCAGGCTGGCAGCGGGAGCTCCAAGTGACCCACGGGGTCGGGGCGATCGGCATCAGCGTGGTCACGCCGATGCATGATGAAGAGGATTGCGTGCTGGAATTCCTGCGGCGGACCGACGCTGTGCTTGCTGCGATCCCGGGCGATCACGAAGTCGTGATCGTCGATGATGGGTCGACGGATCGAACGCCGGCGCTTCTCGACGGCGCGCTCACGCACATGATGCGACTGCGCGTGATCACGCTCGCTAGGAATGTGGGGCAGTGCAGCGCGCTCATGGCTGGCCTTCAGTCGAGCCGGGGGCAGGTGGTCGTCGTCATGGACGGTGACCTTCAGAATGCACCCGAGGACATTCCGATGCTCGCAGCGGAACTCGCGCGCGGGCACGACCTCGTCAGCGGGTTCCGAGGTGGCCGCGTCGAGGGGCCGATCCGACGCATTCCGAGCCGGCTCGCCAATTGGCTGTTGCGTCGCGTCAGTGGCTGCGAGGTGCGCGACATGGGCGGCTACAAGATCCTGCGCGGCGAGGTCGCGCGCTCGCTGCGATTGCGACCCGGGCAACATCGCCTGCTGCCGGCGATCGTGCACATGCGCGGAGGCTCCACGAGCGAAGTCACCGTGCAGCATCATGCGCGCTTTGCAGGTCGAAGCCACTACGGTCTCGCTCGTACGCTCGATGTCCTCATCGACATCGTGCTGCTCTGGATGCAGGGCTCGTTCAAGAGTCGGCCGATGTATCTCTTCGGCCGCGTGGGGATCGCGCTCATCGCGATCGACTGCGTGATCATGCCGTGGCTCCTCTACGAGAAGTTCGCGATGGACAAGGACATGGGCACCCGCCCGCCATTCCTGGTGGCGATCATGCTCTTCTTGAGCGCGCTCTTCATTTTCGCAGCGGGATTCATGCTCGAACTGCTCAGCGAGGCCAACAACACGGTCGGCGGCGTCCAGCCCTACTTGATTCGCAGCATCCGGCAGGGACAGGCGAACTAGCGACGCGCTCGCCTTCGTGACCGTGGTCCCCGCGACTACGCTTCGTGCATGCACCAGATCGTTCGCTGCGTGGTCTTGGCCCTCTTCACCATCACGGCCATGACGGTCCCGGCGCACGCCGAGTCCATGACGCCCGGTTGCGGGAAGGCGCTTGAACTCGCAGGACCAAACCGCGTGGAACTTGAGTCCGCGCTCGCGCAGGCGAGCCCTGCGTTGCGTCCGCATCTGGAGTGGCTCATCGCGCACATGCCCGAAGCGGACTTGCGCACGGTGAAGGGTGGGTTTCTCGTGCTCGATGCGCAGCAGGCTCTCGACGCATGGCAGTCTTCCCCGTGGCGCGCGCAGGTGAGCGAGGACCTGTTTCGCGATGCGATCCTTCCCTATGCATGCGTCGATGAAACGCGCGAGCCGTGGCGCGAGCGACTGCGCGCCATCGCGCTGCAACTCGTCGGCGATCGCACTTCACTCGCCGCAGCAGCGACGGCGGTGAACCGTGGCCTGTGGCCAGTCGTCAAGGTGCAGTACTCGACCAAGCGTCGCAAGGCGAACCAGAGCCCATCCGAGTCGATGGAGACGGGACTCGCTTCGTGCACGGGACTGAGCATCTTGCTGGTCGATGCCTGCCGAAGCGTTGGGATTCCAGCGCGTTTCGTCGGCGTTCCGATGTGGATGGACGGTTCCGGCAACCACTCGTGGGTTGAAGTGTGGGACGGCTCCGCGTGGCGCTTCACCGGCGCGGCCGAAGCGACCGGCGAGTCACTCGATCAGGGCTGGTTCACGGCGCGCGCCGCGGAGCAGTCCAGCGATGATCCTCAGCACGGCATCTATGCCGTCACCTGGCAGGACTCACCGCTTGCGTTCCCCATGGTTTGGAATGCAGCGGGTCCCGTCTCGCGCGCTCGCGATGTGACGGGTCGCTACCGCACACTCAGTACGGCTGTGCCGGCAGGGCAGGTGCGCGTGTACATCACGGTTGTGCGCGATGAGCAGCGCACGGCGGAGCCTGTCGTTGTGAGCGATGCGCACGGTCGGGAACTTGGACGCGGGACGACGAAGGACGAGCGATTCGACGCGAACGATCACTTCTCCTTGCTCGTGCCCGAAGGCACCGCGGTGCTCGTCTCGGTCAACGGTGGCGAAGCCACGATGTCGATGACGGCCACGAAGGATCCGACGACGGCACACTTCGTGCTCAAGTCTTCGGCCCTGCCTGCCCCCGGCGCGGTCGGCGACGATGCCCAGGGCGCTGCGGATGATCCACGTCCCTCTGCGGACGATTCCAAGCGCTCCGCCGGTGGCACCGCCGACAAGTCGCTGACCAAGGCAGCGGCCGAAAAGCTCAAGCGATCGCTTTGGAGCGCGTATGCATCGAAGAACAAGAAGGCTGCGAAGGCGGAACTTGAGTCTGGCGCGCTCCAGGCCGATGGCGCGACGATGCCGATCTGGTTCGCGATCCACGGAGCGAAGCCCAAGGGCGGCCGAAGCCTGTGGATCAGCATGCACGGTGGCGGCGGCGCACCCAAGGAGGTCAACGATCAGCAGTGGGAGAATCAGAAGCACCTCTACGACATGCCTGGCAAGGGCTTCGTCGCGGGCGAGGGCGTGTATGTGGCCCCGCGCGCACCGACCGACACTTGGAACCTGTGGCATCAAAGTCACATCGATGCGCTCTTCGCCAAGCTCATCCGCGACATGATCCTGGTGCATGATGTGAACCCCGACCGGGTGTACATCACCGGCTACAGCGCGGGCGGCGATGGCACCTACCAGCTTGCTCCGCGCATGGCCGATTGGTTCGCTGGTGCAGGCATGATGGCCGGGCATCCCAACGAAACGCAGCCGGATGGGCTGCGCAATCTGGCGTTCACGCTGCATGTGGGCGGTGACGACGGGAACTTCAATCGCAACGGCATCGCTCGCGAATGGTCGACGCGCCTGGACGAACTCGCCGCGAAAGATCCCGGCGGCTATCCCCACTTTGTCAAGGTGCACGAGGGCAAGGGACACTGGATGGACCGGGAGGATGCAGAGGGCATCGTGTGGATGTCCGAGCACACGCGTGTCGATCGCCCCACGAAGATCGTCTGGTTGCAAGATGATGTCACGCACGACCGCTTCTACTGGCTGAAGGTGAGCGCGCCGAAGCAAGGCAGTCGCGTCGTGGTCACGCGCACAGGCAACACAATCACGATCGAGTCTTGGCGCGATCTGAGTGAGCTCACGATTCGTCTGGACGACACGATGGTGGATCTGGACGAACCCGTCGTGGTGCGCACGCCCACAACGGTGCTCCACGATGGTCCCGTCGCGCGCAGTCGCAAGGTCATGGAGACCACGCTCGCCGAACGCGGCGATCCCACGGGCATCTACCCCGCAGAGCTCACCGTCACGCTCCCGGCGACGACCTCTGATCCCGCGCCCTGATCCTGCGCCCTGACGCGGGCCGTCGGCTCGGCGGACACGAAAAAGCGGAGTCCGAGTCCGGCTTCGGCGCACTTGCCGTCGTGGCCTACACTTACTCGTCTTCCAAGGAGACCAGCTCGTGAACCCAGCCATCATGCCCGACGCCGCCGCATCAACCTGCAACGCCACCTTCACCGCCGCCGAGAAGGCGAAGCTTGAAGCGGATGTCGAGGCCTACTGCCAGGAGATCCGCCCGATCGAGGAGATCGCGTACCTCGAGCGCCGCTTCAACCCGGCCATCTGCGACCTTGCGAAGAAGCACAATCTGCTCGGCATGAGCATGCCCAAGCAGTACGGCGGGCGCGGCGCGGACAGCCTGACCTACATGCGCGCGCTCGTGCGCATCAACAAGGAAGGCACCGGCGTGCGCACCTTCTTCAGCGGCCACTGCTCGATCGGCCAATACCCGGTTCTGAAGTACGGCACCGAAGACCAGAAGCAGCGCTACCTGCCCAAATCCTGTCGTGGCGAATGCACGATGGCCTTTGGCCTGACCGAGCCCGATGCCGGCTCGAATCCGCTTGAAGGCACATGCACCTACCGCCGCGAAGGCGACAAGTTCATGCTGAACGGCGTCAAGTACCTGATCTCGAACGGATCCGTGGCCGAAGCGGTCATCGTCTTTGCGTTCCCCGAAGACAAGACCGGTGCTGAGCGGCGGATGAGCGCGTTCATCGTTGACACCGCTGGCGACACCTTCGAGAAGGAGCAGCTGCACTCGAAGCCCGGCATGTACACCAGCGACACCGCCATGTTCCAGATGAACGACCACCCGGTCGAGAGTCGGAACTTGCTCGGCAAGGAAGGCGAGGGCTTCCGCATCGCCATGCACACGCTCGTCTCGGGCCGCCTGAGCGTGGCCGCAGGCTGCTTGGGCACGATCGAAGACCTGATCGACGAATGCGTGCGCTACTGCAAGGAGCGTCACCAGCACGGCAAGGAGATCGGCAAGCACCAGCTGGTGCAGGATCACTTGGCCCGCATCGAGATCATGCGCGCGACCTCGGATGCCGTGATCGAACGCGCCGCGATCGCCAAGCAGGTCAGCGACGAGAACCCCGGCAACAAGGAACTCCTCGCGAAGGCTGACTTCCTTGTGGCGCAGGCCAAGTACTGGGCGAGCAACGCCGCCTGGGAAGCCGCCGACCGTGCGGTGCAGATCTTTGGCGGCCGCGGATGGAGCGAGCTCTACCGTCCGTTCCGTCACCTGCAGGATGTGCGCGTGTGCCGCATCTACGAAGGCACCGACGAGATCATGAAGCTCAAGTTCGGTGCCGCGCTGCTCGGCAAGGACTTCGAAGCGTTCAAGTGATCTTCATTCGGCGCTCGGCCGATGACCAAGCCACTCCACGCGGGCCCCGGATTCCGGGGCCCGTTGTTCTTCCGGCACGCGTCTGACTCACGGCTCGCACGAACCGAAGGCCGTGAGCATCAGGCCGAGGTCAGCA